>OLNG01000048.1_pt1 | contig 117679 bp, 109 predicted proteins | sample 1643091 | NCBI WGS metagenome assembly OLNG01 (sample SAMEA3136661, study PRJEB25190) | human gut metagenome | biome: human gut; feature: human-associated habitat; material: faeces | place: Austria | collected 2013 | reverse complement strand
ATGAGAAATAGAACTGCCGCATAGATTCAAAAAGAGAATCTCTATGGGGTAGGGGAAGTACACCTTTTCAGCGTAGGATTCTAGCAATTTATACACAATAAAAGCAAAAAGAGGGATGTGAAAAAACTCAATCGAGTTTTTTACATCCTCTTTTCAATATGAATATGGAAAATAGAAATAAACTATGATACAATATCCAGTGTTTTGACAGACAAAAGAAAGGAAATGAGAGGTGAACAAGTTGGCTTTGGATAAGAAGGAGAAAGCCATCGAGCTTCAGGGGATTACCAAAACCTTTGGAAGTGTGGTTGCCAATGACCACATCAATCTTGAAGTTCGCAGAGGAGAAATTCTGGCATTGCTTGGAGAAAATGGTTCAGGAAAAACAACGTTGATGAATATGATTTCCGGTATTTATCATCCGGACGAGGGAACTATTAAAATCAACGGCAAAGAAGTAACCATCAATTCCCCAATCGATGCGGGAAAATTGGGGATTGGTATGATACATCAGCATTTTAAGCTGGTGGATGTTTTTTCAGCCATGGATAATGTTGCCATGGGAATGGAAGGGAAAAGAGTAAAGCCAAAAGAATTAAAGGAAAAATTGACAAAACTGACAGAAAAATACGGACTTGAAGTAGAGCCTGAGAAAAAAATATATAATATGTCAGTCAGTGAAAAACAGACAGTTGAAATTTTAAAAGTTCTGTATAGAAATGCAGATATTTTGATTTTAGATGAGCCTACTGCTGTACTTACACCACAGGAAACAAAGAAGCTGTTCCGCATTTTGCGAAAAATGAAAGAACAGGGAAGCGCCATTATTATTATCACTCATAAGCTGAATGAGGTTATGGAAATCAGTGACAGAGTTACAATTTTAAGAAAAGGACAGAGTGTGGAAACGGTAAATACCAGTGAAACCAACGAAAAACAGCTGACAGAGCTGATGGTAGGACGTCCGGTAACTCTGGAAATTCAAAGACCGCAGTGTGAAGATGTATTTACTCGACTGAAAATTGTAGACTTATCGGTAAAGGCAGCTGATGGAAATATGGCTGTTAAAGACTTAAATCTGGAAATTAAAGCAGGAGAAATTTTGGGCGTTGCCGGTGTAGCTGGAAGCGGACAGAAAGAACTCTGCGAGAGTATTGCAGGACTTATTCCGGTACAGGCAGGAGCAATTTTACATAATAAGGAAAATATTGTAGGAAAAACACCGAGAGAGATTGCAAATCTGGGTATCAGTCTGGGCTTTGTTCCAGAAGACCGTCTTGGTATGGGGCTTGTAGCTTCTATGGGAATGGTAGACAATATTTTATTGAAGACCTACGATAAAACAAAGGGAATTTTCATAGACAGAAAGCCGGCAAGAAAGATGGCAGAAGACTTAGTTGAAAAACTAGGTGTAGTAACACCAAGCGTAGATACGCCGGTTCGTCTTATGTCCGGTGGTAATGTACAGAAGGTTCTGCTGGGAAGGGAAATTGAGTCCAATCCTTCTGTATTGGTAACAGCATATCCAGTACGTGGTTTAGATATCAATTCTTCTTATACTATTTATGATTTGTTAAATGAGCAGAAGAAAAAAGGTGTTGCAGTGCTGTTTATTGGTGAAGACTTAGACGTTCTTTTACAGATTTCTGACAGAATTATGGTTATGTGTCATGGAGAAGCAATTGGTGTTGTAGATGCCAAGAGCACAACAAAAGAAGAACTGGGCCTTATGATGGCTGGTAAGAAGAAGGGGGATGCATAAAATGGAAAATATGAAGAAAAAAGAGCCTCTCATTCGTATTGAAAAAAGAAGCGAGAGAACTCACAATCAGATTATGCGCCTTCGTTTGCTTTCTGTATTATTAGCTATTGTAGCAGGCGGTTTGTTCATCCTTTTTATTGGATATAATCCGTTTTCCGTATACGGAACCATTGTTTCGGGAGCGTTCCGCAGTACCATGGCATTTCAGGCTACCATTAAGCTTATGGTACCGCTCTTAATTCCGGCATTGGGTATTACTTTGGCGTTTAAAATGCGTTTCTGGAATATCGGTGCAGAAGGACAGATTATTATGGGAGCAATTTTTGCTACCTATTTTGCTCTGTTTTGCTGGGATTTTCCACACTGGCTTTTGATGATTTGCATGTTCCTTGCAGGCATGCTGGGGGGTGCATTATGGGGACTTATCCCTGCATTTTTCAAAGCCAAATTTAATACAAATGAAACATTATTTACTCTGATGCTGAATTATATTGCATTGTATTTAATCTCCTTTTTGCGTGACGGCCCGTGGCAGGACCCGAATTCTTCAGGATTTCCGAAAATTGCGAAATTCGGAGAAGCAGCGCAGCTTGATAAGATTTTCGGTGTTCATGCGGGCTGGCTGATTGGATTGATTTTAGTTGTAATTGTTTATATTTATCTGAAATATACAAAACAGGGATATGAAATCAGTGTAGTCGGAGAAAGCCGTGCAACTGCTAATTATGCAGGTATGAATTATAAGAAAATCGTACTTCGTACCATGGCGTTTTCCGGAGGTATTTGTGGTATTGCCGGTATGGTACAGGCAAGTGGTTCTGATTTGACACTGACAACTTCCGTAGCCGGCGGTGTAGGCTTTACAGCTATTATTGTAGCGTGGCTGGCACAGTTAAATCCGGTGGGTATTTTAGTGGTATCCTTCTTATTTGCAGTGCTGGAAAAAGGAAGCACGGTTATGCAGTCTGCTCACGGGTTATCTGCATATTCAGCAGACGTTCTTCAGGGAATTATACTTTTCTTTGTACTTGGATGTGAATTTTTTGTACGCTATAAATTTGTCACACGTAAGAAGGGAGGAAAAGCATAATGGATTTTTTTGTAAACTTTTTTGTGGCCGCGGTATTGGCAGGAACTCCTATTTTATTCGGTATTGTAGGTGAAATTATCAATGAAAAAGCAGGACACTTAAATCTGGGTGTAGAAGGAATGATGTCTATAGGAGCTGTAGCCGGATTTGTAGTAGGTTATTGGACAGACAACTTGTTTTTCGCTCTTGTGGCAGCTTTTGTAGCAGGAATGCTTTCTGCTCTGATTTATGCGGTTCTTACAGTAACTTTCATGGCAGATCAGAATGTTACAGGTCTTACCCTTACTGTTTTTGGAATTGGATTTAGTAATTTTGTAGGAGATTTTGTAAGAGAAAAAAGTGGAAGCACATCTTTAAAGCTTCCGGAAAACATTTTGGAAAGCCTTGGCAAAGTAGAAATTCCGGTACTTACAGATATTCCGGTTATTGGAAAAATGTTTTTTAACTATAATATTTTTGTTTATATCGGAATTGTGGTTGCTATTTTAGCTGCTATTTATCTCCATAAAACAAAAGCAGGTTTAAATATCCGTGCTATTGGAGAAAATCCGGCAGCAGCAGATGCAGCAGGAATTCCGGTAACAAAATTGAAATACATTAATCTGATGCTGGGCGGTGGTATCTGTGCCATAGGAGGTGCATACTGTTCCATGATTATCTGTAATGGTGTATGGGTAACAAGCTGTGTAAATGGTCTGGGATGGATTGCAGTTGCTCTTGTTATTTTTGCTATGTGGGACCCAAATAAAGCAATTATTGCAGCAGTGGTATTCGGTGGATTTAGTGTATTGAAATACTATGTGCCACAGGTTATCCCAAGCTCTGTTTTCGATATGATACCGTTTATCATGACAATTTTAGTGCTGATTATTACTTCTATGCGTTCTTCAAAGGAGAATTCTCAGCCAAAATCTTGTGGTGTAAATTATTTCCGTGAAGAAAGATAGGGAATGTGATGTCTACAAAATCAAGACTTCTGGAACTTTTAGAACAGAATAGAGGGAAATATCTGTCAGGAAATGAGCTGGCAAAGATGTTGGATGTTTCCAGAACTGCTGTATGGAAAGGAATGAAAAGCCTGCAGCAGGAGGGATATTCTATTACAGCAGTAACCAACAAAGGATATCTGCTGGAAGAAGACAATAATATTTTGTCGGAGGAAGCGGTTCGGTTGCAACTTAAAAATACAGAGGTGCTGGTAGAGGTATGGAAAGAAATTGCGTCTACCAATCAGCGAATGAAACAGTTGGCAGTGGAAAAAAGGCTTCCCCACGGCTCTGTGGTGGTAGCTCAGCTACAAACAGAGGGAAAAGGAAGAAAGGGAAGAAAATTTTATTCGCCCAAAGATAGTGGGTTGTATTTGAGTGTTCTTTTATATTCCAGAAAAACAGCGCAGAAAAGTTTGGAGCTTACTGCGGCTGCTGCGGTAGCAGTTTGCAGGGCAGTGGAAAACTGCTGTGGTGTTTCACTGGGAATTAAGTGGGTAAATGATTTATATGTGGAAAATAAAAAAGTATGCGGAATTCTCACAGAGGCAGTGACAGATTTTGAAACAGGAGACATTGAATTTGTAGTTGTGGGAATAGGATTGAATTTATATGAACCCACAGGCGGTTTTCCGAAAGAGCTGAAGGAAAAAGCAGGAGCAATTTTGTCAGATGAACAGAATGTTGATAAAAATAAACTGGTAGGAGAAATTGTTAATCGATTGCTTGCGGAAACAGAAAAATCAGGAATTCCCCAAGAATACATTAGCAGAAATATTGTTCCGGGGAAGAAAATCCAGATTACTTTTGGAGAAACCAAACGGGAAGTACTTGCCAAAGAAATACTTGCTGACGGAAGGCTGCTGGCAATCAATGAGAAAAATGAAGAAGAAATATTTCCTTCGGGAGATGTTTCTGTAAGGTGGTAAATGAATATGGCTGTTGTAGGGAATATATAAGTTGTATGTTTCTTGCAACAGCTTTTTATGTAATAAAAAAATGTTCAAGTTTCTCTGAAGCATTAGAGGGTATGGATATATGATATTTTGACGCTCACATTAGTTGATACGGGAACACATGCGGATTTGTTTAATATGTAAGAAATATATTTTGAAAATAATGGAAAGGGACTGGCGCAATAATTTGCAAGAAGTCCCTTTTGCCTTTATTTGCGTTTTTTTGAACGTAAAAATCCACGACAGAAAATCTGTACTGCCAGAATGCCGATAAAAACTCCTGTGCTGTCAATCAGCACATCTTTTTTGGAAGGCCCTCGACCTGCTACAAAGGATTGATGAAATTCATCTGTGCAGGCAAATCCCACGCAAAACAGTCCCGCTAACAGGAATAGGAGAAAACCTCTCACACCATATACATAGAGAGGAAAAGAAACACAAAGAGCCAGAATACAGTATTCTGTCATGTGAGCAAGCTTTCTTACAGGGTGTTCAATTCGGTCTGTATAGATTTGCTTTTCATTTTCTGTCAGATTTTTATTTAAAATCTTGTCTGCAACCGATACAATTTGATAACTGATTTCATGGCTGAGACTTCCAGACTCTGTACCGGTTTGACCGGAAAAGCTGAAAATCATATACATAACAGCAAGTGCCGGTAAAAAAGACAAAGGTTTGAGACAATAGATGATAAATTTTTTCATGAAAAAACTCCTTTCATAAAGATTTTAAAAGAGTATCACTTTTTTTCGGATTTGTAAAGTGTGGAAGGATACGTTTTTGTGTTGGAAAACAGGACAAGATAGAGTATAATCAAAATATAAAATGCGAAAGAAAGGAAAATTTCATGAGTTTAGCAGATGATTTATTTATCCGGATGTGTCAGGATATTTTGGAAAATGGCACAGATACCCAAGGTGAAAAGGTAAGACCAAAATGGGAAGACACAGGAGAATATGCATATACAATTAAGAGATTTGGCGTGGTAAACCGCTATGACTTACGGAAAGAATTTCCGGCATTGACACTGAGAAAGACAGCTTTAAAAACCTGTATGGATGAAATTCTTTGGATTTACCAGAGAAAATCCAATAATATCCATGATTTAAACGGACATATATGGGATGCATGGGCAGATGAAGATGGTTCTATCGGTACTTGTTACGGAGATGTGGTAGGAAGAAAATTTCTTTATAAAGGTGAAGAAACAGACCAGATGGATTATGTTTTAAAACAGCTGAAGGAAAATCCATACAGCAGAAGAATTATGACAAATCTATATCAGTTTGAATATCTTCACAGTGGCGCTTTAGATCCTTGTTGTTATAGTATGACCTATAATGTAACCAAAGAAAAAGACAGTGAAAAATTAGTGTTGAACGGAGTACTGAACCAGCGTTCACAGGATATTCTGGCAGCAAATAACTGGAACGTATGCCAGTATGCGATTTTGCTAATGATGGTTGCACAGGTAAATGATATGATACCGGGAGAATTGGTTCATGTCATTGCAGATGCTCATATTTATGACAGACATGTGCCGGTTATTCAAGAACTGATTAAGAGAGAAACATTTCCGGCGCCCAAAGTACGGTTAAATCCGGAAGTAAAAGATTTTTATCAGTTTACCACAGATGATTTAATTGTGGAAAATTATCAGGCGGGACCGCAGATTAAAGATATACCAATCGCAGTATAAGGAGGAATGGAAAATGAATTTAATTGTAGCAGTAGATAGAAACTGGGGAATAGGAAAGGACAATAAGCTTTTAGTAAGTATTCCTGCAGATATGAAGTTTTTCCGTACCACAACAACAGGAAAAGTAGTTATTTTAGGAAGAAAGACATTGGAAACATTTCCTAACGGACTTCCTTTGAAAAACAGAGTGAATATTGTACTTACACGAGATAAAAATTATAAAGTTAAAGATGCCATTGTTCTTCATAGTGTAGAAGAAGTTTTAGAAGAAATAAAAAAATATGATGCAGAAGACTTATATGTTATTGGTGGAGATAGTATTTATAAACAGTTTTTGCCATATTGTGATAAAGCTCATGTAACAAAAATTGATTTTGCTTATGAAGCAGATGCTTTTTTCCCTAATCTGGATGAGATGCCGGAGTGGAAGGTGACAGAAAGAAGCGAAGAACAGACCTATTTTGATATTGAGTATGAATTTTTAACTTACGAGAAGAAATAGGAAGTATTTTAGGTAAAGACTAGGAGATACCATATCAAGTATACATTTTGATATGGTATCTCTTTTTATCAATACTGAATTTCCATCACTCGCAAAACCCCCGGAACTTCATACTCTCTTTTTCCTGCACCTACGCCGATTTTATTAATCTGAAAGATTTCCGGCAGAGTATAAGAAGTTGTAATTGCAGCAGCAATTGCAGCGCCGGTAGGTGTTACAAGCTCTCCCTGTACAGGCAGGATAGACAGAGGAAGCTTATGCGTACATACAATATTAGAAGTAGCTGGAACAGGAATAGGAAGAATTCCATGCTGACAGCGAATTGTGCCCTGTCCTTCTTTTAATACAGGCAGAAAAACTTCTTCATATCCCAGAAAATCCATACAGATTGCAAAGGCGGCAATATCGACAATAGAATCTACGGCGCCGACTTCGTGAAAATGTACTTGTTCTTTTGGAACGCGGTGAGCAAGGGCTTCTCCTTCTGCGAGAATTTCAAAAATCTTAGAAGCCATGGCTTTTGCACCGGCTGTCATATTGCTGCTTTCTAAAATAGAAAGAATATCAGACAAGCTTCGATGCTCATGAGAATGATGCCCTGCATGATGGTGTTCATGTTTTTCACCATGCAGATATTCCATATCATGATCGTGATTTTCGTGTTTTTTATCTAATAGAACGTTAAAGTCACAGGCGCAAATGCCTGATTTTTCCAGTTCTGAAATTTCAATTTTATATCCGGAAAGGTTTAAGCTGTCTAAGGTGTCTAAAAGCATTTTTTTATCCGCACCCAAATCAAGCAAAGCAGCCACAGACATATCTCCGCTAATTCCTGATGCACAGTCAAAATAAAGTGCTTTTTTCATAATAAAGTCCTCCTGATGTTATTTTCGGTTTCTCGGCACTTTGCCGCAGGTATCCCTTTTGGCTATGTAATAAGGCAGCACTGTTTTTAAAGGAATACGGTGTCCGCCGGTGATGCGGTCAATAAGAATTTTTGCTGTCATTCTGCCCATTTCTTCTAATGGAATATGGACGGTGGTAAGCATTGGTGAAAGATATTGAGCTGTTTCAATGTCGTCTACACCAATTACAGAAATATCTTCGGGAATACGGTAGCCATGCTCCCGAAATGCACGGATTGCACCAATGGCAGTGTTATCATTTGCGCAAAAAACAGCAGTAATATCAGCTTTTGCATTGATTAAATGAAGAGCTCCCTGATAACCACCCTCGTGGGAAAGTTTTACATTGGCTGCATTTCTCTGTGAGAAGGGCAACCCCAGAGCGTTTAAGGCATCCTTAAATGCAGTGTAGCGGATTTCGTTATTCTGCTCTCCGATATAACCGATTTTTGTGTGACCTAATTCATGAAGATAAGAAACAGCGCTGAAGGCAATTTCTTTTCCGTCACATACAACCTGATCATATTTATCTTCCATAGGATTGAGCCCCGCATAGATAATATGCTTATAATTTTTCGTAAAAAGTTTCAAAATACGTTCATCATATCGTCCTAAAATAACAGCTCCGTCCACGGGGGAGTTGGCAATTCTGAGGGTTACGTCAGGATTTTCCAAATCTAATGCAGTAAAAGAGTGTTTGATGAAAAAGTTGCTTTTAAAAGCCTCTTGTTCAATGGCCTTTGCAATATGAGAAAAAAAGAGATCAGAGACTGCAGAATCTCCTCTTGCATAAATACAGGCGATTGTGCGTGCAGGCGCTTCTATAGAGGGAGTTGTTGGCCCAAGTTTTAAAGCGCGTGCAGTAGAATTAGGTGTATATCCACTTTTTCTCACGATGTTCCAGATGCGTTCTTGTACTTCTGGACTGGCAGCTTTTGTGTTTTTTTGATTAATAACTCTGGAAACAGTAGAAATAGAAACATTAGCTTCTTTTGCAATTTCTTTTAGTGTCATATTAAAACCTCACAATACAATAGTGCTATATGGATATATTATAACCGAAATGACGAATAAAAACAATGAAATTTAGGATAACGTTTGCATAAATTGAGTAGAAAAAAACGCAATATTTAAGAAAGGTTTGTTGAAAATGAAAAATAGTTATCGTATAATCTTAGATATGAAAGGATTGACAATGCAAAAACAAGGGAGGATTGTTTGAAATGACGAAACATGAGTATTATACTTACACAAAGGAGGAACTTCTACACAAAGGAGCGAAACTGCCGGTAATCGTAATGGAAGATAATGCAGCGGTATTTCAATCTATGGCAGAGGAAATGGCAGAAGAAATTAAGAAAAACAATGCAGAAGGCAAGAAAACGGTATTTATTTGTCCGGTAGGTCCGGTAGGACAGTATCCTTATTTTGTGGAAATGGTAAATCAGGAAAAAATTAGTCTGAAAAATGTTTGGTTTATTAACATGGACGAATATTTGGATGATGATAAAAAATGGGTTCCGGAAACACATCCGTTAAGCTTCCGTGGCTTTATGAACAGAACAGTATATAGCAAGATTGCTCCGGAATTAGTTATGCCGGAAGAACAGAGAGTATTTCCTGATCCGGAAAATGTAGAATATATTCCACAGTTGATTGAAAAACTGGGCGGTGTGGATATTTGCTTCGGCGGTATCGGTATTAACGGACATGTTGCCTTTAATGAAGCAGACGCGTCTTTAAGTAACGAAGAATTTCTGGCTCAGAAAACAAGAGTTTTAGATATTACAAAGGAAACAAGAACGGCAAATGCTATTGGCGATTTTAACGGAGCATTGGAAGATATGCCAAAATATTGCGTGACAATCGGTATTTATGAAATTGCCCATGCCAGAAAAATTCGCCTGGGATGCTTCAGAAACTGGCACAGAGCTGTGGTAAGAAGAACTGCTTACGGAGAAGCTACCTCTGATTTTCCGGTATCTCTGCTGACAAATCATCAGGATATCAATCTGAAAATTACAGAGTTTGTAGCCGCATTGGAGGGATAAAACTATGAAAACCTGGATTACCAATGGTTATGTGTATCACTATGACAAACGCCGTATGGAAAGAAAAGATTTGTGTATAGAAGATGGGAAAATTTGCGAAATCTGCAGTCCGGGACAGGGAGAAAGACAAGGAAATATTTACGATGCTTCCGGAAAATCCGTAATACCGGGATTTATTGATGTGCATACCCATGGAGGCTGCGGCGTAGACGTAAATGATGCCATGAAAGATGATTTTGAGAAAATCGGTCATTTCTTTGCACTTCAAGGAACAACTTCATGGCTTTGTTCTATTTTAACAGATACAAAAGAACAAACAACCAAATGTATTCACGAAGCATTAAAACATCAAAAAGATCACGCAAATTGTGCAAATCTTTTGGGTATCCATTTGGAAGGACCGTTTCTTTCCGTAGAATTTAAAGGCGCTATGCCGGAAGAGCTTTTAAGAAAAGCAGATATGGAGCTTTTAAAAGAATATCAGGAAGAAGCGGAAGGAAATATTCGCTACATTACAGTTTCACCGGAAGTAGAAGGTATTCCCGAAGCTGTACCGGAAATGAAAAAATTGGGAATTACCGTTGCAATCGGACATTCCGGAGCAGATTATGAAACAGCTATGAAATGTATTGAAAACGGAGCGGCTGCATGTACGCATACCTGCAATGCCATGAAATTATTTCATCAGCATTTTCCGTCAATGATGGGAGCGGCTCTGGAGTCTGATATTTATTGTGAGGCAATTTGTGACGGACGTCATTTGCATCCGGGCAGCGTAAGGCTGTTTTTAAAAGCAAAAGGATATGATAAAGTTGTTGCGGTGACAGACTCTATTATGGCAGCAGGACTTCCGGACGGAGAATATAAGCTGGGTGTCAATGATGTTGTAGTTGAGGATGGAGATGCAAAATTGAAATCAAACGGCGTTCGTGCAGGAAGTACCTTGACAACAGGAATAGCGCTGAAACGACTGATTGATTTTACAGGGGCAGAAATGGAAGACGTTCTTCCGCTCTTAACAATGAACCCTGCAAAGCTTTTAGGCGTAGATGATAAAATCGGAAGCCTGGAAGCTGGAAAAGATGCGGATATCCTTATTGTAGACGAAGGCTATAATATTGTAGATACTTTTGTAAAAGGAAAGAAAATAGAGAGATAAAAGGAGAAAAATTATGCCATTAATACCATTAAGACCATTATTGGAAACTGTTGACAAATACCATTTTGCACAGGGAGCATTTAACGTAAATGCAGTTGCTCAGGCAAAAGCAGCCATTGAAGTTCATGAAATGTTCCGTTCAGCAGCGATTTTACAGGGGGCAGATTTAGCAAACGGATTTATGGGCGGAAGAACAGATTTCTTAAACGCTACTTTGGAGGATAAGAAAATTGGCGCAAAAAATATCGCAAATGCTGTGAAAAAATTTGCGGAAGACTCACCTATTCCGGTAGTTCTTCACTTAGACCACGGTAAAAATTTTGACTCCTGTAAAGCGGCGATTGAAGGTGGATATACTTCTGTTATGATTGACGGTTCTTCCCTTCCTTTTGATGAAAACGTTGAGCTTACAAGAGAAGTCGTTAAATATGCCCATGCAAGAGGTGTATCGGTAGAAGGTGAGCTGGGTGTGCTTGCAGGAGTGGAAGACCATGTATTTTCTTCTACATCTACTTACACAAATCCATTAAAAGCAGTGGAGTTCTTCAAAAAGACAGGCTGTGACGCACTGGCAATTTCTTACGGAACTATGCACGGAGCATCAAAAGGAAAAGATGTAAAATTAAGAAAAGAGATTGCCATTGCAATTAAAGAATGTATGATGCACGAAAATCTTTTCGGTGTTCTGGTATCTCACGGTTCATCCACTGTGCCAAAATACATTGTAGATGAAATTAATGCTTTGGGCGGAAATATCCAGAATGCTTACGGTATTTCCATTGACGAGTTAAAGGCAGCAATTCCTTGCGGTATCGGAAAAATCAACGTAGATACAGATATTCGTTTAGCTGTTACAAGAAATATGAAGGAATTCTTTAAAAACAATCCTTCCAAACGTGACAGCGCTTCCATTGGAGGCGTATACCAGCTATTGGAGGAAAAGAAAGACCAGTTTGACCCAAGAGCATTCCTTCCTCCGATTATGGACACAGTTATGTATGGTACAATAAAAGATGATGATACAGCAACTTTAGTAGAAGTGATTGAAAAAGGTGTAAAAGAAGCAATCGGAACTTTAATTGTAGAATTCGGTTCTTTCGGAAAAGCTCCGCTTGTTGAGCAGGTATCCTTAGAAGAGATGATTGAACGTTACAAAAAAATGTAAATAGATTTCCTTTAAAACAAGGCGTTTTGGGTAAAAGTGATGAATACCCAAACGCCTTGTTTTGTGTTTGTGCAATAAAGTTCCTAATTTAATGCGAAATGCTTGTTAAAAAATATACAAATAGCTCAAACGTTTGCGCAAAATTGTATTGATTTTTAACCCCATATAGGGGATAATAACAATACAATAACGAATAAGAAATAAGTTTTAGTACGAAATGCTGAAACAAAAAGAAACAGGAGGATTAAAATGGGAAAAAAAAAGTAAAGGTGGAGCCGACATCATAGGCAAAATACCAAAAGGGATATGGCTGCTGATTTCATTTATAGCAGCAATTCTGGTGTGGACAATCTTATCAATTACTCCACAGACTGCCAGATGTTTTCCAAATGCGATTAAAGTATTACAATCCATTGGACTTATGGTAGAGAGAGGAATTTTGTTACAGGATATTGCAAGTAGTTTGATTTCCGTTCTTTGGGGATTTTTACTTGGCTTTGTAATTTCTGTTCCAGTGGCATTTTTGATGGCATGGTATCGTCCGGTGAGATTTATTTTGGAGCCATGGATTCAGTTTATCAGAAATATTCCACCACTGGCTTATGTACCACTTGTAGTTATCGGTGTAGGTGTAGGTCGTGCGCCACAGATTATTGTTATCGGTCTTGCAACATTCTTAATTATGACAGTTACAATTTTCCAGGGTGTTATCAACGTAGATGAAACTCTGATTAAGGCAGCAAGAGTGTTAGGTGCAAACGATGTGAACCTGTTCGTAAAGGTCATTTTCCCGGCAACAACACCATTTATCATTACAGCGGTAAGACTTGGTATCTCAACAGCGCTTACAACATTGATTGCAGCAGAGTCAACAGGAGCTATTGCAGGTCTTGGTATGAGAATTAAATCTTTGGCAAACTCCTATGAAACAACACCAATGCTTCTCTATATCATTATTATCGGTGTTATCGGTATGCTGGCTGAGAAAGTTCTTAAATACTTTGAAAGGAAGTTAACATCATGGCAGGAAAAGAGGGAAATATAAAAGTAAGTATTCAGGGCGTTGAAAAGAAATACAACACACGAAAAGGTGAAGTTGTTGCTTTAAACGGTGTGGATTTTGATATTAAAGAAAATGAATTTATCTGTGTAATCGGGCCATCTGGATGTGGTAAATCTACATTATTAAATATTATTGCGGGACTTTTAGAGCCTACCAGCGGACAGATTTTAGTAGACGGAAAACCAATCAACGGAACAGGAACAGACAGAGGTGTTGTTTTCCAGCAGTACGCATTGTTCCCATGGCTGACAGTAAAGAAAAATGTTGAATTCGGTTTAAAATTAAAAGGACTTTCTAAAGAAGAATGTGATGCCATTGCAATGAAATATTTGAAAATGGTTGAATTGGAAAAATTCGCTGACTCTTATCCGAAGGAATTGTCCGGTGGTATGAAACAGCGTGTTGCGATTGCAAGAGCTTATGCAATGAATCCAGAAGTACTTCTTATGGATGAACCTTTCGGAGCTTTGGATGCACAGACAAGAACACAGCTTCAGTCAGAACTTTTAAAAGCATGGCAGGAAGAAAATAAAACATGTTTCTTTGTTACACATGATATTGAAGAAGCTATTGTTCTTGCAACAAGAGTTGTAATTATGAGCGCTCGTCCGGGACGTATTAAAGAAGTTGTGGATATTGATATTCCATATCCAAGAGATCAGGAAACAAAGATGAGCGACCGCTTTATTGAACTGAAAAATCATATTTGGGGACAGGTATATCAGGAATATTTGGAAGTGAGAAAATAATTTAGAACTTACAATGGGGCAAGAAAGAGCCCGGTGAGAATAAAAACTATATTTTTAGGAGGAACTTAAAATGAAGAAGAAATTATTATCCATGCTTTTAGTAGGAGTAACAGCAATGTCTCTGTTAGCAGGCTGTGGAGGAAGCTCTGAAGAACCAAAAAAAGAAGAACCAAAAACAGAAGCTACAGACGGAAAAGAAGAGAAAAAAGAGCTTGATGTAGTAAACGTAGCTTATATGCCAAACTACGCTTCCTTATGGGTAGTAACAACTGCAAAAGAAAAAGGATACTTTGAAGAACAGGGTATCGAAGTAAAAATGACAAAATTTGATGATGGCCCAACAGAAATCGCTGCTATGGAATCAGGTTCTATGGATGTAGCTTATATCGGACCTGGTGCTCATTCTCTTGCAATTCAGGGAAATGTTGATGTATTCTGCTTCCAGCAGTTAGGTGATGCGGACTGTGTAATGGGATTAAAATCTCATGGCGTAAACTCTCTGGAAGATTTAAAAGGCAAAAAAGTAGCTTATGCTTCCGGTACATCATCTGAAACAATTTTAGTACGTGCATTAAATTCAGTTGGTCTTACACTGGATGATATCGAAGCATATAATATGGAAGTTACAAATATGCCAAGTGCTATGATTTCCGGTTCTATTGATGCTTGTGCTCCATGGTCACCAAATACAAAAGTTATCACAGATGAATTAGGTGATGATGCACAGGTATTCGTAAGTAATGCAGACTTTTCCGATATCGCAGCAGACCCTGCAAGCTGGGTATGTATGCCTGAATATGCTGAAAAGAACAAAGATTTATTAGTAAGATTTACAAAAGCACTTTACAAAGCAATGGATTTTGGTGCAAAAGAAGAAAACTTTGAAGAAGTTGCAGGATATGTAGCAAATGAAACAAAGACAGATGTAGAAACAGCAATGGGACAGACAACAGATGGTGATTGGATTACTTCTGAAGAACTGTTAAAAGGTGTTGAAGATGGAAGTATCAAAGGATACTATGAAATTCAGCAGAAAAACTTCTTAGAAAGTGGAAAAGTTACAGAAGAAGCTCCAGTTGATGATTATGTATTGTTTGACATTATGACAGAAGCAGGAAAATAATTGACACAGTAAAAAAAGAAAAAATTGCCAGACATGACTGTAAAATATTGAGCTGTTGAAATTTAAGATACCTTGCAGCATGTATTGCTGCAAGGTATTTTCTATTTCGGTCTTGGCAAATTTGGAGGAAAAAGATATGGCGGAAAACTTATTGATTGTACATGGAGGCGGTCCTACCGCAGTAATGAATGGTTCCTTGTATGGTGCAATAAAAGAAGCAAAAAAATCAGATAAAATTGGACATATTTATGGCGCAAACAATGGTACAGGCGGATTCTTAAAAAAAGACTTTCTGGAATTGGAAAATATACCGGAAGAAAAATTAAAACTTTTATTACAGACTCCGGGTACTGCAATTGGAACATCCAGAGATCCTATTGAACAGGAACATTATGAAAAAATGGCAGATATTCTGGAAGAAGAAAACATTAAATATGTATTGTTTAATGGTGGAAACGGAACAATGGACACTTGTGGAAAGTTGCATAAAACATGTCAGAAACGTAATCTTGACGTAAAAGTTATGGGGATTCCAAAAACAACAGACAATGATATTGCAGTGACAGACCACAGTCCGGGATTCGGAAGTGCGGCAAAGTATATGGCTGCCTGTACACAAGAATTAGCAGCGGATGTACGTTCTTTACCAATTCATGTAGTGGTTATGGAAGCGTCAGGCAGAAATGCAGGATGGATTACAGCGGCCAGTGCATTGGCGGGAGAAAAAGGATACGCGCCGGATTTGATTTATCTTCCTGAAAGAGCATTTGATGAAGATAAATTTATTGAAGATATTAAAAAGCTTTTAGAAAAAAAATCTGGAATTTTGGTAGTTGCCAGCGAAGGTTTGACAGATAAAGAAGGAAAACCTATTGTAAAACCTGTATTTAAAACAGAACGTGCCACTTATTTCGGCGATGTAAGCTCCCATCTGGCAAATTTAGTTATTCAGAAACTGGGTTATAAGGCAAGAGGCGAAAAACCAGGACTTTTAGGCAGAGCATCCATTTTTATGCAGAGTCAGGTTGATATTGAAGAAGCACAGTTGGCAGGAGAAATGGCTTGCAGAGCTGCTTTAAATGGAGAGTCTGGAAAAATGGTGGCATTTTCCAGAGTTTCTGAAAATCCGTATGAAATGAAGCCGTTTTTAGTAGATATTGATGAAGTCATGATGTATGAAAGAAAAATGCCAGATGAGTTTATTAATGAAGAAGGAAATGGTGTTACACAGGCATTTTTAGACTGGTGTCGACCTTTAATTGGGGAAGAACTTCCTGATATGATTTCTTTTAATACACAGTCAGGAAAATAATAAAATAGAGGAGAGCAACATGAAACATATTTATTTGAATTTGAAAAGATTTGATGTACCGGCAGAATTAGGTGGTGTCAATAGAATTGCAGACATGAAAGAGTGGGGTAAGTATATTGTAGAAAATACACAGGAAGAATTAAAAAAATATTCTCCTGAAGAAGTAGAATTTGCAATGTTCTTTCCGGAAATTCATCTGTTTTCTGCTTGTCAGGCAAAGACAGAGGATAGTCCTGTTCAGATTGGTTGCCAAGGTGTTTTCAGAGATGATGTAGCTCCGGGAAAAAATTTTGGAGCGTTTACTACAGGACGTCCTGCAGCAGCAATGAAGGCAGCTGGTTGTGAAACTGTTATTATTGGACATTGCGAAGAAAGAAATAATCTTGCGGGAATTTTGGCGGAAGCAGGAGTAGTAAATACAAAAGCAGTAAATACCATTTTAAATAAAGAAATAAAATCTGCGGTAGACAGAGGCATGAAAGTGTTATATTGTATTGGTGAGAAAAGCGAAGAATTAGAGCAGTGGCAGGAAGTTCTGGGAGAGCAGTTGGAACTGGGGTTAAAAGATGTGGATAAATCTATGGTAACCATTGCTTATGAACCAGTTTGGTCTATCGGACCTGGCAAAACACCGGCAGGAAAAGAATATATTACAAAGATTGCCAGATTTGTAAAAGAGAAAACAGATGGTATGGATATTGTTTATGGTGGGGGCTTGAAACAAGATAATGCAGCAATGTTGGCATCTATTCCTGAAATTGACGGCGGTTTAATTGCTCTCACAAGATTTCAGGGAGAAATCGGTTATTATCCAGAAGAATATTTAGAAATTATTTCACTTTACATGAATGCATAACAAGGAGGAAAAAAGAATGAAGTTAGAATTTGAATATGGACATGGTACTATGGCGGCCGAATTGCCTGACAGCACAGACATTTTTATTCCGGGGGAAACAGTAAAAGATCCTGATTGCATTCCGGAAGATAAACTGGAAGCAGCTTATCTGGAAAGCCTTGCACATCCAATCGGAATGCCAACTTTGTCTGAACTGGCACATAAGGGAAGCACCGTTACTTTTATTGTACCTGATAGAGTAAAAGGTGGAGAGCAGCCAACAAGCCACAGAAAAATGAGCATTAAATATATGCTGAAAGAATTATACGCAGCAGGTGTTGAGAAAAAAGATATTTTATTCATTATTTCCAATGGTTTACATCCAAGAAGTAAAGAGTCTGACGCAAGAGCAATTTTTGGAGAGGAATTATTTAATGAATTCTGGCATACAGGACAGATTATCAGCCACGACAGTGAAGATAAAGAACACATGGTAGATCTGGGAACAACAAGACGCGGTGATCCGGTTTATATGAATAAATATGTGTTTGAATGTGATATTCCAATTCTGGTAGGTCATGTACAGGGAAATCCTTATGGTGGATATTCAGGTGGATATAAACACAGTGCAACTGGTATCACAAACTGGAAGAGTATTTCAAGCCATCATGTTCCATCTGTTATGCACAGAAAAGATTTTACACCGGTAAATGGCGGAAGCTTAATGAGAACAAAATTTGATGAAATTTCTATGCACATGGAAGAAAAAATGGGACATCCATTCTTCTGTTGTGACGCTGTTCTGGATACAAATTCCAGACAGATTGCAATCTATTCCGGATATGCAAAAGAAATGATGCCAATTAGCTGGAAACTGGCAGATAAGAGAACTTATGTACACTGGGCTGAAAAGAAATATGATGTTTTAGTATTTGGTATGCCTCAGAAATTCCATTATGGTGATGGAATGGGAACAAACCCGATTATGATGATGCAGGCATTAAGCGCACAGGTATTGAGATATAAACGAATTATGAGTGACAATTGCGTAATTATCTGCTCTTCTCTTTGCAATGGTTTCTTCCATGATGAATTATGGCCATATTTAAGAGAAATGTATGATATGTTCCAGCATGATTATATGAATACATTGCCGGATATGAATCGTTATGGTGAATATTTTGCAACAAACGAAGAATATATCAGAAAATATCGTTTTACAAATGCATTCCATCCATTCCACGGCTTTAGTATGATTTCCTGCGGACATATTGCAGAAATGAATACAAGTGCAATCTATATTGTTGGTGCACAGGAACCGGGATATGCAAGAGGAATGGGATTAAAGACAAGAGCTACATTTGAAGAAGCGTTAGAGGATGCAAAGAAGAAATTCGTTGGGGAAAATCCAAATGTTCTTGCATTGCCAATGACATTCAAAAAGGCAGCAGTTCATCTTTGTATGAAAAATCCGGAAGAAGACTGCATGGACGCTTACGGACATTGCCATCCATGTATGGGATAAGGAGATTTAACAAATTGCCGCATTAGGGGTATATCGAGAATATTTGTATGTTTCACGCTTAGTCTGATACGAATATTCCGAATGCTGCTTAGTGCGGCAATCTTTATTCATTCATAGGAAAGTAAGTCCTATGAAATTAAAAAGGAGACAAAAATATGCTGAATTTAAGAATAGAAGACAGAAATCCTCATTTAAAGGATGAACTACATGAGATTATGGTGGAAAATAAGGATATTTTTCAATCTGTATTAAACGGAGAGGATGAATATGCGGACTCCTTGGGGTGGTTTTCCGTGGATAAATGGGCAAGACATGAAGAGGTGCAGAAATTAAAAAAATTAGCAGCTCATATTCGGGAAAATGCAGACGCTTTTGTGATTATTGGAGTTGGCGGCTCTAACAATGCCGCAAGAGCGGTGATTGAAGCCTTACAGACAGATGATAAGGTGAAGATTGTCTATATGGGAAATACGCTTTCTCCTTATGAACTGACAAAAGCATTAAAAGAACTGGAAGGAAAATCTGTTTATATCGACTGCATAGCGAAAAATTTTGAAACTTTAGAACCGGGGGCTTCTTTCCGCGTTCTGAGAAAGTTCCTTTTTGATAAGTATCAGGAAAAAGCCAATGGAAGAATTATTGCAACGGGTACAAAGGGGAGCGCATTGGAAAAACTGTGTGAAGAACAGGGTTATACTTTTCTGGAATTTCCGGAAGACGTAGGCGGAAGATTTTCCGCAATGACAGCAGTGGGGCTTCTTCCCATGGCAGTGGCGGGAATAGACATTGAAAAGCTGGTTTTGGGAGCTTCTGATATGCAAAAATATCTTACAAGTGGAGAAATAGTGAGAAATCCCGCATATCAATATGCCTGTCTTAGAAACCTTTATTATAAGAAGGGCTATAAAATAGAAATGCTCGTTAGTTTTGAACCTCAATTCCGTTGGTTTTATAAATGGTGGATACAGCTCTTTGGAGAAAGCGAAGGAAAGGATAATAAAGGACTTTTTCCATCATCAGGAGACTTCTGTGAAGAACTGCATGCTATGGGACAGTATATTCAGGATGGAACGCCCCTGATTTTTGAGACATTTTTGGATGTGCAGGAAAAAAACGCTTCTTTAGCACCTGTGGCTGATATGGTGAAAGATGGATTTGATTATTTGAATGGTAAAGAATTTTGGGATATCAACAAAGCATCTTTTGGTGCAACAGTAAAGGCTCACAGAGAAAAGCTGCCGTGTCTGATTTTAGAAGTGGAAAGATTGGATGCCTATGTTTTTGGAGAATTATTTTATTTCTTCCTGTTTTCCTGTTATGTTTCTGCTCGTATTTTGGGAGTTAATCCTTTTGACCAGCCAGGCGTAGAAGCATATAAAAAATGGATGTTTGAAGCATTGGGAAAAGACAGAAAAATTTCTTGAGAAATGGTGAATAAGATGTTAATATAGTTAAATAAGAAACTTTACCAATGAAAGCGGAGGATTTAGAATGAAGAAATTAAAAGTTACAAAAGGTGCAAAATGTATGGCGTGTTTGGAGTGCGTGAGAGCATGTTCAACAAGCTTTTATAAAGAATTTGATCCGGATAAGTCCTGCATCCAGATTATTGACAAAAACGATGTTGCAAAACCAATGGTTTGCGTACAGTGTGGTAAATGTGCAAAAGCATGTCCGGAAGGTGCAATTACACAGAATGCAAAAGGCGTTTATATGATTAATAAAAAGAAATGTACAGGCTGTGGCAAATGTGTGGAAGCATGTCCATTCGGTGTTATGGTAAAAGCAGAAGAAGCACCTACAAGCAGCAAATGTATTGCCTGCGGTATTTGCGTAAAAGCATGTCCGGCAGATGTTTTGGAAATTGTAGAAGACTAATTATAATAATTACAAGATTATGGAGTTGCCGCTTTAAAAAATATTTCATGTGGCAGCTCCTTTTTCTTATTGTATAGGAGGGAAGTTTATGTTGGAAAAGACAGCGCAGATTATTTCAAGCTATGATGGGCTTTCTTTGGAAATTCTCTGTGTGGAAAGTGAAAATCCTAAGGGGATTGTTCAGATTTCTCATGGAATGGCAGAAAACAAAGAGCGATATCTGCCGCTTATGGAGTTTTTTTCTGAGCATGGCTATACAGCAGTGATGCACGACCACAGAGGACACGGAAAAAGCGTGAGACAGCAAGAAGACTTGGGTTATTTTTATAATGGAAAAGAAAAAGCCATTGTAGAAGATTTGCACCAGATTACTTTATGGATAAAGGAAGAATATCCTAATCTGCCTGTATATCTGTTGGGGCACAGTATGGGAACATTAGTAGCTAGAAATTATATTAAAAAGTATGACAATGAAATCAAAAAATTGATTTTAACAGGTCCGCCCTGTAAAAATCCTGCTGTGGATATAGGACTTTTGCTGGCAAAAATTCAGAAGAAAATAAAAGGCGATAAGTATCGAAGCAAAGAAATCCAAAAAATGGCATTTGGACCTTTTGACAAGATTTTTCAGGGAGAGCCAAAGTCAGCGTGGATTTGTTCCGACAGGGAAATTGTAGATAAATATAATCAGTCAGATTTATGCGGCTTTACTTTTACAACAGATGCTTTTGAAGGACTGTTTTTGCTGATGAAAGAAACTTACAGTGAAAAGGGATGGCTTTTGAAGAACGAACAGCTTCCTGTACTGTTTTTGGGCGGAGAGAAAGATCCCTGTATCGGAAACGGCAGAAAATTTGTGCAGGAAATGCAGTTTTTAAAGCAAGTGGGATATAAAAATGTGACAGGAAAAACATATCCAAATATGCGTCATGAAATTTTAAATGAAAAAGGAAAAGAAGCTGTCTATGAAAACATTTTAAGTTATTTGGAAAAATGATGTTTTTTGTTGAAAAATGGCAGATATAATGATATGATGTGTCCCGTATGATGTTAAAATATTTAAAATTTCAGGAGGAAAATCATGAAAAAGAAAATCTTGGGTGCATTATTATCTATCGCCATGATTGGAACATTGTTTACAGGATGCGGACAGCAGCAGGGGGAAGCGGAAAAAGAAACTTCTAAAAAAGAAGAAAGCGCAGACAAAGGCGGCAGCAACTTTGAGCCTGTTGCAAAAGAAGATTTAAAAGTTGGTGTTATTCACATCGGAGATCCTGCAGACGGTTCCGGATATAGCTATGCGCATGATTTAGGTATTGTGGAAATGCAGAAGGAGTTAGGCTTAGAAGACAGCCAGATTATCAGAAAGAATAACATTCCGGATGCAGACCCTACAAAAACAGAGCAGGCAATGAGAGAATGTATCGAAGAAGGATGTCAGGTTATTTATGCAACAAGCTTTAACTATATGGATACTTGTGAAGCATTAGCAGAAGAATATCCGGATGTTATCTTTTCCCATGGAACAGGATATAAATCAAATGATACAAACTTCAACAATTATTTCGGAAGAATTTATCAGGCAAGATATTTATCCGGTATTGTTGCAGGTATGAAAACAGAAACAAACAAAATTGGTTATGTGGCAGCAATGGGTTCAGAAAACTCTGAAGTAACAGGCGGAGCAGATGCTTTTGCAATCGGTGTTGCAGAAGTTAATCCGGATGCACAGGTTTATGTAAAGGTTACAAACAGCTGGCTTTCTCCTACTGAAGAAACAAATGCGGCAAAAGCTTTGATTGCAGAAGGATGTGACGTAATCGGACAGCACTGTGATACACCAAACCCACAGACAGAAGCAGAAGCAGCAGGCGTATGGGGCGTAGGCTACAACTCTGACATGGAAAAAGACGCACCGGGTGCTACTTTAACATCTGTTATCTGGAACTGGGGTAAATACTACACAGAAGCAACAAAAAAAGTTATTGACGGAACATGGACAGCAGAAAACTACTTTGGCGGTATGAAAGAAGGATTGGTAGATATTGCTCCATTAAATGAAGACTTAGTTGCACCGGGAACACAGGAAAAGGTTGACGAAGCAAGAAAACGCATTGTAGAGGAAGGATTTAACGTATTTGATGGTGTTCTGGAAACAAATGACGGAAAAACAGTTGGTGAAGAAGGCAAAACTTTAGATGATGCAACAATCACAGGTGGAATTAACTGGTACTATAAAAATATTGTTGTAAAATAAAAAATTTCAAATAAGCAGAAGAAAGGGTATTACAAGCAGCAAAACAGGCTGTTTGTAGTACCTTTTTTCTTTAATTTTCCGGTGTGGGAATAGGAATTTACAGCAGAGGGAATGGTAGTTTTATAGACTTTTCATATCTGAAATGCTAAGTTGTAAAATCAAATGCGACAAGGGTTAATACTCTATCGCATTTGATTTTTTATACAGAAAATCAAAGAGTGTAACAAGAGAATGAAACTCTTGTGGCACTCTTTTTTTATTGCGAAGAAAACAGAAAGAAAGGTGGTTGGACATGAGAAAAGGAGCGAAGCGGCTTAATTATGCAGATAGGCAGCGGATTGAGAGTATGAAGAAATCCGGGGCAAAGGTTACAGAGATTGCCCAGGCGGTGGGAGTACACCGGGCCACTATCTACAATGAATTGAAGCGTGGCGGAGAGCCTTACCGTGCAGAAATAGCACAGAAAGCGTTATAAACGCCGCCCGGCAGCAGGGCAGGAAAGCGAGGAACTTAACATGAAGCAAAGAACACTTTACCAGGTGCGTGTTACCCAGGAAATCCCGTTTTGTGATTATGACGAGGACGGGGAAGAAACCCAGGTAAGCAGCGGACGCATAGAAGAGTATGTGGCCGGGAGATTTTCAGCAGAGCATAACGCTAAACTCTTTGCGGAAGCATTGGAAAACAAGATTGCAGAAGGAAGCGGCTATGTAACAAATTGCTTTACGCCGAAAGTCTCAATTATAAAAATAATCCAAACGGAAGAGTTGGTGGACTGATAGAAAAAGGGGTGAGGGCTTTAATATGAGCAAGTGCATTGTGAAAATTTTAAGAGACGAAACGCCGGGCGGATTGGCGGAGAAAATCAACAAGGAATTAGAGGAAAATACACGGTCATGGGACACGGTAACGGGTATCAAATACCAGGTGGCAGTAATTCCGATTATGAGAGGAAAAGAAATAGCCGGGTTTAAAACGGAATATTCCGCACTTATACCAGGGTAATGAATTTAGAAAGCGAGGAACTTAACATGGAAAAAATACCGGAATGGATTTATGCACCAACAAACTTTTCCCCGGAACTGGAAAAGACATTTATAGCAGTAGAAAAAGCCCTGGGCTTTAAACTGTTTATTTGGCAGAAAACATTTATTGCCAACACAACATATAGACGGAGTGGAAGAACCACGGCGGAAATATTACGGGATTTATTGAATGTATCAAAACCGCCCTTAGATTACACCAAACCAGTAGCGGACCACATGGAGCGGTTTTATAGAGAAGAGACACGGGAAATAAAGGCGAAACTGGACGCCGCCGGAATACCAACAAGGACAGTTTTCTTTTCCAGGCAGGAGAAACAGAAATATTACAGTGAAGCGGAAACCGGGAAGCAGGAGAAAAATACAATACCGGAATTTACGCCGGAATATGGAAAAGAGGATATGGCTATGAAAAACACGGCAGAAATGACACTGGGAAGTCTTTTTGACGGAATAGCCGGGTTCCCATTGGCGGCCAGGCGGCAGGGTATCAAAACGGTATGGGTAAGCGAGATAGAGCCGGATTGTATAGACATAGCAAAGCGGCACTTCCCGGAAGCCCTACAACTGGGAGACATTACGAAGATAGACGGAAAAAAAATCCCCGTTGTGGATATTATCAGTTTTGGAAGCCCTTGCCAGGATTTAAGCGTTGCCGGAAAACAGACGGGGCTTGACGGTTCCCGTTCCGGCTTATTCATGGAAGCCGTAAGAATAACCAGGGAAATGAGGGAAAAGACAAATGGACAATATCCAAAATATATCATTTGGGAAAATGTGGCCGGGGCTTTTTCAAGCAATAAAGGCGAGGACTTCCGCCGGGTCCTGGAAGAAATCACACAGAGCAACATTTCAATGCCTAAAAGTGGGAAATGGGCAACCGCCGGAATGGTTGGAAATGAGGGACCAGGGGGGGGGACGTTCAGTGTACCGCATGGCGATTGCTTGACGCTCAATTTTGGGGAGTGCCCCAACGTAGAAAACGTATCTACCTTGTCAATGATTTTGGAAATGGACGTGCCGGACAAATACTTTTTGAGTGCGAAAGCGTGTTGGGGTATCATTCGCAGGGCGGAGACGAGGAACAAGGAAATTCCGGTAATTCTGAAAATAGCCTTACTGGAACGGATTGCAGAGGAATGGCAGAGGACGCAGACGGACAAATGAAATTAGATTTTGGCCGCACCGCTGACAGAATTTACATAAACGCAAAAACAAGCGTAACGCTCATGGGAAACGCCGGGGGCGGCGGTGGGAAAACGGGCTTATATTTACTTCCCGTCTACACCATTGCCGGAAATGTGATTGGCAGGAACGAGAAAAACGGCGGCCACCAGCTGGGTGTAAATCAAGACATAGCCCCAACGCTTACGGGTGCGGACCGGCACGCCGTAGCATATGCCGCCGGGTTTCTTCCGAAAGCAGGAGCAAAAGCCGGGGGAAGGGGAAATATCGGCAACCAATGACGCACTGGGAACGATAAACGAGAATAAATACAATGACCTGGGAAATCAGTTTGAAGAGTTAGGCAGAAACCTTAAAACGGACCTTGTAAAGCCGATAGGCGAGGAACTAAAGCCAGTAATAAGTGACGTAATCAAAGAAGTAAAAGGAAAGATACCGGAAGTTAAAACACTTGTGCTTGCGGTAGTGAGCAAGGTAAAAGATTTTATTTCTTTTATGTCGAGGAACGGGACACAAATTATTTCTATTATTGCCGGAATTGCCGCCGGAATGTTGGCGTGGAATGTGGTAACTATGATACAAGGGTTAGTGGCGGCGATAAAAGCATGGAAAGCAACAACCGAGGGCGTAACCATAGCACAGAAAATTCTAAATACAGTAATGGCCGCTAATCCGATAGGCATTGTTATAACGGTGGTGGCCGCACTGGTGGCCGCATTAGTAACGCTTTTTGCAACCAACGAAGATTTTAGAAACAAAGTAATAGCGGTATGGGAAGCAGTAAAAGAAGCGGCGTCAAAAGTTTTCGGTGCAATAGCGGACTTTTTTACCGTTACGATACCAAACGCCTTTAACGGTTTTATAAATTTCATAAAAAGCAACTGGCAGGCCCTTTTATTATTGATTGTAAACCCGTTTGCCGGGGCTTTTAAACTTCTCTATGATAATTGCGGTGCTTTCCGTGAATTTGTGGACAATTTTGTGCAAAATATAAAGCAATTTTTTCAAAATTTGTGGAACGGCATTGTATCCATATTCCAGGGTGTGGGCCAGTGGTTTATTGACAGATTTACGGAAGCCTATAACGGTGTGACGGGCGTATTTGCGGCAATCGGCCAGTGGTTCGGTGCCCGGTGGCAGGATATAAAGAACGCCTTGGCAACGGTGGCGTCCTGGTTCCTTACCATGTTTACCAACGCCTACACCAACGTGAAAAACGTCTTTGCCTTAATCGGCCAGTGGTTCGGTGCCCGGTGGCAGGATATAAAGAACGCCTTGGCAACGGTGGCGTCCTGGTTCCTTACCATGTTTACCAACGCCTACACCAACGTGAAAAACGTCTTTGCCTTAATCGGCCAGTGGTTCGGTGCCCGGTGGCAGGATATAAAGAACGCCCTGGCAACGGTGGCGTCCTGGTTCCTTACCATGTTTACCAACGCCTATACCAATGTGAAAAATGTTTTTTCCGCAATCGGTTCCTGGTTCGGTGCAAGGTGGACGGAAATAAAAACCGCCCTTTCCGCCGTCCCGTCATGGTTCGGTACGCAGTTTCAAAACGCATGGACGAATATTAAAAACGCCTTTGCCAATGTGACTTCTTTCTTTTCCGGTTTGTGGGAAAAAATCAAAGGCTGTTTTGTAAATGTGGGCGTAAAAATCGGTTCGGCGGTTGGAGACGCTTTTAAATCAGCAATAAACAGTTGCCTTTCTACCATAGAGGGCGTTGTAAATAAGTTTATCGGAATGATAAACGGCGTTATTGACGTCATCAACGAGATACCGGGCGTTTCCCTGGGCAAGATAGGCACGCTTTCCTTGCCGAGACTGGCAAAGGGCGGCGTATTGAAAGAGGGCACCGCCATGGTAGCGGAAGCAGGCCCGGAACTTCTTAGCATGGTAAACGGAAAAGCAGTTGTAACACCGCTTTCCGGTAGTGCAAAGAACCAGGCCATGGAAAACGCAGGAAAGGGCGGCGGTGGGTATGTTCAGAATGTGAACATCACAAGCCCAAAGGCATTAAGCCCTTATGAGATAGCGAGACAGACCAGGTTACAGACAAGAAGCATGATTTTGGCAGTACAAAGGGGGTAAGGGAAAATGTCAGACATTAAAGTGGTTTGCACCAGTGACAAAAACGTGTCCCTTACCTTTACCTGGGACGATTTTACGCCGTTCCACCTGGTAGACATTGAGGGGATTTACGGCATTGAAAGCAACGTGGTAACAAGCGAGAACACAACCACGGACGGCAGCACCTACCAGGGAGCCACCGCAAAGGAAAGAAACATTGTCATTACCGTGGAAATGGATAGCAATTACAAAGAAAACCGAAACCTTTTATACCGCACATTTCCAATAAAGCGGACGGGAACAATGCAGTACATAGAGGACGGCGAAGCCAAGGCCATAGAATACGAGGTTGAAAGTGTTATACCGGGAGCCACAACGGGCGTGGTGCGTGATTACACCATTTCCCTTAAATGCACGGACCCGTATTTTAAGGACCTGGCAGACATTGAAGTGGTTATGGCGTCATGGGTAAGTGACTTCTATTTTCCGGCGTGCTTCCCGGAAGAGGGCCGCATATTTGGACACCGTGAAGCGGATTTGGTAAAGGAAATTGAAAACGAGAGCGGAGCGGACAACATAGGCATTGTGGTTATATTCCGGGCGGACGGAGCCGTGAAGAACCCGGCCATTTACCACACGGAAAGCGGAGAATTTACCAAGGTTGGATATTCGGATAATGATTTTATCATGTCATCCGGTCAGTATGTGATTATAAACACCTACACCGGAAAGAAAAATGCCTACCTTTTGGACGGCGTGACCCAGGCGGAGATTGAGAACCACAAAGACAATTACGGGGTCATTGACTGGGACACTGTTATTGAAAAATACGGGACGGTAATAAACGAGTATTTGGACGAGGACGGGGAATTTATACAGTTGCAGGACGGAACCAATACATTGACATACACGGCGGACGAGGGCACCAATTACCTTGACGCAACCTATAAGACCAAGGTAATTGTGGGCGGAGCAGGGGACGGCCCGGCCCGTATCTTTGTAACCGTGGGCGGCGGAACCGGGTTTGATTTACGGGAAGTGTTTTTGGACGCCAAGGACATAAACAAAGAAGCACTTACCAACGCCGAGTATTTGGAAGCCCTTAAAACCAGGGGGCAGGAGTTTCTTAACGAAAACAAGATATTTGAAAACTTTGAAGCGGAAGCGGAAGCAGATGTTAATTTTACCTACGGAAAAGACTATGACCTGGGGGACGTTGTGACCGTAAAGAAGAAAAAGTGGAACACCGCACAGAACCTTAGAATTACGGAACTTTGCGAGGTTTACGAATATGGGGGTATGTATGTGGTGCCTACTTTTGGGGACGCCCTACCCACAACAATAAAATGGGACGAATAGAGGAAAGGAGAGGAAAAAGACCATGGCAGTAAGAGGATTTTTTTACAATGCTACCGACCTAAACGATAAAGAGCATATGTATAACGGCCAGGACATGAACGAGGACAAAGCCCCGTTCTATAAAGAGGGCGTTGCATACGGCCATTTGCAAGTGACGGCACCGGGCGGCACCATGGAAGTGACGGTGGACGGCGGAACCCGGACCGGGTACGCATATATCAATTTACATACTATCCACAATACCGCACCATTGACCCTTACATTGAGCCAGGCAAGCGGAACGCTTCCAAGGATTGACCGCATTGTATTAAGGAATGACGAAACCGAAAGAAAGCCGAGTATTTACGTCTTAGAGGGTGCTTTTTCAAGCAATCCGCAGGCCCCGGAACTGGTAAACAATGATGTTATCCAGGAAAAGAGCCTGGCCCGTGTCTATGTGGCCGCCGGAGCGGTTGAGATTACCCAGGCAGACATTACGGACGAAAGGACGGACAAGACGGTTTGTGGCTTTATCGGTTCACAGTTTGAAGAACTGGACTTTTCCCAGTGGTCCGCCCAGTTTAACAAATGGTTTTCAAGCGAGAAAAAAGCGGTGGAAAAAGACCATGCCGCTTTCATCAAAGAGTACACCGCTATGGTGCAGCAGTTTCAGACAGAGCGGACGGCACAGTGGGACGAATGGTTTGCGGCAAAGCAGGAGCAGCTTGCCGGGGACGTGGCCGGAAAATTGCAGTTGCAGATTGACGGGTTAAGAACCAAGGTTCACAACATGGCCCACAAAGTCAATGTTGACTACTTACTGGAAACAATCCAGGCGGCGGTCACGGTAACGCTCACGAACATTACAACGGGAACGGTGCAGACGGCGGAAATTACAGAAAGCGGCATAGGCTTTTACATCACGGAAGCCGGGGACTATACCCTGGAAACCAATATGGAAAGCGTTATGGTAACGCCAAAGCGGCTTTCCATTGATTATATGAACCTTATGCACACAACAACGGTTTCCTTGCGTGAGGGCACCAATATGGCCTATATCGGCAATTACATGGGAAGCACCTAAAGGCCGGGGAACTGGACCGGGAAACATTTGACCGGAAATATCAAAGCCGCCTGGGGCACATGGGGCACGCCGACACCTACCACGTAACAAAGGCCATTGAGTATGATTTGCTGTTTTGGGAATTTGAGCAGACCAAAAGCGGCCTTTTGGTTCCGGTGTAAGTGGGTCAGAATTTCAACACCATGGGGCGTATGATAAGCCCATGGACATTTAAGGAAAGGAAGATAAAGGAATGGATTTACAGACACTTATTATTGCAATGAGTATTCCGAGCGGCGTAACCGCTTTCTGCTTTTGGATGATGGAACAGAAAATAAAGAAGCAGCAGACGGAAGCGGAAGAAAAAGAAAAAATCCGTGAAAAAAACGAGGTCCTTATCATAAAAAGCGTCATGGCGTCTATTGCCCTGGGGGAAGCGGCGGCCACGGCCTTAAAGAATGGACACGCCAACGGAGAGACAGAAGCCGCCCTGGAATATGCCCGTAAGATTAAGCATGAACAAAAGGACTTCTTAACGGAGCAGGGAATAAAAGGGATTTACGAATAATCAGAACCAACAAGCCAAGCGGATTTTGGAAATATAAGAAAGGAGAAAAGACCACATGAAAAGCATTAACTGGACCAGGAAATTGACAAGCCGGAAAATGTGGACGGCGGTAGCGTCCTTTGTTTCCATGATGATTGTAGCCACCGGGGGAGCAGAGAACACCGCCACCCAGGTAACGGCCCTTATCATGGCCGGGGCATCCGTGGTGGCCTACATCATTGGCGAGGGTTTGACAGACGCCGCCAACGTGGAAACCGAAGTGGAAGTGACAACGGAAGAGGAAGTGTAAACCATGGACAAGCAGGAGTTTATTAAAAGGATTGCCGGGTGCGTGCAGAAATACGCCCCGGCATACGGGATTTTGGTACATAGTCCGATTATAGCCCAGGCGATACTTGAAAGCGGTTGGGGAGAAAGCCGCCTGGCCGCCGTGTATCACAATTATTTTGGGCTGAAATGTGGGACAAAATGGACCGGGAAAAGCGTAAACCTTTCCACCATGGAAGAATATACGCCGGGAACCCTTACACAGATTAAGGACAATTTCCGGGTGTATGACAACATGGAAGAGGGCGTGAAAGGTTATTTTGAGTTTATCCAGTTGTCCAGGTATCAGAATTTACGGGGCATTACGGACCCGGAAACGTACCTTAAAACCGTTAAGGCGGACGGGTACGCAACCAGTAGCAAGTATGTGGACAATACAATGAGGATTGTTACACAGTACGATTTGCAGCAGTATGATGTGAAAGGAGCCGGAAGCATGGCAAAATTGGCAAGTGCAGTATTAGCCCAGGCAAGGGCGTGGATTGGCCGAAATGAAGCGGACGGCACCCACAAGGGCATTATTGACGTGTACAACGGCCACAAACCATTGGCGAGGGGTTACAAAGTCAAATATACAGACGCCTGGTGTGCCACCTTTGTTTCCGCCGTGGCTATCAAGTGCGGTTTGACTGGAATTATACCGACAGAGTGCGGTTGTGGACAGATGATTGCATTATTCAAGAACCTGGGGGAATGGCAGGAAAGTGACAGCAGGACGCCAAGCCCTGGGGACATTATTTTTTACGATTGGGACGATACCGGGGCCGGGGATTGTACCGGGTGGCCGGACCATGTGGGCATTGTTGAGAGCGTGAGCGGCGGAAAAATTACCGTTATCGAGGGCAATAAAAACAATGCCGTAGGCCGCAGGACATTGGCCGTAAATGGCCGCTATATCCGTGGTTATGGCGTGCCGAAGTATGACAAGGAAGCCGCCGGGAGCGGGTCCCAGGCAACAAAGAGCGTGGCCGCAGTAGCCAAGGAAGTAATTGCCGGGAAATGGGGCAACGGAGAGGACAGAAAGAACCGCCTTACCGCCGCCGGGTACAATTACAAAGCCGTCCAGGACCAGGTAAATGCCTTAGTGAAAGGCACCGCCGCCGCAACAAAGAACGTGGCCGCAGTAGCCAAGGAAGTAATTGCCGGGAAATGGGGCAACGGGAAAGAGAGAAAGAACCGCCTGGAAGCCGCAGGGTATAATTACAATGAGGTCCAGGCAAAAGTCAACGCTATGTTGAGATAGTAACTATCAATACCGCCTTTTGGAATACGTCCGCCAGGGACGTGCAAGGAATTTAATATGTCACGGAGAAAGGACACGTCAATAAAAGGCGTGTCCTTTTGTCTAATGTATTTCCAGTAATTCGTCATAAGTTGTTTGGAGAACATCACGAATACCTTTTAATTGGCTCAACTGTATATGTTGTATTCCCCTTTCGATTTTTACCAATGCTTCACGGGTCATGTCTATATCAAGTAATTGTAAATCACGGACAAGAGCGGTTTGCCCTATATTGCGTGATTTTCTTATTCTTCTTATATTTTGGCCTATGGTATTTCCGGTATCGTCTTTTATTTTGACTTGTAACATTGCGGCCCCTTTCTGGACTAATACAAGTCCACTATTGAATTACACAATGGGGACGCAGTATAAAACCAACAAAAGGAGATTGGAAAATGGGACTTTTCGGAAAGAAAAAAGAAGCGAAAGAACAAAAACCGATTGAAGAGGTAATGGCTCAAAATGTATTTGGAAAAACATTATTGCCTGGGGAAAAGATTGATTATTGTATTCAAGGAAAAGGCCAGGCGGAAAAGTTAGTTTTTTCAACGGCAGTTTTGGCGGTAACTGAAAAAAGGTGCCTATATTTTGAACAGGACGGGAGCCAATCAAAAACGGAAACGCTCATATATGACAAAATAGTTGCCATATCCCAAAATACGGGATTTGAAAAGAAAATGGGAAATTATATTGGCGTAACCATTACCACGGCGGACGGAAAAGACAGAGTGGTAAGGTGTGTAAACAATGAAACAAACCAGGCAAAAGTCAACGAAATTATTTTCGTGATAGAAAGCAGAAGATAAAAACAACCCTCAATGTGAAGCGGAAAGCAGCCACACATTGAGGGATTTTTATAAAAATAAAAATATGTCGTAATATGTATTGACATATGCCGACATATGTTATATAATAAAGACAGTTAAGAGAGATACTTAACGAATACATGGGCAAGCATAGAAAGGAGATAACATGAGCGAGAACATGACAGACAAACAAATGGAAGTAATCCTTAACCTGGTAGCCGATAAATTTAGTAATTGCAAGAACATGGAAGAGGTTGCCAAGGCGGTGCAGGAAGTCAGAGACATGGCAAAAAAAGAAAAGCCTAACGAATAGGCTTTAGGGGTACAGAAAGGGCGGTGGACTTGCCAAAGCCGCCCAAACTGTAAAATTATTATAAATCATTTGGCAAGAGAAAGGAAGAGGGAATTTGCCGAAATAGGAAGAGAGGTTGGAAAATGCCAAGAACTAAAACCGGAGAATTTAATCAAATTGCATACCAAAACGAATTTAACAAACGGAATTATGACCGCATAGAAATAAAAGTGCCAAAAGGCAGAAAAGCAGTAATAAAAGCGGCGGCAACGGCAGCAGGACAAAGCGTAAATGAGTTTATTGCCAAGGCCATTGACGAAAGAATGGAAAGGGACGGAGATAGTGAAGCCGCCCGGAAAGGATAAGAATATGAAAACATGGTATTGCGTAACATCTTCATTTGATGATAGGGGCAGAGTGGTGGCTGCTATTACGGCAAGCAAAGAAGCGGAAACGTGCCCGGAAAGCACATACACAAGCACAAGCCGGAAAGATATTTATAATGATTGGTTTGGAAGCACAGAGGAAGCACAAGCATGGGTGGAGCAGGCCCGTTGCGCATAAGAATAACCGCCAGGGCGGCAGAAAGAGCCGCCCGGCAATTAAAACGGCCACGCCGACCATGGGCGGAGTGAGGGTCCGAAGCCCCTACAAACAGTTGACGGGTTGCAATGGTGGGCATTGTGGTGTTGGTTGACAAGTTTCTGCCAGGGTTTAATGTGAACCGGGCGGCGTGTAGCAGGACAGGCAAACAGACGGCACGCATGGGCGGTGGGCAATCGTCCTAATCAAAATAAAAGTAGGGAGCCTGGACCCCACAATGTCCACATCATTGTAAATAGAAAAAGTATAACGCACCGGGCACAATATGAATTATGATTACCATAGGAATTACTTGCCGGGAAGCGATAAAACAACGGCACGGACTTTTTCGTGCCCGTTTTATCAAAAAGCGAGGTAATTTCATGGGAAAATTATTTAAACATTTGAGCCAAAACGATAGAATTAAAATGGAAACTATGTTAAATTCCGGCCATAAAGTAGTAGAGGTTGCGGAATATTTGCACGTTCATAGAAGCACTATTTATAGGGAGATAAAGAGGGGAGAATACACCCACAGAAATAGCGATTACACCGAGGAAACAAGGTATAGCAGCGATTTGGGACAAAAGAAGCATGATTGGAACGCCCAGGGAAAAGGGCGGAATATAAAAATAGGAAATGACCGCCCACTTGCGGAGTATATAGAGGGGAAAATAATAGAAGATAAATATAGCCCGGAAGCGGCATTGGCGGCGGCAGCAGAAAGCGGCATAGAGTTTACTACTTCTATCAGCGTAAGAACATTATACCGATACATTGATAAGGGAATTTTCCTTAAACTCACAAACAAAGATTTGCCAGTAAAGGGAAAAAGAAAAAAGCACAATAAAAGGGTTAAAGTGCAAAAAAGAGCGTCCGCAGGGGAAAGTATAGAGAACCGCCCGGACGAAGTAAAGGACCGGGAAATTTTTGGACACTGGGAAATGGACACGGTAAAGGGCAAACAAGGGGTAACAAAGTCGTGTATGCTTGTACTTACGGAGAGAAAAACAAGAGATGAAATAATAGTGAAGTTGCCGGACCAAAAGGCGGCCAGTGTAGTAGAAGCCATTGACCGATTAGAAAGGAAATGGGGCGATATGTTCACAAAGGTATTTAGAAGCATTACCGTAGATAACGGCGTGGAGTTTTCAGACTATGAGGGATTGGAACGGTCTGTATTACATGAGGGAAAAAAGCGGACATTTGCCTTTTATTGCCACCCTTATAGTAGTTGGGAGAGGGGCAGTAATGAAAACAATAACCGTCTTATCCGCCGACACATACCGAAAGGGGAAGATTTTGACGAGAAGCAGGACCGGGACATTGAATATATAGAAAACTGGATAAACAACTATCCAAGGGGGATTTTTGGCTTTAAGACATCCGCCCAACTCTTTGAAGAGGAAATAAGGAAACTGGCTTAGAAAAAAATTCAAAAACTTGTCGCAAAACTATTGACAAAATATATTTTCATATCTGAAATCAGATTTTGACTTGTTTAAGCCAAGAGTTTGAGATATAATACTGTAAGAGTATGGGTAAAAGAAAAGTAAAATTATCGTAAAGTATGTTGAGCTGAAAGGAAACAAAAGACGTGAAACAAAACAGAAAAGAACCACGATTAATGGATTTGCAATGGGTAAGACGGGCGTTACTTTTGTTTTTGGGAGATGTTGTGATTATTATTATGGCATCAGTAGGAGCGCTGATTGCCAGATTTGATTTTTCTTACAGCAGCATCGATGCAGTATATTTAGACAGCATGTATCATTATCTGCCTATTCATATTTTTACAACAGTAGTTATATTTTATTTTTGTAGAATGTATCACAGTCTGTGGAAATTTATCAGTATTCACGAATTGGGCTATATTATACTGGCAAACACAATTTCTTTTTTTATGCAGATTATAGGCTATTGTTTGTTTCAGTATCCAATACCGAAAAGCTATTTTTTTGCGCAGATTATGTTACAGACAGCAATGGTGATAGGAATACGATTTTCTTACCGTTTTTGCCGATACCTGAAAGAAGCGAGGGAACAGTGCTTTGGCTGCGGAGAACCTCAACAGAGAGTGATGATTATCGGGGCGGGGGACGCAGGGCGTGTTATTATTAAAGAGATTTTGGACAGCCGCTTTCTTACAATGAAGGTTTGCTGTGTGATTGACGATGATTGTAATAAAACAGGGCGCTATATTAATGGTATTCCCATTGTGGGAGATCGCTTCTCCATTCTAAAGAATGTAGAAAAGTACAAAATTGATAAGATTATTTTGGCAATTCCTTCTGCTTCAAAAGAAGAGCGAAGAGAAATACTGGAAATATGTAAAATGACAAAATGCGAATTAAAGATGTTACCCGGTATGTATCAGCTTATTGACGGAGAACTGAATATCGGAAAACTGAGAGATGTTGAAATTACAGATTTACTGGGAAGGGACCCTATCCGGGTTAATTTGGATGAAATTATGGGGTATGTGGAGCAAAAGGTTATTATGGTTACCGGTGGAGGAGGTTCTATCGGAAGTGAATTATGCCGCCAGATTGCCATGTATAATCCTAAACAACTGATTATTTTTGATGTTTATGAAAATAATGCTTATGAAATTCAACAGGAATTAAAGAGACATCATCCGGAATTGAATTTGGTGGTTCTCATTGGTTCTGTGAGAAATACACACAGAATGGAAACGGTGTTTGAGAAATATCGTCCGGACATTGTGTATCATGCTGCGGCACATAAGCATGTTCCTCTTATGGAGGACAGTCCGAATGAAGCAATTAAAAATAATGTTTTTGGAACATATAAAACAGCGAAGGCAGCCAGCGAATACGGTGTGAAACGTTTTGTCCTGATTTCCACAGATAAAGCAGTAAACCCCACAAATATTATGGGGGCTTCCAAACGGCTTTGTGAAATGATTGTGCAGAGCTTTGATAAAATATCAAAAACGGAATTTGTGGCAGTGCGTTTCGGTAATGTACTGGGAAGCAATGGAAGCGTAATTCCGCTATTCAAAAAGCAGATTGCAGAAGGCGGTCCTGTTACAGTAACACATAAAGATATCATTCGATACTTTATGACTATTCCGGAAGCGGTATCTCTGGTTTTGCAGGCAGGAGCTTATGCAAGAGGAGGAGAAATCTTTGTGCTGGAAATGGGCGCGCCTGTGAGAATTGATGATATGGCGAGAAATTTAATCCGTCTGTCAGGCTATACACCGGATGTGGATATTAAGATTGAATATACAGGTCTTCGTCCGGGAGAAAAACTATATGAGGAGCTTCTTATGGCAGAAGAAGGCATGAAAGAAACTGCTAATAAGTTAATTCATATCGGTAAGCCTATTGAGATGGATGAAGAAACATTTTTTGATAAATTGGTAGAGTTAAAAGAAGCTTGTTATAATGACGATGAGAGCATTAAAGAGAAAGTGCAAAAACTGGTTCCTACTTACAGGATTAAGAAATAAAATCATGGAGGCATAAAAAATGGATGTTTTATTTTCACCACCAGATATTACAGAAAGAGAAATTACGGAAGTAGTAGATACATTAAGAAGCGGCTGGATTACAACCGGTCCGAAAACAAAATTATTTGAAAAGAATATTGCAGAATTTTGTCATACCAGCAAAGCAGTATGTCTAAATTCAGCTACGGCTTGTTCAGAGATGGCACTACGGGCATTAGGCATTGGACCGGGGGATGAGGTTATCACTTCTGCATATACTTATACAGCTTCTGCAAGTGTGGTCTGTCATGTAGGAGCAAAGCTTGTTCTTGTGGATACAGCAGAGAACTCACATGAAATGGATTATGAGAAGTTGGAAGCTGCGATTACGGAGAAAACAAAAGCAGTTATTCCCGTAGACCTTGCGGGTATTGTATGTGATTATAACAGGATATTTGAAATTTTAGAAAGAAAGAAAAACCTGTTTCGACCGACAAATGAAATCCAGAGAAAAATCGGCAGAGTGGCTGTTGTGGCAGATGGCGCTCATGCTTTCGGCGCTGTAAGAGAAGGGAAAAAATGTGGAGAAATTGCAGATTTCACAAGCTTTTCTTTTCATGCGGTTAAGAACCTGACAACAGCAGAGGGCGGAGCACTTGTATGGCGTGATATTGATGGAATAGATAACGAAGAATTATATAAACAGTTTATGCTATTTTCACTTCATGGACAGTCTAAAGATGCGCTGGCAAAAACACAGTTAGGCGCATGGGAATATGACATTGTAGAGCCTTATTTTAAATGCAATATGACGGATATTATGGCATCTATCGGTTTGGCGCAGTTAGAAAGATATCCTAAGATTTTAGCACGAAGAAGAGAAATTATTCAGAGGTATGATGAGAGCTTTGTAGGAGAAAATATAGAACATCTTCATCATTACGGGAAAGATTTTTCATCCAGCGGTCATTTATACATCACACATGTTTTGGGTAAAAACAGAGAAGAGTGTAATGAAATTATCAGAAAAATGGCAGAAAAAGGAATTGCAACTAACGTACATTACAAACCGCTTCCGATGCTTACTGCATATAAAAAGCTGGGATTTGATATTCAGGATTATCCGAATGCTTACAGAATGTTCTCTAATGAAATTACTTTGCCGTTACATACAAAGCTGACAAATGAGGAAGTGGAGTATGTAATTCAATCCTTTAAAGAATGTATAAGATAGGAAAAAGACAATGAAGAAATGGAATGAGCTTCCTTTGGATATGCAGGTAGAGGAAGTAAAGAAATATTATAAAATATTGGAAAAGCACAAAGGAGGATTGGTGGCAAAGCGCATTTTTGATGTGGTAGTTGCTGCAATTTTACTGGTGTTGCTTTCTCCTGTGTTGTTGATTTTAAGTGTTCTAATTAAATTGGACTCAAAAGGACCTGTGCTTTTTCGACAGGTTCGAGTAACCACTTACGGAAAGAAATTTCGCATTTGCAAATTCCGTACTATGGTACAAAATGCGGAGAAAATCGGTACACAGGTTACTACAAAGGGAGATATGCGTGTAACAAGAATGGGAAAGCTGTTAAGAGGATGCCGATTGGATGAGCTTCCGCAGCTGTTTAATATTCTTGCAGGTGATATGACTTTTGTGGGGACAAGACCGGAAGTGGAAAAATATGTTGCTCATTATACCAATGAAATGAAGGCAACCTTGCTCCTTCCGGCAGGAGTTACGTCAAGAGCAAGTATCGAATATAAAGATGAAGAAAAATTACTGGAAGATGCGAAAAATGCAGATGAGGTTTATATTCATCAGGTATTACCTGAAAAAATGAAATATAATTTAAAAGCCATTGAAAAATTTAACTTTTTTGAGGATATTAAAACCATGTTCGCAACAGTAGCAGCAGTAATAAAATAGGAGTTTTCAGATGATTATATCAGTTGGCGTTGTTGCCTATAATGAACAAAATACATTACCGAAATTGTTTGAATGTATCAAAGCGCAGACTTACCCTCATGATAAGATGGAAATTGTGCTGGTAGACAGTATGTCAAAAGATGATACAAAAAGCCTGATGGAAAAATTTAAGAAAGAAAACAAAGATTTTTGTAATATACAGGTTTTGGATAATCCGCAAAAAAAATTGGCCGGAGGCTGGAATGTTATTTTGAAAAATTACCATGGGGATGCAGTTGTAAGAATTGATGCCCATGCAGAAATACCGGAAGATTTTGTGGAAAAGAATGTGAAAGTTTTAGAGTCGGGAGAGTATGTTTCCGGCGGACTCAGACCGAATATTATTGATGAGAGTACCCCATGGAAGGAGACTCTTTTATTAGCGGAACAGTCCATGTTCGGAAGCAGTATTGCGCCTTATAGAAGAAGCGAAAAAAAGACCTACGTAAAGTCAGTTTTTCATGGAGCCTATAAAAGAGAAGTATTTGATAAAGTGGGCTTTTTCAATGAACAACTGGGAAGAACAGAGGATAATGAGATAAATTACAGAATAAGAGAGGCAGGATATAAAATCTGCTATTCTCCGGATATCGTTTCTTATCAGCATACCAGAAATTCTCTGAAAGCAATGCTGAAACAGAAATACGGAAACGGATATTGGGTAGCATTAACTCTGAAAGCATGCCCGAAATGCTTATCCATTTACCACTTTGTACCACTATGCTTTGTTTTGGGAATAATTGGAACAAGTATATTAGCTGCATTTGGATTTCCAATTCTCGCATATTTGATGTGGGGATTATATTGGCTGGTTGCTGTGGGAATGTCTTTCTTATCTGTAAAGGGAGAAAAAAAGACATGGTGTCAGCTTGCATTGCCATTTTTATTTTTCTTACTTCATATCAGTTATGGAATTGGAAGCTTGGTAGGAATGATAAAATTGCCATTTTGGAAATATAAGAGGTAAAGAAATTGGGAAATTTAAAAGAAAAGCTGGAGCGAGTGAAATTTAAAGATATTCTGGCAATAGGAACGTGCGTATGCGCAATACCCTACGCATTATATTTGAAAAAGAAACGCCCGGATATGTGGTTAATCTGCGAAGATTATAATGAAGCCAGAGACAACGGGTATTGGTTATTTAAGTACATAAGAGAGCAGCAGCCTCAACAGGATGTTGTTTATGCAATTAATAAAAAATCCGTAGACTATAACAGAGTGAAAGATTTGGGAGAGATAATACAATACAGTAGTTATAAACACTGGGCATATTATCTTGCTGCCAGCAAGAATATCAGTTCGCAAAAGGGCGGAAAGCCCAATGCAGCAGTATGCTATTTATTAGAAGTATACGGTATTCTAAAAAATACCAGAGTGTTTTTGCAGCATGGAGTAATTTGCAACGACATGCCATGGTGTTATTATGAAAACACAAAAATGCGTTTGTTTGTGTGCGGAGCATTAAAGGAATATAATTTTATTCGAGACACTTACGGATATCCGGAAGGCTACGTAAAATATTTGGGATTAACCAGATTTGACGGCTTGCATGATTTTAAAGTGAAGAAAAATCAGGTTTTGGTTATGCCTTCCTGGAGAGAGTGGATTGCGACGCCTACATCAAAATCTAAGGAATTGGACAGTGATGTAAAAAATTTTGTGAGTACAGATTATTATCAGCATTGGAATGCTGTATTAAATAGCGAAAAGATTGACAAAATTTTAAAAGAATACAATTTAGAGCTTATTTTTTATCCTCACAGAAACATGCAGAAATATATTGAAGAGTTTAAAACAAATTCGGAAAATATTACCATTGCAGACTGGAAAAAATATGATGTCCAAGGCTTACTGAAAGAGTCGGCGCTTCTGATTACTGATTTATCCAGTATCTTTATGGATTTTGGCTATATGAGAAAGCCTATGATTTATTATCAGTTTGATATGGAAAAATTCCGAAAAGGCCAATATCAGCAGGGGTATTTTGAATATAAGCGAGATGGTTTTGGACCAGTCTGTGAGACTTTGGAAGAATTAGAAAAAGCACTGGAGAAGCTTGCAAAACGCAATTTGCAAATAGAAGAAACTTATTTGGAGAGAGAAAAAGAATTTTTCCCCCTTTGGGATACAGAAAATTGTAAACGTAATTATGAGGCGATAAAATCATTAGAGAAATAAAGAGGAAAAATTATGGAAGTATCAAAAAATAGAGAAAATACGATTATTTTTTTGACAAAATGTTTGTTGGTAGTTTTGGGATTATTTACGACAATTCCCTATATAAACGATGTGGGAAGAGACATATATAAGCTTTGCTGTGCATGGTGTTTTCTTTGTGTAGCTTATTTATTCATTAAGAGAACAAAAACCTTTTTAAAACTTGAATATGTACTATTATTTCTTTTTTGTTGTTCCTACGCCATTACTATTTTAGTAAGCGGAACAGAGCATTTGATTAATGAAGTGGCAATTCTGGGTTATACCGGAATGTTGTTTTTTGCAATGAATTATTGTGACACAGACAGAGACGAAAAGGAAATAAAAAAAGAATTATCAATATTGTCATGGATTGTAATAATTATCACATTTGTATTTTCACTTATAGGATTTTTGATGTTTCTATTTTCAGTTTCAGTAGAAATCAGCCATGGAGAGACTACTTTTGTATATGGTATGAGAGAAAACAGACTTTGGGGATTGTACAATCCTAATTCAGGTTCTGTTTTAAATTATGTGTCTATTCTTTTAACCGTATTGCTGCCTAAGAAGAAACTGGGAGTAAAAATCTTTTTAGGAATGAATATTGTTATTCAAAGTTTATGCTTTATTTTAACACAAAGCAGAGGCGGTTGGATTTGTTTACTTACTTATATTGCTATATACTTTTTCTTTATTAAGAAATATAATTTTAAAGAAACAAAACAGGCGCTCAAATGGTGTTACAAAGCGGTTGTTACAGCAGCGCTGTGCGTTGTCGTAATTGCAGGAGGAAATTTATTGAAAACAGGATTAGGGTATATTCCGGTAGCGATTGAAGAAGCAATGCCGGATGCAGAAAGCCATCTGTTGGAAAAAGATAAATTTCTTCATGGAAAAGGAGAGAAACCAAGCACAAGTCTGGAAAGACTGGATAAAAAGGAAAATAATCTGGAAAGTATCAGTACAGGAAGAAGCGATTTGTGGAAAATGGGCTTAAAAGCTTACACAAAGAGTCCTGTATTCGGGATTGGATATCGCTCTATTGATGATGTTTTAGTGGAAGAAATGTCAAAAGGCGCATATATCAATTCCGGTGGCGGCGGTCTTCACAATATTTATATTACAGTTTTGGTTTCTTGCGGTGCAGTAGGATTTATTTTATTTGCATTGTATTTATTGTGTGTATTGAAAAAGGTAGCCTTTGGTATTTTTAACCCGAATATATCTACCTACGGAAAATGTATCATGGCATTTATTCCGGTATGGCTGGTAGGTGAACTGGTAGAAAGCAGAATTGTATTGGGAATGAATTTTCAGGCAATTATCTTTTGGATTATGATAGGATATGTGGGTTATTACACAAAGGAAAGGAAATAAAAATGGTAAGTGTCATTGTACCGGTTTATAATGCAGAAGAAAAATTAGAAAAATGTATTATGAGTATTTTAAACCAGAGTTATCAGAAGTTAGAGCTAATTCTGATTAATGACGGTTCAAAAGACGGCAGCGGGGAAGTCTGTAAGAAATATGCTGAACGTGATAAAAGAATACGGTATATTGAAAGAGAGAATAAAGGTGCATCGGCTACAAGGAACGAAGGGATTTCTTTGGCTTTGGGACAATATATACAGTTTGTGGACAGTGATGATTATATTGAAAAAAATATGGTAGAAGCCTTGGTGAACCGTATAGAAGAAACTGATGCAGACATGGTTATGTGCGGCTATACAGAGGTCTTTCCTCAAGATAAAGATGTGCGATTGCCTGAGATAGACAAAACAATTACAATGGCAGAATTGGGAAAAGAATATCCGAATATATTCGAAAAGTTTCTGTTGAATTCTCCATGTAATAAATTGTATAAAAAGGAAAAACTGTCTGAAAAGTTTCCGGAAGACTTATCTTTGGGAGAGGATTTGATTTTTAATCTTCACAACATGAAAAATATGAATAAAATTTCTTTTATTAAAGAAAGTTTTTATAATTATATTATTGGACAGGGAAGTTTAAACAGACGATACAGAAAAGACAGTATTGAGATTGCAGAAAGACTATACCTTGAAAGTATGGAATTTTGTAGTAAGTTTCATGTGGGAGAAACAGCAGAAACTCATATCAGTAATATTTTTATGACCTTCTTTTTCTATGGATTGACAGATTTATTTACAATATCCGGATATGATAAGAAAAAGAAAAAAGCAGTCTTAAATGGCTGGATGAAAAATCCGAATATTCAAAAAGCTGCTGTTCATGCAGAGGTAAGAAGAACGGTACAGAAAGTAGCAGTATTTCTTGTGAAACACAAGATGACAAGAGCCTTGGAAGGCCTTTTTATATTAAAAAGTTTCAGCCGGAGATGAGAGGAATATAGAGATGAAAAAAATACTAATCGATGGAATGAGCAGTAATATGGGTGGTGTGGAAAAGTTTGTCTGCACCATTTATGAAGCGCTAAAAGATGAATGGCAAGTGGATTTTATAACCGTAGATGAGTCAATTCCTTATCAGGAAGAATTTTTAAGGAACGGTTCCCAAATACATAAACTGACACCCAGATATGTAAGTGTATCAAAATATAAAAATGACATTAAAGAAGTTTTTAAAAATAATCAGTATGATGTGTTCTGGTTTAATAAAACAACACTCAGTTCTATTGACTGTATAAAAGAAGCGAAAAACAGCGGTGTAAAAAATGTAATCTGCCACAGCCATCAATCGAAAAATATGGGAACTTTATTTACCTTACTGATGCACAATATGAACAAACGAAAAGTAGGAAAGTATATTGATTATAGAGTTGCCTGTTCAAAAGAAGCGGCAGAATGGTTTTTCGGTTCAAAAGCTCAGGAAGCCGTGATTTTTCCGAATGCAGTAAATATAGGAAAATACGAACCAAATGAAACGCTGCGAGATGAAAAAAGAAAAGAACTTGGCATAGAGGGCAAATTTGTTATCGGAAATATAGCGCGTTTTGCAAAAGAAAAAAATCATAAGTTTTTAATGGATATTTTTGCAGAGCTTTGTAAAAAGGAAGATGCAGTATTAGTTTCTTGTGGAGAAGGTCCTTTGTGGGAAGAAACAAAAAACTATGCAAAAGAAAAAAAGATTGACGATAAAATTTTATTTTTAGGAATGCGTAAAGACATACCTGAAATTTTACAGGCAATAGATGTAGTTGTTTTTCCTTCTTTATTTGAAGGGCTTCCGTTTTCTCTGGTAGAGGCTCAGGCGGGAGGAATTCCATGTTTGATTTCCGATACCATTGGAAAAGAAACGAAACTTACCGATTTGGTACAGTTTTTTAGTTTAGATGCAGGAGCAGAGGCATGGGCTGATGAAATTTTAAAATATAAAGATTATAAAAAAGTTACAAAAAGAAATCAGCTTGAAGAAAAAGGATTTTCTTCAGAAATAATAGAAAAGAAAATTAAAGAAATGGTAAACCATTAAGTATTGTGTATAGACTTATAAAGCGGGAAAGGCAAAAAAATGAGTTTAAAGAAAAAACAGCTTACAGATTTAGATGAAATCAAACAGCTTGAGGTAGACATTCTGGATTATGTGGCTAAAATATGTGATAGTAATAATTTAAAATATTTTTTAGGGTATGGAACGTTGCTTGGTGCAGTCCGTCACAAGGGATTTATTCCGTGGGATGATGATGTTGATATCTTAATGCCCAGAAAAGACTATGAACAGTTAAGAAAAATTTGGGACAGAGATAACCGATACAAGCTGTTAGATTGCAGAGATGATAAGAAATATATTTATCCATTTATGAAAGTAATTGATACAAAAACAAAGCTGGAAGAGCACGATGTAGAGGAACAGGCAGATTTGGGACTTTATATTGATATTTTTCCTTATGACGGCGTATCAAGTGATACAGAGAAAAGACAGGCATTTTTGAAAAAATGTGAAAAATTAGAAAAGCTAAGGTTGTATTCCATGCTTTCGATGGATAAAATTCTTCATGAGGATGCGAAGAAGAATTTCGGGAGAAAAATTCTCTGGAAAATATTAAGAATGATAGGTCCTGCAAGAATTTCCAGAAAAATGGAAAAATTCATTGCAAAAAATACCGTGAAAGATGCGGAGTGGATGGGATGTCTGTGCACGAGATTTTCGGACAGAGAGATTATGAAAAAAGAAATTTGGGAGGAGACAATCCAGCTGGAGTTTGAAGGGAAAATGTACAAAGCACCAAAAGAGTATGACAAAATGCTTACAACAAATTATGGTGATTATATGACATTACCTCCTGAGGAAAAACGTTGTCTGGCACATAATTTTAAAGTCTGGGAATATATAGAGGAATAGCTATGAAAGATTTATGGAGATTTATTAAATCATCAGGGATATATTTTGTAGGAACTGTGTTGACAAAACTGATTTCTTTTTTGCTTTTGCCATTATATACATCGTATATCAGCCCTGCTGACTATGGAACGTATGATTTGTATAATGCTTATATTATGTTTTTATGCTCTGTGTTATTTTTGGATATATGGTCCGGTATAATGCGGTTTATGTATGAATATGCAGGAGAAAACAGAAAGAAACCGATAAACTGTGGATTTGCCATTTTTACTACATCTACGATATTATATACAATTATTATTATTGTAGCAGCGCCGGCTCTGCATGTAGAGTATCCTTTCTGGCTGTTTTTATATGGTATTTTAATGAATACCCAGACTTTGGTGGGATATATTGCCAGAGGATATGAAAAAAATGTGTTATATACAACATCCGGTTTAATCGGTTCTATTACAACAATCGTTTTCAATATTCTTCTGTTAGTCCAGTTTAAAATGGATTACAGTGCGCTGTTTATTGCCAGCTGCATTGGGTATGTAGTGAATATTGTTATTATGGTTGTGGGAATTCACGAACGTCATTTGTTTTCTTTTAAATATTTTGATAAAAAGCTGTTTAAAGAAATGCTGCTCTTTTCATTACCGTTATGCCTGAATTCAGTAGCATATTGGTTTTTGACAAGCTATAACAGAATTGCGGTAAATGATTACTTAGGACCAGAGGCTAATGGATATTATGCAATTGCCGGAAGATTTGGCTCTATGATTACCTTATTTACTACATGCTTCCAAATGGCATGGCAGGAACTTGCATACTCAAAGTCTGCAAAAGAGGATGGGCTTGGTCAATTTTATTCTGTGGCAACGAATAATTATATCAAAAGTATGGGAGTTGGTCTGGTGGTATTAATTCCTTCTATCTTTATTATATATCCGCTCATGGTAAATGAAGCCTATGGAGTCGGAAAAGAATTAATCCCCTTTTATCTTTTAGGAACCATTCTCTCTACAATCAGCAGCTTTTTAGGCAATACTTTTAGTGCAATAAAGAAAAATCAATTATTATTTGTTACAATGCTAATCGGAAGTGTGGCGAATGTAGTGTGTATCCATTTATTATTGCCTAAGTTAGGACTTCAGGCGTCTAATGTTGCTTTGGCAATTGGATTTTTATTGATTTGTATCACAAGATTGGTGCTGTTAAAGAAGGAACTGCATATATCAATAGAGTACAGAAATATAGTTATTGTTATTATTGGATTTATTTTTGTAACCGTAGCTTATCAGTATGGAAATCTGTGGCAAAATATAGTTGTTATGCTGGTAGCGTTGGCTTTGATATTTTATTTCTTTAAAGATATCTTTCACATGGTTTTACAGAAAGTGAGAGGTAGAGGTTAAGAGAATAGACTTGACAAATTAGAGATATGAGTTGAAAATAAAGGAAGATATTGATAAATCAAAATTTATGGTTTTCAATATCTTCTTTTCATATTTTTATAGAAGGGTAAGAGGTGGAAAATGAAAAAATTTATAAGGATATTGGGAATAGGAATTCTCGCAAGTGCTTTTTTCTGGTCAGTACCGATTTATGCACAGGCAGAAACAGAAACAGCAGGTTCTTCTATGAAAGAAGAAAGTTACTTAGAGGAAAATATCGAGCTTTATAATGAAGAAAGAGGAAAACCGGAAGGAGAATGGAAAGAAGACGAACAGGGAAGATGGTATGAGTACAGTGACGGAACACGTCCAAAACTTTCTTGGAGAAAAATAGACGGTCAGTGGTATTATTTTAACAGTAAGGGATATTGGATAGATGATAATACATACGAGGAAGGTTCTTTAAAAGGAATTGATGTATCAAAATGGCAGGAAGAAGTTGACTGGCAGGCAGTAAAAAATGATGGAATTGATTTTGCCATGATACGGTTAGGGTATAATACAAATCAACTGGATAAGTATTATCAAAGAAATATGACAGAAGCTGAAAAGGCTCAAATTCCCGTAGGCGTTTATTATTACAGCAAAGCGATGAATGAAGAAGAAGCAGTTCGTGATGCAGAGTTTGTAATTGAAAATTTAAAAGGGTATAAGGTTTCATATCCTGTGGCTATTGATTTAGAGGATAAAGTACAGGAAGATTTGAGCAAAGAGGAGCTGGGGAAAATTGCAAGGGCTTTTGCTGATGAAATTCAGTCAGCAGGATATACTCCTATGGTATACGCCAATGAAAATTGGTATCAAAATTATATAGACTGGTCACTGTTGGGAGATGTAGAAAAATGGATTGCCAGTTACAGCGTAAGTCCAAATCCCAATATAAAAAGAGAAATCTGGCAGTGTTGCAGTACAGGGTTAGTGGATGGTGTAAAAGGAAACGTAGACATTAACTTTGGATATAAAGATTATACAAAATATATCACACCACGAACAGAACCTTTAGAGAGCTACTATAAAAGAGGAAAATGGGTGCAGGACAGTACCGGATGGTGGTATCGTTATAAAAACGGAGAATATCCTAAAAATCAGTGGGAATATATAGATGATCATTGGTATTGGTTTAACGAAAGCGGATATATGACAACAGGCTGGCAGCAGGTATACGGTAAATGGTACTATATGGACCAGTGGGGAGCGATGACAACGGGCTGGCAGGAGATATCCGGTCATTGGTATTATATGAATGACGGAGGAGCAATGCAGACCGGTTGGCAGCAGATATATGGTAAATGGTACTATATGGACCGGTGGGGAGCGATGACAACCGGTTGGCAGCAGGTATATGGTAAATGGTACTATATGGACCAGTGGGGAGTAATGACAACGGGCTGGCAGTATATTGGCGGCAGCTGGTATTATATGAATGATGGAGGAGCAATGCAGACCAGTTGGTTGTACCTTGGCGGAAATTGGTATTATTTGAATAGTTCAGGAGCAATGGTTACAGGTCGTCATTATATTGACGGCGTATGGTATTCATTTAACAGCTCAGGCGTTATGCAGTAAAATAAGTAAAAAACAAGATATTCTGGCAGTTATGCTGACAAAAGCAGAAAAAATATTGTTAAAATCTGCGGATTTTTTAAATATTCTTGCTTGACTATCTTACTTCTTATGATAAAATATATTGTGTGCGGGTACATTTCGCCCGCACCGAGAAAAATAGAAATTAAAAGTTTATTTTTCCAGTATCTACATTTAGGAGGAATGTTCAAAATGGCAAAATGGGTTTATATGTTCACCGAAGGTGACGCATCCATGAGAAACACTCTCGGTGGTAAAGGTGCAAACCTTGCTGAGATGACAAAATTAGGTCTTCCAGTACCACAGGGATTTACAATTACAACAGATGCTTGTACTCAGTACTATGAAGATGGAAGAAAGATTAACGATGAAATCATGGAACAGATCATGGAAGCTATCGTTAAAATGGAAGAAGTAACAGGAAAGAAATTCGGAGATAAAGAAAATCCACTTCTCGTATCTGTTCGTTCCGGAGCAAGAGCTTCTATGCCAGGTATGATGGATACTATCCTGAACCTTGGTTTAAATGAAGAAGTTGTTGAAACTCTGGCAGCAGCATCAGGAAATGCTCGTTGGGCATGGGACTGCTACAGAAGATTTATCCAGATGTACTCTGACGTAGTTATGGAAGTTGGTAAGAAATATTTCGAAGAACTTATCGACAAAATGAAAGAAGAAAAGGGTGTTACTCTTGACGTTGAACTTACAGCAGAAGACTTAAAGACTCTGGCTGGTCAGTTCAAAGCTGAATATAAAGAAAAAATCGGTGAAGATTTCCCAGCAGATGCAAAAGAGCAGTTAATGGGAGCTGTTAAAGCCGTATTCCGTTCTTGGGACAACCCACGTGCTAACGTATATCGTCGTGACAACGATATCCCATATTCTTGGGGTACAGCTGTTAACGTACAGATGATGGCATTTGGTAACATGGGTGATGACTGTGGTACAGGTGTTGCATTTACTCGTGACCCAGCTACAGGAGAAAATGGTCTGTTCGGAGAATTCCTGACAAATGCACAGGGTGAAGACGTTGTTGCCGGAGTTCGTACTCCAATGCACATTTCCGAAATGGAACAGAAATTCCCAGAAGCATTTGCACAGTTCAAAGAAGTTTGCAAAACTCTGGAAACACATTACAGAGATATGCAGGATATGGAATTTACTGTAGAACACGGTAAACTGTACATGCTGCAGACACGTAACGGTAAGAGAACAGCTCAGGCTGCTCTGAAAATAGCTTGTGACCTTGTAGATGAAGGCATGAGAACAGAAGAAGAAGCAGTTGCAATGATCGATCCACGTAACTTAGATACACTGCTTCACCCACAGTTTGATGCTGCTGCTTTAAAAGCTGCAACACCAATGTCTAAAGCACTTGGAGCATCTCCAGGAGCTGCTTGTGGTAAAATTGTATTCACAGCAGATGACGCTGTTGAATGGGCTGCAAGAGGAGAAAAAGTTATCCTTGTTCGTCTGGAAACATCACCAGAAGATATCACAGGTATGAAGAGCGCTCAGGGTATCCTGACAGTTCGTGGTGGTATGACATCTCACGCTGCTGTAGTTGCTCGTGGTATGGGAACATGCTGTGTATCCGGTTGTGGTGATATCACAATGGACGAAGCAAACAAGAAATTTACATTAGGCGGAAAAGAATTCCATGAAGGAGATAGCATTTCTCTGGATGGTTCTACAGGTGCTATCTATGATGGAATTATCCCAACTGTAGACGCTACAATCGCTGGCGAATTCGGAAGAATTATGGGATGGGCTGACAAATACAGAACAATGAAAGTTCGTACAAATGCTGATACTCCAGCAGACGCTATCAAAGCTCGTGAGCTTGGTGCAGAAGGTATCGGTCTTTGCCGTACAGAGCACATGTTCTTTGAAGGTGACAGAATTGATGCATTCCGTGAAATGATCTGTTCTGAAACAGTAGAAGAAAGAGAAACTGCTCTTGAAAAAATCCTTCCAGAACAGCAGGGAGATTTCGAAAAATTATACGAAGCTCTTGAAGGTAACCCAGTTACTATTCGTTTCCTGGATCCACCATTACATGAGTTCGTTCCTACAACAGAAGAAGATATCAAAAAATTAGCTGATGCTCAGGGCAAAACAGTTGAACAGATTAAAGCAATCATCGATTCTCTTCATGAGTTCAACCCAATGATGGGACATCGCGGATGCCGTCTTGCAGTTACTTATCCAGAAATTGCTAAGATGCAGACAAAAGCTGTTATCCGTGCAGCAATCAACGTACAGAAAGCTCATGCTGACTGGAACGTTTGCCCAGAAATCATGATCCCACTTGTTGGTGATACAAAAGAATTAGCTTATGTTAAGAAATTCGTTGTTGAAACAGCTGACGCTGAAATCGCAGCAGCTGGTATTGAATTACACTACGAAGTTGGTACAATGATCGAAATTCCAAGAGCTGCATTAACAGCTGATGAAATCGCTAAAGATGCTGACTTCTTCTGCTTCGGTACAAACGACTTAACACAGATGACTTATGGATTCTCTCGTGATGATGCTGGTAAGTTCTTAGAAGCTTACTATGATGCAAAAATCTTTGAAAACGATCCATTTGCTAAATTAGATCAGATCGGTGTTGGTAAATTAATGGAAACAGCTATCAAATTAGGTAAACCTGTAAATCCAAAATTACACATCGGTATCTGTGGAGAACACGGCGGTGACCCAAGTTCTGTAGAATTCTGCCATAAGATTGGTTTAGACTACGTTTCCTGTTCACCATTCCGTGTACCAATCGCTCGTTTAGCTGCTGCTCAGGCAGCTATCAACGAAAAGCAAGCAAACTAATTGCAGTTTTTTCGTAAAAAATAGTGTCCAAGCGTAAGAAAATCGCCTTATTCTCAAGTAAAATTGGGAATAAGGCATTTTTTGTGCGTAAAAATGTTGATAAAACTATTTATCTGTCGAGAATTGTGTAATATACTGAAGAAAACGACACAAAAGGAGATAGAAAATGACACCGGAGGAGTTTTGGAAAAACTTAGATGCTATAGTTCCTTTTTGGGGAAGGGAATATAAAGAAATAATTAAACCAGTGGATAAAGAACTGCTTTTTGAAATTAAAGATATGTCTTATGATGACGCATGTATAGCTTTACATCAAGTTATAAAACAATATAGCCAGATTGACCAGTATCCTAAAGAGCTGGTACAGGCAATTTACTTTGTAATTATGAAACAACTTATGAAAACAGTATATAGTGAAGAAGGTAAGAAAAAATATTTTGGTAAAGATGAAAAAGTGCATAAGTCTATACGTTTGGGTATTTCAAAAGAAGTATTTATGACACTAAGAACTGGGGTAATGCCCAGTAAGCAAAAAGAATATGAAGGTAAAAAAGAAAATTATTTGAGACACCAAGAACGCATGGGAATAAAACCATATCGTGATTTCTTTTGGGAAAATTATGGGGAAGTTGGTTTTAGGTCACGAAACAATAGGGGGATATTGGATGTTTTTATACGAATGATTTTGAAAGGGAATGATTATCCTATAATTATTGACTTATCAGGTGATTGCACTATTCTGGAAACATTATATTTTACAAGGGAAGAATTTATATTTTGTAGAGACTCCAATGCTTGTATTTTATATAACACATTGAAAGCAGATTATCAAAAGTTTTGTGAGGTTTTAAAGAATGAACTGAAAAGTTGGGATAAATATGATAAGTATGAAGAGTTAATTAAGCATGTGAAAACATTTGAGGCTGATTTGAAAAAGGAAAGAAAGAAGAAGAAGGAAATCTCATCAGATTACAATGAAATACGTGATTTAAACAGGGAAAATTATAAATATATTTTTATGACCTATCCTTATAAAAAAGAAGAAAATGATAGCACAAATAGGACTGAGATTGCTGTGAAGTATTTTCTTTGGAAATTATACAAAGATAATGTTTTGTTTCAATCTCAGGTATTTGTTATAGCGGAGTACTTGCATGAGCGTATAAAAAATGTGGGGGTTATTTATGATTCTGCAAAAGAATTGGTAAACTGGTTGGAAGATGATGTGAAAAAAGATGTTGCTTTTTTACCTATGATAACAAATGCTGATAAGTTAAAGCCAAGACGTATCAAATCAACGTATTTTGAAAAGCAGAGTAAAACGAAAGATAGACATAAAAGGGATGATGGAACACACAGTTATACGGATGGTAGATTAAAGAAAGGGGTTATTTTCTTGGATTTAACTGTTAATGACAATTATGAGGATAGGCAATATATATTGGACTTGGTTAAAGTTTCAGGCTGTAAATGGATTATTGTCTGTAAGAAAAGCGATGATTTATTGAAGGAGGAATTGGGAAGTGCTGTGGAACACGAAATTTACCTTAAGGAGAAAACAATCGGAGGTTATGGCACAAGATTACAAAACTCATATAATAAAAAAATCTTAACAAATATAGAACTTGAAGATGATATATTTTGCAGAAAGTTAGTTCTGTTTGAGTATGAGTTGAGAGTTAGTCATTTAGATGATGCAGAGTATTTAGCAGCTAAAGAAAATTGGGAAGATATGGATATTGAGAAAAAAAGAAGTTTATGTAAAAGACTAATATGTACTGGAGAAGATGAGTATGAAGAGAGAGATGAGTGAAATATTTAACTACCAAGATGAGGCAATTAAAAATTTAGCTTGTCTTGATGCAAATAGAGAGTCTTATTCTACAATAGTAGCAATACCTACTGGTGGAGGAAAAACTAGGGTAGCAATAAGTTATTTGAATAAGCATGTTTTCAATAAATCAGGCAATAAAGTACTGTGGATTGCTGAGAGATTAGTTTTATTGAAGCAGACAGATGGTGTATTTGGGAATTTTGCTGATAGTAATGTTTCCAGGTGCTATTTATCCAGTAAAGGTGAAAACTTTGACAATACAGATATAAAGGACAAAGACCTTGTAATTATTACTCAGCAGACCTTGTCTATGAAGTTGAATTTGGAAAATAAGTTTAATGATTGGGTAAAAAGTGCGGAGACTTTAACAGTTATCATTGATGAGGCACATCATGCAACTTCAGAGCCTTATTTGAAAATATTAAGGTATATTAAACGTCTTAAGAAGAAAAGAGATTTTAGGGTACACATCATAGGACTAACAGCAACTCCATTAACTGTTGATTTGGAGAAAATATTTAAACATGGAGTAGTTGAAAATATTAACAGAAACGGTGTAATTATAGAGAGAAAAGCCAATACAAACACAAGTTATGCTTATCAGATTTCCATGAACAATTTAATTAGTAGGGGTGTATTGTCGAGACCTAAATTATTTGAAGTAAAGGCTAGTTCTGAAGAAATGGAAAATGAGCTTGTAGTTGTTAAAAAAGTAGTAGAGACCTATTGCAATGGAGTAAAAGGAGCAAAGGATTTTAGTAAGACCATTATTTTTATGCCCAGTAGACGAGCAGCTCTTGAATTGGAATATGAATTTATAAGAAGAGGGGTAAAATGTGGATTAGCTATTTCTATTGATGATACATTACTTACACTGAAAGATTTAGAAAAACCATCTAAATTTCAATATATAGAAGGGCAACGTAAACAAGTAGAGAGAGAAAAGAAATATTTTAATCAGAGTGCTTTATATGAGGAAGATAAACATGATATTTCAGTTCAACAAGGGGTGATTTCTAAGTATCTTCAAAAGAAAGCCAGTCAAATTAAAAGTGATATTGATAATTATAGAGGCAAAGATGATGATGGAAATGAAATAAAGGATAAGGAAAAAGAACTCAGTGTTCTAATCAGTGTTCAGATGTTACAGGAAGGCATTGATATACCAAACACTAAAACTGTATTCATTGCAAACCCTAAAGCAACAGAATTACAGGTGACTCAGATGGTAGGAAGAGGCTTGCGTGGTGAGTTGCAAGGCGGTACAGAAACAGCTAATATTGTAGCCTTTGGGAAAGATACATTAAAAAAGATAGTATGGTCTATGCCAGAGTTAGAGCGTAGTAAAGACAATATACCTGAGCGTGAAGAGGCTGAAAAAGAAGATGAAAAAGATGTAAAATTACCACTTGATATCAACTATTCTTTTGAAGCTATAAAATTCCTATTATATGATATACCAGATTATAAAGAAGATTTTGAGCGTATAAGATTAAATTTAATGAAAGAGGCAAAACTCAAAATCAAGGGTAAAACATATTATCCTACAGCATATTACCTTTTCTACAAGAGATGTATATTTGAGTGGAACAATATGAGTGCTCATATAATAAGTTTGGTCAGAAAGAATATAAAAAATATATATGACAGTATGTTATCAGTATGTCGGACGGAAGATAAGATTAAAAAAGTATTAGGTACAAACCAAGATTTCAGAAAAACTTATACAGAAATAGCAGAGAATTTTGTAGTTTTAAAGAACTTAGAAAATGAGGATATTGATTTTGCTATCTACTATGTGAAGCATCTTTTGTGGCTATACATGGAGGAAGATAAACAAGTAGGAAGATTTAAGCAGGATTTAGTGCGTGAAAATTTTAAACGAGTAAGTATCTCAGAAGAAATAAACAAGTGTGCTAATCTACCTTTGGAGAAGTGTGAGAAGAAATTAAAGAACTTATGGAGAAACAGAAAAGATAAGGCAGATTTGGTATGGGAAACTGAGGAAGAGTATGTTTCTTATGTTATGAGTAAACTTGAGAATATAGTGGGGGTAGAGAAGCCCACAGCGACAGAGTCTATCACACAGCTTGAGACTTCATCAGATGATTACTTTGCTGTCCGTTTGCATAGAGATGGTAGAAAGAGAGAAGATCTCGTTACTCTACTAAAGTATATTATTAAAGGTCAGAATTTAACTAACATGAGTTTCTATGATGTGTTTGGTGGTACTGGAACTGTAACAGCTAATATGGCAGGATTTATTGAAGGTACTAGATATTTTAATGAGTATGATACTAGTGTTGCAAATTTCATTTGGCATTGTAGTAGAAATTTTAGATTTATTGAGAACATACTGGAGGATTATAAAACCTCTGACATCAATTTGGCTGAGTATTGTGCTAGAAGTGAATATCTGATTGCAAAAGAATTAGATAAAATAGGATATATGCCTGTTAGTTCTATGAAGGATACAGCCAAAGATATTGCTGATGACTCAGACTTTGCTGTTCAGAAGAGTAAAAAACGCAAACCAATCTCTTTAAAGGATAAATATTACAATAAAATAGATATATTAGAAAATGCTACAATAGAAAAGCACCAAATAGGTTTAAATGCTGTTGCTAAAAGACTTCAAATAGAATTGGAGGTATTATCAGAAGAGAGTGTGACCTCTTACATGAAAGTATATATTGCTTTATGGTATTCTTATTACAGAGATTTAGCTAATAATACTGATAACAATGATTGGAGAAGTCAGATTAAAAATCGTGGCTATTCAAATAATAATAGTATAGTTAAAAGTAGTCAAGAAGCTGTTTTTAAGTTCCTATTTGTGCATGGATTTTCAAGTAGACAGGTATCTATCAGTGATGCTACTGGTATCGATAAAGCTGGCATTGAAACCTTTAGGAGACACATGGATAAGGAAACGACATGGCTTAGAGAGTTCAATAAAAGATTGAAAGGTGTAGAAATTACATCAAAGAGTTCTAAAGATATTCTGGATATTGAAAGAGATGAAGGGAAAATGAAGGATACAATTTACTATTTAGACCCACCATATTTCCTTACAAAACAGTATAATTGTGGATTTCCAGATGATTTACATTTGGAGATGTTGAAGTGGCTTCGAGAAACGGAATGTAAATGGGTATTCTCATGTAAGAGCTATATAACGAATAACAGTTTGCCTGCAAAACGTAAGTGCCAAAAGTTTATTAAAGATAAGAAAAATGGCAAGTATTCTTTAGAAGAGTATTTTAAGTTATTTCTTTATCCCCCTAAGAACATAAATGATAGTAATGTTGTAGAGGCTGAAAAACCAGATAAAACAGAAAATTTAAAAGATAAATTATATGTATATTACAATTATCTGGATGATGATGTAAAAATGCAAAATCAAAAATCATCAGATAAAGAGAAGGAGTTTTTATGGTGCAGTGATTATGAAATTATGATAAGTAATATTCCACCAAATGAAGAGTATCTTCAAACAAATGAGAAGTATAATTTTAGGTGTGAGAAGTTTAAAGATTTCTTCAGTAAATATGATTACAGTATCTAACACATGGGGGTAAAAGATTTCAAAATTCATATCAAGGGGCGGTGTCCATTAGGGCTACCGCCCATCTTTTATAATTTCCAATATTTTATACATTAAGATGATAACACTAAGAGATTGCCAGTGATGCTATTTATCACTGGTGAGTTGTTTTTGCTGTACTTTTTACGACTGATAGGAGTAGTGTTGATGTAAGATAAGTCCTTCTTCATAGTTTACCTCAAAGACCTCTATAAATATGAAAGACATCAAGCTGATACACAAATAAAGTAAGATGTACAGTTACAACTCTTCAAATATATTTAACAAACCCAGATGACTATTTTACTCCTATCAGTCAAAGAGTCTACTCAACGCATCATGAGTAGACTCTTTTGAATTATGAAAGTCTGCAAAGTGATGGCACATTGATGTCAAGACTATAAACAATGTCAATGTTGTCAACTACTTAGAAGAGATAATTATATAGTAACTGTACAAACTAAATAGCCTTTCCGCAGTCGGGCAAATTTCCAACTTGCAGATGATATTTGAAAACGGAGATAGCAGGTTTAATGAGTAAATTCTAACAGTCTGAGGAAAGGGTATAGGTAAGGAGGAAGAAATTATGTACCAAGTATCTGATGTAGCAAGACTCTTTGGAGTGAGTGATACAACTATAAGAAACTGGGTAGGTAAAGGAAAATTGAAATGCAGACGCCTACCTAGCGGAGTTCGTGTATTTGAAGAAGAAGATGTCAATAGAGCATATCAGAAATATCTTGACAGCACAGAGGGAGGCGATGGTTATGTGGAAGAGTAAACATAGCAAGTATCCAAGAGAATTAAACAAACCTATACGTCATTGTATTCTTTTGTGCAAGGTAAGGAGTAGAACGTATAGTTGTATCACCTTGCGTTAGAAAAAGGGGGTATGCAGTTTTTCCCCGTAAGGAACTTTGAAAATTACATAAGGAGGTTAAGCATGAAGAGAACAATCGTATGTATGCTGTTAGCACTATCTGTATCAAGTAGGCTGTATGCTGAATGGGTATGAGCCAGTGACGTTTAGAGAGTTGATAGAAAATAATAAACTTTATAAAAAATAAGCAGGATTTAGATAGATTAGGTAAGGTGGTGTTTATGGTAAGAACAATTATAAGTCAGCGTATTCCTATCGTAAAAAATTTTTGCGGAGGGATTGCGACTATGAATGATGTAGTAAAATTAGACCCTGCATTTCTGAAAGAAATGCTATTGAAAAGTATGTATATGAAAGGCACTATCAACGAGGAGACCTATAAAAAGGCTGTGAAAGTGCAGAAAGAGGTGAGAAAATGATTAGCCAATTTGGATTTCATACTGGGGTAGTTAAGGCAGATGAACAATGCCGAGTTGCAGCTTTGGCGAGAGTAAGTACTTTGCACGAGGCTCAGATGAATGCGTTGGCAAATCAAGAGCAGTGGCTTTGCGACTTGATTTCTCAGCACCCAAATTGGACATTTGACCCATCTAAGGATTTGTTTACTGACGAGGGTAAAACTGGTACAACACAGAAAGGTAGAGATGGTCTGAAAGAATTACTTGAAAAGGCTATGAATAAAGAGTATGACCTTATCATTATAAGAGAAGTTTCAAGACTTATGCGTTGTACCAAAGATATTTTGACTATTGTGGATGACTTACATTTGCGTGATGTAGAAGTTTACTTTGCAGCAGAGAATATTAGTTCTTTCGAGAGTAGTAAGCGATTCGAGTTAGAATTGAGAGCAAGTTTGGCACAACAGGAGTCAGAAAAATTAGGTAGGCGTGTAAAGGCAGGACTCCAAGTTACGAAGACGAATGGAATAATTACGAGTGGCATGAATGTCTATGGTTATGACTATGTGCCAAAAGGGAAAAATGTATCAGGTCTTTTAGTACCAAATGAGGAAGAAGCTAAAGTTGTACAGAAAATTTTTGATATGTGTGCAAAAGGGTATGGATTGAAACAAATTGGTATGACATTGAAAGCAGAGGGTATTAAAGATAGGACTGGCTCTACAACTTGGTTGCCTAGTAGGTTGTCACGCATTTTACATAAGCGAGTTTATTATGGGGTATTAGAGTATAACCAAACGGAAACCATAGATGCTATTTTGAAATCTAGAAAGCGAAAGGATAAGTCTGAACATACATTTATTCATAGCCCATATATTACACCGCTTATTACGGAAGAAACGTATAATAAGGCTATAAAATATCTGGTATCAAGAACTAATAAAAATCTGATAGGTTGTAAAGATATGGGAGGCTTTAAACTTACAAACGATGTATATGTTCAACTTATAAGATGTGAATGTGGTAGGAGATACCGTAGAAATCCAGGGAGAAATAATACTGCTGTCTATACCTGTAATGATGTATGGGACAATGGTAGTGTGAATGAACGTCTTAAGGTTGGGGGTACTAGTGAAGGTGTCTGTACCTTGCCTGGAATTATCGATTGGAAACTTGATTTGTACACGAAGAAGATATTTGAGTCATTATCCATTGATTTAGAGGGTATCAAACAGTCTTTACGAGAATGTATTGAAGAGTGTTATACAGATGAAAATGCTTATACAAGGGCAAAAAAGCGTATCATGGAGATTGATAAAAAACTGGAAAAGTTGGAACGAGATATTGGGGTATTAGTAGAGAAATTGGTGGACTCTCCAGAACTTGCTGACGTTTATGAGAAAAGTATGCTTGCGAAGAAGGAAGAAATAAAGAAATTAAAACTAGAAAAAGAGGAGCTAGGTAAAATTGAAGACAATTTGAATGCGAAAGAACAATGCCTGAAAGACGTTGATGATTTTCTGACAGAAAATCTTCGTTTTGAAGATGCAAAGGTTCCAGATGTTATTATAAAGACTTATGTAAACAGCATTAAGATTTATAATAATAATACTTTTGAGTATAATATCAGGGTTAGCGAAAACGCTGATGCTATAAATATGACAGAACATAATGCAGACTGGTCTGCTCAGAAAAAAGATGCAATATTGAAAATTGATAATTCAAATGCGGTGGTATTAACTGAGATACAGGTCAGCACTGAAGAAGCTCGGCAGTATGCAAGAAGTCGTGGTAGAAGATTGAATACATTGAGATGGTCTATACCTACCTTAAAAGCGGTTGCAAACATCTAAGAATGAAAAGTCAGAGATAAAATTCTCTGGCTTTTTTTCGGTTTCTGTGCTAAAATAATGACAGAAAAATTTAGGGAAAAATCGTGACTGTGGGCTGTGTGGAATGCTTTAAAAATCTGCTACAGCACAGGCTGCTATTAATGCGAAATAATTCACAAAAGGTGAAAAAATTTATTTAATTCATGCGAAAGCGTGAAAGTGTCCAAGCATAAAATGAGACCTTGAACTTTGAGAAATCAGAGCTTCAAGGTCTTTTTTGTGTATTATTTTTTGTAAAGAGGGTTATGGCTTTTTTATAGATAATTTAGGAGTTCGAAAGAAATCAGTACTCATTTCTCTGGACTCGATAATATACTCTAGAAATGTATTAAGTTCTTCTGGATATAGCTGTTCTTTTTTTAATTTTTTTATTCCGTCTGTTCCATACTTTAACATATAATCTTTTAGCACATCTATAAATTCTAAATTATTAAATAAAGTTGTTTTTAAGTTATCCATATTTTCAGGTAAGAAATAGAAATTGTATTCTGGTGTGGATTTGAAAAAATAGAAAAAACTATAATAATAGTTTTTAAAAATTTCTCTAGCGGCAGGTGTATCTCTTATTAGAATTAAACCAGGTTCTGCAGGGATATTTAAGTAGTATTCTAAATTAGGTGTCTTGATGTCAAAATTGAAAGATAATTGAAAAAACGGTTTTCGCTTATACAAAGGACAATCTAATCTTTCACTATAAGTATGAATAAATCCTACAAACTTTCTAAGACATTCATCAGTCTGCTGAATGTTTGTATTCGTTGAACTGTTGGTATAGTAGAGGTGATAAATGTATATAAAAGATTGCTTAGATACATATTTTGTAACAACATTTTCTAAAAATTTTTCATATTCTTTTTCACCAGTAGTTTTTGCTTTTTTTATTGTTTATTGCATTGAGTAATTTGCTTTCTAATTGTATCTCGAGTAATAATGCAATTATATTTTACTCGTAGATATTCAGATAATATTGATACAGTCCATTTTTCTTCACCAAATTGTAGGAAACGTGGGGTGGGATATTTTTTTAGAAAAGTTTGTAAATTTATTTATATAGGTATATAAAAACACTTGTTCGACACAAAGTATCATGCTATTATTTATATAATACATGTAGGAAACAGAAGATGAGGAGTTGATTATTATTGAATTCTGTAAAAATCGAGAAAATTTCAATTAATAAATTGAAAGAAATAATCGGGTATCATTCGCTTATGAATGATTTTATAAATGATAATGATAAAGAGCCTTCATGGGATGGATTCATCTACTTATATAATGCCAATGATTTAAAGGCAGAAAATATTAAATATAGAGTTCCTGTGCAGGTCAAAGGGAAAAATGCACCAAATTTGTTGAAAAAGCAATGGATATCATATGAAACCGAATTGAAACATCTTCGAAATTATTATTCCGATGGTGGTGTGTTTTATATCGTAGTTGTAATATCGGATGATGGCAGACAAAGTGTGATTTTTTATAATGCTTTGACTACTGCTAAATTAAATGCATTGCTAAAAGGAACAGAAAATAAGAGGCCAGACCAGCATAAGAGTATTACATTACAACGATTACAGAAAAATGATGAGAAAATATTGTATAAGAACCTCTTTCAATTTGGATTTGATAAAGAAAAGCAAGGAAGTGGAAATGGGGAAATTATTAATAAAGCGATTAATATTGATGTTATAGATAAGGTGGATTCTATTCGCGTCACATCCTATATTGCATCAGATGAATTAGAGGTATTGAAGAAAATTTCTACAGGTGAGCTTTGCTTATACGGACATCGTTCTGATATTGATATGTGGTTGCCTTTTGATTATGAACATCAACAAGGAATGGTATTAAAGAAAGTTGTTCAGATGAATAAAGCCATTGGAATTGATGGAAAGATGTACTATGACAATTATTTGGTGGAGAGTATAGATGGTGGTAATCCAATAATTAGAGTTAGCAATAATTTGGTAATTGATTTAATCGGTGGAAAAATAAATTTTGAAAGGCATGGAACCATCAAAGAATTAAAAAAAGATGTTGATTTTCTTTATGCTACAATGAATGGAGAATCATTTTGGCTTAAAGATAAAAAAATAGCATCTTATGTAGGAAAAAATCTTCCTCAAAATTTGCGAGAACAGATGGAAGAAATTTCAGAGATAAGTGATGCTTTTGAAGAAATTAATTATACTTGTGACAAGAAATCAGATGATTTTACGGAGGAAGATTGGAAAGCTATTAATAAATTACTAATGATATATCGGAGAGAGATTAAACCAAAAGGAGATAAAGAAAATACCTGGTTTATGTGGTGGTGGAATGGAAAAGTTGTTCCCCTTTTTCTGATGAAAGAAAAAGATGGCGAAATTAAAGTAATCAATTGGCTTATGGAGAATGGAGATGCAATATTTACTGAAACAGAAACAGGAGAAAAATACAGACTTCCTAAAGGCTTAGTTTTTAGCAGAGATATTTGGGAAAATTTGTATGATATTGATGAAAGCGTTCTGTTGGAAGATATAGAAAAATGTGATTATCATAAGAATACGAGAGATGAGTTATATTTGTTCTTTGTAGAAGTTTTGTCGGCATATGATGCTACAAAAAATGAAAAATATTACGATATGGCAAATCTGCTTATTACAAAACTGCTAGAGTTTGAGCCAGAAAATGAATTCGGGATTATTAATAAGTTGCAGCTTTTAAAAAGGAAAAGAGATTTGTCAGATGAAGAACTATTAGAATTAGAAAAAATTGAGAAAAAGACAGAAAGTGATATGATTCCATGTGCTGTCAATATTTTGTTGGAGAATAAGCGTAAAGCAAAAAGGCTGATAGAACAATTGTCGGAAGAAGATAAGGATACATTTAAACAGTATCCGATTTATAATTTATTATAAGATAATGACTCCAGAGTAAAATCTGAGGTTTTTTCTTGTACAAACCAATATTGCAACTGGCATGAATTGTCAGATTATGGTAAAATTATATATTATAAATTGTCGATATTGGAGGTGAACTAATGCCAGCGCTTAGTCAGTCGATTGTTACAAATGTAGATGCTGGATTGCCAAGCCACATTGAAACCTATTTAAAAAGTAAAAATCATATTCGTACAGAGGAAGATAAAGGGCTTGAAGTTAAATACTGGGTGGATAAGCTCTTTGATGAACAAAAGATAGATACAGAAGATTTTGAAGATTTTCTGTTTGAAGAACTATTCTGGGGAAAAAGAAAGAGTATTCGTATTTATAAATTGGATAATACGAACAAAATTAAAGTTCCGACAGACTGGTTGGAACCATTATTAGAGAAATATCAAGTGAATAGCTTAGATTTTAAGAATATTTTGGGAACCATTCCGAACACAGATGACAGAAGAAAAATTGCAGCAATTACTTCTGAGATAAATTATAAAGGCGATTTGAACAGGCTTCGGATTCTATTTGTATGTTTTGCAGAAGCATATGATAGTGGTTCGTTAAAGCAGACCTGTATGTATTATCCTGTAGAAATTGACTTTGTTAAGAAAGTGATGATTATCAAAGCATGGAACAGACAGGGATTAGTGGATGGTCACAAAGCAGAAGAAACGATGGAACATATAAAGACATTAATGGCTTTATCTTTCAAAATCAGCATTCGTTCTTTTATGACAAGGCATAAAAAGGTGTTGCATAATATGAGTCAGGGTTTGATTATGGATATTTACGAGAAGATTCCTGCTTTTAATCAAATTCAAAGACTAAAAGCTTATGTAGAAAGTTTTCAACAAGATGTGCTGAAAAATTTACCTTTAAAGAATAAAAAAGAAGTGGGTAGTAATTATTCTATTTCAAAAGGAGTATTGGACTTTGAGGATGAACTTCAGAAGGCATTGGAGAAGTTATGTGTGAGTGATTTCTTCTATGATATTCCTTATGAAATGGTTTGGGAAATGGAAGGGATTGATACTATAATTTCCAAGATTCGTTTCAATGATGTAGAACATATATTGACATCATTAAGTGGAGAAGCAAGTGAAGTTCCAATATTCTGTACAAAGACTTTTATGGCACTGAAAAAATCTATGGAAGATGCAGAAACAGTTGAAAGACTTTGGATTGTAAAAAATAGAAGCAGAGGGAAATTGAGTTTGTCATATGATGCTACAAAAGAAGAATTTCTGGCAATTCGGATATTATCCAATATTCGATTTAAACAAAAAGACTTGCTTGCAGCGGAGGAGATATATAATCAATATGAAACAGGAGCTAATACAAAACTTACAACAGAAAATCAGAGAATTGTCGTGTAACAGTCTCCGAAGAATATATCCGTTACAATTACAGGAATGGTCTAGAGCAACGAATAGAGAAATTAAAAACTTTATTGTTGAGTTGCTGAATGAAAGGTTAATGGATTGCAAATACGATTTCCAATGTTCCTGCGGTAATAATTGTACCGCATACCAAAGGAGTATTGAAAGAAATCATTACCAATGTAGTGAGTGTGAGAAGGTATATGAATTTGAGGAGATATTAAATAAAGGTACATTATTATATGAGTTGGATAAACAGGCGATATTGGATTATGACGAGGAAGAAGTCGATTTTAAAGATATTGTTAGAGAAACTAGCAAAGTCGTACCAATAACAATCAAGCAGGAGGAAAAAGTTAAAATGGATAAAAAGAAAATCTTTCTTGGAAGTTCTTCAGAAGCGGAAAAAACAATGGAAGACATTGCATATCAATTGCAAGTGTTAGGCTGTGATACATTAAGATGGAATGAAGATGGAAAAAATATTTTTCCAGCAGGACATAATATCATAGATTCTTTAATCGCAATTACAGGTATGGTTGATGCAGCAGTTTTTATTTTTAATGAAGATGATCAAGTTTGGAATAAAAAATCATCAGTCAAAGGAATGAGTGTTGTAAGAGACAATGTATTATTAGAATATGGTCTATTTGCAGGTGTATTAGAAAAAGAAAGAGTATGCATGATTTGCAAAGGAGATGTACATATTCCGAGTGACCTGTTAGGTATTAAATATATTGATGGTGAAAAAGGCGATATGATAATCAAGAAACAATTAGAAGATTGGCTAAATGCAATGTAATATAGAAGAAAGAGACAAACTCCAGATTCAGTCCAGGTGTTTTTCTTTGAAAAAATTTTATTATTTTATAGGATTAGGGAGTCAAAAGGTCACTGACCTTTGATATATATGAGAAGTGCTTAGAATTAGAGAATATTATTAAAGAATTTGATACAAAAATTCCTTACGCAGAAATTGAAAAATTACCGCAAGATTATGATCTTGGCTATAAATCAGTTTTGTTTTATTACAATATTTATTTTTGTTATTTTCTTATTCTCCTAAAATAAGACGAAGGCTGATATATTTTCACATATCAGCCTTCCATTTTATTGACTTTGTAAATCATGTTCTAGTTCTTCTGCTATTGCTTTATCTAGAACTCTAGTCACCTTTAACAGAAAAATTCTATTACTTTCCGTTGTACTTTTTAAAGAAAGCAGACATTTAGAATACAGCAGTTGTTTTTTCTTTTTTAGTCTTCTTTTTGGCGGAAATATTAACTGAATAGTAATCGGTCCTGTCATTATATAGGGATATCCCATTCTTAACAGTTGATATTTCTCTGCACACATTTTCAAAAAATCATCACATTGTCCTTTTTCTAATACAGAAGCATATTTTTTCAAAAAACTATTCTCTATTGTTTTCTTAGGATTTTTTAGAATTTTCTCAATCTCTTCAATAACCTTTTCTGCATAGGAAAGACATATTTCATTTGGATAAAATATCATTTTATTCTGCATAATTTCATTTCACCATTTATTGAATAATCCGGGGTGAAATCCATCACCTGTCCGGCGTATGGAAATCAATGTTCCGCTTTTTAGGAAATCACGATTCCTGTAAAAAGGAAATCACATTTTTCCTAAAACCTTATAATGATGTTATGCACTTTTAGTGTAAATTCATTATGAGGAGGTCACGATTATGACCAAATATCGAGAAATCATCCGGCTTACTGGATTGGGATTCTCACAACGCAACATCATGGCAAGCTGTGGTGTTTCACAAAAAACTGTCGTCAAAGTTCAAAAACGTGCCAGAGAACTAAATATCTCTTGGTCTCTTGATGAATCAATGACCGACACAGAGCTTCAAAAGCTCATGTCCTCGAAAGAGAGCAAGGTATCTGCCAACAAGCGGATACCGGATTATGCTTACATCCGTAAGGAGTTGCTCCGCAATGGAGTCAGTAAAAAGCTCCTCTGGACGGAATACATGGAGGATTGCCCATGACAGTTACCGAATAAATATCACGAGCATTGATGCTGAACATGATAGATCAATGCGTGAGGTATATGGCTTGGATAAAGCATTACGCGAGTAAAGTCGTATACTTACATAGGTGATTTCCACTTCCGGACATCTGATTCCCAAATTTCCGGAAGTGCGATTTCATCGCACAAGAATATTCATTATTCACTTATACTATTTCTAATTTATTCTGTCAAAACAACGCCCTTGCTATTTAATTCTTCTAACAATAAGTGCAAAAAAGCATATAACATATTGCTATATGCTCGCCTTTTTTATTGTGCCTATTACAAATCTTTTAAACAAAAAAAGACCTTGAAGCTCTGATTTCTCAAAGTTCAAGGTCTCATTTTATGCTTGGACACTTTCACGCTTTCGCATGAATTAAATAAATTTTTTCACCTTTTGTGAATTATTTCGCATTAATAGCAGCCTGTGCGGCTATCAATGCGAAATAAGATGTTGCAAAATTTTTCTTGAATTTTTTTTACTTCTGTGCTATCCTTTTAGCAAGCAAAAGTAAAAGGGAGTAGCTTAACATCTTTTATAGATAGGTTATGAAAGATGGTTTTGTAATCGTCACCCAGTATCGAGAGGTACCCGTAGCAAATGAGAAAGCAAGACTTTTATTGTGGCAGAGGTCATGATAAAGGTCTTTTTTTATTTCTTTCTTTATACTTCTTCCACAGAGATTTGCTGATACAGAAGGAGGATTATTATGTGTAATCAAATTATGAAAAAAGAAGTACAGGAAGCAATAAGTGCAGGAGAGCAGGCTTTGCAGAGCCTGTATCATGCAAGTGAAAAATTAGAAAATGCAGGAAAATGGGGGATTTTCGATATGTTTGCAGGAGGTTTCTTTAGCAGTTATATGAAACATTCCCAGATTAAAGAAGCAGAAGCTTTGTTGGAGCAGGCGGAAACCGAACTGCAACTTTTTCAAAGAGAATTAAGTAATGTGGGAGAGGCTTTACATTTACAGATTGAAATCGGAGATTTCCTTACTTTTGCAGACTTCTTTCTGGATGGATTTATTACGGACTATTTGGTGCAAAACAAAATTTCAGATGCCAGAGAAGATATAGAGCTTGGAATTTTACATGTAAAGGCAATACTTGATGAATTATATAGGAAATTGGAAGGATATCCGGAAGAAAAATCAGAAAAAATATTGAAAAAAATTTAAAAATATAAAAATTATGATATAATTTGTAAAAAATCAGGTTAAATATATGAGGAGGAAGAATATGGTAAAAACAGTGGGGATTGTCAGTTTATCAAGTGGAACAATCGGGGAAGACTTTGTAAAGCATGAATTGGATTTAGGCATTGACAGGTTAAGAAATTATGGCTTGAAAGTAAAATTTATGGATCATGCTTTAAAAGGAATTGATTATTTAAAAGAGCACCCTGATAAAAGAGCGGAAGACCTTTTACAGGCATTTTCCGATCCGGAAATCGATATGATATTGTGTGCCATCGGTGGTGATGATACATATCGATTGTTGCCTTATTTATTCAAAAATGGAGAGCTGCAGAAGGCGGTTACAAAGAAGATATTTTTGGGATTTTCAGACAGTACCATGAACCATTTTATGCTTCATAAAGTAGGATTAAATACTTTTTATGGGCAGGCATTTCTTTCCGATATCTGCGAATTAGGGAAAGAAATCTTGCCCTATACAAAGAAATATTTCGAAGAACTGATTACCACAGACAGAATTAAAGAGATTACTCCGAGTGACGTGTGGTATGAGGGAAGAACGAATTATGATGAAAATCAGGTAGGGATAGAGCTTCCCAAAAAGCCAAACAGGGGATATGAACTGTTACAGGGAAGTTCTGTTTTCTCCGGTAAAATTTTAGGGGGATGTTTGGATACCATATTTGATATATTTGATGGTGAGCGGTATGCAAATTCACCGGAAATTTGCAGTAAATATCAACTGTTTCCATCTAAAAATGAGTGGAAAGGAAAGATTTTGCTGTTGGAAACCAGTGAAGAAAAGATGACACCGGATAAGCTGAAACGAGCACTTTTAAAATTAAAAGAGGCAGGCGTATTTGAGAGTGTGAACGGAGTACTGATAGGAAAGCCCATGGATGAAACTTATTATGAAGAGTATAAAAAAGTGCTGATAGAAACGATTGATAATCCTGTATTGCCGATGGTATATAATGTTAATGTAGGGCATGCACTTCCAAGGTGTATTATTCCTTTTGGAATAGAAGCAACAGTGGATGTAGAGAAACAGAAAATTAGTTTTCAGACAGAATAATTGTGAAAAGATATCGGCAGCAGTCTGTGACAGGATTGAAAAAATAGCAATGATATGCTAAGATTATCTCTGCTGATTAAAATATAGAGAAAAAGGGAGAAATTTATGAGGTATGATTATTTAATTGTAGGCGCAGGGCTATTTGGCGCTGTGTTTGCTCATGAAGCAAAGAAAAAAGGAAAGAAATGTCTGGTTATTGATAAAAGACCTCATATTGCCGGAAATGTTTATTGTGAAAATATAGAAGGAATTCATGTACATAAGTATGGAGCACATATTTTCCATACTTCCAATAAAGAAATATGGGAATACATGAACCAATTTGCAGAATTTAACAATTATATTAATTCTCCTATTGCAATATATAAAGATGAGTTATATAATCTTCCGTTTAATATGAATACCTTCAGCAAAATGTGGGGAATTCGTACACCAAAGGAAGCGAAAGAAATGATTGCGCAGCAGATTGAAAAATTACATATTACAGAACCTAAAAATCTGGAAGAACAGGCACTTTCTTTAGCTGGTACAGATGTTTATGAAAAGCTTATAAAAGGATATACAGAAAAGCAGTGGGGACGTCCGTGTACAGAGCTTCCTGCATTTATTATCAAAAGGCTTCCCTTCCGCTTTACTTATGACAATAATTATTTTAATGATATTTATCAGGGAATACCAAAGGGCGGATATACAGCGATTGTAGAAAAAATGTTGGAAGGTATAGAGGTAAAAACCAATACGGATTATTTTACATTCAGAAAAGAGAATGAAAATATAGCGGATAAAGTGGTATTTACAGGAATGATTGACGAGTATTTCGGATATCAACGGGGAGCATTGGAGTATCGTTCTGTGCGCTTTGAAACAGAAGTTCTGGATATGGATAATTATCAGGGAAATGCTGTGGTAAATTATACAGACAGAGAGGTTCCTTATACAAGGATTATTGAGCATAAGCATTTTGAATTTGGAAAACAGGAGAAAACTGTTATTTCCAGAGAATATTCTTCAGAATGGAAAGTGGGAATGGAGCCTTATTATCCGGTAAATAACGAGCAGAATAATGAACTGTTTGAGAAATACAGAGAATTGGCGGAAAAGGAAACAAACGTGATATTTGGAGGACGCCTTGGTAATTATAAGTATTACGATATGGATAAGGTTGTAGAAGCAGCACTTCAGACGGCAGAAAAAGAGCTGGCAAGAAAAGATAGGAAGTAGATGACAGAGTGAGCAGAAAAGAACTATTGGAAAAATATAAAGACATCATTCCCTATCTGTTTTTTGGAGTTTGTACAACTGCTGTAAATATGATAGGATATTGGACTTTGGCATATTTGTGTGATTTTGGGATGATGCCGAGTACAGTTATAGCGTGGCTTTTGGCTTTGATTTTTGCTTATGTTACAAACCGTAAATGGGTATTTAAAAGTGAAGCAAAAAATCCGGCAGAAATAGTAAGAGAAGCATTTTATTTCTTTATTTGCCGATTGAGCACCGGTGTTGTTGATTGGGGAAGTATGCTCCTGTTTGTGGGTGTTTTTCGTCTAAACGATATGTTTAGTAAATTTGCAGCCAATATTATCGTGATTTTGTTAAACTATATTGCAAGCAAAAGGATTATATTTAAAAAATCGAAATAAAATTTTATATAAAAGAGAAACTATGGAGAAAATCTATGGTTTCTTTTTGCGTTTCAGGAGAAATACATTATCCGTTTTCTAAAATGGATTAAAAAACTCTAGTATTAAAACGGAAAATATGCTATGATGGGTAACAGAGAATACAAGATATAGTATAGGATGAAATTAAAGGAGCAAGGAAATGAAAAATTATATCAGTCAGGTGATGAAGAAATTTCCTGAAGCAGAATATAATGTCTGTAAGCTGGAACAGGGATATGAGCGTTTGAAAAGAGAAAATATGACAGAGGAAGATATTTTACAGGCATTGACGAAGGCTGCCGTGGAACTGACGCAGGAGACAGAACCAAAATGGGAATACATCGGTGCCCGCTTTTTATATATGAAATTTGAAAAAAGGTTAAAAACAGAATTGGCGAAAAGAGGAATTGAAAGTTTCTACGAGAAAATCCAGTATCTTACAAAAGAGGGATTATATGGGAGTTATATTTTAGAAAATTATTCGGAAGAGGAAATTCTGGAAGCAGAAAGTTATATGAAGCCAGAACGCAATAACCTATTTAATTATTCGGGACTGGATTTGCTCTTAAATCGTTATGTTATTCAGACCCATGACCATATTAAACTGGAAACACCGCAGGAAATGTACATGGGAATTGCCCTTCATCTGGCAATGAAGGAAATGAAGGATAAAATGAAGTGGGTGAAGAAGTTTTATGACATGCTCAGTAAGCAGGAAGTGACCATGGCTACACCTACCTTGTCAAATGCAAGAAAGCCATACCATCAGCTTTCCAGCTGCTTTATTGATGTAGTACCCGATAGCTTAGAGGGGATTTACAGAAGCATTGATAATTTTGCAAAAGTCAGTAAGTTCGGTGGCGGTATGGGAATGTATTTCGGAAAGGTGAGAGCAACAGGAAGTACCATACGAGGCTTTGAAGGAGCGGCGGGAGGCGTTATCCGCTGGATACGTCTTGTCAATGATACTGCCGTAGCTGTGGACCAGCTGGGGGTACGACAAGGGGCGGCTGCGGTATATTTAGATGTATGGCATAGAGATTTACCTGAATTTTTACAGCTTCGTACCAATAACGGAGATGATAGAATGAAGGCTCATGACATTTTTCCGGCAGTGTGCTATCCTGATTTGTTTTGGAAAATGGCAAAGGAGGATTTGGAACAGAAGTGGTATTTAATGTGTCCTCATGAAATTTTTATGGTGAAGGGATGGCGTTTGGAAGATTGCTACGGAGAAGAATGGGAAGAAAAGTACAGACAGTGTATAGAAGATGAACGAATTAAAAAACGCAGCATTACCATAAAAGAAATTGTACGTATGGTTTTAAAATCAGCAGCAGAAACGGGAACACCTTTTACCTTTAACAGAGATACGGTAAATCGTGCCAACCCCAATGGGCATAAGGGAATGATTTATTGTTCTAATCTGTGCACAGAGATTGCCCAGAATATGCAGGAAACAGAAAGTATCTCCACTGAAATTAAAACAAAAGACGGTGAAACCGTAGTGGTTACAACCACAAAACCGGGTGATTTTGTGGTATGTAATCTGGCGAGTCTTTCTCTTGGGCATCTTTCCGTAGAAGATAAAAAATACATGAAAGATATTGTCGGGACAGCGGTAAGAGCCCTTGATAATGTGATAGATTTGAATTTTTATCCTGTTCCCTATGCACAAATTACCAATCAAAAGTACAGAGGAATTGGTCTTGGAGTAAGCGGATATCATCATCTTTTGGCAAAGAAAAACATTCTTTGGGAAAGTGAGGAGCACTTAAAATTTGCAGATGAATTGTTTGAAATGATAAATTATTTTACTGTTTTGGCAAGTGCGGATTTGGCAGAAGAGAAAGGTACTTATCAATTTTTTGAAGGCAGTGACTGGCATACTGGCGCATATTTTGAAAAGCGAAATTACGTGTCAAAAGAATGGAAAGAATTAGAGTATAAAGTAAGAAATACAGGTATGCGAAACGGTTATCTTTTAGCAGCAGCGCCTACCAGTAGTACCAGTATTCTGGCAGGAACTACGGCAGGGCTGGACCCTGTTATGAAGAAGTTTTTCATGGAAGAAAAGAAGGGAAGCATGCTGCCGAGAGTAGCTCCGGATTTGTCTTTGGATACTTATTATTACTACCGGAATGCGCATAATATTGACCAGAGTTTCAGTGTAAAAGCCTGCGGTGTCAGACAGAGACATATTGATCAGGCACAGAGCTTAAACTTATATATTACCAACAATTATACGCTGCGACAGCTTTTTCACCTGTATGTAGAGGCATGGGAAGCAGGAGTAAAAACGATTTATTATGTGAGAAGTAAATCCCTTGAAGTGGAGGAATGTGAAAGCTGTGCTTCATAGGAAGAAGGAGAACGAGATGACAGAATTAAAGAAAAAACCGCTGTTTAATCCAAGTGGAGACACAGATGTGCGTTTTCGCAGGATGATTGGCGGAAATACTACTAACTTAAATGATTTCAACAACATGCGGTATGGATGGGTGAAGGACTGGTATCGTCAGGCAATGAATAATTTCTGGATACCGGAGGAAATCAATCTTTCTCAGGACAGAAAAGACTATGGGGAGCTTTTAGGAAAAGAGCGTCAGGCTTACGATAAAATTTTGAGCTTTCTGGTGTTTTTAGACTCCATTCAGTCTGCAAATTTGCCTTGTATCGGAGAATATATTACGGCAAATGAAATAAACTTATGCCTTTCCATTCAGACCTTTCAAGAATGTGTGCACAGCCAAAGTTATAGCTATATGTTGGATACAATTTGCAGTCCGGAAAAGCGTAATGAGATTTTGTATCAGTGGAAAACAGATGAAAGGCTGTTAAAGAGAAATACCTTTATCGGCGAATTATATAATGAATTTCAAATGAAAAAAGACAGCTTTACACTGCTGAAAGTCATGATGGCAAACTATATTTTAGAAGGAATTTACTTTTACAGTGGTTTTATGTTCTTCTATAATTTAAGTAGAAATGGGAAAATGCCCGGCTCTGCGCAAGAAATTCGTTATATTAACAGAGATGAAAATACTCATTTGTGGCTGTTTCGAAATATGATTTTGCAGTTAAAAGAGGAAGAACCGGAGCTTTTTACGAAAGAAAATATACAAGCTTTAAAGGAAATGCTGATGGAGGGTGTGGAGCAGGAGATTGCGTGGGGGCACTATGTTTTGGGAGACGATATCCCCGGAATTTCAAAAGAAATGATTACAGAATATATAAAATATCTGGGTAATTTACGCTTTACAGGCTTGGGCTTTGACGTAGTGTATCCGGGATATGAAAAAGAGCCGGAGAGTATGAAATGGGTGAGTTATTATTCCAATGCAAATATGGTAAAGACAGACTTTTTTGAAGCGAAAAGTACCGCTTATGCAAAAAGTACGGCTCTTTTAGATGATTTATAGAGGAAAATATTGACTTTCTATCGGGCTTAATACTATTCTATAAAAAGATGTTGGAGTCAAAGTTCTTTGGCACCGATATTTAACGCTTGAAACAGGAGGAAAGTAATTAAGTGGAAAAGCAGGAAATTCTGGCGATTTACGGAACAGAATATAAACAAATGACAAAAACTCTTTTACAGGAAGCGGATTTAGAAGGCCGAATTTTAAGCAAAGAGTGTAAAATAGGAATAAAACCAAATTTGGTAGCACCTTCTGAGGCTTCTTATGGAGCAACTACCCACAGTGAAATTGTGGCGGGAATTATTGAATATTTGCAGGAAAGAGGTTTTTCTAATCTGGTAATGTTGGAAAGCTCATGGGTAGGAGATAAAACAGCAGAAGCAGCGGAGGTCTGCGGATATTATGAGCTTTCGGAGCGATACCATGTGCCTTTTATAGATTTACAAAAAGATACGTATCAAACATATTCCTGTCAGGGAATGGAATTGAAAATCTGCGACGAAGTAAAAAGCTTAGACTTTTTGATTAATGTGCCGGTTATGAAAGGGCATTGTCAGACAAAAATTACCTGTGCACTGAAAAACTTAAAGGGATTGATACCGAACTGCGAAAAAAGGCACTTTCATGCTATGGGACTTCATGGACCCATTGCTTATCTGGCAGCAGAAATTGCACCGGATTTTACAGTGGTTGACAGTATTTGCGGAGATTGGGATTTTGAAGACGGGGGAAATCCGGTGGAGTTAAACCGTATTCTGGCTGCGACAGATCCGGTGCTTTGTGATGCTTATGTATGTCATTTTATGGGGTATGAGGTGGAGGAAGTACCGTATATAAAAATGGCGGAAGCATTAGGGGCAGGGGACGCATGCTGGGAAAATGTGCAGCTTCGTGAGTTGAATATACCGAAACAGGGAGAATATATTCCGAAAAAGAGAAAAGTAGTGGAGGTTTGTGATGCAGTAGAGGAAGTGGAGTCTTGCAGTGCTTGTTACGGTTATCTTTTGCCGGCTCTTTGGCGGTTGAAGGAAGAAGGACTTTTGCAAAATTTGACGGAGAAAATCTGCATCGGACAGGGATATCACGGAAAAGCAGGAAAACTGGGAGTAGGGAACTGCACGAGAGGATTTCAAAATTATGTGAAAGGATGTCCGCCTACCGAAGAGGAGATTTATGAGTTTTTGAAAAATTATACAGTGGGAAGATAAAAAACAGGACAGTCGCTTTACGATTGAATAATCGTGAAGCGACTGTCCTATTTAAAAAACATTTTTTATTAAACGGTAATCCATCCCATTGCTTCTGATACAGCAAATACCAAGATCAGAATTAAGCAAATAGGAGCAATCCATTTCAGCATAATGTTATAGAACTTCTTAAACTTAAATGCTCCGTTTAACTCTACCTCATCAGAAACTACTTTAGAACCAATAAAGTGTCCGATACAGATACAGGTCAGGATTGCAACGATTGGCATCAATACACTGTTGCTCAGGAAATCAAAGAAATCCAGAAGACCAAGACCGATAATCTTGATAAAGCTTAAAGGTCCGAAGCCTAAGGAAACAATAGCGCCTAATACCAGCACATAAATCGCAACAGAGATTGTTGCTTTTTTTCTGCTCCATCCAAGTTTATCTCTTATAATAGAAACGTTTGTTTCTAAAAGAGAGATAGAAGATGTCAAAGCTGCAAATAATACCAGAAGGAAGAACACAGTTCCGATTACACCGCCCAGAGTCATATCTTCAAAAACCTTAGGAAGTGTAACAAACATTAAGGAAGGTCCTTTGCCCAGTGCTGCTTCGTCACCGCCTGAAAATACAAAAACAGAAGGAATAATCATCAAACCTGCCAGAAAAGCAATCGCAGTATCGAAGATTTCAATCTGTCTTACAGATTTTTCCAGATTGCAGTCCTTCTTCATATAAGAACCGTAGGTAATCATAATTCCCATTGCAAGGGACATGGAATAGAATAACTGTCCCATAGCTGCAAGTACCGTAGTAGCGGAGAATTTAGAAAAGTCAGGAAGCAGATAATATTTCACACCCTCCATAGCGCCGGGGCGTGTGATACAAAAGACGGAAACGCCTATAATCAGTACGATTAAAAGTGGCATCATAATACGGCTTGCCTTTTCAATTCCTTTTTCTACGCCGAAAATAACTACAACAGCAGTAATGATAACGTATAATGCAAACCAGAATACAGGAGAACCTGCCTGGCTGATAAAACCGTTAAAATACTCGTCACCGGCAGCAGCAGCAACATCACCTGTCAGAAAGGTTACAAAATATTTAATAACCCAACCGCCGATTACGCAGTAATAAGGTGTAATAACAAAAGGAACGATACACGCCAGATAACCTACAAATTTAAAACGTTTATCAAGGGCTTTAAAAGCGCCGACAGCACTTAATCCTGTTTTACGTCCAATGGCAATTTCTGTTATCATAAGAGTGAAGCCAAGAGTTACCGCAAGGATTAAATATACTAGCAGGAAGATACCTCCTCCGTATTTTGCAGCAAGATAGGGAAATCGCCAAAGATTGCCAAGACCCACAGCAGAACCTGCAGCGGCAAGGACGAAGCCCATTTTGTTTGAAAAAGAACCTCTTTTTTTGTCCATAAACATCACCTCTTAAATTTTTAATTATGTAGATACAGTCAATGACACTTTAAAGTGATACATTGGCTGGGATATATAGCCCTTATTATGCCACTGAATTGTAAAAAAAACAAGAATTTTCTTAAAAAAATTAAAAAAAAATAAAATTCCTGAAAAGTACGAAATCTACTTGACGAAGATTCGGATATATGGTAGACTAAATAAGTCTGAAGAAGAAAAGAAAGCAGAGTATCCACTCTCACCTTAGCACAAATGAGTGACTATGGTTTATATGAAGATAATGAGGCGCAAGGCGTTTTCTTATGCGGATAAACAGTGGATAGTTTGCAGAACTATCCTTTTTTATATATAGGAAACTGCTCTGTGAATTCTTGTTCTTTCTTTCATCAAGTTCAAGCAGCCAAAGGCTGTAAGGGTTTATCAATATTATGGAGGTGCACTACTATTAGCGATTTAATGATTAACGAACAAATCAGAGATAAAGAGGTCCGTCTTATAGGCGCAGAGGGAGAGCAGCTGGGAATTATGTCTGCCAGAGAGGCGCAGAAGCATGCGGCGGAGGCAGGATTAGACCTTGTGAAGATTGCTCCTACGGCAAAACCACCGGTTTGTAAAATTATCGATTATGGTAAGTATAAGTACGAATTAGCCAGAAAAGAAAAGGAAGCTAAGAAGAAACAGAAAACCATAGAAATCAAAGAAGTGCGTTTATCCCCGAATATTGAGGAAAACGATTTGAACACGAAAGTCAATAATGCCAGAAAGTTCCTGACAAAAGGAAATAAGGTAAAAGTTACTCTGCGTTTCCGTGGGAGAGAGATGGCACACATGCAAAGCAGCAAATGTATTTTAGAGAAATTTGCTGAAATCCTATCTGATGTTGCTGTTGTAGAAAAAGCACCAAAGGTAGAAGGAAGAAGCATGACTATGTTTTTGACGGAAAAACGTTAATAAGAAAAAGAGTTTAAGGAGGACATAAACATGCCAAAAATGAAAACAACTAAAGCAGCTGCAAAGCGCTTCAAATCAACAGGTACAGGTAAATTAAAAAGAAATAAAGCTTATAAGAGCCATATCTTAACAAAGAAATCTCAGAAGAGAAAAAGAAATCTTAGAAAAGCAGCTATCACAGATGCAACTAATGTAAAGAACATGAAAAAAATCTTACCTTACATCTAATCGTTTGTGTGTAAGTATGTGTTTAATATAGGAGGAAATTAAGAATGGCAAGAATTAAAGGCGGATTAAACGCTAAGAAAAGACATAATAGAGTATTGAAACTGGCTAAAGGTTACAGAGGAGCTCGTTCCAAACAGTATAGAGTAGCAAAACAGTCTGTAATGAGAGCTTTAACAAGTTCTTACGCAGGCAGAAAACAGAGAAAACGTCAGTTCAGACAGTTATGGATTGCACGTATCAACGCTGCTGCAAGAATGAACGGATTATCTTACAGCAAATTTATGTACGGTTTAAAATTAGCTAACGTTGATTTAAACAGAAAAGTATTAGCTGATATGGCTATCAATGATGCAGCAGGATTTGCTACATTAGCAGAATTAGCAAAATCTAAATTGGCTTAATAGAAGATTGGAAAGAGTTGTTACATATTAATGTGACAGCTCTTTTTAAGTTTAAAACCTGTATTTAAGCAAACAAGGAGACAGACTTATGTATCGGATTTTAATTGTGGAAGATGACATGGATATTGCCCATGCAATTAAAAAGCATTTAGAAGCGTGGAATTTACAGGCGCGGTGCGTGGAGAATTTTGCAGATGTAATGACAGAGTTTTCTGCATATAATTATCATCTTGTGCTGATGGACATTACGCTTCCTTTCTTTAACGGCTATTACTGGTGTCAGGAAATCAGAAAAATATCTCAAATTCCTGTTTTATTTATTTCCTCTGCATCAGACAATATGAATATAGTAATGGCAATTCAAATGGGCGGAGATGATTTTGTGGCAAAGCCCTTTGATTTATCGGTGTTGACTGCAAAGATACAGGCATTGCTTAGAAGAAGCTATGATTATACGGGACAGGTTTCTGTTTTGGAGCATAAAGGTGCGCTTTTAAATACAGCGGAGGCGGTTCTTTTTTATCAGGACGAAAAAATTGAATTGACAAAGAACGAATACCGGATTTTGCAGACCTTGATGGAGAATAAAGGAAAAATCGTAAGCAGGGAACGTCTTATGGAAAAGCTTTGGGAAAATGACAGTTTTGTAGATGAAAATACATTAAGTGTCAATGTAAACCGTCTGCGGAAAAAGCTGGCTCAGGCAGGCTTGTCCGATTTTATCACTACAAAGGTGGGAATGGGATATACCATTGCTATTTAGGCAAGTAAGGAGAACGTAATGAAAGTATTTTCAATCTATATCAAGAAACAAGGGGGAAAAATTCTCTTTTATCTGTTATTTTCCGCTGTCTTTTTCTGCCTTTTTTTCCTGTATCAAATTCCCCTTCATGCGGCGGTTTATGCAGTTTTCGTGGGTAGTGCTTTTGGAATAGCTGTTTTGATTTTTCAGTTTATAAAATTCCGTCAGAAATATGTCCAACTGGAAAGAGCAGTAAGCCAGAAAGAATTTTTGCCGGAAAACCTGCCAAAGGCAGAGGGCGGACTGGAGGCAGAATACGAAAAGCTTGTGGAGCGGTTGTATGAAAACATCCAAAACATGGAAAATATATATAATGAAAAAGAGTTGGATATGCTGGAATATTACACTTTATGGGTACATCAGATTAAGACGCCCATTGCTTCCATGTATTTAAAGCTGCAAGGAGAAGACAGCGAATTTTCCAGAGAAATCGGGACAGATTTAATGCGTATTGAGCAGTATGTGGAAATGGTGCTCTGCTATCTGCGCCTTGACAGCAGCGAAAAAGACTATGTTTTTCGGGAATATTCCTTAGACAGTATTATAAAACAGGCAGTACGCAGATTTGCACCGCAATTTATCCGTAAAAAGATAAAGCTGGAATATGAAACCACCAATGCAGTGATTTTGACAGATGAAAAGTGGCTGCTTTTTGTGCTGGAGCAGCTGCTGTCCAATTCTTTAAAATATACAAAGCCGGGAGGCTGTATTTCCTTACAGTGGAAGCCGCCGCAGCTTTTGGTAGTGAAGGATACGGGAATTGGAATTGCCAAAGAAGATTTGCCCAGAATTTTTGAAAAGGGCTATACGGGATATAATGGAAGAGAGGATAAAAAGGCGAGCGGCATAGGCTTATATTTGTGTAAAAGGATTTGTGAAAAGCTGGGATACGGAATTTGGGCTGAGTCTGAAATTCATAAGGGCACAGAGATGATTTTGGATTTAAAGAGAAAAAAACTGGAAATAGAATAACAATCTTTCAAAAATGTAAGATGAAACAGGGGAAATGTAAGCGGAAGTTATGGCGAAGCATTTCCCTTTTTTGATACAATACGTTTGAACAAAGCAAGGAGGAAAACGAGATGGCAATTTTAGAAGTAAAGAATTTAAAGAAAATATATACAACACGATTTGGAGGAAATCAGGTAGAAGCCCTTCGAAATGTGAATTTCAGCGCTGAGGAAGGAGAATACACGGCGATTATGGGTGAGTCCGGTTCCGGTAAAACGACTCTTTTAAATATTCTTGCAGCTCTTGATAAGCCGACAAAAGGAACGGTATGGCTGGACGGAAAAGATATGTCCAAAATAAGGGAAACAGAGCTTTCTACTTTCCGCAGAGAAAATCTGGGCTTTGTATTTCAGGAATTTAATCTTTTAGATACTTTTTCTATTAAAGATAATATTTTCTTACCACTGGTATTAAGCGGAAAAGGACATAAAGAGATGGAATACAGATTAGCTCCCATTGCAGAAAAGCTGGGAATTACAGCAATTTTAGAAAAGTATCCTTATGAGGTTTCAGGAGGTCAGAAGCAGAGAGCGGCAGTTGCTCGTGCGCTGATTACCAATCCGAAGTTGATTTTGGCAGATGAGCCTACGGGAGCTTTAGACTCCAAATCCACAGATGAACTTTTAGAGCTGTTTTCCGCAGTAAATGAGGAGGGACAGACTATTTTAATGGTAACCCATTCCGTAAAAGCAGCAAGTCATGCAAAACGTGTGCTTTTTATCAAGGACGGTGAGGTGTTCCATCAGATTTACAGAGGAAATAATACAAGACAGCAGATGTATGAAAAGATTTCCAACGCCCTTACTGTTCTGGCAGGAGGAGGTGCAGCAGAGTGAAAATCGGATTTTATCCTAAGCTTGCGTGGACAGGAATAAAGAAGAATAAAAAGATTTATGTGCCTTATATGTTTGCCTGTATTGGCATGATTATGATGTTTTATATGATTTGTTTTTTAAGCACCAGCGAAATTGTAAGAGGAATGTTAGGCGGAGAAACCATGCAGATGACCTTGTCCTTCGGATGTCTGGTTATCAGCGTGTTTGCGTTGATTTTCCTGTTTTACACCAACTCCTTTTTGATGAAAAGAAGATATAAGGAATTCGGTCTTTACCATATTTTAGGTATGGGTAAGAAAAATGTGGCTTACGTTATGGTATGGGAATGTATTCAGATTACAACAATTACGCTTATTTGCGGTATTGGCGGAGGCATTTTCTTCTCTAAATTAGGAGAGCTTGCCATGATTAAGATGCTGGGCGGAAAAGCGGATTTTCATTTTACGATTTCCGTTTCATCTGCGAAAGATACAATAACCGTTTTTCTTCCGATTTTTCTTTTGATTTTATTAAAATGTCTGTTTCAGATTTTCAGAATGAAACCGGTGGAGCTGCTGAAGAGCGCACAGGTAGGGGAAAAACCGCCAAAGTCAAACTGGGTTTTGACGGTGCTTGGTATTGTTATTTTAGCAGGAGCCTACATAATTGCCCTGTCTATTGAAGAGCCGATGCAGGTAATCGGTATGTTTTTTGTAGCTGTCATCATGGTAATCGGAGCTACTTATCTGCTGTTTGAAGCAGGCTCTGTGGTGTTGTGTAAAATTTTGAAAAATAACAAACGCTATTATTATAAATCCAACCACTTTATTTCTGTATCGACGATGATGTTTCGTATGAAAAGAAACGGAGAGGGACTTGCCTCTATCTGTATTTTATCTACCATGGTGCTGGTTATGGTATCTGCTGTTTCCTGTTTGTATATGGGAGCAGAGGATTTCTTAAATTCCCGCTATCCGCAGGAGCTGGTGATAGATGTGCAAACAGAAGACGAAGAAAAAGTAGATGAATTTTATAACATTGTTTCAGAAGTTTTAGAAGAAACGCAGACAGAAAAAGAGGATGAGCTGTTCTATACTTATCTGGGAGCAGCAGGCTATTTAGACGGAAGCGAATTGGCTATGAGTCCGGAGCGCATGGAGAGCTATGGAACAGATGTGTATAAGCACATCAGACAGTTGTTTTTTATTCCCGTAGAGGATTATAATCGCCTCATGGGGAAACAGGAGACTTTAAAAGAAAATGAAATCCTTCTTTATAATACAAAGCTAGAGTATGAAGAGGATATACTTGCCTTGGAAAACGGCAGAGAGTGGAAGATAAAGAAAAACGTGCCTAAATTTGTGGACAACGGACTGGATGTGATGCAGACGATTTCATCTATGTTCATTTTTGTAAAAGACAAGGAAACGCTTTCCGAAATCAGACAGGAATGTGAGCAGTTAAGCGGTATGGAAAACGCTATGGATAATTACCGTGGCATTAATTTAAAGGCAGATGCAGAGAAACAAATTGAGGTAGCGCAGGAGCTTCAGAAACGTGGGGCAGAATTTGAACAGCAAAATGAAAATCTGCATGTTATGGTAGAAAGCAGAGAAACGGAAAGAGCCGGATTTTATGCATTGTACGGAGGAATGTTTATATTGGGAATTCTTCTTGGGATTGTGTTTATTGTGGGAATGGTTCTCATTATGTATTACAAACAGGTAACAGAAGGATATGAAGATCAGCAGAGGTTTGAAATTCTTCAAAAAGTAGGTATGAGCCGAAAAGCAATTCGAAAGAGTATTAATTCACAGGTGCTTACCGTATTTTTCATGCCTCTTATTGCAGCAGGTATTCATACAGCATTTGCTTTTCCTATGATGAGTAAAATTATTGTTTTATTTGGAATTAATAATCAGAAATTATTGATTTCAGTTACGGGAGCATGTTATGTGATTTTTACACTTTTTTATGTGATAATGTATCTGGTAACATCCAGAGCTTATTACAGTATTGTAAGCAGCAAAAGGGAAAATTAACCCCTGGATAGGGTTCTGTTTCGAATAGATAATGACAAAAAGTGTTTAAAAATCCTTCTAATTGAGCAAAAAAAGAAAAGAAAAAAAACGAAAAAAATATCCCCAGGGGTGGCTTGCCCATGGGGATATTTCTGTATATAATGAGGAAGTTAAAACACGAAGAAAAAATCAGGAGGATAAAACTCATGAAAAGGAGAATGAAGATATTAACTGCCTTGTTGTGTGTTTCTGCTATGGTTACAGGTTGTGGCGCTTCCGGTAATTCAGGAACAGATGCTGCAAAAGGAGATACACAGAAAGAAGGAACAAAAGAAGCTGGCAAAGATGAGGAAAATAAAGAAAAATCAGAGGTGACCATTGGATTTTCCAGTGAAGGAGATTCTTTTGATCCTTGTACAGGATTTGGATATACAGGTTCTCCCATTTATTCTACTTTGGTAAAAATTAATGGAGATGAGCAGATTGAAAATGATCTGGCTACAGAATATACTACCAGTGAAGATGCACTTACTTGGACGTTTAAAATCAGAGATGATGTAAAATTTACAAATGGTGAGTCATTAAAAGCATCTGATATTGCCTTCACTTTTAATACAACAAAAGAAAAAGCTACTTATATGGACTTGACTATGCTGGAAAGCTGCAAAGCGTTAGATGACACAACTGTAGAATTTAAGCTGTCCAAGCCATGTGTAACCTTTATTTATACAGTTGCACAGATGGGAATTGTACCGGAAAAAGCATACAGCGATAAATTCGGCTTGGAAGCAGATCAGATTATCGGCTCCGGTCCTTATAAAATGGTGCAGTGGGATAAAGGTCAGCAGTTTATTTTAGAAGCAAATGAAGATTATTATGGTAAACAGCCGGAAGTGAAAAGAGCAGTCTTTTTAATTCAGGATGAAGATGCCAGATTTGTAGCTGCAAAAGCAGGAGAAGTGGATATTGCATTAACTTCTGCAACACTTGCAACAACAGAGATTGATGGTATGCACGTTGAGAAAGTAGAGTCTGTAGATAACAGAGGTATTACAATGCCGACAGTACCGGATGAAGGAAAGAAAACAGAAGATGGATATAAAATCGGAAATGACATTACTTCTGATGTTAATGTAAGAAAAGCTATGTGCTATGGAATTGACAGAGAGAAAATTATTGATGAAGCATTAAACGGATTTGCAAAACCTGCTTACTCTGAATGTGATGGTATGCCATGGTGGAATGAGGAAGATGTAATTGAAACAGATGTGGATTATGCAGTAGAGCTTTTAGAACAATCAGGTTGGACTGATACAGACGGAGATGGAATTCGTGATAAGGATGGGCAGAAGCTCGCCTTTAATCTGATGTATTTTGCAGGTGATTCCATGCGTCAGGCTGTTGCAATGTCTGTGGCAAATCAGGCAAAAGAAAATATGGGATTTGAAATTAATGTAGAAGGTGTAAGCGAAGATGAAACCATTAAGAGAATGTTCTCTGAACCTATGATTATGGGGTGGGGTTCTGACAGTCCAATGACATCTTATATGTTGTTCCACAGTAGTAATGCAGGAAAAACAGACTGGTACAATCCGGAATTTTATACCAATCCTGCTACAGATGAATATTTGGATAAGGCAATGACATCTCTTACTATTGAAGATTCTTACGAATGGTGGCAGAAAGCACAGTGGGACGGCACAACGGGTACTTCCATGAAGGGAGAAGCGCCTTGGGCATTCTATGTGAATATGACGCATCTGTACTATGTAAAAGATGGTTTAAATATCGGAAACCAGAGAATTCACGCGCATGGTGCAGCATGGCCGTTAATCGCAAATCTTGCAGAATGGACATGGGAATAGAAGTAGTATAAAAACAAAATTTGAGTTGCTGCATTAGGGAAATAATGCGGCAACTCTAATTGTGGTTATAGAGAGTATAGGAGAAAACAAATGAAGAGTAAGTATTATCTGAAGCTTACGGGAAAGTATCTTCTGCGTATGGTTACCCTGCTGATAGCAGTGAGTATCATAAGCTTTATACTGGTAAGTCTTTCACCGGTAGATCCGGTGCAGCAGTATGTAGGTTCTGTTCCCAATGTAAGCGTAGAACAAAGAGCAAAAATAGCAGAATACTGGGGGCTCAATGACCCTCCTGTGGAACGCTTTTTAGCATGGGGAAAATCCCTGCTTCACGGAGATTTTGGCGTATCCTTGATTTATCGAAGACCTGTTCTGGATGTAATCAAAGAGAAGTTTGCAACCTCCTTGGCATTGATGATGACGGCATGGGTATTTTCCGGCATTATCGGTTTTGCCATTGGATGTGCCATGGGAATTTTTAACGGAAAATGGATAGATAAAATTTTAAAGAAGGTCTGTCTGATTATGTGTTCCATTCCCACCTTCTGGATTGGAATTGTGTTTCTGATGCTGTTTTCCGTACAGCTTGGCTGGTTTCCCATGGGTATGAGTGTACCAAAAGGTGTTCCGGCAGATCAGGTTACGATTTTGCAGAGAATTCACCATCTGATATTGCCGGCATTGACTTTAAGTTTTCTCTCTTTTGCCAATGTGGCGCTACATACAAGAGAAAAGCTGGTAGATGTTTTGGAAAGTGATTATGTATTATTTGCAAAAGCAAGAGGAGAGTCAAAATGGAGTATTTTAAAAAGACACGGCCTTAGAAATATTATGCTTCCTGCTATTACTATGCAGTTTGGCTCTTTTAGTGAGCTTTTCGGCGGTTCTGTTCTGGCGGAAACAGTGTTCTCTTATCCGGGACTTGGTGCGGCGGCATCTGCGGCAGGTATGGGCTCGGATATTCCCCTATTGCTGGGAATTACGTTGTTTAGCACCTTATTTGTTTTTGTAGGAAATATGCTGGCGAATATTATATATGGAATTGTAGACCCGCAAATCAGGGAGGGATATAGAAATGAATAGCAAAATTTTAAACAGACGAAAAAAGACCATTCTTTTTGCCATTCTGATTTTTGCGGTATTGCTTGGTGTTTATTTGTCAGGTGCATTTTTAAGCGATGAGCTGATACAGGCAGATTTTTCACAGAAAGGCTTAGCGCCGTCTCTGAAGCATCCTTTCGGAACCGATATGTTGGGAAGGGATATGCTGGTGAGAACCATAAAAGGCTTATCCGTAAGTATTGTCGTGGGCGTAGTTGCATCCAGCGTCAGCGCTGTGATTGCTTTAATTGTAGGAGTAATCGCAGCCACAGGAAAATCGTGGCTGGACCATTTGATGAACTGGCTGATTGATTTAGTTATGGGAATTCCTCATACAGTGCTTTTGATTTTAATTTCTTTTGCCTGTGGAAGAGGATTAAAGGGCGTTTTAATCGGTGTGGCGGTTACCCACTGGACAGGCTTGGCACGTATTATTCGAAGCGAAGTCCTTCAAATTCGTTCTCAGCAGTACATAGAGGTTTCTAAAAAGCTGGGACATTCCAGCTGGTGGATTACCGTACATCATATTTTACCGCACATGGTTCCGCAGTTTTTAATTGGATTGATTTTAATGTTCCCGCATGCCATTATGCACGAGTCCGGCTTGACCTTCTTAGGCTTCGGACTTTCTCCGGAGCAGCCGGCAATCGGAATTATTCTTTCTGAGTCCATGAAATATATTTCAGCCGGTATGTGGTGGCTGGCATTTTTCCCGGGACTGATGCTGGTAATTATTGTTTTATTATTTGACCGTCTGGGAGAAAATCTGAAGAAGATTATTGACCCTTACAGCGCTCATGAATAGGAGTAAGAGATGAAAAAAGAACCGATTTTATCAGTAAAGGATTTGTCCGTATCCTTTCAGATGTATGATAATGGACTTGAAAAATATGATTTAAAAGTAATTTCCAATCTGACCTTAGATGTACGGCCGGGAGAAATTGTTGCCATTGCAGGCTCCAGCGGTTCCGGTAAGAGCTTGCTTGCCCATGCGGTTATGGGACTTTTGCCGGAAAATGCTTCCATAAGCGGAGAGATTTCTTATAAGGGGAAAGTGCTCAGTCAAAAAGAAAAAGAAGCTTTACGTGGAAAAGAAATGGCGCTGGTGCCTCAGTCTGTCTCTTATCTGGACCCGCTTATGAAGGTGGGAACACAGGTACGTGGAAGAAAGGCGGATAAGGAAATCATAAAAGTTCAAAGAGAGATTTTCAGGAGATTTCATTTAGATGAAAAAACAGAACAGCTATATCCTTTTCAGCTTTCAGGAGGAATGGCAAGAAGAGTTTTAGTTTCTACGGCAGTATTAAGCGGGGCAGAGGTGATTATTGCAGATGAGCCTACGCCGGGACTGGATTTGGAGATGGCATTGGAGGCTCTGAAAATATTCAGGGAGCTTTCCGATGAAGGAAAAGCAGTTATTTTAATTACCCATGACATTGATTTGGCGTTTCATATTGCAGACAGAATTGCAGTATTTTATGCAGGAACTACGGTGGAGATAGCAGCTGCAAAGGACTTTCTTGAAGGCGTAGACGCCCTTCGTCATCCGTATTCTAAGGCACTGTGGAAAGCTCTTCCGCAAAATGGCTTTGAGCCAATTCCCGGTTTTCAGCCTTATGCAAAATATTTACCAAAAGGGTGTCTGTTTTCACCCAGATGTCCTCATAAGACAAAAGAGTGTGAAGAAAATATTCCCATGAGAGAGGTACGTGGGGGATATGTGAGGTGTATACATGCAGATTGAAGCAAAGAATATAAGCTTTCGGTATAGTGACAATCAGCCGTGGATTTTACAGGACGTAAGTCTGAAAATAGAAGAGGGGGAGCGGGTAGGCTTAATCGGACCAAGCGGATATGGAAAAAGCACACTGGTAAAAATTATGTCCGGATATTTAAGACCTACCAAGGGAGAAGTTTTGCTGGACGGAAAGCCTTTGCCGAAAAAAGGAGTATCTCCTGTTCAGTTGATTTACCAGCATCCGGAAAAAGCCATCAATCCCCGCTGGAAGATGAAAAAAGTGCTTCAGGAGTCGGGAATGTTCCGTGAAGAAGTGATGGAGGCGCTGGGAATTGAGAAGGACTGGCTGGAGCGTTATCCGAGAGAGCTTTCAGGCGGAGAGCTTCAGCGGTTTTGTGTTGCCCGTTCCTTATTTTCCGGTACACATTTTCTTTTTGCAGATGAAATGAGTACCATGTTGGATGTGATTACACAGGCACAGATTTGGAATTTAATGTTAAAAGAAGTAGAGGAGAGAAGGCTGGGACTTTTAATGGTTACCCATAATGCAGAGCTGGCAAAAAAAATCTGCACCAGAACAATCAATCTGGCGGAAATCAATAAAAGGGAGGATATCTGAAAATGTATGTAAATATTGTACTGTTTGATGATTTTGAAACCTTGGATGCCTTTGGACCGGCAGAAGTTTTCGGAAAGCTTCCGGAGGAATTTCATATCCGTTATCTTTCTGTCTCCGGAGATGTAATCAATAGTGTACATGGAGTAAAAGTGTGGACAGACTTTCTTGTACCGGAGGAAATTGACGGGATTTTAATTATTCCCGGAGGAAAAGGTGCAAGACGGCTTTTGTGGAAAGATGAAAGAGCATTAAATATCATAAAGAAAGCAGCAGAAAATTCAGATTATTGTCTGATGATAGGAAACGGCTCTGCAATTTTGGCGCAGACAGGACTTTTATATAGAAGGAGAATTGCCGATTTTCCTATGGACACTAACTGGAACAGAATGTTTACTGCCGGTATTGAGAGAATAGAAGGTGCAAAAGTGGCTATTGACGGCAAATTTTATTCCTGCGGAAATACGATACTGGGAATGGATACGGCTCTTTGGACCATCACAGATGTTCTGGATATTGTCGCAGCAGAGAAGGTGGCTAAGGAGCTGGGATATCCATGGAACGAAAATGCAGATGAGGATATTTACTGTTAGTATACTGCCCCGCTTATTAGGAGAAAAATATGGAAGATAGAAATCAGACCAAGTATGACAAAGCCATGGTGAACCGTTTGGCAAGGGCGACAGGGCATTTGAAAATGGTGAAACAGATGGTGGAAGACGGCAGGGATTGCAGTGAGGTGCTTATTCAGTTGGCAGCAGTGAAATCAGCGGTCAATGGAGCAGGCAAGGAAGTCTTAAAGCAGTATATGGAGGAATGTGTGGAGGAGGAGCTGGAGTTTCAGGATAAAGAGGGACTTGGAAAATTGAAGAAAGGGATTGACAGTTTTATCAAATAAAATTTTTGGAAAAAGGAACCCCCAGGGAGGCTTGTAAACCTTTAACAAGTAGTATATGATAAATATACAGTTACTGTTACAGGTTACTGAATTACTGCATGAATATGCAGATGCCGTATACATCCTCCGCATAAAAAATGTTATACGGCGAAAGCAATGTCGAATCCTCATAGACAAAGAAACAGAGACATATCGATGGCAGGATATGGACTCTGTTTTTTTGTTTAATGAAAAGATAGTTGATATAAGACATGTTATAATCTAAAATAAGATTTATCAGAAACGTATAGGAGGGTGAAGTATCATGAAAAAAGAACCGGAAAGACTGGAAATGGACCTTGCGAAGATTTTTTTAACACCGCCCAATACCATGAAAGAAAAAGTGACCTTAGTGGTTATGATGGTAGTTGTCTTTGCCATGTTTTTTGCTCCGGTAGTGTTTACGGAGGTATCTCCTGTGAAAGGAATTTTCCTATCTGCACTTCCGGCAGTTTCTATTTCATGGGGCTGGATGGTATTGCTTCGCAGCTTGTTCCGAAAAAGAGAATTTTCCAAGAAAACAGATAACAAGAAGTAGCAGAGGGATTTTAATGGAGTTAAAACAAGAATTAGAAATACAGGCAAGGGTATCGCAGGAGATGGTTCAGGCTGTTTCAATTCTGCAAATGACGGCATGGGATTTAAAAGAATATGTACAGGAGGCTATGCTGGAAAATCCTGTGATTGAGCTGGAAGAAACCACGAGAAAACAGGATAATGAGGAGATTGTGAGAAAGCTGGAGTGGATGGAAAACGGAGATTATCAAAATAAAGTATATTATCAGCAGGAGCTGGAAGAAAGCAATGAATTCTGGGAAGAAAACGAACCGGATTTAAGGGAATATCTGTTGGAACAGATGGCTTTTATGGATTTAGATAAGAAAGCTGCTTCTATTATCCGTTATATGATTCAAAGTCTTGATGAGAGAGGCTACTTGCTTGAGAATGAGGAGGAAATCGCAGATATTCTGGGGCGTTCATTGGAAGAAATACAAAGAGCCAGACAAATCTTGTGTACAATGGAGCCTTTGGGAGTAGGAGCGCTTAATTTACAGGAATGTCTGCTGATACAATTACGAAAAAAAGGCTGTACTTCTCTTGCCTGTGAAATTGTAGAAAACTACATAGAGGAATTTGGAAAAAATCAATTATCGAAAATTGTAAAGAAAACAGGCAGGGATTTAAAGGAGATTGCACAAGCCTGTGAGCAGATTAAAGAACAAAACCCCAAACCGGCAGGATATTTTCCTGCAAGGCCATATAAAAGTTATATTATTCCTGATGTGATTGTTGTGAAGCTAAAGGATTACTTTGAAATTTTAGTCAACGATTATGACAGTCCGGAAATTTTCATCAGTCCGTTTTACAGACAGATGATGAGAGAGCAGGGAGAAGAAACGGGAAAATATATCAAAGAAAAAATTCGTCAGGCAGAGTGGCTGAAAAGCTGTATAGAACAGAGAAATCGTACTTTATTGCAGCTTACAGAGGAAATTTTGCGAAGTCAGACAGAATTTTTCCAAAGGGGAAAAAATTATTTGAAGCCTATGACGCAAAAGGAAGCGGCAGAAAAGTTACAGGTACATCCTTCTACAATCAGCCGTGCCGTACAGGGAAAATATTTGCAGTGTACATGGGGGATGTTTCCTCTTTCCTTTTTCTTTTCTTCGGGAACAGATAAGGGTGCCGAGTATATAAAGGAATGTTTGAAACGCATTATAGAGAATGAGGATAAGAAAAATCCATACAGTGACAGGGTTTTGGCGGAAAAACTGCAGGAAATGGACATTGACATTTCCCGCAGAACCATTGCAAAGTACAGAAATTCCATGCATATCAGCGAAGCATTGGGACGAAAAGAATATTAAATATGAATACCGTATTTATGGATACGATATTGCAGACTCTGCCGACGGATGCCAAGAGCATCGGCAGTTTTGGTGATGTTGTATCCAAAATGCTCCAAAGCAGAACACAGGATTTCATGTTCATATTCGTCCATCATGTTTTGCAGAGATGTGTTTTGAAATGAGCAGAAGGTATCGGGAACTTTTTTCAGAGTTTCCGATGCTTTTTTCGTTTTTAGAAGATAAGAAGGCAAATGCTCTAAAAGGATGGTATTTCCGTCAGAGATATTGCGGACATAGTCTAATACATGAAACAATTCTCTTACATTTCCCGGCCAGTCATAATGGTAGAAAAGCTCCATAACCTCTGGACTGATTTCTGTGGAGCTGTGTACATATTGAAAAACAGTAGAACGAAGATGATATTGAATAAGCTCTTCTAAGTCTTCTTTGTGGTTCCTAAGGGGCGGCAATTCAATCATGACAGTGGAAAGACGGTAAAAGAGGTCTTTTCGCAGTTCGTTTTCCTTGATACACAGGAAAGGGTCTTTATTGCAGGAGGAAATAATTCGGACATCCATGGAAATGTCTTTTTGGCCTCCTACTCGGCGGAAGGAATTTTCCTGAAGAGCCCGCAGAATTTTTGACTGCATGGCAAGGCTCATGGAATTCATCTCATCTAGGAATAAAGTTCCCCCCTTCTGCTTCCTCAAAATATCCGACTTTATTTTCACTGCCTGTAAAGCTGCCTTTTTGTGTTCCGAACAAAAGACTTTCAATCAGAGTTTCCGGAATTGCGGCGCAGTTTAACGCTACAAATTTTTTGTCTTTTCTGGGGCTGCAGCGGTGAATACTCTGAGCGAAAATTTCTTTTCCGGTTCCTGTTTCTCCCACCAGAAGAACAGAATTATTCTGTGGAGCAATTTTTCTGGCGATACGAACAGCTTTTTGGAGATTTTCGCCATTCCCGATAATATGCTCGAAGGTATAACCGGAAAAACGGGTAGGCGGAGTATTGGGCTGAAAATCACGCAGCGCTTTTTCAGCCTGTGCCATTTTTTCCTTGCTGCAATCAATGATATTCTGTGTCTGCTCAAATACAATAGCTCCGATTAGCTCATTGTCTTTGGAAACAGGATAAGAGGTATTGACAGATGCGATAGAAACTCCTGCGGAAGTAGAAAAATTGTCTACTCGGTTAATTACAGGCGATTTCGTGCGCAAAGCCGTCATGGTGGTGCTGATTTGTTCGTCGAGAGCAAATAAATCTAAAAGATGGCGTCCCCGAATATCCAGAGTAGGGGGGATTTGGGAAAGCTTGCGGCTTGCCTGATTAAAAAAGAGAGCATATCCGTTTTCATCATAAATCTGAACGCCATCGGTAATCAAATTTAAGGTTTGAATTAACAAATCCTCTAAGTGATTTTGCTTTACTAAAAAATAATAAAAGCCTTGATTTGGCGCATCCATTCTTTCATAGGAGAAAGAGTCTCCATCCCACACAAACTCACCGCTTGTATCTTCTTCTGCAACAGGGAAAACAGAGGTGATGTGCCTTTGATAAGAAATCCAGTTTTTAAATAATGGGGCATACGTATTTTCTATATAAATATCTCCGTATTGTACGTGGAGAAACTGATATTGTTCGTTTGTGGTAAAACAGATATCATAAAAAGCTTTCATAGGAAAACGCTCCTTTTTGTAGTTTATTTGTAAATTTCTTTTTGATTATTATATCAATAGAAAAGGTGAAAGACAAGAAAAGTGCCAAACAAATTTGCATAATGCCAAATAATTTTGCACTTTTAGGTTATATAGAAAAAAGAAAAGCACGAAATATCGCTGTTTTTTCGTTGGCACGGAAATTGCATATTAGTATGGTATAAAACAAAAGAAAGGAGCGAGCCGATTTTTAATCGGACAGAAAAAAGTATGGAAGGAAACAAAACAAACAAAAAGCCTATACGATGGAATGTGTTCATTCCTTGCTTTCTGGTAGTAGGAGGGGCGGCGATTTTAGGTATCGTAAACAACGAATGGCTGACAAAGGTTACAAAGGGAATTTTTTCATGGTCCTTAAACTCCTTTGGATGGCTGTATCAGGTGGTCGCCATGGTAACCTTAGTGGTTGTGGCATTGCTGGCTTTTTCAAAGACAGGTAATATCCGTTTTGGAGGGAAAGATGCCAAGGCGAAATATTCTTTTGGCTCATGGTTTGCCATGACACTCACCGGAGGTATTGCAACGGGATTGATTACGTATGGTGTGAATGAGGTTCTGATTTATTTTGGGAATATTTACGGAGAGCTGGATGGATATGGAGTAAAGGCGCTGTCTGATGAGGCGGCACAGTTTGCCATGGGACGCAGCTTTTACAACTGGACCTTTGTTCCTTATGCCATGTATGCACTTTCCGGCGTGGTAATTGCGTATATGTATTTTAACAGAAAGAAAGAGCTTTCTGTTTCCGCATCTTTAATTCCTCTTTTTGGAGAGGGTGTTACAAAAGGCTTTTGGAAAGCATTGATTGACGTATTATCTGTACTTGCCATTGCACTTGGACTGGCGTCATCTCTTGGAGCGGGACTTGCTCTTATCGGAACGGGACTTTCTTCTGCTTACGGTATAAAACAGGGACCGATTGTGTGGTTTGTTTTAACGGCAATTATTACAGCAACCTTTACCGTTGCATCTGTAACAGGTATTGATAAAGGAATTAAGTGGCTGGCAGGACTGACCTCTAAGATTTTCTATGTGCTGTTGATTGTATTGTTTTTAATTGGTCCTACACTCTATATTCTGAATATGGCAAATGTGGGCTTAGGATACTGGTTAGACCGTTTCTGGACATGGGGCTTTGACCCGGGAACAGTGGGCGGAGAAGCTCTGGTTACATGGTGGACTATGTATGACTGGGCTATCTGGATTGCTTATGCGCCGCTTATGGGTATCTTCTTTGCCATTATTGCTTACGGAAGAACGGTTCGTCAGTTCTTGGTAATTAACTGGATTTTACCTGCATCTTTTGGGTTTGTATGGTTCTCTGTATGGGGAGGAACTGCTTTGAAATGGCAGACAAGCGGAAAAGCAGATATTATTGCCACTATTCAGGAGGAAGGCGCAGTAGCCGGAATTTGGGAATTTTTAAAACATGTGCCTTTAGGAGCAATTATTATTCCGGTCATTATTGTAGCTTTGATTGCTGCCTTCTCTACTACGGCTGACACCATGTCCACAACCATTGCCGCTTTATGTACCAAAGGGGCAAAACATGATGAAGAGCCGGCAATCTGGCAGAAAATCGTATGGGGCGTTTCCATTGGTTTAATTGCATGTATTATGGTTGCTTTCGGAGGCGGCGAGCAAGGTGTAGACGGTGTAAAATATCTGGCTGCCTGCGGTGGTTTTGTGGTTCTCACCATTTTCATTTTGCAGGTTGTTTCTGCAATAAAACTGTTTTTCTTAGATAAGGAAACAAAGAAGGATATTATGTAGCAGGAGGTTACAAATGGAGAACAGCAAAAATATAAAAAAGGTGGAGCTGGGTAATCCCATTCATCTGGAAGAATTTGTAGCAGTTGCACGATATGGGGCAGAGGTTGTTTTTTCTGATGAATATTGTCAGCGTGTAAAGAGAAGCCGTACCTTAGTGGAGAAATGGGTAGAAGAGGAAAGAGTCATGTATGGTGTTACCACAGGTTTTGGCGCTCTTTGCACAAAAGCAATCGGAAAAGAAGAAACAGCACAGTTACAGGAAAATATTATTTTAACCCATGCAGTTTCCGTGGGCGAACCGTTAAGAGAAGAAGGAGTTCGCGGAATTATTCTTATGGTTTTACAGAATTTAGGACGGGGAAACAGCGGTGTGCGTCTGGAAATTCTGGAAATGTACAGAGAGTTTCTGAACAAAGGAATTACTCCGAAAGTACCGGAAGCAGGAAGTGTCGGATATCTGGCGTTAGAGGCGCATACAGCTCTGGTATTATTGGGAAAAGGAGAGGCATGGTATCAGGGAGAATTGCTTTTGGGAGAAGAAGCTTTAAAAAGGGCAGGCATGAAGCCTATGGAATTAAGTTCAAAGGAAGGGCTGGCTCTTGTTTCTGGAACAACATCTCCCACAGCTCTTGGAGCGCTGGCTTTATATGACATGTTACAGGCAGCCAAAACAGCGGATATTATCGGCGCTTTGACAGTGGAGACCTTAAAGGGTGTGATGAATGCTTTTGACGAAAGAGTGATGAAGGTACGTCCTCATGGGGAACAGGCGAAGGTGGCAGAGAATATCAGAAAAATCCTGAAAAATTCCAAAGTAATAAAGAAATATCAGGGAAGCCGTGTGCAGGATGCCTTATCTTTAAGATGTATGCCTCAGCTTCACGGCGCATCCAGAAAAACCTTAGAGGATGCAAGGAGAACACTGGAAATTGAAATGAATTCCTGCTGTGATAATCCGATTATCTGGAGCGAACCGGGAGAGGAGGATGTAATTTCAGCCTGTAATGCGGACTCCTCCTATGTAGGGCTGGAGATGGACAGCGCCAGTATTGCAGCCTGTACCTTGGGGAAAATGTCTGAACGGAGAAATAATCGAATTATTGATGAAAATCTCTCCGGATATCCGTGGTTCTGCATCAGCCAGCCGGGATTGAATTCAGGACTTATGATACCGCAGTATACACAGGCAGGACTACTCAATGAAATGAGAGTTTTATGTTCACCTGCAACCATTGATAACACGCCTACCTGCGGTAATCAGGAGGACTATGTTGCCATGGGATATTTTGCTTGCAGAAAAGCAGTAACAGTGGCAGAAAAGCTGGAATACATTCTTGCCATAGAGCTTTTATCCGACTATGAAGCGCAGCAGTTCCAGGATAAGGACGTAGAAGTAAGCTCTGTGTCAAAAGCCGTGTACAGCGAATTAAAAATGACAGTTCCTGTTATGGAAAAAGACATGATTTTACATCCGCATATTGAGCATATCAGAAAGCTTATTCATTCCGGCAGGATTTTAGAAATTGCAGAAAGTACAGTGGGAAGTTTGAAGTAAAATAATATAGAAAGCATCATTGATATTTGGTATAATAGGAAATATCAGTGGTGCTTTTTGTTTCATGCTCTGCAAGGATAGCGCTGTGGCGAAGGAGGTAATTTTGTGGGATATAAGCAGGCTTTAAAAGGAAATCAAACGGAGACCTTCCATGCCGTGATTACAGATATAGGAGAAAATGGCAGTTCTATGCAGGTGGAAGGACTGGAAACCAATGATATCAACAGCCGAGGAGCATTTATTTTTTCAGTAGAAGACGATACAAAACTGGAATGGCATCATGCTCCTATAAAGCTTTCGGAATTTGACGTGGGAGATTGTGTTGCCGTAACCTACACAGGAAGTATTATGGAAAGTTATCCCGGACAAATTGAAAAGGTAACAAAGCTTCAGCTTTTAGATGATGAGAAATAAAGAAAGAGAGTGAGTATAAAATGGGAAAAATTAAAAAGGAAGAAATCTGGTCCATACCCAACTGTATGGGGTATTTTCGTATTCTGCTGATACCGTTTTTTTGCGTAATTTATTTGAATGCAGACAGTGTGAAGGATTATTATCTTGCAGCAGGGCTTGTATTGGTGTCTACAATTACCGATTTATTTGACGGAAAAGTAGCCCGAAAATTTAATATGGTAACAGAGCTTGGAAAATTCGTAGACCCCTTTGCTGATAAGCTTACTCATGGGGCAGTGGCATTATGTCTGTGTACCAGATATAAGCGTATGATTTGGCTGGTGGCGCTTATGGCAATTAAGGAAGGTTTTATGGCAGTTATGGGACTGATAAATCTGCGCCACGGAAAGAAATTAGACGGAGCAAAATGGTATGGGAAAATATGTACGGCTACTTTGTTCGTAGTTTTAGGCGTGCTGGTTTTCATGCCAAAAATTTCAGGGAGAATTGCAGATGTACTGATTTTAGGTGAAATGGTAATTATGGCGATTGTGCTGGTTTTATATGCCTTTGAATTTCGAAAAATGGCAAAATGATTTTGAAAGAATTCGTTCTTGCATCTTTGGCAAAAAAGAACTATAATTGTCTATTTATAAGCAATACTTTTAGGAAGGAATAGCGGAAATATGAGTGTCTATGCGATTTATTTTAGTCCAACAAGAAGTACAGAAAAAATTGTAAAATTATTAGCCAAGGAATTTGGTACATACGGGGAAATTGATTTAAGTAAACAGAATTCAGGGGAAAATGTAAGAGCCTTTAAAGAGGAGGACATCTGTATTTTCGGTGTGCCTTCCTACGGCGGACGAGTACCTGCGCCGGCGCTGGAACGTATGAAAAAAATGAAGGGTAATAAGGCAAAAGCTGTTTTAGTTGCCGTATACGGAAATCGTGCTTATGAAGATACATTGCTGGAATTAAAGGAACAGGTGGATTTATGCGGATTTCATGTGACAGCAGCCGTGTCAGCCGTAGCAGAACATTCGATTATGCACCAGTTTGCAAGAAAAAGACCAGATGCAAAGGATAAAAAAGAATTAAAAGCATTTGCTGAAAAAATTGTTCATAAGATAAAATCCGGTGATGAGAAAGAAATTTCCGTACCGGGAAACAAACCTTACCGTAAATATAATGGTGTTCCGTTAAAACCAAAAGCAGGGAAAGACTGTAAAGGCTGCGGCTTATGCGCACAGGTCTGTCCGGTGGGAGCAATACCGGCTGAGTCACCGAAAAAAACAGATAAAAGCAAATGTATTTCCTGTATGAGATGTATACAGGTTTGCCCGAAAAAAGCAAGAAAAGTGAATAAGCTGAAATTAAAAATTGCATCTATGAAGATGAAAAAAGCTTGTGAAGACAGAAAGAAAAACGAATTGTTTCTTTAAAGATTTGTAAAAATACAGCAGGATAAAGGAGAAGAGCCTTTTGTCCTGCTTTGTTTTTTATTTCATAGGAAATTGCGTCCTATGAAACAAAAATGCTCCGCAAGGATGCGCAGCTCGCGGAAATGAAATCATCACTTTGTGAACCGCTCGCGCGCGGAGATTGCGCAACAGCGCAATCTTTTTATAATATAGTTTCTAAAATGTGCAACAGTAAAGGAAGATTTGCTGAAAACAGACTTCCGCAAGTGGAAAACTTTGAAAAATGAATAGGAGTCTCTTTTTTATAGGCATAAAATGTACTTACATTGTTATCGATTTCAGGCGCTTCATCTGTGGGAGGATAAGACTCTATTGTAACGTTTATATTTGTAGGAGGTTCATCCTCAGAATGGTATTCAATATCTGGCTCTGTGGAATTATCAGACTCCTCCTCCATCAGTTCTTTTTCTAAATCTTCATAATAGGTAGACTCCGGTTTGTCGGTATTAAGTTCGTCAGGTGACATCAGAAAACCATTTTCATCGTATTCAGGACCAACGTAGTCTTCGGCTTGTACAATAAGACAGGAACTCATGCACAGAGATATTGACATCAGAAAACCTATCATTTTTCTTTTCTTCATAAAAACCTTCCCTCCGTTATTAAGAGAGTAACATTCATGGTGACAAAAATTTTTTGTTTTATAAACTCATTATATCCTATATAGAGGGATATATCAAATTGTTTCGTCATTTCCAAATAGAAAAGTCAAAAAATAATCTTGTCAAAAGCAGTCTAATATGTTATTTTATTAAAGTATGTCAATAATTTAACAATAAAAACAGTGGAGGAAGACAGAGTATGTGGAAAAAGAAGCAGAATAAATTCCCCGGCGGAATTCATCCCACAGATGGTTATGACAAGGCAATGACCATGGACCTGCCTGTCCATGAATATTGGCCTGAGACAGTTACGATTTTGTCAGAGCAGTCCTTTGGCGGAAAATGTCAGTTGTTAGTCAAGCCACAAGATAAAGTAGTAGCAGGACAGCAAATCGGAATTCCTGAGGCATTTATGGCAGCTCCTTTACATGCAAGTGTAAGCGGAGAGGTTCTCCGAGTAGAAGAAGTAAACAATCAGGGAAGAAATATTCTGGCGTGTATTATTAAAAGAGGGGATACCTCAAAACAGGATGCGCAGGAATATGAAAGCAAGCTGGTAGATATTGAGAATTTTACAAAAGAAGAAATTATTGCGGGAATTCGTGACGGCGGTCTTACAGGAATGGGCGGCGCAGGATTTCCAACACATAAGAAATACGAAACAGATAAAAAAATTGATGCGCTGCTGATTAATGCAGCAGAATGTGAGCCATTTTTAACATGTGATTATCGTTTGATGCTGGAATACAGCTATGCAGTAGCAAATGGTATTCGCCTTCTGTTAAAGGCTTCCGGCGCTCCAAAAGCGTATCTTTGCATGGAAGACAATAAACCGGAGGCGGCAAAAGTTCTTGGTAAAATTTTAGAAAATACAAAAGATATAGAAGTAAAGGTATTGCCGACACAGTATCCTCAAGGTGGAGAGCGTCAGCTCATTCAGGCTGTTCTGGGCAGAGAAGTGCCAATGGGAGGACTTCCGGCAGAGGCTGGCGCTATTGTTTCCAATGTAGGAACAGCCAAAGCGACAGCAGATATGCTCCTTGGAAAGACACCTCTTATCAGAAGGATTGTAACAGTAACAGGCTGTGTAAAAAATCCGGGGAACTATTTGGTTCCAATCGGAACTTCAGCAAAAGAACTGGTAGAGCTTTGCGGAGGAGTGACAGTAAAGAATAACAGAGTCATTGCAGGCGGACCGATGACAGGTCCTTGTGTAGCTTCTGATTGGAATGGAGAAAGTGAACTTTTCTATGTGACAAAGAACACTTCCGGAATTTTAGTTCTTCCGGACAGTCAGTATGAGGAACAGCCATGTATTCGCTGTGCAGGCTGTGAAAGTGTGTGTCCGGCGGGATTAGTTCCTTATCAGATTGAATTTGCATATTTAGAAGAAGATTATGATTTGTGTGAGAGCTTATACGCCAGTGAGTGTATTGCCTGTGGCTGCTGCTCTTATATCTGTCCTGCCAAGAGAGAACTGTCCGTAAGAACAAGAATGGCAAGAGATATGGTGAAACAGAGAATGAGAGAAAGGGCGGTGAAAAAATAATGAGTCAGACAAGAGTAATTAACGGACCGCATCTTCGTACTCCAAGAACAACCAGAAACGTTATGATGCACGTAACAATTTCCTTAATTCCGGCGCTTTTGGGAGCAATTTATTATTTCGGAATTCAGGCATTATATTTGTCAGGCCTTTCTGTTGCAGTATGTGTGCTGACAGAATATATATGGCAGAAAATTACAAAGAAACAGGTGACAGCAGGTGATTTCAGCGCCGTGGTTACAGGTCTTTTATTAGCCTTTAACATGCCGGTTACCGTTCCGGTGTGGGCACTTGTTGCAGCAGACGTATTCAGTATTTTAGTTGTAAAACAGATGTTTGGCGGAATTGGAAATAACTTTGTAAATCCTGCTCTTATGGGAAGACTTTTAGTTATGGTAGCATGGCCGGCAGCTGTTATGCAGTATGTAGTACCGAGAACTGTTTCCGTAGATGCTGTTTCAGCGGCAACCATTCTGGGAACAGCAAAAAGCGGTGCCGAAACAGGTTACAGCTATCTTCAGATGTTCTTGGGCGAGATGCCGGGAGCAATGGGAGAAACCAGCAAATTATTGCTTTTAATCGGTTTTGCTTATATGTGTTACAAAAAAATTGTAAATGCAGAAGCAGCAGTTACTTATATTGGAACAGTTACAATTTTAACTTTTATCTTCGGTCCGGATGGGCTGTTTACCGGTGATATTTTATTAAATCTTTTCGGAGGCGGTCTGATTATGGGCGGTTGTTATATGCTGACAGATTATGCCTTTGCATCCAGAAAAGGTAAGCTGATTTATGCGGCTGTGGCAGGTATTATTACTGCGGCAATTCGAATTTTCAGCGTTTATCCGGAAGGAATTTGTTTCGGTATTTTAACCGCAAACTGTATGGCAGGTATGTTGTCTGTACTTTACAAAAAGCATGTGTATGGAATGAAGAAAAAAGAAGCGTAGTGGAGGAAAAACATGAAGAATAAAAACGTAAGAGGGATTATTGCATTAGCAGTTGTTACAGCACTTTCTTTCGGAGTAATTATGGGCTCTAAGGCTCTTGCAAAAGATATGGGAACAGGTGCTTCTAATACAGCAGAAGAACAGGTAAAAGAAGAAATTGATACCAAAGGTGCAGAAGGTATTGAAAAAGCAGTTAAGACAGAGAATGGTTACATGGTAACTGCAAAGGTAAAAGGATATGGCGGAGATATTGTGATGAATGTATCCTTTGATGCAGAAAAGAAAAAAGTAACAAAAGTAGAAGTAACAGAACAAAAGGAAACAGAAGGTCTTGGAGCAAAAGTTGCAGACGCAGAATTCCTCAGTCAGTTTGAAGGTGTGGAAGCTCCTGTATTTTTACCGGGCATGAGCCTTGAAAAAGAAGAAAAAGTATCTGATGAAGAACTTTTAAAAGAATTAAAAGACGGAACTTATGAGGCAAAAGCAGATGCTCCGGACAATAACGGGTTTACAGATGTAGTAACAGTAACTGTAAAAGACGGAAAAATTGCAGAAGTAAACTGGGAAGCAGTAGGAGCAGATGGAAGTACAAAGAGTGTACTGTCTGAAAACGGAGAATATGTAATGACAGAAGACGGACTTACATGGAAGGAACAGGCAGAAGCTCTTGCAAATGCAGTAGTAGAAAATCAGTCTTTAAGCTTTTTAAATTTAGATGAGCAGGGAAAAACAGATGCGGTTTCCGGTGTAAGTATTTCCATCGGTGGATTTACAGCTCTTGCAGAGAAATGTTTAAAAGAAGCAGCGGGAATTACTCAGACTTTAGAACTGAAAGACGGAACTTATGAAGCAAAAGCAGAAGCAGCAGATAATAACGGATTTATCGATCAGGTAACAATGACTGTTGCAGACGGAAAAATTACAGAAGTAAACTGGGAAGCGGTAGGAGAAGACGGAAGCAAAAAGAGTGTACTGTCTGAAAACGGAGAATATGTAATGACAGAAGACGGACTTACATGGAAAGAACAGGCAGAGGCTCTGGCAAGCGCTCTTATTGAAAACCAGTCCTTAGACTTCCTTCAGGTAAACGAGCAGGGAAAAACAGATGCGGTTTCAGGCGTAAGTATTTCTGTGGGCAGATTTATCAGTCTTGCAGAAAAATGTATGAATGAAGCGGCAGGCGTTGAAGAAAAAGAAGAAGTACCTGCAAACGGAACACAGGTAGATGCTGTATCAGGAGCAACGATTTCTTCTACGGCAGTAGTAACAGGTATCAACACAGCATTTGAATTTTTACAGGCAGTAAAATAAGAAAACGGAGGATATAACATGAAATTAAGATATCCGGCAGAAGCCTTTGCTTTTGGGATTGTATTATTTTCAGCAGGAATGAAGGAAGCCTTTGCGGCAGGTATTCTTGTGATTTTGTCCGTAGTATTTGCTGAATTTCTGAAAAATCTTTTACAGGATTTTGTACCTGACTGGAGCTTAAAACTCTGTGTATTTATTGGGACAGGAGCGGTAAGTGCATCAGCATTTTTGCTGGCATTTTCCTATCTGGGAACTTCAGTAAGTACAGGACTTTGGATTATGACTGTTCTTCTGGGAATTTTTGCAGCAAAGCATGTATTGGCTGACAATATAGAGGCAGAGTACGGAGAACTTTTCTGGGAATGTGCCATTGCATGGGGATTTTGGATACTTTTAAGCATTGCCAGAGAATTTTTTGGTTCAGGAATGATTTTCGGCAATATGATTTTAGAAACCGAAATGCAGTCTAAAGTATTTTTAGAAACAATTTTCGGATTTTTAACAGCCGGTATGGCGCTTGCCTTTACCAACGGAATTATCAAGAAAAAGATTACAAATACACACAGCTTGCTGTTAGTTATTCCATTGGCAATGTTTATCAGACCATTTGATATGGAAAGCTTCGGAGAAATTGTGGGATTAGTATGGACTATTCTTGTTCCGATTATTTTATTCATCTCTGTAAAGAAAACATTGAAATTTGCAAGAACAGGAAAAGCGTTCCGTGGATTACCGGTGGAAATGCTGGCTATGGGATTTATTTATATGATTTTGAGTATATATTAAATGAGGACTGTCGTCTTTGCAGTTGAAAAACTGCGGGACGGCAGTTTTCTATATTGATTGTCAAGCATGCAGATGTTAGAAATAAGTTAGAAAAAATACTGTATTATATAATTAGATTTTTAAGGAGGAAATTATGATGGTATCAAAATCTGAAAATATAGCAATGATGTCTGAAAGCGAGTATAAAAAAATGATACAGGACGAGAAAAATGTAGAGTATCTTGCAATGCTTGACACATCGATAGCAGAAGCTGAAAAGGGGGAAGTCGTGGTAAAGAGTATCGAAGAATTGGAAACATACGAATAAATGAATATTATGTCTACACCAGATACAAGAGACATTTGATTTAGAAATGAAATTATTCATCTTTGACACTGTAAAATCTGCATGTTATAATTTTTTTATAGAATTCCTCTGGGAAATGGAGGAAGAATATGCAGAAAAGATGTTTAAGTGATCTTACAATTAAGAATGATTTTATGTTTGGTGCAGTGATGATAAATCCTGAAAACTGTAAAGAGTTTTTGGAGAGAGCATTGGAAATAGAAATTGACCGTGTAGATGTTAGCAGGGAAAAAAGTATGGTCTATCATCCTGACTATAAAGGTATTCGTTTAGATGTCTATGCCAAAGATGAAAATAATACTTGTTATAATGTGGAGATGCAGATGACGAAAAAACCTGCACTCGGCAGACGCAGCAGATATTATCAAAGTCAAATGGATATGGATATTCTTTTATCAGGAAGAGAATATGCAGAATTACCCGATAGTTACGTGATTTTTATCTGTGATTTTGACCCTTTTGGTGAAAGAAAATATCGTTATACTTTTCAGATGCAGTGCAAAGAAAGCAATCAAACACCATTGGAAGATGGAAGAAGAATTGTATTTTTAAGTACTTGCGGAGAGAATGAGGATGAAATTTCCAAGGAACTGTTGGCTTTTTTGAAATTTGTAAAAGCAGATTTAAAAGAAAGTCGCGAGATGGAGGAACGCTTTATGACTTTAGAGGAAATGTTAAAAGATGAGCGAAAAGAAGGATTAAAAGAGGGAACAGTAAAAGCTCAGAAAAGAATTGTATCGAAAATGTTATCTAAGGGGCTAAGTGATGAGGAAATCATGGAGCTTTGCGATATTTCTTTGGAAGAATTAGAAAATCTCAAAAATCATAGATAAAAACAACAAATCAAAAATTCTAATATCAAATCTGTTTTGTATCTATTATTTATAAGTCATATCTATTAGTAACCTTTCAGACGAAGTTTAAAAAATCAGAGGAATTCTATGATTGAAAGAGAATTGGGAAATATTCTTTTTAGGAGGCAGAAGATGAAACTAAAAAATGTATTGATTGTTGTAAAGGACATAGAAAGATCAAAAAAGTTTTATAGAGATTTATTTGGACTTGAGGTTGTTCTGGACAGTGGGGAAAATGTAATCTTAACAGAAGGACTGGTTCTTCAAGAGGAAGGTCTTTGGAAAGAAACAATACACAGAGAGTTGTACTCGAAGCATAATAAAACAGAGCTTTATTTTACAGAAAGAGATATGGAATATTTTTTAGAAAAACTTCAATCTTATGAAGATGTTATAGAATATGTGACGCCTTTGACAAGAAATTCATGGGGAAGACAAGTTGTGCGATTTTATGATTTGGACGGTAATCTTATTGAGGTTGCCGGTGAAGGGTAAGGAGAAGTGATAGTGATGAAATTAGATACCATGCACCATATTGCAATTATCGGTAGTGACTATGAAAAGTCTAAAAAATTTTATGTGGATATTCTGGGGTTTGAAGTTATTCGGGAAAATTACAGGGAAGACCGGAAAGATTATAAAATTGACCTTCGTCAAGGAAATATAGAAATCGAGTTGTTTATTATTCCGGGATGTCCTAAGAGATTAAGTTATCCTGAGGCAAATGGTTTGCGCCATCTGGCATTTAAAGTAGAGTCGGTAGAAGAAATGGCAAAAGAGCTGGAAAAGTTGGGAGTAGAGGTAGAGCCAATTCGAATAGATGAATTTACAGGAGAGCAAATGACGTTCTTCTTTGATCCTGATGGATTGCCTTTAGAATTACATGGATAAAGGAGGACGCAAAATGGATAAAAAGAAAAAATCAGGAAAAAGGACATTGATTTTGGTAGGAATATCAGTGATTTGTATTGTCGTGGGAGCATTAAGTTGGGGATATTATAAGAAAGTCACAGAGTTTAAAACTTCAAAATGTGATTTTGTACCACCATCTTCTTTTGACGCAGTAGTACAGAAGATTGATATAGAAAACAGCCAAATGGAGGTCATCATAGAAGAAGATACAGCAACACAGGAAGGGACAGAACCCCAAAGTGTAATGTTGGATTGTGAAAAGGTAGATTATAAATTGTATAATACAGAGCAGGGGGACAGGATTGAGTTTTCCTGTAAAGAAGAAAATCTGGATGATGATAGGGTGGAAATATCTAATTTCAGCAGAAAAGAGTGAAAATCCCGTGCTTGACATATTTCTTCTAATTATGTACTATAAGAGTATATAACTGCATAGTCTAAGTGGTCGTTGAGCCCTAGGTTCAAGGTTAAAAGGGAAACCGGTGAAATTCCGGTACAGTCACCTCTGCTGTGAAGCGGACGAGGAAATAGAAGCCATTGAATAGCAATTTGAGAAGGCATTTCCAAGGATGAAGCAAAGTCAGAACACCTGCCATGTATATAGAGTATTTCCGGGCTGAGGAGATTTTTTTGCGTACAGCAATATGCAGTGATAAAATTCATATTGAATGATTGATTGAGAAGGTTCTTTTGCCGATATGGGAAAAGAACCTTTTTTATTTCATAGGAAATTGCGTCCTATGAAATAAAACTGCTCCGCAAGGATGCGCACTGCGGCGGACAGGTATCATGTTGCTGAAGCAACCCGCCGCAGGCGGAGAATTCTGCAAAGCAGAATTCCTTTTCATAGGAAATTTCTGTATATGACACAGAATGAACAATTAAAGGAGATTGGAAATGAAAAGAAAGAATTTAAAAATAACAGTTTCTGCGATAGCGGTTATGTTAGCCATTCAGTCACCGATGTCGGTATTAGGAGCAGAAACGTACGAGTTTTTGCAGGAGGAAATGTTACCGGGAACAGCAGAGAGTGTTTTGGATGAAGAATTCCTTGCAGGCACAGCAGATGAGACAGAAAGAGCAGGGGAAATGGTTGTCTCCGATGCGCAGAAACAGGATGGAATAACAATTTATCAGCCGGCATTTGAAGGTTTAAATAAAGCTGAAAATTATTTGCAGACAGCAGTTACCAATCCCATTGTGGACTCTATTGGAGGTGAATGGGCTGTAATTGCAATGGCGAGAAACGGAAATTTGAATAATTCGGCAAAGAATAATTATTTGCAGAATATTTATCAAAAGCTGAGAGAAACGGGCGGAGTCCTTCATACAACAAAATATACAGAATATTCCAGAGTAACCCTTGCGCTTACTTCTATGGGAATAAATCCCACATCCGTAGAGGGGTATAATCTGCTTCAGCCTTTAGCAAATATGAAAAAGGTAAACAGACAGGGAATTAACGGTACAATTTTTGCATTGATTGCTTTTGACTCTAATCAATATGAAATCCCAAAGCTGGAAGGTTTAGGTACACAGACAACCAGAGAAGATCTTATCCAGACAATTTTGTTATCAGAAATTTCAGGAGGAGGCTGGGCGCTAATGGGAAATCAGCCGGATCCGGATATAACAGCAATGGCATTGCAGGCATTAGCTCCTTATACACAGCAGCAGGAAGTCAAAGAGGCAGTGGACAGAGGAATTGAAATGCTGGCACAGCTTCAGGATGAAGAAGGCGGTTATATCAGCAATGCAGGATATGACAGTGCGAAAAATTTGGAAAGCACGGCACAGGTAGTCATTGCCCTTTCAGCTATTGATGTGTCCTTGCTAAATTCTGAAAAATTTATGAAAAACGGAAAGACATTATTAGATGAGATGCTGCGTTTTCAGGTTTCAGACGGTTCATTTTGTCATGTGATTGACGGTGGCTCTAATCAAATGGCAACAGAGCAGGGAGCTTTAGCTTTAGCAGCATGGTATCGAGCTGTTACGGGAAGAAATTCCTTGTATGATATGACCGATGTGGAGAATGGGCAGACAGGAGGAGAGGAAACACCGGAAAGAATTGAAGCGTTTCGAAAAAAACTGGAAGCATTTTCCGGCAATCTGACATTAGATAATGCCCATGAGTTATACGCATTGAAAGTGGAATTAAGTCTCATGGGAAATTTCTCCGAAAAAAAAGCTTTTGAAACAAAGCTGGAGCAAATGTTAAAAGAAGTAGAAACACAGGCAGCAGAAATTGAGGCTTTAGATAAGGAAATATGGGAAGGCTTTGACCCTTTAAACATTACACTGAAGGACAAAAAAGAAATAGAAAGACTTTTAACAGCTTACTATAAAATTCCGGAAGCAAACAGAAAACATTTACAGTATGAAGAAGAACTGTTAAGAGCAGACAGTATTATCAAAAAACTGGAGCAGGAAGTTATCGGAGCAGAAATTTTTGAAAATGTGAAAAATTCCAAGAAAGATTATACATATCAGGGGAATGGGTACACCATTTGCTTAAAAGGAAAAAATGTATATGAACCGGCAGATATGAAAGCAGGAATAGAGATAAGAGAACAGAAAAATTCTTTGGAATTTGAAACCAAGGAAACAGGAGCGTTTCCGGGAGAAGTTGAGATTGCTATTGATACAGCATTAAAAGAAAGCGTATACATGCTGTATTATGAAAAAGACGGAAAACAGCAGGAAAAACAGTGGGTATCGGTAAATAACGGACAGGTTGTCTGTGATATAGAAATTGGTGGAAAATATATATTGAAGAAACCGAAAACAGAAAGTGAAACAGCGCTGTCTCAGGCAGGAAGTAATTCAGAGAATAAAACAACTGCAAAAGGTAAAACTGCAAATACAGCAAAGCAGACCAATACATCTTCAGCTTCAAATACAATTCAGGCAACTGTGAAAGACGGTATGGTAGAGAAAAAAGCATTTGAAGAAATTAAGGGAAAAGATAAAAACCTGAAAATTGAGGGTGAAATGAAAAAGGACAGTCCTTACACCATAACAGTCAATGGAAAAGATATAAAAACTGCCAAGGATATGAAAGTGGGAATAAAGGAAGGCAGCCAATACGAAGAAGATATTAAACAGTTAGCAGAAAATCCGTTTATTTTCCACTTTGAGCAGGAAGGTGAATTTCCGGGAGAAATGCAGGTGGAAATCACAGTAGATAAAGAAGACGGGGAATATCTGTTTATGAAATATAATCAGCAGGAAAGAAAGGCAGATTATATTCAGAAGGTTACGGTAAAAGATAAAAAGACAAAATTTATTGTTTCAGAAGGCGGAGACTACTTTATTGACAAGCGTGTAAAAACAAAATCCTTAAATGAGAAAAAAGAGGAAATAAAAGAAAAATCTCTTTTCAAAACTCCTGAAAAAGAAGATGAAGTTATGGTTGCAGGAACAAAAAAAGAAACAAATCCTGTTGTAATTGCTGTTGCTTCTGTTATTATATTAGGGGCAGCAGCTGGCGGAGTATGGTACTACTATTTAAGAAAGAAAACAAGGTGAGAAGAATGAAAAGTAGAGAAAAAAAATTTCTGGTGCTGTTGTTTATTGCATTGCTTTTTATTATGCCTGTAACAGGCTGCGGGACAACAAAGCTGGATAACCCCAATCAGAAACAGGAAAAAAGCGATGATTGGATGGAAGAAGAAAAGAAAGAAGAAACAAAAGAGACAGAGGAAACAGAGAAGGAAACACCAGCTTCAGAAGAAGAGGAATATTTAGATGTGGAGTCTGCGGAGGATGAAACCGTTGATTATTCTAAATATGAGGAAAAAAAGGAAACACAGAAACAGCAAAACGGCGCAGTGGGCGGTGTGACTTACAGTGACGGAACAGATAAAGAGGAAGACCAATATCATACACAGCCTGTACCGGAAGGACAGCAAAAGCCGGTAGAGCCGGGAACAGTAGATATTGATAAAGATAAGGAATATACCTGTTATCTCAGTGTTTCATGCAGTACCATTTTAGACAATATGGAAAATCTCACAGAGGGAAAAGAGTCTTTAGTTCCAAAGGACGGTGTGATTTATAGTGAAAGAGAAGTAACCTTCTATGAAGGGGAGTCTGTTTTTGATGTACTGCAAAGAGAGATGAAGAATAATCGTATTCACATGGAGTCCAGCTTTACTCCAAAATATAACAGCGCTTATGTAGAGGGAATTAACAACCTTTATGAATTTGACTGCGGGCGTTGGTCTGGTTGGATGTATGAGGTAAATGGCTGGTACCCGAATTATGGTTGTAGTCGTTATATTGTGCAGCCGGGCGATGTGATAAAATGGAATTATACATGTGATTTAGGTCGTGATTTAGGACAGACCTGGCCGGAGTAATTATGAAACAAGACAATTTTTCAAGTTATCATCCGATTATTAATTTTGTTTATTTTGTACTGGTAATCGGATATTCAATGTTTATCATGCATCCTGTATTTTTAGGATTATCCTGTGTGGGAGGCATGGCATATTATATTTATTTAAAAAAATGGAAGGCGCTGAAAACAGCACTTTGGATGATGCTGCCGGTATTTCTTATATCAGCGGCAATCAATCCTTTATTTAACCATCAGGGAGTTACTTTAATTATGTACCTGAAAAATGGAAATCCTCTTACATTAGAGTCAATTCTTTATGGACTTGCAGCTGGTATTATGTTGGTGAGCGTATTGAATTGGTTTTCCTGTTATCAGGTGGTAATGACATCAGATAAGTTTATCTATTTATTTGGAAAAGCAATTCCGGCAATGTCATTGATTTTTTCTATGGTGCTTCGATTTGTTCCCAAATTCAAAAATCAGATAACGAAAGTATCCGATGCACAGAAATGTATCGGACGTGATGTGACCAACGGAAATGTATTGATAAGGGCAAAGCATGGCATGAAAATTTTGTCCGTGATGACAACGTGGGCGCTGGAAAACTCTGTGGAAACCGCAGACTCCATGCGTTCCCGTGGATATGGATTAAGAGGAAGAAATAACTTTTCTATTTATCGCTTTGACACAAGAGACAGAATATTCTTTTCTGTCTTACTTGTGTTTGGCAGTGTGATTTTGGGAGGAATTGTAACGAAACAAGTTTACTTTTTGTATTATCCTACTTTGGTGATGAATGAGAACACTTTGTGGGCGATAATGATTTATATTTTTTATGGAATTTTATGTTTCCTTCCAATTATTATAAATTTAGCAGAGGATGTAAAATGGCACTATTTGAAATCAAAAATTTAACATTTACTTACCCGGACGCAGAAAAGCCGGCAATTGAGAATATCCATTTATCCATTGAACCGGGAGAGTTCGTGGTAATATGCGGAAAGTCAGGTTGTGGAAAAACAACTCTGATGCGTCATTTTAAAACAGTTTTAAGCCCTTACGGAAAAAGAGAAGGGGAAATTTTATTTTGTGGAGAGAGGTTAGAAGGAGTTTCCATGCGTACACAGTCAGCTGAAATTGGCTATGTACTGCAAAGTCCTGATAATCAGATTGTAACAGATAAAGTATGGCATGAGCTGGCTTTTGGAGTGGAAAATCTAGGATATGACCAGCAGACTATTCGTTTAAGAGTAGCAGAAATGGCAAGCTTTTTCGGTATTCAGAATTGGTTTTCTAAAAATGTGGAAGAGCTTTCCGGAGGGCAGAAGCAGCTTTTAAATCTGGCTTCCGTGATGGCAATGCAGCCCAAAGTATTGGTTCTTGATGAACCTACTTCTCAGCTGGACCCTATTGCGGCAGGTGATTTTTTGTCTACCATTCGAAAAATTAATCTGGATTTGGGAATTACTGTGATTATGATTGAGCACAGGCTGGAAGAGGTATTCCCAATGGCGGACAAGGTGCTGGTATTGGAAGGCGGAAAGCAGACCTTTTTTGACAATCCCCGTATGGTAGGAAAAGCGCTGGCAGACAATGATTTATTTCTTGCAATGCCAAGTCCTGTGCAGATTTACAACGGAACAGGTCAGGAAGGCGAGTGTCCCCTTACTGTATGCGAGGGACGAAATTGGTTGTCAGAGCATTATAAAGCAGAGCCTGAAAGGGAAAAAACAAAGGATAATGCAGAAAAATCTGCAAATAGGAAAGAAAAGCAGGAGTATGTGATACAGGCAAAGGAACTTTGGTTTCGTTATGAAAGAGACGGACAGGATATTGTAAAGGATTTATCTTTGAAAGTGAAAAAAGGGGAGCTTTTCTGTATTTTGGGTGGAAACGGAACAGGAAAGAGTACAACCTTATCTTTACTTTCCGGTATTCACAGACCTTATAGAGGAAAAATATTGTTAGATGGCAGAGATATTCGTAAAATCAGCGACAAGGAGCTGTTTCATCATTTTTTAGGAGTGTTACCACAAAATCCTCAGAGCCTTTTTGTTGGAAATTCAGTAGAAGAAGATTTATGGGAAATGATAGGAGGATTTTCCCCTATTCGTCATAAAGAGGATGAAAAACGAGTGGAAAGAGTAGTAGAAGATACAGAAATTGGACATCTTCTTCATGCACATCCTTATGATTTAAGTGGAGGGGAACAACAAAGGGCGGCACTGGCAAAGGTATTGCTTTTAGAACCACAGATTTTGCTTTTGGATGAACCTACTAAGGGGTTGGATGGTTTTTATAAAAACAAGCTGGCTGGGATTTTTCGAAAGTTACAGGAAAAGGGCATTACCATTTTAATGGTTTCTCATGATATTGAGTTTTGTGCTTCTTATGGAGATACGTGTGCGATGTTTTTTGATGGAAGTATTGTAACTTCATGTGAGGCAAGAGAGTTTTTTACAGGAAACAGCTTTTACACCACGGCGGCAAACCGTATGGCAAGGCAGATTTTTCCTGATGCAGTAACAGTAAAGGATGTGATTAAGGCATGCAGAAGAAGCAGGCAACAGGAGTAGATACATGGGCAATGCTGCCTGTGTACGGAAGCATTTTTGTGATAATCTGCACGATTTTTCTGCCATGGATTTCCATACCGGTCTTGAAGTATTCGAAATTACCTACAACCTATACCTTTTGGAATTTTGATGAATGTATACAGAATGTACAGAGAAGCATTCAAGAAGGTGGAAAGCTAAAAATGGATGCTTTTACGATACAGGAGTTGGAGATACTTCAAAATATTGGGCAGATTTTAAAGGTAACAGCAGTTTTTTTGATTGTTGCTATGCTTGTTTGTGGTATTGTTTCTTATAAAATGAAAAAGAAAGGTGTAGTATGGGTGAAAATTTTGTTTTTCATGTCTGCACTTCATCCTGTATTTATTTTTCTATTAATTGGAGCAGGAAATGTTTTTGTTAATGAAAGAATGGGACGCACCATTGATTTTATCAATCTTACTATACATAGTTATATTCAGATGACTTCATGGCAGTATGGACAGATGATTATTTCTGTACTTTTGTTTTTATTTTCAGGTAGATTTTTGGATACACAGGCAGAAAAAAAGCAGCAGATGTATATAGAAAGAAGTATGAAAAAAGATAAAAGAATAGGAAAAAGAACATTGTTATCCTTGCTTTTGATTTTAGCGGCAATTCCTTTTGTTATCTTTTTTGGTATTTTCTTTTTAAATGACAGAAGTGATATTTTTATTTCTATGTGTATTATCGGTTTATCTATGATACCTTTTTGTATGGTATTTGAGGGGAGAAATCCTCAAGCAAGAGAAATTCTTTTAATTGCGGTTATGGCTGCTATTGCAGTAGTTGGAAGAATGGCATTTTTTATGCTTCCACAGTTTAAACCAGTGACTGCAATTGTAATTATTGCCGGAGTGGGATTAGGTGCGGAAGCAGGCTTTCTAACAGGGGCTATGGCAGGCTTTGTTTCGAATTTCTTTTTCGGACAGGGACCTTGGACACCATGGCAGATGTTTTCTTTTGGGATTATTGGTTTTCTGGCAGGCGTGATTTTCAGTAAGAGTAAAAATCGAAAGGGAAGCCGTGAGGCAGAATGGCTCCATGTTTTAACACTATGTATTTTTGGCGGGCTGGCAACACTGGTTATTTATGGACTTTTGATGGATACTTCCACAGTATTTATGTCATCACAGGAATTGACCTGGCAAGCGTTTCTGGCAGTTTATATCAGTGGTTTTCCGTTTAATGTTATTCATGCAGTTTCAACCGTCATCTTTTTGTTCTTTTTGGCGCTTCCCATGGAGCGGAAACTGGACAGGATTAAAAAGAAATACGGAATTTTGGAAGCATAAGAGAGGGGTGAAGATATGGGACAGGTGCGTACATGGCATGCAGAAGCAAAAGATATTTTTAATTGCGAACAGGGAAAAAAATTCAAAGGAAGATTATTAGCGTTGGAGGATGTGTATCATAGTATAGACAATCAGGCTTTGAAAAATAATGTAAAGATTAAAAGTGTGAAGTTGGCAGACTCGGTAAAAGAAATCGGAAACCAGAGCTTTTATAATTGTACGGCTTTACGTGATATCAATTTGGAAAATGTCAGTCAAATTCGCTGGGAGTCTTTTTTAGGATGTGTACATTTAAAAGAAATAACCTTGTCTTCCGGTATCCGATATTTGGGAAGACGCTCTTTTTCAGGATGTAAAAGGTTAAACTGTGTAAAATTTGAAAAGAGTACCATGCTAAAGGGAATTGAAGCCGGAGTTTTTCAAAATTGTGAAAGCATTGAAAAAATCAGTCTTCCAAAGGGACTTACAGAAATTGGAAACAAAGCATTTTACAAATGCACTTCTCTGAAAGATATAGAGCTTCCGGAAGGAATTCAGGTTATCGGAAACGAAGCTTTTTACCAGACGGCAATTCAGGGAATAAAACTGCCGTCAACACTTGTAGAAATCGGAAACAGTGCGTTTCTCAAATGCAGGTCATTAGAATTTATTCAGATACCGGCATCTGTGAAAAAAATCGGAAGGTGGTCTTTTCACGGGTGCGGGCAGTTGAAAAAAGTGGAATTTTTGGGAGAGCCGGAGGAGATCGGCGAATGGATCATTAATAAAAGCACTGTAATCCGCTGTAAGAAGGGAAGTGGGATAGATGCGTACTGTAAGGAAAAAGAATTTCAAATAGAATATATAGATGAGGAATATACTTGAGTGGGAGGTAAATAGGATGAATGATAGTAAAATTTCAAAAAAATATGTAATATTCATTATATTTTCGATTATTTTTCTGGTAACTCCCTATCCGCTTCTTTCTATTGCTATTCTTTTGAGTGGAATATTATATTATTTGGATAAAATATGTGATTACTTGAAAAAAGATGGAAAAAATAAGTGGGAAAAGGAATAAAGTCTTGACATATGTAGATAGAATGTGTAGTATAAAGGGGAAAGAAAAAGCATAACTACATAGCTCTAATGGTCACTGACAAAATTATTTGATCAGTGTTAAAAAGGAAATCAGTGAAAATCTGATACAGTCACCTCTGCCGTGAAAGTAATTTGAAGTCGGAATACTTGCCATTACACACTTAAAGTTTTTCTAGGCTGAGGATAGTTATGTGGTTTCTGTATAGAATAATTTAATATGGTAAAATTACAAAACACCTTTTGTCTGGAAAGATAAAAGGTGTTTTTTGATATGCATACTATGCACATGAAAGGGGAAAAGAAGATATGAAGCAAAAGAGATATTCTTTTGGAAAGCAGTTGCTCAGCATGCTTTTGGTAATGGTTTTACTTTTGTCAGGGATTACCGTGCCGGTAAAAGCAGATAATAGTCAGAAAGAGCAGGTAAACGCAAAGGAACAGCCATACGTGTATTTTCAATATGATGATGGCAGAATTCAGGAAATGGGTGAGGATAATACTTTTACCCTAAATTTGTTGGATACAGGTAACTTTGTTCTTGCAGGAACAGATAAACGTCCGGATTGGAATTTTTCTGCTCGTGTACAGGTATCAGACACAGAGTATCAGAAGCATTATTGGGTGAATTCAAAAGGACGATATGTTCCGTTTGATGTAAGAAAAGTAGAAGGTTATGTTTGTAATGCAGATAATCCTGGGGAAGTTTTTCAGACCTTTTCTATTGATAATGTATCCAGTGAAATTGAAGAAGTAAAAGCTTTTATAGGTAATCAAGAAGTTTCTCTGGACAAACCATATCAGGTAGAAGGAACTGCCAGTGGAAATGTATCAATAAAAGGCAGGGTAAAAGGGGAAGAAGAGTTTAAAACAATTCCTGTGGAAGCTTTGCATTTTGAAACAGTAAGTGGACCGGGACTGTTTTATGGAACAGGAACCTTTGCAATGCAGGAAGCCGGAGAAGCTATATTTAAAGCTTCTTTATACGAAAACAGAAATCTTGCGGCGGAATTTAAAGTAATATCAGGAGCAGTAAAATTACAGGATTTTACAGTAACAGTACCAAAGGTTTGGGAGATTGATAGCTGGAATGGTTTGGGCGGATATTATGTAGGAATAACAAAAGGACAGAATACAGAGAAAAATTTCAATCTTAGTTTTGTACCATATAACGCAACAAATCAGAAACTTGTATGGGAAGCTTTGACACCTGATATTGCGGAGTATATGGAAGCTTTCGGAAATGGAATTGTTCCGAAAAAAGCAGGGGTGGCGAAATTTAAAATCTCAAGTGAAGAAAATCCAGAAATTTCTAAAGAAGTCAGTGTAGAATTTCGTTACAAAGATACACTAAAAGATGCGAAAGCGGACAAAGAGGTTTATGAGCTACTTGATGGAGATTATGTAACATTTCAGATTAATACAACACCTTCAAACGCCACAGAGCAGAGATTTCAATGGTCTTACAGTCAAGATGGAATTGTAAAAGTAACAGACAGTGTTGAAGCAGATGTATGGGATGTAAATGCACCGAAAAAAACACTTCATTACATGGAGGCTTTGAATGAGGGAGAAGTTACAGTAATTGGTGAGCCATATGATACAACCGGTGATTGTAAAAATGTAGAATTTACTGTACGTGTTGCAAAAGAAGAAGTTGCTCCGGAGGAAGTAGATTATCTGAAGGTAGCAAAAGAAGATATTGAGCACGGAACAGCTTATCTGTCAAAACAAAGTCTGGAAAAATACGGAAATGAATGGAATCTCTTTACGCTTTTACGTTCAGGAAAAGAAGTAAGTCAAGAAACACAGGATAAATATTATGCAAGTGTGGAAAAACAAGTAAAAGAAAACGTAGATAAAATGCGTGCTACAGATTTAGCCAGAGTGATTATTACATTAGAAGCTATGGGTAAAAATCCGCAGAATGTAAGTGATGTGAATTTATTTGAAAAACTATACAATAGTAAATCTATGGCATCGGATACATCTAATTGTCCAATTTGGGCGTTGATTGCTTTAGATGGATGGAAATCAGAAATTCCTTCAGATGCGCTGTGGACAAGAGAAAAATTAATTGAACAAATCTTAAGCTTCCAGACAGAACAAGGTGGATTTGGACTTTTTGATAATAAGAGCTCAAGCATTGATATGACAGGTATGGCATTACAGGCATTGGCACCTTACTATCAAGATGATAAATACCCTAAAGTAAAAACAGCAGTAGATAAAACTTTAGAGTATTTAAAAAAACAGAAAACAGAAAATGCAGGATATTTAGATGGTGGCAAAGAAAATAGTTGTACAACTGCACAGGTACTTACTGCTCTTGCAGCATTGAAAATTGATCCAATGAATGCTGATGAGGGATTTACATCTAATGAAAATAATATAGTGAAAAATCTTCACAGCTATAAAACAGAAGATGGATTTGGCTGGCAGGATGGAAAACAGACAAATAGTATGGCAGTGCAGCAAGTAACTTACGCATTAGAAGCATACAGACGTCTTGCAGAAAATAAAAATAGTTTATATGATATTACAGATATAAAACCTCAAACTCCCGATAATGAAAGTGGTCATGTAGTTATTTCTGTAGAGCGTTTTACAATCGGTCAGGGTTATATTTATGAACCAGTTTTTGTTCCGTTTGAAAAGGGAGATAATGCAGCCACTTTATTGAAAAAAGTGATTGGAAAAGAAAATTTTGTAGGAGAAGATACATATTTAGAAGCTATTGTAGGTGGTGATTTAGGAACAGATAAGGTAGTAGTACCGGAATATATTGAAAAACTCAGCAATGGAAGTGTGACAACAGAGACTGCCAGAGAATGGGGAAATGAAGATAACGGAGATGGTGGAGATGCGCTGGGAGAATTCGATTACAGCAACTACTCCGGATGGATGTACCATGTAAATGGAGAAGAAGTAGGATATGGAATTGCATCTTATAAACCAAAAGATGGAGATGTATTGAGATTTCAGTTTACCATGTATGGATATGGAACAGATTTAACAGGACGTCAATGGGGAAATCCAAACCCTATTATTAATATCTGTAATAAAGACGAAATCACAAAGTTAATGGCAGAAGTAAATGCAGATAGAGAAAAAATGATGGCAGTGCCGGAAGTAAAAGCAGCGTACGATGAAGCTGTAAAATTAGTATCAGCGGTAATCACTCCAAAAGAAGAAATTGATGCGGCAGCAGCAAAATTAAGAGAAGCAGTAGAAAATGCTCAAAAAGTACCGAATGGTTGGCTGGAAACAAGCGAAGGTTGGCAGTACTATGAGAATGGACAAAAAGTAATTGGATGGTTGGATACAGGAAATCACTGGTATTATATGGATCATAATGGTATCATGAAAACCGGTTGGGTGTCAGTAAATGGCCACTGGTATTATATGGATCAGTGGGGAGCAATGGTAACTGGTTGGGTGTCAGTAAATGGCCACTGGTATTATATGGATCAGTGGGGAGCAATGGTAACTGGTTGGGTGTCAGTAAATGGCC
>OLNG01000042.1_pt1 | contig 127129 bp, 103 predicted proteins | sample 1643091 | NCBI WGS metagenome assembly OLNG01 (sample SAMEA3136661, study PRJEB25190) | human gut metagenome | biome: human gut; feature: human-associated habitat; material: faeces | place: Austria | collected 2013 | reverse complement strand
GACCCCAACGACTACACCGGTTACAACATCGACGGTCTGCGTAGCGCCGATGTGGTGTTTGAGCTGTCGCGCGATGACAAGACCGAGTACTACCAGCCCAACAAGACGGTTCAGGTGGCTTGGGACGAGGCCCGCGTTCAGCAGATGCTCGACGATGCCGCCGAGCAGATTGCGATCGGTTACGCTGCGGGCGATTCGGCCGAGTCCGTTACGTCCAACCTCACGCTTCCGTACCGCGCGGGTTCCAAGAACAAGTTCGAGGTTAGCTGGAAGAGCTCCGACGGCGATGTCATTTGGCCGTCCGGTTATGGCTGGGAAGACTACACCGGCAAGGTGACGCGCGTTTCGAGCGATCGCGCTGTTACGCTGACCGCGACGGTTTCGTTTGTGAGCGGCGGCCCGAGCGATGTCGAGGGCTCGCACGACTTCACCGTGACCGTCAAGGGCGATCCCGAGAAGGTCGCCGCCGACAAGAAGGCACTGCAGGAGAAGGTCGATGCGGCCTTTACCTACGACAATATCAAGTACTCCGGCACCGACGCGGTCGCTAACAAGGATGGTCTGACCGATGACCTCCAGATGCCGCGCACGAGCACGCTCAATATCGACGGCAAGTACTACAAGGTCGAGTACTCCGCCAGCACCGATGACATCACGTTTAACGGTTATAAGGGCACGGTCTACCAGCCGCTGCCTGGTACCGAGGCGGCGAAGACCAAGGTCACCCTTACGGTGACCGATAAGTCCAACGCCGAGGTCACGGCAAGCAAGACCCTCGACTTTGCGATTGCTCCGCAGGACCAGGACGAGCTCGATGCCGAGCTTTCTCTTATGGAAAAGGCGAAGACCGGCTATGCTGCCGCCATTCTGAATGGCCAGGACGCTAGTGCCGTTTCGGCCGACATGCACGCGTTCCAGAAGGCGTATCTCGATGCCGACGGCAACCTTGCCTGGAGCTACAACAAGGCAACGACCGATTCGACGTCCCCTGGTATTGTTCCGGTCGATCTTCCTGGTTATGACGCGATGTCCGGTCAGGACTGGCGCCTGTTTAAGTCGAGCAACAGCTCCATTGTTTCTGCCGAGAACCTCAAGGTCACGCAGCCGCAGTACAACACGAAGGTTGTCGTTTCCTCGCGCCTGACGAGCGAGAAGTACGCTCGCTATGCTGAGCGCTATCCCGACAACACCACGTACGCGAAGCTTGCCAACCAGGACGTGTCGGCAAAAATCACGGTTCTGGGCACGAGCGGCCAAAATAGCCCCGAGGTCACAGCGACGTGCTCCGTCATTGGCATCGATGCCAAGGGCAAGCAGCAGACGTGGGCTGCCGCTTCGCAGTACACGCTCAAGAACGGCTCGACTGCCGCAGATCTTTCCGAGGAGCTCTTTAAGCAGGTCGGTCTCAAGGCCGACTACGACCCCAACGGCTCTTGGGGTTGGGTGCTCAATTCCATTACGTCGCCTTTCGACGCCGATCGCACCCTTGCATATGACGCTGCTACGGGCGCATATTGGCAGCTATTCATTAACGGCGTCGCCGCATCGGTAGGTGCCGGCAACTACACCCTCGAGGCGGGCGACTCTGTCGTCTGGTGCTACTCGAAGTACGGTGACGCTGCACCCACCGATCAGCTTTCGGTAAGCTGCACCGTTATCGGTCAGGATGCTACGGGCGCTCAGCAAACGTGGGCTCAGCCTACGACCGCGCTGGTCGAAGAGGGCTCAACGGCCGCCGATCTTTCCGAGCAGGTCTTTAAGCAGGCCGGTATTGGCGCCGACACGGGCACGGGCTCGTACGGTTGGTTCCTCAATTCGCTAACGTCACCGTTCAATAAGAAAGTGACGCTTTCGACCGAACGGGTTGACGAGAGCACCTGGAAATACTGGCAGTTCTTCGTTAACGGTGCGAAGGCCAATGTCGGCGCGGGTAATTACACGCTTAAGGCCGGCGACGAGGTTGCCTGGGTCTATGGTTCCGACGGTGCTATGCCTGGTCAGGTTTCTGTCTCGATGGAGATCATCGGCAAGAAGGACGGTAAGGCCCAGCGCTGGACCGATCCTTCGACGCAGGTGTTTGTTGAGGGCACGACGATCAAGGACGCTACTGCCGCCTACTTCGATGCTTTGGGCATCGAGTCCGAGATGTACGATATGCCGGGCCATTGGGGTGTCCATAGCCTCGTCTCTCCGGTTGATGGTACCAAGCTGTCTGGTGCCTGGTCGTTCTTCGTCAACGGCGTTCCCGCTAGCCAGATCGATGACGACTATGCACTCAAGTCGGGTGACTCGATTGTCTGGGCTTATGCTGCCGGTGACACCGTGCCCAACCCCGACGAGGTTGTCGTTGACCCCAGCGCATCGCGCCCGACTGACTGGAAGGCCGATTGGGACGGCAAGTCCAACGCAGCCGTCGAGAATGTTTCTACTCCCACGGGTGCGCTGGCGAGCTCCTGGACATTCGATTGGAAGGCGTATTCAGGGTCGGCGTATCCCAATGCGAGCGAGCCTATCGTCGTGAACGGCAACGTGTATCTTGCTGTTAACAAGCGTTTGCTAAAGATTGACGCCGAGTCGGGCAAGGTTCTGGCCGAGTCGAATCTTAAGACTGCGATTGGCTACACCGCGCGCCCGATTTATGCGAACGGCTTGGTCATCGTCCCGCTCGACGGCGGTGCGGTCCAAGCTCTGACGGCCGACGCTCTCACGACGGTTTGGGTCACTGACTCCGTGAGCAAAGCCGCTCAGTCAAATTCTCAGCTGACGGTTGATGGCAACTATCTCTACGTCGGCACCGTTGATGTCGACTTTGGAACGAACACGTACAACAACGGCCATCTGACGCGCATCAATATCCTGACCGGTGCTGTTTCCTGGCAGCATGTCAATGCCGACGAGGGTTATTACTGGACGGGCGCGACGGTGGGCGATGACTATGTCTTGGTTCCCACCAGTGCTGGTACCGTCGAGATGCTCAGCAAATCGACGGGCGCTGTGCTTGGAAGCGTTTCGGTTGGTGCTCTTGTCAACTCAAGCTGTGTGCTTTCGGCTGACGGCAGCCATGCATATCTAATCTCGCGCGACGGTAAGCTGCACGTGTTGGCGATTTCTGATGGCGACTCACGCGATGCGGATGCCGCTTCGCGCATTACTGAGGAGCGCGTGGTTGACCTTGGCCTTACCGGCTGCGCGTGCGCGCCTTCGATGCATGACGGCAAGCTGATTGTCGGTGGCGAAGCCAATGGCAGCGCGGCGCTCGCTATCATCGATCTGAACAACGGCTTTGCTACGACGCTGATTACGACGGCAGACGGCTCCCAGCTGACGGCTGGCATTCTTGGTGGCATTAAGGGCGCTCCGCTGGTGAGTGCGCAGGCAGATGGCACGTATGTGTACTTTACGGTTAACTACGGCGAGACCTCCGATTTCGTTAACTACACCTCAGGCGGTGGCGTTTATCGCTACAAGCTGGGCGATGCCGAGGCTTCGGGTGTGTTTAGCGCGACGGGGCACTATAACTGTTGCGACTCGCCGATCGCGTGTGATGCCAAGGGCAATCTGTACTACATCAACGACTCTGGCACGTTGTTTAAGCTGAACGCAGGCATGAAGATCTCGTTTAACACTGGCGAGGGATCCAAGGTCGATTTCCAGACCACGGCTGCCAACGGCTCTGTCACTAAGCCTGCCGATCCGACACGCGATGGCTACACCTTTGCCGGCTGGTACACCGATGCGGCATGCACGAAGGCATACGATTTCGCGACCGCAGTAACGTCCGATTTGACGCTGTATGCCAAGTGGACGAAGAACGAAGCGTCTTCGCCTGACACTGATAATGCTGGCGGCAAGAAGGACAACGCGGACACGCAGCTAGTGTCGCAGGGCGGTTCCGTGTCACCTTCTTCGCTGCCTTTGTCGCAAAGCGCGCTTTCCAAGAACGATGGTGAAAAGGCCGACGATGGCAAGAAGACCGACGACCAGAAGAGCGCGAAGGCAAGCGATGCGAAGTCTTCCTCGAAGGCTGAAAATGATACTGCCACCAAATCGGCGGCTGCTGTAGACGACGGCGCATCTTCAACCGAGAGCGCTCTCATCTGGCCTTACATTGTTTTGGCGGTCGGCGTTGCTGGTCTTGCTGCCGCCATTGTGTGGTTCGTCGTCGCCCGTCGCAAGCGCGATGGGGATGAATAACGAAGCATGTCTGACGAAATGAAACCCACTTCGGAAGACGCGAAAATCACGGCGGGGAATGCTCCTCGCCGTGATTCGGCGGAAGCGGCGGCCCTTACCGTGGGGTCGCCGTCTTCGTCTTCCTCATCTCAAACGGCGTCTTCGGGCTCGGCGTCGAAGCGCACATCGCTCTCTTTGGCGACGCGTGCGGGCATCGCGGCTCTCGCGGTGGTGTCGGTGCTGTTCATCGGCGCTTCGGCATTCGCTTTGACGAATGGCTTTGGCCTTCCGGCCGACTCTCCTGTCGTTAAGGCCGCGGAAAGCGTCGGAATCGTGCGCTCGGCCGATGTCGAGGCCGCATCTGCCGAGGGCTCCGACCAGGCGAAAGCCGACAAGGGCGAAGATTCGAACGAAACCAATGCTGCCGATAAGGAATCTGAAGACAAGAAAGACGCGTCGAGTGACGCTTCTGAAAGTGACGAATCGAAATCGAAAGGCGATGGCTCATCGTCTGACAACTCAGACTCCAGTGGATCTTCCGATTCGGGCTCCTCTTCATCCTCGGGCGGCAGCTCGTCTTCGAGCGCTGGTTCGGGATCGAGCTCCTCTTCTTCGGGTGCCTCCTCGAGCTCGTCGGGTTCCTCAAGCTCAAATTCTTCGGCAGGTGGTTCTTCGCAGCCGAGCGCTTCTGCGCCCGCTGGCACAGTAACCGTGTACGTTTCCGTATCGAGCTCGGCGGTGGGCAACCCCGTTTCGGGCGGCGGAACCTTCACGTTCAACCAAGGCGCGACGGTCTACGATGCCCTGTGCGCGTGCGGCCTCTCGATGAACGCATCGAACACGGGTTACGGCATATACGTAAGTGCCATTGGCGGCCTTGCCGAAAAAGAGCACGGCGGACACAGCGGCTGGATGTACTCAGTGAACGGCGCCGTTCCCATGACGGCGTGCAGCAACTATGTGCTCTCCAACGGCGATTCCGTTTCCTGGTATTACGTGACGGGTTAGTATGACCAACGTTTTCCATACATATCACCCTGCAGTGGCGTTCGTCTTTTTGGCGAGCGCCCTTGCGCTGTCTATGGCGTGTCTGCATCCCGTGTTTACGGCCTTGTCGCTCGCGGGCGCCCTTATGTGCTCGTGCGTGTGTCGCGGCGGGCGCGCCACGCTGCTGTCGCTTCGGTGGATTGTTCCGTTGTGCCTGGTCGTTGCCGCAGCGAACCCGTTTTTCGTTGCATCGGGCTCAACCGAGCTGTTCCGCATAGGGCAGCGCGCCATCTATGCCGAAGCGCTTTTGTACGGCCTGTGCTCGGGCGGCATGTTCGCGTCGGTGTTTCTGTGGTTCGCGTCGTATTCCTCCTGCATGGATTCCGAAAACTCGCTCGCGATGTTCGGAAACGTCGCGCCCGTCGTTACGCTCATGGTCTCGCAGGTTTTGCGTTTGGTGCCGCAATTCGTTTCGCGCGGCCGTGCCATCGCCGACGTGCAAGACAGCATGAGCGCCGCGGCGCCCCGCACGAAGAAAGATGCCGCGCAGGGACGCATGCGCATCGTAAGCGTGCTCATGGGGTGGGGCATGGAAGACGCCCTGGAGCGAAGCTGCGCCATGCGCGCACGCGGCTACGATTGCGGTGCGCGGCGCACGACATATGCTCGTTTTCGCCTGGGCGCATCTGACGCCGCGGTGCTTGCTGCGGTGGTCGCCCTCGCGCTTGCAAGCGCGGTGTGCGCGTGGCTGGCGTTTTCTGGCTTCTCGTTTTATCCCGTGGTCGCGGGCGTCGCGCCGTTTTGGCTGTATCTTCCCTATGCGCTGCTCATGTTGGTGCCTCCGGCGTTGTGGCTGCGCGATTGGTTGCAATGGAGGTCGTGCGAATGACGAACGAACACAATACCGCGCCCGCCGTGGAAACGCGTGGGCTTGCGTTCGCATACCCTATGGGCAGCGGCGAGCCCGCGTTTGAGATTTCGTGGCCTGACCTGCGCATTGATCAAGGCGCTTTTTGCGTTGTGGTGGGTTCGACGGGTTCGGGCAAAACCACGCTCTTGCGCTCGTTGAAGCCCGAGCTTGTGCCTGCGGGCGTATATCGCGGCTGGGCACGCGTTTTGGGCCGTGTTGCAAGTGGGGAAGGCGTGCGGGGCGAGCAAGCGTTTACGGCGCTTGAGTCGGCGCAGTCGATTGGCTTCGTGATGCAAGATCCCGCCGCGCAAATCGTATGCGACACGGTATGGCATGAGCTTGCGTTCGGGCTTGAAAACGTCGGCATGCCGCAAAATGAAATGCGCAGGCGTGTGGCCGAAGTCGCGCACTTCTTTGGCATTGAACCATGGGTACGCAAGAAAACTGAAGACCTCTCGGGAGGCCAGAAGCAAATCGTGAACCTGGCCAGCGTGCTGGCGTTGCGTCCGCGCGTGCTGTTGCTCGACGAGCCCACGGCGCAGCTCGATCCGAATGCCGTGAAGCAGTTCTTGTTCCTGCTGGGCCGCGTGAATCGCGAGCTTGGCATTACCGTGGTCGTCGCGACGCACTCCCCTGAAGATGTTGAGGCGTATGCGACACAGCGCATCGATCTGGATGCGTCGGGCGCTCCTGCGCCGCGCGAATTGGCAGAAGCGGCCCTTGCGTCCCGTTGGGAAGCGCGTGCGGCGGCATGTGCGCATGCCGATGCGGCGATTCGCGTTCGCGATGCGCATTTTCGCTTCGACCGCCGCGAGCCGTGGGTGCTGCGCGGCATCGATTTGAATATCGCGCGCGGTTGCGTGCATGCGCTCGTGGGCGGCAACGGCTGCGGTAAAACCACGCTTCTGCGCTGCCTGGCGGGCGTGTTGAAGCCGCAACGCGGCCATATTGACAACGCTCTAAGGCATTCCCAGGCCTTGCTTCCTCAAGATCCGAAGGCGCTGTTCGTATGCGATTCGGTGCGCGAGGAGCTTATGGAGTGGTCGACTCGCTGCGGCTATGGGCAGCGTGAAGCCGCAGCTATGGCGCATCGCTTCGGGCTTGAAAGCTTGGGAGCGCGCCACCCGTATGACCTTTCGGGTGGCCAGCAGCAAAAACTTGCGCTCGCGAAGCTTCTGCTCGCGAACCCCGAGGTACTCTTTCTCGACGAGCCTACCAAGGGGCTCGACCCGGCGTCGTGCGCCGATTTCTCTCGAACGGTGCGCGAGTTTGCCGATGAGGGCAAAACGATCGTTTTCGTGACGCACGATCTTGATTTCGCGCTCGTCACGGCCGATTTCGTGTCGATGCCCTTCGATGGGGAAATCGCGTGCACCGAACCTGTTCAGGCGTTCTTTGCAAACAACATCGTCTATCGCCCGAACGCCGAAAGCCGCCTTTTTGGCGAAATTACGGCAGAAGGCGGGCGTGCATAATGGGGGCGGCACACGGGAATGCTGGCGTTCGCATTCGCATCGCGGCTGAAATCGTCGCCATTTTCGCCACGCCTGTTGTGTTGGCGGTGTGCGCCATCGCGAATTTCAACCAGACCGCCTTGCTCACGCTCGTCGTGGTGCTTGCGAGCATAGGTGTCTTTTTCGCGAGCTATGAGGCGTCGCGCCCCCGCCTGCGCGACATCATGCCCACGGTGGTGTTGGCCGCCCTTGCCGCGGCGGGCCGCATTCTGTTCGCGCCCATTCCCGATTTCAAGCCGGTGAGCGCCATCGCGATTATCGCCGGCGTCGCATTCGGGCGTAAAAGCGGGTTCATGGTGGGCGCTTTAGCGGCGCTCGCTTCGAATTTCTTCTTCGGCCAAGGCCCGTGGACACCGTGGCAAATGTATGCCTGGAGCTTGGTTGGCTATGGGGCCGGGTTGCTCGCGATGGTGCCTGCAAAGCGACGAGCGGTAGAGTCGAAGAACTCTTGTCGAGCTCGTAGCGGGGAAGCGACCGGCATCGCGAGCGATTCAGCGTACCCTGTTTCGCCTGGTGGGGAAACCGAAAGCGCCGCCTTGTTGCCACATCAGGTGCGTGCCGATAAGGAAAACCGCGCCTTGGCCACTCGCCGCCTGATCGATGCGCATCCCACCATCGTGTACGCATACGGTTTTCTGGCTTGCCTCGGGTACGGCTTCATTCTGAATGCGTGGAGTATCTTGAGCTTCTTCCACGCTCAGGCGTCAGGATGGGCGGGCATCTTGGCGGTGTATGCGACGGCCCTGCCTTTCGATATCGTGCATGGCGTAGCGACGGTTGTGTTCTTGCTCGCTTTGTATGGCCCGTGGCGTCGCAAGCTCGAGCGCGTGCGCAGGAAGTTCGGTTTGGCGTAGGAGCAGGCAATGCGGCGAATGCTCGCCACCGAAGCTCATGGCCGCCTTGCCTTGGCGTGCAGGAGGAGGCGCGTCCGCTTTGCGCCGTTTTCGAACGAGACTCTGAATATTCTTCTGTAATATGCATTTTCTTGAATATGCTGTTATGACGTGCCTTCTTTTTCACATTCGTGCTTTAGTGTGCTAAACTGCCCAAATTATTGCCTCGTATGGAAAGAAGGAATTACCCATGTCTTCTGAACAAGAAGCCATGAGCTTTGAGACCGAGGGCCTGTACGTTTCGGAATCGGAACGTCAGGGTTGGTGGTCAATCGCTCGCATTTGGATTGGCAACGCCTTCAATGTCTCTTCGCTTATTACTGGTGCCGCGCTCGGCGCGGGCCTCACGTTGTTCGATAGTTTCTTGGCTGCGTTTATCGGCTTTGGCATTATCGTCGCCTATATGAGCCTCGTGGCTATGGAATCGGCCGATGTGGGACTTCCCACGGCGCCCCTTTCCACGGCGGCGCTCGGCAAGAAAGGCGGACGCTACATCGTTGGCTTCATCATGGGCGTGTCGCTCGTGGGCTGGTTCGGCGTGCAGGCCGCCGTGTGCGGCGCGTCGTTCTCGATCGCTTTCGCCGACCTTACGGGCTTCGAGATTCCTGTATGGATTTCCGCTGTCGTGCTTGGCGCGCTCATGCTCGCATCGGCGATTTACGGCTTCGATGGCGTGAAGTGGGTGAACACGGTTTCTGCCGCGCTGCTGTTCGTCATTTGCGTGTACGGCTTGGGCATTTCTATCGCGGGTACTGGCGCCGATTCCATTTTCAACTATGTGCCCGTCGAGGGCATGGGTTTGGCTGCTGGCATTAGCATCTCCGTTGGCCTGTTTGCCGTAGGCGGTGCTAGTGTGGGAGACTTCACCCGCTACGCGAAAGACCGCAAAGCCGCCGTGGTTTCGAGCGTCGTTGGCGTGTGGCCGGTGAACATTCTTGTGCTCATGATGGGCGCTGTGCTCGCCATCGCCGTTCCTGAATCGGGCGGCGACATCACTATCGTGCTTTCGAGCATGGGCTTGGCACTTGTTTCCGTGGTCGCCATCGTGGCTTCCACGTGGGCCGTAAACGTTGGCAACGCCTATTCCGCCGGTTTGGCATTTACGGCCATGGCGGGCAAAGGCGAGGAATCGTACAAGCTCACCACGATGATCGCCGGTATCGTCGGTCTCGTCGCCGCTGCTGTGGGCATCATGGATTACTTCACCACGTTCCTTACGTTCCTTTCGGCCATGGTCCCCGCGCTCGCTGGCACCATGATTGCCGACTACTTCTTCATTCGCAAAGGCCGACCCGAGAACTTCAAGCCTCTCGAGGGCATCTCGGCGCCGGGCGTCGTGAGCTTCGCGGTGGGCGCCGTGTTTGCCATGGTGACGGGCGGCACGTTCGTGGGCACGCCGTTCGAAATGCTTGATTTCCCGCTGTTTATTGGCCCTGTGAACGGCATTGTCGTTTCCATGATTTTGTACGTGATTATCTACAAGGCCATGAAGTTGCCTACATTTGACGGTTCTATCGTGCTTTTCACGAAGAAGTCGGCCGAATAGGGTAGTCTGGAACTACTACGCTACAAGCCGCTCGCAAGGGCGGCTTTGCTTTAATCGGGGTGCCCCGCGGGGCACCTGAAGGTAAGCGGCATATGTCGCAAAGTGCCCTGCCGCGTGCGGCGGGGCTGAACTAGGAAGGGGGCTCGCGTGAGGAAAATCGGAATCGAAGATATCGACGACATCGCGCTTGGCTCATCGCTTTTGGGTTCGGGTGGCGGCGGCGATCCATATATGGGTCGCTTGGAGGCCATCGCAGCCGTGAAGAAGTATGGTCCGGTCGAGCTGCTTGACATTGATGAAGTGCCTGACACCTGGACCGTCGCGCCTATTTGCGGCGTCGGCGCTCCGAGCGTGTCGCTCGAGAAGGGCACGAACGGAGTCGAGTATCCCAAGGTTCGCGCCATGATGGAGCGCATACTTGGTCGCAAGCTCGATGCGTTTTTGCTTTCCGAGGCGGGCGGCATGAACTCCATGGTGCCTATTTCCGCCGCCGCTCGAGCGGGCCTGCCGCTCATTAACGCCGACGGCATGGGCCGCGCGTTTCCGGGCATTCAGCAAGACACGTTCACACTGAACGGCGTGTCCACCAACCCCTTCATCATTGCCGATGAAAAGGGCAACTGCACGGTGCTCACGACTATCAACAACGACTGGACCGAGGAAATCGGCCGTGAAATCACCACCGCATGCGGCGGCCAGGTGACTACGCTCGCATCGCCCATGAACGGCGAGAAAATGAAGACGAGCGTCGTCGTTGGCACAGTCGATTACGCGCAGAAGCTCGGCCGCATCATTCGTACGGCGACCGACGCCGACAATCCCGAGCAGTTCTTCCTCGGCGAAAGCGGGGCCTTCCGCTTCTTCAAGGGTAAAATCACCGACGTGCTGCGCGAGACGCGCGACGGCTTCAACTTCGGCCGCGTGACGCTTGAGGGCATCGGCGAAGACAAGGGCAAGAAAGCCGTGGTCGAGTTCCAGAACGAGAACATCTACGCCGAGGTCGACGGCGAAATCGTGGCTACGGTGCCCGATCTTATTTGCCTGGTCGATTCCGAGACGTTCGTGCCCATTACCACCGAGAACCTGAAATACGGCAAGCGCGCCCTCGTCGTGGGTCTGCCGTGCGATGCCGCATGGCGCACGCCTCGCGGCCTGGAACTCGCCGGTCCCGCGTGGTTCGGCTTGAAAGACGTCGAATATCGCCCCGTTGAGGAGCGTTACGCCGAGTTTTCGAAGGAGGAGAGCCATGCGTAAAATCGGCATTTCCGATATCGAAGACATCGCTTTGGGCGCAGCGCTTTTGGGCGCGGGCGGCGGCGGCGACCCCTACATTGGCAAGCTGCTCGCCATTGGCGCCGTGAAGGAATGCGGTGAGGTGTCGCTCATCGACGTCGACGAGCTTTCTGACGACGACGTCGTTGTTCCCGTTGCAAGCGTGGGTGCTCCGACGATTCTCACCGAGAAGGGCGTTGGTTCTAACGAGTTCACCAAGCTCATCGATATGGTGGGTTCCTACTACGGCAAGAAAATCACGGCCATCATGCCCATCGAGGCTGGCGGCGTGAACTCCATGCTGCCCATTGCCGCGGCAGCGCGCCTGGGCCTTCCCATGGTCGACGTCGACGGCATGGGCCGCGCGTTCCCCGAAATTCAAATGGTTACGTTCACCATTGGCGGCGTGTCGGCAAGCCCCATGCTCTTCATTGACGAAAAGGGCAACATGGGTCTTATGGAGACCATCAACAACAAATGGGTCGAGAACATTTGCCGTGCCGGCTGCACCGCATGCGGCGGCAGCGTGGTGTCGACCGAGTACGTCATGACGGCCTCGCAGGTGCGCGAGTTCGGCGTGCGCGGCATTGTCACGCGCAGCCAGGAACTGGGCCGTGCGATTCGCGGTATCAAGAACTGCCCCGAGAATATGACGCCTGAAGAGTACTTCCTCGATTACACCGGCGGCTTCCGCCTGTTCAAGGGCAAGATTGCCGACGTGCTGCGCGAGACCCGTGGCGGCTTCAACTTCGGCAAGGTCGTGCTCGAGGGCATCGGCGAAGACAAGGGCGGCCATGCGGAAGTCGATTTCCAGAATGAGAACCTGTGTGCGACGGTGAACGGCGAAATTCTTGCCACGACGCCCGACCTCATTTGCCTGGTCGACACCGAAACGTTCACGCCCGTGCCCACCGACGCGTTGAAGTACGGCAAGCGCGTGCTGGTCGTTGGCCTTCCGTGCTACCACTTGTGGCGCACCGAGAAGGGCATTGAGCTGGTGGGACCGCGCTATTTCGGCCTGAATACCGATTACATCCCTGTCGAAGAGAGATGCAAGGGGTAGCGAATCCCGCCCGCGTATTCGATGCCGAGGGTTCCGCAAAACGCGACGCGCCTAACGCTCGCTTTGCTCGCTTTGCGTTGCGCCTCGTTTTCTCAGTTTTTGAATAAAGAAGAGTGAGAAAAACGAAGTTTTGCTCCACCCTCACCACCGAATACGCTGCATGTTTATTGTCCGTAGGGCTCCCCTCGCGCTTCGCGAACAGGTGCGGCGCGAGGGGAGGCCGGGCAGCAACGTTGAATGCAACTTGAAGAAAGTTGAGGAGATATGTACAAACTTGGCATTGATGTCGGCGGCACCAACACCGACGCCGTTTTGATCGACGAGAATCTGAAGGTTGTCGCCGCGGTGAAAAACCCCACCTCGGGCGATATCTACGAAGGCATCATGGGCGCGGTTGACGCGGTGCTCGCCCAGGCGAACATCGATCGCAAACTCATTAAGCAGGCTATGCTCGGCACCACGCAGTGCACGAACGCCATCGTCGAGCGCAAGGGCCTGGCTCCTATTGCCATCCTGCGCATCGGCGCACCTGCTTCTGTGGGCATTCCTCCCATGGTCGATTGGTCCGACGATATTGCTGCGGTTGCCGTTGATACTGCCATTATTGGCGGCGGCTTTGAATTCGACGGCAAGCGTTTGGCCGATTTCGATGAGGCTGCGTGCCGCGCCTTCTTCGAAGGCGTGAAGGGCAAGGTCGAATCGGTCGCCATTAGCTGCGTGTTCGCCGGCGTGCGCAACGATGACGAGCTCGCTGCCGCCGCGATTGCCCGTGAAGTGCTCGGCGACGATGTGCGCATTTCCATCTCGAGCGAGATTGGCTCCATGGGTTTGGTTGAGCGCGAAAACGCCACCATCTTGAACGCTGCGCTCCACCTGGTTGCCGAGCGCTTCACCGAGGGCTTTGCGAAGAGCCTGGCCGAGCGTGGCATTACCGAGGCCGACGTGTATCTGTCCCAGAACGACGGCACGCTCATGACTATTGATCACGCGCGCCGTTACCCGATTCTGACCATCGCATGCGGCCCCACGAACTCCATTCGCGGCGCAAGCTACCTGAGCCGCATGAATGATGCCATCGTCATTGACGTGGGCGGTACCACCACCGACCTGGGCGTTCTGCAGGCCGGTTTCCCGCGCGAGAGCGGCGTTGCCGTGACCATCGGCGGCGTGCGCACCAACTTCCGTATGCCCGACGTTATCTCCATCGGCTTGGGCGGCGGCTCCATCGTTCGCGAGCACGAAGACGGCACCGTGACCGTTGGCCCCGATTCCGTGGGCTATGAAATCACTAAGAAGGCGCTCGTGTTCGGCGGCGACACCCTTACCGCAACCGACATTGCGGTGCGCCTTGGCATGGCCGAAGTGGGCGATGCGAGCAAGGTCGCTCACATCGACGAGGAGTTTGCCAAGAAGGCTATGGCCGCTATGCGCGAGATGGTCGAAGAGGGCATCGATATGATGAAGGTGTCCAACGATGACATCGACGCCATTCTGGTGGGCGGCGGCTGCATCATTCTGCCGACCGACCTCGCTGGCACCGCGACCTGCGTGAAGCCCGAGTTCTCGGGATGCGCGAACGCGATCGGTTCCGCCATCTCGAAGGTAAGCGGCACCTATGAGGCACTCGTCGATTATGACGAGACCCCTCGCGACCAGGCGCTCGAGGCCGCTCGCGCTGCCGCGATCGAGGCTGCTGTCGAGGCTGGCGCTGTGCGCGAAACCGTCGAGATCATCGATTCCGAAGACGTTCCGCTGCAGTATTACCCCGGTCACACCAACCGTGTGAAGGTGAAGGCTGCGGGCGATTTGAGCGCAGCTCTCTAAGCCGCAAGCCATTAAAAGCAAAGGCGCCGTCCCTGCGAGAGGGACGGCGCCTTTTTTGTGCGGCACAAACGCGTGGCACGTGATGTGGTGAAGTGGGGTCGGCTTAAGGAAGCTGCGGAATCTCGAGCATCTTTTGCTTGAGCTCGGCCTCGATGCGGCGCATCTCCACTTCGGCCTCGGCGCGCTTCTGGCGGCCTTCGGCCTGAATTTGCAGCACCTCGTCGAACGTCTTGATAAGCGTTTCGTTAGTCTGCTTCAGCGTTTCGATATCGACGATGCCGCGCTCCGATTCCTTTGCCACCTCGACGGTGGAGGTGTGCAGCATTTCGGAATTCTTCTTCAGCAAGTCGTTCGTCATGTTGGTGACGGCGGTTTGTGCGCGCACGGCCTCTTGTGAATTCGCGATGCCGAGCGCTAGAACCATCTGGCTTTTCCACAGCGGAATGGTATTCACGATGGTGGTTTGGATTTTCTCGACCAACGTGATTTCATTGTTTTGCACGAGACGAATCTGCGGTGCGGTTTGCATGGCGATGGTGCGCGTGAGGTCGAGGTCGGAAAGCTTCTTCTCGAAGCGCGTGCACATGGCGTCGAGGTCTTGTGCGGCTTGCGCGTCTTCAGCGCGACCCGTGGCTTTCGCCTTGTCCACGAGTTCCTTCAGCTCGACTTCTCGCACTTCAGCGAGTTTTTTCTTGCCGGCCAGAATGTACATGGTGAGCTCTTTGAAGTAGGTGAGGTTGAGCTCGTACATCTTGTCGAGTGTGGCGGCGTCTTTCATAAGGGTCATCTGGTGGCCCTGCAGCGCTTTCACGATTTTGTCGACGTTGGCCTCGGCCTTGTCGTAGCGGGCGCGCAGCGATTCTATTTTGTTGGCGCCTTTCTTGAAGAAGCCGAACAGGCCCTTCTCCTCGGTCGCATCGAAGCTGCGCAGCTCGGTCACGGCATCGCTAAGAAGGCCACCGACCTCGCCCAAGTCTTTCGTTCGCACGCTTTCGAGCGCTGTGTCGCTGAAATCGGCCATTTTCTTTTGGGCGCCGGCGCCGTACTGCAGAACCATCGCGGTGTCGCGCACGTTGATCTGCTGCGAGAAGCTTTCGACCATCTTCTTCTCTTCTTCGGTCAGCATGCTGTCGTCGAGCTTCGCGGGCACTTCGGCGGCATCGCTCGCGGGAGCCAGGGCGTCGCCGCTCGTGTTAGCGAGCGTGGGCACCGGCGCGGCATCGAGCGTCGGCGCGAGCGTGAGCTCGACGGTGGGGGTTTCGGTTTTGACGTCGGTCATGGTTGTGCCTTTCTTTGAGACTCGCGCGCCCCTAGAGGGGGCTATTCGCTCTTTTGCTTATCGAACGGGCTTTCTACCAGGCCTTCCTGTGCAAGCACGGTATGCAGCACCGAAATGTCTGAGGAAACGTCAATTGCCATATCGCGGAACACCGAATCGAGCAGCTTCTCGAATGCGACGTTCAGGCTGTCGAGCGCGCCTTCGATCTCGCGTTTCGACTGCGAGATGGTTTCGCTTTGTATAGGCTGCGCGTCCAGGTCGCGGTAGGCATCAAGAAGTTTGACCGTGGTTGGCAGGTAGTAATCCATCAAATGGTCCAGGTCGTCGATGACTTCGGGCCGCTCGGCCGCGCGATCGAAAATCGTACGTACCACGTGTTCGATCTGGTCGATCTTCTTGCTGAATTCCGGGTTTGGAATTGCCTTGTTGCTCTCGCGAATTTGCGCGATATAGGCATTTCCACGTGCGAGCAAGGCTTGCGTTTCGGCGTCAAGCTGCGAATGCTCGCTTTGCGTGAGCGCTCGTTGCTGTTTCTTTTCGAGCGCCTTGCCGCGTGCCTGGCGGTATTGCTGATAGGCGTCGTTGGTAAGCGCCAGGAAGTTTTCGCCGTCGCCGAGTGCCGCTTGTTTGAAAAGCCCGTGCGAGAGCATCACCTTCACGTTTTGGCGCACGTTTTCGGTTGTATCGGCGGTGCTGGCCGCGATTTCGTCGAGGTAGCAGAAATCGCGCAGGCCAATGGCGTCGCGGTAGCGCTCGAAGCGGTTTACGAGGTTCAGGCGTTTAATGCCCATCGCGAACAGAGCGCCGCCTGCGACCGTCGCCGCAGCAAGAATGCTTCCCACAAGAATTGAGCCCGCGCCAATCGTGAAAATTGTGCCAGCGAGGCCCGGCACGCCCAAAACGACGCCCCAACCGACGAGCGCGATGCCAACGCTGCGTTGCCCGCTGGGGTTCGCGTAAATCGTTGCCATCTGTTCTTCGCGACGCTTCTTGGCCTGTGCGAGGGCATATTGTTCCTGGCCTCGTCGAATGCCATCCGATGCAGAGCTTAGGCCGCGCGCGATGCTCTCGGCGGCGATGCCGATGCTTTTTTCGATGGTTGACTGAAGATTGCTGAAATCTTGCGAGTCCACGGCGTTTTGCACCGCATTGAAAATCTGGTCGCCGATGTTTTTGGAAGAAGCCATAGCTGCCTCTCTGGAAGCGAATAATGCGTACGTGTTCGTACTTGTTTCTTATGCCGATTCTATCGCAAGAAGGTAACGGTGACGTAACCAACTTGGCGGTGCGTGACGATGCCGTAACCAAACCGGTGCAGCGCGTTGCGCAGCATCGCACTCGAACCATGCAGGTTCCGATGCATTTTACTTTCACGATTGCGCGTTCGGGTTGCGCGCTCTTCGTCTGGACAACTTGGCTTTTGAGCGAAGAACGGTTGCTTGCGTGCTTTTATCGCTCCGCGCATGGTTATTATAGGAACACTGCTGTGCATGTTTGAAAGACCGGGAAGGGCACAAGATTTATGACCGCATCGAATTCGCTTGCGACGCCTCCAAAAAAGAAACTCCCGCTGCTGCTTAAGATATATGCGGTTGCGCTTATCGCGCTCTCGGTAATCTCGATTCCGATAGCGGCGATTTTGGGCTTCTACCTGCCGTCGCTTACTAGTGATGCCGGAGCGCCGATCGACACGACGACCCTCGTTATCGCCATAGTTCAAATCGCTCTTACGGGCGTTGGCGCGGTTATGTCCATTGTTTTGGGCGTGCGCATGCTTCGCGACCGCCGTCGCGGTGCGCGCATTGCGGCCGAAATTCTCGTAGCGATCAACGTCGCCGTTATGGTGTGCGAGGTCATGCTTTCGGGCTTGCATGCCCCGGGCCTCTATGAAGTGCTGCATTTGGTGTTCCTCGTCGCCCTGTTGTCGTATATCGACCCCTCTCTTTCGGAAGAGCGCCGCCTTCAGCGCAAGCTGGCCGACCTTGAGACGTGCGAGCGTGCCGAAGACGGAACCCTTGGCCGTGACGAGACGGGCAAAGGCTATATCGAGCTGAACTTCTTCAACTTGTTCTGGATTTTCGTGGTGTGCTGCGTACTCGGTTTGATTATCGAGGTTGTTTATCACATGGCCGTTGTTGAACCGGGCGTCTACCAAGACCGCGCGGGTCTTTTGTATGGACCGTTTTCGCCGATCTACGGTATTGGGGCGGTGCTCATGACCATTGCGCTCAACCGTTTCCATAAAGCCAATTTCCTCGTGATTTTCTTGGTGAGTGCCGTTATCGGCGGCGCGTTCGAGTACTTGGTGAGCTGGTTCTTCCAGTTCGCATTCGGCATTATGGCCTGGGATTATACGGGCACGTTCCTCTCTATCGACGGCCGAACCAACGGCATGTTCATGGCCATGTGGGGCGTTTTGGGCTGCGTGTGGATCAAGCTGCTTTTGCCGCGCATGCTCAAGGTCGTGAATGCGATTCCCTGGAAATGGCGATACGGTCTTACCTCGGTGTGCGCCGTGCTCATGCTCGTCAACGCCGTTATGACCATGCTCGCGTTCGACTGTTGGTATCAGCGCGAGGCTGGAATGGAGCCGGTGAACGCCATGGAGCAATTCTTCGAGGAGTATTACGGCAACGATTTCATGGCCGATCGCTTCCAGAGCATGACCATTGACCCGAGTCGCTCGACGCGTGTGACGCCCGTGGAACTCGGCCAGTAGGGGGATTGATGAGAATCGCGATTCTCTGCATTGGCAATCGTCTTATGCTTGACGACGGTGTGGGTCCTGCGGTGTACGACGCGCTTGAAGCGGGCTATCGTTTCGGCGACGATGTCGCACTCTATGATGCAGGGTGCATGACTATGGATTTGTTGCCGCATGTGTGCAAAGCCGATTTCGTCATCGTCGTTGATGCGGTAGACGGAACGGGCGAGCAGCCTGGCACAGTATTTCGTTTCGCCCCGGGCGACATCGCGGGCCACGGCGTCATGCAGTCGTTGCACGACATGCGCCTGTCCGATTTGCTCGCGTCTGCATCGCTTTTAGGCCACGAGGCCGATGGTGTGTGCTTCGGCATTCAGGTGGAGAACATGAGCCCTGCGAGCTTTATCGAGGGCCTCACGCCTCGGGTTCATGCGGCTTTGCCCCTGCTTGTCGATTCAGTGCTCGCCGAGCTTGTACGCCTGGGCGTGCAATTCCATAACGCCGACGGCACTTCCTTTGTGCCGCCTTCGCCAAGTGACGCCGAGCGCGTTGATGTTATTGAGACAATCGAGCCCGCGAAGCCTGCCGATTTCGGATTTTCGACCCGTAAGGAATAGATTGTGAGCAAACGCAACGAGGCGGCGCAGAGTGCGCCGGTCATCACGGAAGAGCAATATGCTGCCGAAGAGCGCCTTTTGCAGGGCGTGCCGCGCGTGAATATCGGCGCGCTGTTCATGCCGCCCATCTGGGGAGCAGCGCATGGAATGTGGGCGACCATCATCTTCTATCCGTTGTGGATCGTGGCTGATACGTGTTTCGTGAACGCCATCGCCTTCCATACGCCCGTGGCTATTGCGCTGGGCATTCTGGTATTCGCTATGCTCACGGCGGGAACGGTGGCGTTTTCCGTCGTCTCGCAGCCGTTCGCGCTTCATCGCGCTTTGAGCAGGGGGATAACGAAGGAAACCTATCTGAAACGTCAAAAAATCTGGGCCGTTGCGAGCGTCGTCGTGGGACTTATCGCCATCGCGCTTGCGACGTATTACAACCTGTTCATGAACCCGAAGCTCGCAGGCTTGCTGGGGTAGGGCAGGGCATTCTGCCTCGCTCAACTCGGCAAGCTCGATTATGGGATTGTTTGCCGCGCGCGCCATGTGGTTGTGGCGTGCGCGCCATTGCTTTGCATTGGGGCCCATCGTGCCATTGGCATGTGCGTCAGTTGTCCCACCCGGCATAGGCCCGCGCGGAAACCCTCTGCGTTCAAGTGGGCTCTTTTCTCAAAGTTGAGCGCAGCGAGGTGAGCGCATAGTGAGCCGAAGGCGAACGATAGCGAACCGTGGTTCCGCGCGGGCCTATGCCGGGTGGGACAACGTCGGTTTGGGCGATGTTTAAAACCGATTCTCGCACGTGCCACTCGCCATCATTTTCCGTAAATTCGCGCAAAGGGGTTACGTGCGTGCGGGTGGGTGTGTATACTGACAAGCGTCCTTTAAGACGGTACAGAGAGACCGGCAAGGCACGCGATAGGCACCGATCGTGAACATAATGGTGCCCACGGAAGCCTTAGCCTGCCCTGGCCAAGGCATTTTTTTTGCCCTGGTGGGCCGGCAGCACGGGTCAGCTGTACGCACTCAGTCAAAGAGAGGAGAGTGTGTATGAAAGACGCCTACCAGGTGAAATCGATCGTGATGGATGAGTCCGAGATCGAGCGATCGCTTACGCGCATCGCGCACCAAATTCTGGAGGCGAACCACGGCGCGCATGAAATTGTGCTCGTGGGCATCGTCACCCGCGGCGACGTTTTGGCCAAGCGTTTGGCCGATAAGATCGCCGAAATCGAAGGTGAGCAGCCGCCCTTGGGAAGCTTGGACATCAGCTTCTATCGCGACGACTTCCTGACCTACCTTTCCCCCGAAGTACACGGCACGCACATCCCGTTTTCGCTTGACGGCAAAACCGTCGTGCTTATAGACGACGTGCTCTATACCGGTCGCACCATCCGCGCCGCGCTCGACGCCCTCATGGATTTGGGCCGTCCTGCCTCCATCCAACTTGCGGTGCTCGTTGACCGTGGCCACCGCGAGCTTCCCATCCGCGCCGACTACGTGGGTAAAAACGTGCCCTCGTCGCGCGACGAGAACGTTCGCCTGTTCCTCGAAGAGGTCGACGGAACATCTGCGGTTGAAATTCTGGATATGAAGCCGGGCGACCGCGCGCATGCGGCGCCGCTGGGGGGTGAATAAGTCGTATGGCTTTCGAACACAAGCATCTCATCGACATCAATGAGTATTCCGATACTGACATCATGACGATTCTCGAGACGGCCAAAACGCTGTCCGAGATCAATCAGCGCAAGATCAAGAAGGTCCCCACTCTCAAGGGCCTCACGGTCGTGAACATGTTCAACGAGCCTTCCACGCGCACGCGCTCGTCGTTTGAGCTGGCAGAGAAGCGCCTTTCTTGCGACAGCCTGAATTTTGGCGGCTCCTCCACGAGCTCCGTGAAGGGCGAGAGCCTCATCGATACGGTGGAAACGCTCAACGCGTACAAGATCGACATGATTATCGTCCGCGACAAGCATGCGGGCGCACCGCGCATCATTTCCGAGCATACGCCGGCAAGCGTCGTTGACGCGGGCGACGGCAAGCACCAGCATCCTACGCAGGCGCTGCTCGACCTGTATACCATCTGGGAGCACAAGCACGACTTCAACGGCCTGAAGGTCGGCATCGTGGGCGACATCGGACACTCTCGCGTGTGTGGCTCGCTCATTCCCGCACTGAAGATCATGGGCGCCGAAGTCACCGTTGTCGGTCCCGCCACGCTTATGCCGGCATGCCCCGAGGTGCTGGGCGCCGACCATGTGACGCCGTACCTCGACGACGTTTTGCCCGAGCTCGATGTGGTGTACATGCTGCGCATCCAGCGCGAACGCCTCGAGGGCGCGCCGTTCCCGAGCCTTCGCGAATACCATGAGCTGTTCGGCCTCACGAAGAAGCGTGAGCATCTCATGCGTCCCGACGCCATCGTGTGCCACCCGGGTCCCATCAACCGCGGCGTGGAATTCGACAGCTACATGGCCGATCACCCCGAGCGCTCGGTCATTCTCGAACAGGTCTATGCGGGCATCTGCGTGCGCATGGCCGTGCTGTATCTGCTTTTGGGAGGTGCCGAATAATGGCAATGCTGCTTAAGAACGCCCGCGTTATCGATCCCCAGGTTGAGCTCGACTGCGTGTGCGACGTGTTGATCGAAGATGGCAAAATCGCCCAGGTGGGCGAGGGCATTGCCGCCGAAGGCGCCGAGGTGAAAGACCTTACGGGCAAGGTGCTCGTTCCCGGCCTTGTCGACATGCATGTGCATTTGCGCGAACCCGGCTATGAGTTCAAAGAAGACATCGCGAGCGGCACGCGCGCGGCTGCCCATGGCGGCTTCACGGGCGTTTGCTCCATGCCCAATACCGATCCTGTTGCCGACGATGGCGCGGTTATCGAATACGTGAAGAGCCGCGCTGCCGAGGTTGGCAAGTGCCGCGTGTACCCGTCGGGCGCCATCACCCACGGTCTGAAGGGCGAGATCATCGCCGAGATGGGCGACATGGTTGCCCATGGCGCCGTTGCCTTCACCGATGACGGAAAGGGCGTGCAGGACGCCGGCATGATGCGTCGCGCCATGGATTACGGCAAGATGTTCGGCAAAGTTTTCATGGCGCACTGCCAAGATAACGGCCTTGTCGGCGACGGCCAGGTCAACGAGGGCGTCGTTTCCACGCGCCTTGGTATGCTCGGCTGGCCAGCCGCAGGCGAGGAGCTCGAAATCGCTCGTGACATCCAACTGTGCGAGCTCACGGGCTGCCCGTTGCACATTCAGCACATCACCACGGCCAAGGGCCTCGAGATGGTTCGCAAGGCCAAGGAATCCGGCCTGCCCGTGACCTGCGAGGTTACGCCGCATCACCTCTTCCTTACCGAAGATGCGCTGACCGATGCCTATGAAACCAACTTGAAGGTGAACCCGCCGCTGCGTACCGCCGCCGATGCCGCCGCTCTTATCGAGGGCGTCAAAGATGGCACGGTCGACGCTATCGTCACCGACCATGCGCCGCATGCTGCATGGGAGAAGGCTCGCGAATTCGAGTTCGCGCCCTTTGGCATGACGGGCCTCGAGACAAGCCTTGGCCTGGTGCTTACGAACCTCGTTGAGCCGGGCATCATCGACCTGTCCGACATGGTCGACCTCATGGCTGTTGCTCCGCGCGATATTCTTGGCCTGGAGCCGGTGAAGATCGCCGAGGGCAGCGTCGCCGACATCACCGTGTTCGACCCGAGCGTCGAATGGACCGTGGCCGTCGACGACTTCTGCTCGAAGGCGCACAATTCCGGCTTCGTCGGATGCGCGCTCAAGGGCCGCGCGACCGACGTGTTCGTCGGTGGCGAAGCAACGCTTTGCGACGGCGCTATCGTCGAATAGCAAACATGTGCGCGGGCGGAATCGTGGCTCGCTCGCGTATGATATATCGGGCAAAGGCGCGCATGCGCCTTTGCCCTCGTCTGTATTATGAAGTGAAGGGTTTTCCATGTGTGAATGCGAAGCGCATAACGGCACCCCGGCGTTTGAGGAGCGCGCATGCGTAGTCTCGAACGAGAACCTGGGTCCACGCCTGTATAAAATCACGCTGGCCGCTCCGAAAACCGCTGCGGCCATTCGTCCCGGCCAGTTCGTTCACATGCTGCTGCCGGGCTTCGGCGCCCATATTCTGCGCCGTCCGTTCTCGGTGTATGCCGCCAAGGGCGACAACGTCGAAATCATCTACCAAACGGTGGGCGAGGGCACGGCGTATTTGACCGAGGTTGAGACGGGCGCCGTATGCTCGCTTATCTCGCCTTTGGGCCATGGTTGGCAGCCGAGCGAGGGCAAAAGCCTCATCGTGGGCGGCGGCGTGGGTGCCGCGCCTTTGTTCATGTTCACCGAGCAGCTCGTGCGCGAAGGCCGTGAGGTCGAAGTTGTGCTTGGTGCCCAAACTGCCAGCATGATGGTGACGCGTGACGACTATGCGAGCCTGTTGGGCCGCGATCCCATTGTGGCTACCGACGACGGCTCCCTTGGTTACGCGGGTTTTTGCACCGAACCTGTGCGCGAAGAGCTTGCGCGCGGCGACTATTCCGCGGTGTATTGCTGCGGCCCCACTCCGCTTATGCGTGCAGTCGCGGCTATCGCCGAAGAGGCGGGCGTGCCGTGCTGGGTTTCGATGGAAAAGCGCATGGCGTGCGGCGTAGGCGCATGCCTTTCGTGCGTGGTTGAAACGCAGGCGGGCAAGCGCCGCTCGTGCGTTGACGGCCCGGTGTTCAACGCGAAGGAGCTGGTGTGGTAATGGCCGTGAATATGCAGGTGAACCTGGGTGGCCTCGTTATGGCCAACCCCGTGACCGATGCGAGTGGCACGTTTGCCGCCGGTCGTGAATATTCCGACTTCGTGAACGTTGCAGGAATGGGCGCGGTCACCACTAAGGGCGTTTCGCTCAATGGTTGGGAGGGCAACGAATCGCCGCGCATCGCCGAGACCCCCTCGGGCATGCTCAATTCCATCGGTTTGCAAAACCCCGGTGTGAAGCACTTGTGCGAGGTTGATTTGCCGTGGCTTAAGAGCCAGGGCGTGCCGGCGATCGTGAACGTGTCGGGCCACAGCCTTGAAGAATACGTTTCCGTGGTCGAGGCGCTTGAAGAGGACGGTAAGGCTGACGCGTACGAGATCAATATCTCGTGTCCGAACGTTGACGCCGGCGGCCTTACGTTCGGAACGCATGTGCCCAGCGTTGAGCGCGTGGTTTCCGCATGCCGCGAGGCTGCTACCAAGCCCATGATCGTGAAGCTCACCCCGAACGTGACCGACATCACCGAAATCGCGAAGGCCGCCGAAGCTTCCGGTGCCGATGCCATTTCGCTTATCAACACGCTTTTGGGCATGGCGATTGACGCCCGCACGCGCAAGCCCGTGCTCGCTCGCGTGGTGGGCGGCCTTTCCGGCCCCGCTGTGAAACCCGTTGCTTTGCGCATGGTGTGGCAGTGCCACAACGCGGTGAAGGTTCCCATTTTGGGCATGGGCGGCATTTCCACTGCAACCGACGCGGTGGAATTCATGCTCGCCGGCGCTACCGCCGTGGCCGTTGGCACCGCGAACTTCACCAATCCCCATGCGGTCGACGAGGTTATCGCCGGCATTGAGGCATATTGCGAAGAGCAAGGCGTCGCAGACGTGAACGATTTGATTGGAGGGCTGCAATGTTAGCAGCATTTGAAAGCATTCCCCGTGCCGACCGCATTATCGTCGCGCTCGACTGCCCCCGTGCCAAGGCGCTCGATCTTGCCGTCGCATTGCAGGGCAAGGCCAAGTGGCTCAAGATCGGCATGACGCTGTATTACTCCGAAGGTCCTGCCATCGTCGAGATCTTCAAGCTTCTGGGCTATAAGGTGTTTCTTGACCTGAAGTGCCATGACATTCCGCACCAGGTCGCAGGCGCTGCCGCATCGGCCGTCGAGGCGGGCGCCGACATGATCACCATGCATGCCGTGGGCGGCGTTCCCATGATGGAAGCCGCGCAGGCCGCCGTCGACAACACCGGCTGCGACACCGCGACGCTGGCCATCACGGTTCTTACGAGCATGGATGCTGCAACCCTCGCCGCCACGGGCGTCACGCGCGAACTCACCGATCAGGTGAAGACGCTCGCCTCGTGCGCGGCTGAGGCCGGCCTTTCGGGCGTTGTCGCTTCTCCGCAGGAAGCCGCTATGCTTCGCGAGCTGCTCGGCCCCGATGCCCTTATCGTCACTCCGGGCGTGCGCCCTGCGGGCGCCGATTTGGGCGACCAGAGCCGTGTTGCGACCCCGAAGGCCGCATTCGATGCGGGCGCTTCCCATATCGTGATAGGCCGTCCCATTACCCAGGCTGCCGACCCCGTCGCAGCGTTCGAAGCCATCGTTGCCGAGCTCTAAGTTTTCGTTTACCTGTGCATTTTGCGATTTAATTCACGAAATGCACAGGTCAGAGCCTAATATGTTGCCATTTCATAGAGAAAAGCGCAGTATTCGAATAATGCAGAACCGAATTCTTGAATAAGCGGTTTGATGTGCTATTATGCCGAATCGCCGTCATCGAAGACGGGTTTTTACTGAAGGAGTGAACAACGTATGGCTATCCCACAATTGAGTGCTGAAGAGCGTCAGGCCGCGCTGGAAAAGGCTAAGGCTGCCCGTATTAAGCGTGCGCAGGTTCGTGACGACCTCAAAAATGGAAAGCTGTCGCTGCAGGACGTTCTCGCTATGAAAGACGATCCTATCGTTGGTCGCATGAAGGTCTCCACGCTCATCGAAACGCTTCCCGGTTATGGCAAGGCCAAGGCTGAGAAAATCATGGGCGAACTCAAGATCGCCGAAAGCCGTCGTCTCAAGGGTCTTGGCGAGCGCCAGGAAGCAGCTTTGCTCGAGCGCCTCGCGTAATTCGATTTGAAGAAGGTCTGTGGCATGCAGCGCAAGGGCAACTTGTTTGTTTTGTCCGGGCCGTCTGGCGCGGGCAAGGGTACGCTGGTCAAGAGGGTTCTTGAGCGTGTGCCCGATGCGTGGCTGTCGGTTTCCGACACCACGCGCTCTCCGCGTGAGGGCGAAATCGACGGAGTGCATTACTTCTTCGTCGACGATGCCGAGTTCGACCAGCTGGTCGAAACGGGCGGTTTTCTCGAGTGGGCTCGTGTCCACGAGAATCGTTATGGAACGCCGCGCGCTCGCGTCGAAGAGCACATGGCCAAGGGCGGCCAAGTGCTTCTCGAGATTGACGTGCAGGGCGGTTTCCAGATTCGCGAGCAAATTCCCGAGGCCCATCTCGTGTTCATCGAGCCTCCGTCGCTCGAAGTGCTCGAAAGCCGGCTTCGCGGCCGCGGCACCGACTCCGAAGAAAGCATTGCCGTGCGCATGAAGAATGCGCAGGTGGAGCTTTCGCATAAAATGGAGTATGATAAGCAATTCGTGAACGATGATCTCGAAGCATGCACCGATGAATTGGTCGCATACATCGAGAGCCAAGCTAAGATGTGCGAGGAATAGCAAATGAGCATTATCGACCCTGAAATCGACGTCCTGCTCGACGAAACCGACAACGACCGCTTTCTGCTGTGCGCTCTGGCGTCCAAGCGCGCCCACGATATCAACGACATGATGCGTGGTCAGCGCGATCGCGCCATCCAGCTTTCCAGCGCTGTCGAAATCGCCAAGGCGAATCACGTGAAGCCGCTTTCCATGGCTTTCGCTGAAATCGCTCGCGGCGAGGTTTCCTTTGATCCCGAGACGATCGATATCAAAGAGCACTAAGCGTTTATGCGCATAAGCGCACCTGCGCACCGGGCCCTCTTCCGTTGAAGAGGGCCTTTCGTTTGCCTGGGATGCCCTTGTGCATCCCAGCCCAACAAGAGACGAGAGAAAGCGACTCCGATGCATTTTCAGCGAATCACGCTCGTGCATTACCATGAGCTTGGCCTGAAGGGCCATAACCGTGCCACGTTCGAGAAGCGCCTTATGCGCAATTTGGAAGTGCTGCTCGAAGATGCGCCCGTGCATGAAATCACGCGCATTTCCGGCCGCGTGCTCGTGGTCTACGATGCGGCTGCGGGCGCCGACGCTCCTGCGAAGGCTGCGCAGCTTATCGCGCGCGTTCCCGGCGTTGCCCGCGTAAGCTGCGGCTTCGCGTGCGAGCGCAATATGGACGATATTTGCGAGGCGGCGCATCAGGCGCTCGGCGAAGCGGGCGATTTCTGCACGTGGAAGGTCGTCGGTCGCAGGAATCACACCGATTTCCCCATCGATTCTATGCAAATCAACCAAATCGTGGGCGAGCATCTATGCGGGCTTTTCCCCGATAAAAAGGTGAAGATGAAGGGCGCCGACGTCGAAGTGCATGTCGAGGTCGTGCAGGGCATGGCATATGTGTACGCGCAAACCATGCGCGGCGTGGGCGGTTTGCCGGTCGGTACGGCTGGCAAAGTGGTGTGCCTGCTTTCTTCGGGCATCGATTCGCCCGTTGCCATGTGGCGCATGGCTCGCCGCGGTGCGACGTGCATCGCGGTGCACTTCTCTGGTCGCCCCCAAACAGCTTCGACGTCTGAATATCTGTCCGATGATATTTGCCGCGTGCTTGAGGAATTCGGCGGCGTGGCGCGCATGTATGTGGTGCCCTTTGGCGATTACCAGCGCGAAATCGCCATGCGCGTGCCTCCCGCGTTGCGTATTGTCATCTATCGCCGCTTCATGATGCGCATCGCTGAGCGCATTGCGCGTCGTGAGGGCGCAAAAGCGCTGGTCACGGGCGAGAGCCTGGGCCAGGTTGCGTCGCAGACGCTCGATAACCTTGCCGCGACGAGCGATTCGGTGAAGATGCAGATCTTCCGTCCGCTTATCGGCTGCGACAAGCTCGAGATTATCGAAGACGCCAAAAAGCTCGGCACGTTCGAGATTTCGAGCCAAGATGCGCCCGACTGCTGCACGCTGTTTATGCCGCGCGCGCCCGAGACGCACGCGAAGCTGCGCGATGTATATGACGCGGAAGCCGATTTGCCTTTCGACGAGTGGTCCGATGAAATCATGGACGCGCTCGAGGTGCACGATTACCGTTGCCCCCAATCGTATTTCGGCAAGAAGGCGAAGGAAAACTAGCTCGCCACATTCGGGACGATGCGTTTTGCCCGATGGTCAATAACGAAACGGCACCAAATATAAATACCCTGCAGAATTGGCGCTTGCGTCCATTTTAATTGAACACTATGTTGTATTTTAATTAACGCATTGTTCAATTAACCATGAATGAATTGGATCGCAAGGGCCCTATGACTGAAATGACTGCGGCGCAAAGCCGGAATTTGCATGTTGGAATCGATATCGGATCGACTACGGTGAAGGCCGTCGTGCTCGATGCCGATACGAACGAAGAGCTTTTTGGCGTGTATCGTCGCCACGGTTCTCAGCAGATTCAAGCAACGTTGCGGGTGCTTGATGAAATCGTTGCGCGCTTTCCTCTCTCCCATATTCGCTGCGCTTTGTGCGGATCGGGATCGGAGGACATCGCGCGCGGCATCGGCGCCCCTTTCATTCAAGAGGTTGTTGCGGGCGCTACGGCGGTTCGCGCGCTGTATCCGCAGGCGAATTGCACTATCGAGCTTGGCGGGCAAGACGCGAAGATGATTTTCTTCCGCCACGATGAATCTGGCGTGCAGGAACTTGGCGATATGCGCATGAATGGCAGCTGCGCAGGTGGCACGGGCGCGTTTATCGACGAGGTCGCCGAGGTTTTAAGTATCCCCGTCGAGCAATTCAACGAATACGCCGAGGCGGGCACGCGCACCTATGACATTTCGGGTCGATGCGGCGTGTATGCCAAAACCGATATTCAGCCGCTTTTGAACAATGGCGTCTCAAAGTGCGACTTGGCGCTTTCGACATTTCATGCCATTGCCAAACAAACACTTGGCGGTTTGGCTCAGGGGCTCGATGTGAGGGCGCCTATTGTGTTTATGGGCGGGCCGCTCACGTTCAATCCTCGTCTCGTCGGCGTCTTTAAGGAGCGCTTGGGCCTTTCAGACGACCAGGCTCTCATTCCCGATCATCCTGAAACCATGGTCGCGCGAGGCGCGGCGCTCTCGCTTTCCGATTTGTTTGCCGCAGAAGACGCGAGCCTTTGCATCGAGCATGCTCGCGTCGCGCTTTCTGAGCTCGAAAGTTCATTTGAGGCGCAGCCTACCGATGCGCCGTTGTTCGCGAATGCGGAAGAGAAGGCCGATTTCGAGGCGCGCCATGGAAAGCTTGCGGAATGCGGCGGCGTTGCTCGTGCGCGTGAACTCTGCGACTCGAATCGCTCGCTGCGCGTGTGGCTCGGCATTGATTCGGGCAGCACTACGACTAAGCTCGCCCTTGTCGCAGACGACGGCGAGGTCATTGATAGTTTTTATGCGTCCAACGAAGGCGAGCCGCTCGCTATTGCCCGCGATGCCCTTATCGCTTTGCGCGATCGATACGCTTCGGCGGGCATTCAACTCGATATCGCGGGCGTGGGCGTGACTGGCTACGGAGAAGATTTGTTCGCGAGCGCATTTTCGGCCGATTGCCATACGGTCGAGACGGTCGCCCATGCGCGTGCCGCGCGCGCGTTCGTTCCCGATGCGAGCTTCATTCTCGACATTGGCGGTCAGGATATGAAGGCCATGTGGGTCGAAGACGGCATCGTGCGCGACATCGTGGTGAACGAGGCCTGCTCGAGCGGCTGTGGGTCGTTTCTCGAGAACTTCGCGCAATCGCTCGGCATTCAAACGAGCGATATTGCGCAGGCGGCATTTCGAAGCGAGCATCCCGCGCATTTGGGCAGCCGCTGCACCGTGTTTATGAACAGCTCTATTGTGAGCGAGCAAAAAAATGGGCGTACCCCCGACGATATCATGGCGGGCTTGTGCCGATCGATTATTGAAAACGTGTTCACGAAGGTCATTCGCGTTTCAAACCTTGACTCGCTTGGCGATCGCATTGTGGTGCAGGGCGGCACGTTCGCCAACGACGCCGTGCTGCGCGCGCTTGAGGTGTATGTGGGGCGCAATGTGGTGCGCGCGCCGTACCCGGGTCTTATGGGCGCAATTGGCTGTGCGCTTATCGCGCGCGATCGCAGCACGGGGGAGAAAAGCTCGTTTATTGGGCTTGACGCCCTTGGCGGTTTCGCGTTCACGACGCAGGCCAACGTTCCCTGTGACAAGTGCGCGAATCGGTGTGCGCGCACGGTGGTGTCGTTTTCTGACGGTCGCGCGTTTGTGACGGGGAATCGATGCGCGCGCGGGGAGATATCCACGCCAGCATTTGAATCGCATGTTGCGGGGGCGGTATGCAAGAGGGTTGCCACGCCGGCGAACCTGTTTGCGGTGCGCCAGCGCCTTCTGTTTAAAGAATGGCCCACACGCCCGCTGTGCACAAAACGCCATATAACCGTGGGCCTGCCTCGCGTGCTGGCCCTGTGGGACACTGCGCCGTTTTGGACGACGCTTTTGCGCGCGCTGGGCTTCGATGTGGAGCTTTCGAGCTTGAGCACGCGGAAAATGTACGAAGACGGTTTGCCCTCGGTCACATCTGACACGGTATGCTTCCCGGCGAAGGTCGTGCATGGACATGTGCGCCAGCTCGCTCGCATGAGGGTCGATCGCATCTTCATGCCCATCATCACGACGGTGCCAACCGAGAATCGTGCCGAAACGAGCGTCTCGATGTGCGCCGTGGTGAAGGGCTACCCCATGGTGGTCAAGAGCAGCGACGACCCGGTGCGCACGTGGAACGTGCCGTTCGACACGCCGCTGTTCCATTGGTTTTCAACGGCCGATCGCGATTGCCAATTGTGCGCGTATCTGCGCGAGACATTCGGCATCGACGAAGATGTGGCGCGCGAGGCAATTCGCATGGCAGATGATGCCCAGAAGAGCTTCAAGCGCGAGCTTGTCGAGCGGGGTGCCGCCGCTCTCGATGCCGCTCGCGAGGCGGGCACCTATGCGGTTGTGCTTGCGAGTCGACCCTACCACAACGATCCGCTCGTGAATCATCGTCTTCCTGAGCTGTTCTGCAAATTGGGTATTTCGGTTTTGCCGCCCGATGCGGTGCCGCATATCGAGGACGTCGATTTGTCGGCGAGTTTGATTGATGTGGTGAACAACTTCCATGCCCGTATGCTTGCGAGCGCCGTGCTCGCCGCCGAAAGCCCGAATTTGGAATACGTTCAGCTTGTAAGCTTCGGTTGCGGGCACGATGCCTACCTCAGTGACGAAATCGTGCGCCTGATGCGCGAGCGCTCGGGAGGCACGAAAACGCCGCTTATATTGAAAACCGACGAAAGCGACGCCTCGGGGCCGTTGCGCATTCGCGTGCGCTCGTTCGTCGAGACCGTTGATGCTCGCCGCGAGCGCGCGTCGGCCCCTGCGACGCCGCATGAGCTGCCCGACCCATACCCGCGGAAGTTCACGCGTGCCGATCGACGCGAGAAAGTCATTCTGGTGCCGAACACCTCGCACGCGTTCTGCAGGCTCATGAGCTCGGTGTTTTGCAAGCAGGGCGTGCGTGCCGTTCCTCTCGATTTGGGCCGCGAACGTGCTATCGAGCTTGGCAAGCGATACGTGCACAACGACATATGCTTCCCGGCCCAAATCGTAATCGGTGAAGCGCTCGCCGCGCTCGAAAGCGGTCAATACGACGATGCCGATGTCGCTATTGGCACGGGAAAATACATCGGCGATTGCCGCCTTACCCACTATGCGGCGCTGTTGCGCAAAGCGCTCGACGATGCGGGGTATGAGCATGTTCCCATTATCACGAATGACGATGCTGACGCGCATAATATCCATCCAGGCTTTCGCATGAATCTCGCGAGCGCGATTCGCATCGCCATGGGCCTGCCCATGATTGACGCGCTCGAGGCGCTCTTGCGCCGCATTCGCCCCTATGAGCTTGAGCCGGGCGCTGCCGATGCGGCATTCGGGGCGGGCATCGACGCGATTATGGAAGGCATCGAGCGTCATGGCGTTGCTGGCGCGAAGCGTGGGTTCAAACATGCGATTTCGCTTATGAACAACGTGGAGTACGACCGAAGCAACCCGCGCCCGACGGTGCTCATCGTGGGTGAATACCTGCTCAACTTCCATCCTGGCGCTAATCGCGACATTGAGGCGTATCTTGAACGGAACGGCTTCGAGATTATCGAGGCGCGCATGACCGACGTGATTCGCAAAACGTATTTCTACCAAGATGCCCAGTCTCGTGAATTCCATGTGACCAGGCCTGCTGCGAACGTTGCCTTCAATCGCGTGGCAAACGCGCTTTTTGAGCATGCGCATGATGTGTGCGACCGCATTGGCAAAGCACACCCGCTCTATGAGCCGCCATGCCGCATGGGCGATCTCGTGCAAGCGAGCGACCCAATCATACATCACACCTTCGACGCCGGGGAAGGCGTGCTCATCGCCGCCGAGATTTTGCATCAGGCGCAGCATGGCTGCAATTCTTTCGTCATCTTGCAGCCGTTTGGCTGCCTGCCCAACCACGTCGTGGGGCGCGGCATCGTCAAGCAGCTCAAGGAACGCTATCCGCATGCGAATATTTTGCCGCTCGATTACGACCCCGATGTGAGCTTCGCCAATATCGAGAACAGGCTGCAAATGCTTGTGATGAGCGCTCGCGCTGGCCGGGCGGCGCATGGCGACCGCTCAAAGGAGGCATGTCGTGGCTAGGCCGAAAAAAGACACCGAACTATGCGCGGAACGGCGCATTCTCGATGCGTTTTGGCATGTGCTCGAATCTACGCCGCTGCGTTGCGTTTCCGTTCGAACCGTCGCTCAGACGGCCGAAGTGAACCGCGGCACGTTCTATTACCACTTCAAAAGCGTCGACGCCCTTGTCGACAGGGCGATAGAAAGCGAGCTGCTCGAACGGCATTCCATCGTGCATGAAGTGCTGCTTATGACAACGGGCGAAATCGATCGCATGCCGCTCGATAGCATGCAAAGGCATATCGAACGTACCGTGTTGCTTGTGCGCCAGGGCGGCGGCGAGCATGTGATGAACGTGGTGTTCGACATATTCAGGAATATTTGGCGCGCCGTGCTCTGCCCCAATGGCGAGGCGCTGAGCCCTCAGGTCGAGATGCTTATTCGCTACAACGTGCATGGCATTTTGGGGCTGTACTCCTCGTTGGCGCAAAGTGAAGACGGGTTCCCATCGGAAGAGGCGCTGGAGTTTCAGAGATGGAATGCCCGGCGAACGCTTGGAGATATGTGCGCATTGCAGGGAATGGAGCAAGGCGTTGTGCTCGATAGACTTCTGGCGGCGTTGAGCATGGAGGGGTGCGTTGCGGGCGCGCGCGGGCCGAAATCGGAGTGTGCTACCCAACGTGGATAAAGGCACCGATGAATTGCGCGGGTAGGCGTCGCGATGGGTTCTGCAGGCGGGTTCGAGGGGTCTTGCGGGCAGGCATAGATTCACGGGCGGGCGTCGATGGGTCCGGGCGCTTCAATCGTTTTCGTTCGCGCATTTCGACATGGATCAGGGGCGTTTAGCCACGAAGGGTCGCGAGCTGCGGATATATCGACATAGTCTCGAACTTCGCTTGCATGGCACCATCGCCGTAATGCTGCGCGAAGAATTGCTGGAGGGCACCTTCGGGCTCAAGGCCGTTCAGGCGATACATCCAACAGTCGAGGGCGAGCATAGTTGTGGCAGCATCGGCGAGAAAGAAAATAAGCAGCGCCCAGGCAAGGGGCTCGCGCCAGGCGCGCGGTACCGCTTTCGAGGCTTCTTTCAGCACGGGGGCGGCGAGTTTTACCCACGCAAGGCCCGCAAGTCCCCACACGAGCGCGATTCCCAGGCATGTCTTTCCGCCTATATTGAAGGGTTGGTCGATATAGCTCCAGGCCACAATGCCGAAAGCGCTTTCCCAAAACCACGCGGCGAAATATTCGAACGCCGCGCCGAATGCGGCCGACACCGCATAGATGACAAGCGGTGAGGCGTTTTCAAAGCGGTGCAGCGCAAGCGTGATGAGCACGCCGCCTACGCCGTAAATTGGCGAGAACGGCCCCCAAATGAAGCCGACGCGGCTTTCCCAACGGCCATCGACGAAATAGCTCACGACGGTTTCGAGGATGAGCCCCAAGATGCTGCACACTGTAAAAACGAATACGAGGTAATACAAAGTAAGGGGCTCGCGCGCCCCTTTTTCGTGTGCTGGTATGGTCGTTGTCGATAATTGCATTGGCTTATTATCCCGCGCGTTTCTCTGGTGAGCGGAAAATGCTGGCTCCGTTGCCGAATTGCTACTTGCGAAAGCGAGTGTTCGCGGTGCGTTGCGGTGCGAATCAACGCTCGGAAGCGGGAGAACGGCATGGGCTTTGAGGGGAAACTGCGGGGGTTTGCGCGGAAAATGCCGCGGTTTCGCGCGAAATGCACAGGGGTTTCGCGTGTTTCGCGCAGGGAAGCGGGAGGAAAACGGCGGGAGTCGGACGGCAGTTGGGCAAGGAACCGACAAGGTTTGCATGCCATGCTTGTTTGCATGGTTCTTCTTCGTCATAAGGGGCGGCTATGCGCAGCGAAATACCTTTTTCGGGCGGTCGGGGCGGTGGCAGCGTGCGTCGTGCGATCAATCGCCTCATGCCAAGCGCTCCAGCGAAAATCGGCGCCGTGGCGCTCGTGGTTCTTGTTGTTGCGGGGGTTGGATGGGCGGCGTTTTCCAGCATGCGTGCTCCAGCGTTTGAGGTGCATGCCGACGAAGCCGTCGCGCCGAGCTCATCCGAGCCTGAAGCGGTTGAAGTAAAGGCCCAGGTGTATGTGTACGTGACGGGCGCGGTGGCAAACCCTGGAGTGTATTCGTTGGATGAGGGTTTGCGCGTGTGTGATGCTGTTGAAGCGGCGGGCGGGCTTACCGAAGATGCCGACGCCTCAACGGTAAATCTGGCGCGGGTGCTTTCCGACGGCGAGCATATCGCCCTGCCCACGAAGGCCGAGGTTGAAACGGCTTTGGCGCAGGGGTCCGCGGGCGGCACGGTCGGAGCGGCGGCGTCATCGCTCGTGAACATCAATACTGCCGATGCATCGGCGCTCGAAACGCTTTCCGGCGTGGGTTCCGCGACGGCCCAGGCGATTATTTCCGATCGCGAGCAAAACGGTCCGTTTTCAACTATCGAAGACCTTATGCGCGTCGATGGCATCGGCGAGAAGAAGTTCGCGAAGCTTAAAGATTCAATTTGCGTATGAAACGGGCTATGTTGCATGGCGCGAAGGCATTGGGACGCGTTGGTCGAGCAAACAATACCGCTAATGCCGCCTTGCTCGGGGAGGGTTTGGTGGAAGGCCCAACCGATCGAGCGACTCCTCGATTTCCGCGGCGCCCATCTTTGCCCGTTTCGCTTGTTGTTGCGGTTATCGCTTGGGTATCGCTTGCGGCGTGGCAGGCGCTTGCGATTGCGGGCGGCTACGTAACGCGTGATGTGCCACGGGGCCTTAAGTCGGGGGAATATGTGCTTGAGGTGGTGGAAGACGCCAAACTCGGTTCATACGGCTATTCCGTGCATGCGCGCGTGCTTGATGCGAACGGCGTTGCCCGCGACGTGCTGGCGACATATGGCGACGCCGATATAGAAGGCGACGCGCGCCTGTTCGCCCGGCAACGAGTTGTGGCGAGCGTGTCGTTTTCGGAATTTTCCGAAGCATCGTTTTCTCGATATGCCTCAAAGGGGCTTTGTGCGCGTGCGAAATTAACGCAGGCCACGATTGTTGACGGCGCGGGCCCTATCTCGTTTGTTGTATCGGCGCGCTGTTTCGCCCGCGACGTGTTTGACGAGTTTGAAGGGCGCGGGGCGGCGCTCGTGAGGGCGATTGTGATAGGCGATAGAAGCAAGCTTGAAGAGGGCGGCCTGTACGACGATGTGAAAACGGTAGGCTTGGCGCATATGGTTGCTGTTTCGGGGGCGCATCTTTCGGTAGTCGCAGCACTTGCGGGCGCCTTGCTTGCGCGAGCACGCATACCGCGCGTGGCGCTTTCAATTGCGTTGTGCCTGTTCTATTGCGCCTATGCGGCGTTTACGGGATTCTCGGCACCTGTCATTCGCGCGGCGCTCATGGCGGCTGTGGTGGTGAGTGCGATTTGGGGCGCTCGCCGTTCGTCGTCGCTTGCGGCGCTCGGGGTATGCGTATGCGTTTTGCTTGCTGTGTATCCAGCGAATGCGCTGTCGTTGTCGTTTTTCCTTTCAGCTGCATCGACTTTGGGAATCGTGGCGCTTGCGCCCCTCATACAGGCGTGGTTTGAAGTTGCATTTGGGCGGCGGGCAGAAACGCTGTGCCAGACGTGTGCGCTTACGACAGCGGCGAATATCCCCATCGCGCCCGTTACGGCGTGCGTCTTTTCACGCGTGCCGCTCATGTCGCCTTTGGCGAATATGATTGCGGCGCCCCTGTTTACGGTTTTCATTGCAGGTGGTCTTGTTGGGCTGGGGCTTACCGCTTTGTATGCACCGGCGGGAAAGGCGATTCTTGCGGCGATCATCGCCTTGGCCCAGGCGTTATCCGTCTTCTTGGCGGCGCTTGCGCGCGTTCCCTTTGCGTCTCTTCCATGCTCGGCCGACATGTGGGTCGTTGTCGTCCTTTCCGCATTGGCGTTTGCAGGCTTGTGGGTCATATGGCCCCGTCCAACGCGAGCGCGTGCAGTGGGGGTTGCGGCCGCTACGGCGCTTGTGGTGGTGGCGTGCGTCGTGGTGGCTCCATTGCTCGAGCCCGACGAAATCGTCGCGCTCGATGTGGGGCAGGGCGATGCGATTCTGGTGAAAAGCGAAGGGGCTTCACTTTTGGTTGACACGGGCAATCAGGATGCAATGCTCGCGGCGGCGCTCGCTCGAACGCATACGCCGCATCTTTCAGGCGTCGCGATTAGCCACCACGACGACGACCACTGCGCTTCGCTTGACTCTCTCGCGTCCACCATTGCCGGGTCGTGCGTGTACGTCGCGCGAGAAACGTATGCGTGTCCATGCGATGGTTGCGCCGATTTGCTCGCGCAAGCGTGCAACGTTTCGGGGCACCAGGCTGTGGGGCTTGACGTGGGTGATGAGATACGCGTGGGAAGGTTTACATGCCGCGTAGTGTGGCCCCGGGCTTTTTCGGATGCGGGTGGCAATGCCGACAGCCTGTGTTTGCTTGTGAGCTACGAAAACGAGGCGGGGCCGCTTACCGCACTACTCACGGGCGATGCTGAGGCCGAACAGATTGAGAAAATGGTCCAAAGCGGCGGCACGGGCTCTTCAGGGGCGGTGGCCGTGAATGTGCTGAAGGCGGGCCACCATGGCAGCAAGGCTGGAATGACGCCAAAGCTCGCCCAGGGGCTTTCGGCAAACATCGCCCTTGTGAGCTGCGGCGCGAACAATCGTTACGGGCATCCGGCCCAAGCGACGATCGACGCTCTTGAGGCTGCTGGGACGCACGTCTTTCGAACCGATGAGCTGGGCGATATCGCCTGCGTGTTTTCCCGAGAGGGAATTGAGGTGCGGCCTCAGTATGCGAGCGGGGTTGCCTTAGAATAAGCAGTCGGAAAAGATGGAAGATCGAGGAGTCAGAAGGCTATGGCCGAAGTGAACTTGCTGCCGGCGTATTTGATTAACGGCGAAGACCAGCTTAAGCGCGAAACCGTGCTTAAGCGCTTGCGTTCGCGCCTTGAAGCGATGGGCGACCTCGATTTCAACTGCGATACGTTCGACGGCAAAGATGCATTGGGCGGCGATATCGTGGCTGCGTGCAACACCATGCCCTTCGGCATCGACAAACGCCTCGTTATCGTGCGAAATGCCGACGATTTGAAGAAAGCCGATTCTGAAGCGCTCGTCGCGTATCTCGCATCGCCAGCCGATTTCACGGTGCTGGCGCTGCTTGCGAATAAGCTTGCGAAAAACACGCGCCTCTATAAGGCTGCGGCGGCGGTTGGCCCTAAGGCGGTCATCGATTGCGCGCCGCGCAAGGCGTACGAATTGCCGTCTCAGGTGCGCGCCATGGCGACATCGCATGGCATCGCCATGACCGATTCGGCCGCGAAGCTTTTGGTCGAGCTTGTGGGCGAAGACACGGTACATCTCGATGCCGAGTTGAAGAAAATCGCGCTCGCTCACGCGGGCGCTCAGCCCGTTGCGCCCGAAGAGGTGTCGGCGCTTGTCACGCGCACTTCGCAGGCGAAGCCATGGGATTTCACCACGCCATTCACGCAGCGAAATGTCGCCGAATGCGTACGCGTGCGCGCGAAGCTCGGCGATACCTCGGCGTATGCGCTTATCGGCTTTTGCGTGAGCTCGTTGCGCGAAATGCTCACGTGCCATGCGCTTGCGGCTCGCGGGCAAAGCGGCCCTGGGCCTTTGGCGAAGCAGCTGAAGATGCCCGATTGGAAAGCGAAGAAGGTGGCGGCTGCAGCGCGTTTATGGTCTGCTGCGGAGCTTCGCGCAGCCCTTTCGAGTGCCCGTGATTGCGAACGCGCGATGAAGAGCGGCGCCGATGCCGAGGGCGTGTTCTTCGATTGGGCCATTTCGACCTGCGCGAAGAAGTAGGCCGAAATCGCGTGAAATCAAGGGGCCGTCTCGCTCTGTGGCCTTGGATACCTGCTAAATGCTCGTAGCGTTTAGCAGGTGGATTGCGTGCCCGTCAACCGTGTTAAATGCTCGTAGTGTTTAACAGCTTGATTGCCGCGCTTGCCGGTCGAAGGGCTTCGCTTTCACATAGGGCCTCGTCGTGCTGCAAGCTCCTCTTCTAGACGCCTGTTAAACGCTGCGAGCATTCAACATATTCAACAGGTGCGTCGGCATGCGGTTCGGCGAAGGTCTATTCCTCGCTGCTTTCGTCGTTGTTGTAGGCTTTGATGCGGCGTTCGAGGGCCGCTTTCAAATCGTCAATGCCCGAGCCGTTGGCCGAAGAGATGGGGATGATTTCCACCTCATCGCGCGAGAAGCCCAGCTGGCGGCGCAGCGCGGCAATTGACTGTGCGCACTTGTTCTTCGAAAGTTTGTCGGCTTTCGTGCATACAATCATGAACGGCAGCTCGGCGGCAATCAAGAACTCGATCATATTCACGTCGAGCGCAGTTGCGGGGTGGCGAATGTCGATGAGCGAGACCACGCAGCAAAATTCGCGGTCTTGGTTGTAATAGCCTTCAATCATTTCGCGCCATCGGGCTTTTTCTGACTTCGAAACTTGCGCGAAGCCATAGCCCGGCAAATCGACGAAGTCGGCCCATTCGGCCTCGAAGAAATTGATGGTCGACGTTTTGCCCGGCGTGGCTGAAACCTTCGCAAGCTTTTTGCGATTGAACAGTTTGTTCATAAGCGACGACTTGCCAACGTTTGAGCGGCCGACGAAAGAAACTTCGGCGCGCTTTGAAGGGGGCAACTGCTTAGAAGTGCCATAGGCTGCGGTGAATTTCACGTTGTGGTAGTTCATCGTTTTAGACATGCGATCTCCTTGTTGGTAACGCCGCCCATACTACCGTATGAAGCCGCGTTTTTCGCACGGTTGCGCTTTTTCGCCCACATTCGGCATAAATTCTTTGACGTGAGCTTGACGAGCGCTTATAGTTTCACATTGCCTTGTTGCATGGGCCAGGCCGCAGTCCACCGGTCGAAGCGCTGCTTACAGGTTTCCAGCACACGTGAAACCGGCGCGGGTTGCCATGCAAAGGGTAGCGAAGCGGTAAATCCGCACGTCGAAGCAACTGAGTGCTGAAGATGCATCGATTCGCTGGTACGGGACCATTTCTAATTAACCGGAGGAAACAGTGGCTAACATCAAATCTCAGAAGAAGCGCATCATCACCGCCGAGAAGGCTCGCAAGCGCAACCAGGCTGTCAAAAGCGAGCTGAAGACCGCCGTTCGCGCGGTCCGCGAGGCTGTCGCTGCCGGCAACGGCGTTGAGGCTTACACCAAGGCTCAGCATGCTTGCCGTCTGCTCGACAAGGCTGCTTCCAAGGGCATCATCCACAAGAACCAGGCTTCCAACCGCAAGTCTGGCGTCATGGCTCTCGCCAACACCGTGGTGACTGCGGAAGACATCGCTGCTGCGCCGAAGCGCGAGAAGAAGGTTGCTGCCCCCAAGGGTGGCACCAAGAAGGCCGCCGCTAAGGCTGCCAAGAAGGAAGCTTACAAGGCTGCCGACGCCGAGAAGGCAAAGCGCCGCGAGGCTACCTTGAAGGCCGAGAAGAAGGCTCACGACGCCAAGGCCAAGGCCGAGGCTGAAGCCGCTGCCGCCGAGGCTGCCGAGGCCACCGAGGAGTAAATCCTCGACAATCAACGCCGGGCCACAGCGCGGCGTTACGTTACTGAAAAGGGCCCGCGGAAGTGGGCCCTTTCCGCTATAGAGACCAGGAGCGCTGCAACTATATGAGCACCGATCCCAAGTTCATTCGCAATTTCAGCATCATCGCCCATATCGACCATGGCAAGTCGACGCTTTCCGACCGCATTCTCGAGCTTACTGGCACGGTATCCCAGCGCGACATGGAAGAGCAGCTGCTCGATACCATGGATATCGAGCGCGAGCGTGGTATCACCATCAAAAGCCAGGCCGTGCGCGTCGCCTATACCGCCGACGATGGTCAGGAGTACCAGTTCAACCTTATCGACACCCCGGGCCACGTCGACTTCACCTATGAAGTGAGCCGAAGCCTTGCGGCGTGCGAAGGCGCGGTGCTCGTGGTTGACGCCACGCAGGGCGTTGAGGCTCAAACGGTCGCCAATGCCATGATGGCCATGAACGCTGACCTCGAGATTATTCCACTCATCAATAAGATTGACCTTCCCTCGGCCGAGCCCGAGCGCGTGAAGGGCGAGATTGAAGATGGCCTGGCAATCGTCGCCGATGACGCGATTTTGGCGAGCGGCAAAACGGGTGTCGGCGTGAAAGACCTGCTCGAGGCTGTAGTGCACCTTATTCCGTCGCCCGAAGGCAACGCCAAAGGCCCGTTGCGCGCGCTTATCTTCGACTCGTATTTCGATCCGTATCGCGGCGTGGTCGCGCTGGTTCGCGTGGTCGACGGCTCCATCAAGAAGGGCGACGAGGTGCGCCTCGTGAACGCTGGCACCGAGATTCTTGTTGAAGAAGTTGGTGCGCGCCATCCCAAAGAGGTTGCGCTTCCAAACCTTTCGGTAGGCGAAGTCGGGTACCTGGTCACGGGCCTGAAAGACGTATCCCAGGTTCGCGTGGGCGATACCATCACCTCGAAGGTCGGCGGCGTGACCGAACCTTTGCCGGGCTATCGCGAGGCGAAGCCCATGGTATACACGGGCTTGTTCCCCATCGAAAGCGACCAGTTCGAGGCGCTCAAAGAGGCCCTCGAGAAGCTGTCGCTGAACGACCCCGCCCTTGAATGGGAGATGGAGAACAGCCATGCGTTGGGCTTCGGCTTCCGCGTGGGATTTTTGGGTCTTCTGCATATGGAGGTCATCAAGGAGCGCCTGGAGCGAGAATTCGGCCTTGACCTTATCGCCACCGCTCCGAGCGTTGAGTACCACGTGTACAAGACCAACAAAGAAATGGTGAGCGTGCATTCGCCGCAAGATATGCCCGACCCTTCGGAAATCGACCATATCGAAGAGCCGTATCTGCGTGCGACGATCATGATTCCGCCCGATTACGTGGGCGCGGTCATGGAGCTTACCGTGGCGCACCGCGGCACGTTCAAGACCATGAACTACATTTCGCCCACGACGGTGGAGCAGATTTGGGAGATTCCCTCGAGTGAGCTCATTCTCGACTATTTCGATCAGCTGAAGAGTCGCACGAAGGGCTACGCAAGCCTCGACTACGAGTTCGACGAATACAAGCCGGGCTCTTTGCAGAAACTCGACATTCTGCTTTCCGGCAAGCCGATTGATGCCCTGTCGTTCATCGTGCACAAAGATAAGGCATACGACCGCGGACGCGTGCTGTGCGAAAAGTTGAAAGACATCATTCCGCAGCAGATGTTCGAGGTGCCTATCCAGGCGGCCGTCGGCGGCCGCGTGCTTGCCCGTCAAACGGTACGCGCGAAGCGCAAAGACGTTTTGGCGAAGTGCTACGGCGGCGACATCTCGCGTAAGCGTAAACTGCTCGAGAAGCAGAAGGCCGGCAAGAAGCGCATGAAGGCGATTGGCAACGTTGAGGTGCCGCAGGAAGCCTTCATGGCGATTTTGAAGGTTGACGAATAGCTCTGCCACGCGTTAACCCTGACGCTGCGTGGTGCTCCGAGCCGCACCTTGCCGTTCAAGCTGCGTGCATGGCCATAAGGCTCATGCGCGTGGTCTCGCGGCGAGCTGCCCGCTTGGAGCACCGTTCGCTGGCATTGGCCAAATTAGATGCTTTCTGGTTTGACCTGCGACTTTTATTGGCTCTTGCGGGCTTGGGTCGCTCTTTTGGCTTGGTTTTAACTGTCTAGCTTGCTTGGTGGTGTTTATGGGAAAGCACGACGAAGAATACGACTTCCTCGAAGATGCGTTTCGCGACGAGCCCAAGGCTTCGACGCCTGCCCATGCGGGCGACGAGGGCACGTGGCTCGACGATGCGTTCAGCGAGCAGGCCCCCGTGCGACGCAAAATGTCGGGCAAGGCGAAAGCCGCGATTATCGTGGCGATTATCGCGGCCTTGGTTTTGCTTGCCTTGCTTGGCGTTGAATCTATGAACGCCCTTGGCGCGTTTCTTTCCGTGGCCGCAACGAATTAGGAGGCACCTATGCCGCACGATCCGTATAAGGCGCTTTATATCCATCTGCCTTTCTGCAAGCATCGCTGCGCATATTGCGATTTCACCACACGAGCTATTGCTCCCGATTCAGTGGAAATCGACGAATATATCGACAATCTGATTCTCGAGCTTCGCCGCAAGGCAAACGAGGGCGAGCTCGCAGAAATCGAAACCGTGTATTTGGGCGGAGGAACGCCGAGCTTTGTTGGTCAGGCGCGCCTTTCGAAATTGCTCTATGCCCTGGGAGTTTCCATGAATTTGACGCCCGAGGTCGAATGCTCCATGGAGGCGAACCCCGATTCTCTCACTCCCGAGCTCATTCGCGATATCTACGCCCTGGGCGTGAATCGCCTTTCCATTGGCGTGCAAAGCTTCGACGACGGTTTGCTGGAAACGCTCGATCGCATTCACGATTCGGCGCGCGCCAAGCAAGCGGTGCTCGATGCGCGTGAGCGTTTTGAAAACGTATCGGTCGATCTTATGTGCGGCGTACCTGGTCAGACGCCTGAAATGTTCGAAGCCGATGTGCAAACCGCGGTCGACTTGGGCGTGACGCATGTGAGCGTGTACCCGCTTACCATCGAAGACCACACCCCGTTTCGCCGCATGGTCGACTCGGGCGAGATTGACGACGTTGACCAAGACAAAGAGGCGCTCATGATGTCGATGGCACCTAACGTGCTCACGCCCGCTGGCTTCCATCGCTACGAGGTGGCGAGCTATGCGCGCGAGGGTTTCGAATGCAAACACAACATTGCCTATTGGACGGGCGTTCCGTACCTTGGCCTGGGCATTTCCGCCGTCACCATGACGCAAAACGACGCTCGTCGCATGCGCGTGCAAGATGGGGAAGTGCAAGACGACCTCGATCGCAAGCAGATGTGCGCTGAGGACCTCATGATGAAAATGCGCATGACGCGCGGTGTTTCCGATGATGAGCTGTTCGCTGCCGCTGTGGTCATTCCTGGGGCGCTCGACGTCTTTAATTCGCTCGTTCGCGACAAGCTCGTGAAACGCGAAGATGGTCGCTGGAAGCCGACCTTTGGCGGCTGGCTTTTGGGCAATGAGCTTTACGGGAGGATTTATGAACTGGCTCCGTAAGGTTGCCTTTGGGGAATGCGCTGCAGAGGCTGCAGGGGACATGGAAGAGGCGAACGCGTCTAGCTCCTCCGATGGGGGTGCTTCACGCGCAGTTCCGCACGAGCCGAACAGCACTGAATGTGCTGTTCGCGCGAGCTCAGGACTGTTTGAGCATGCAGCATCCCCATCGGAGGGGTTGGACGCTCGAAAAGCCTGCGGTTCCATTCTCGTGCTCCTTGCTCCCATGGCCGGCGTGAACGATATCGCCTTTCGCCAGTTGAGCCTGGAGTTGGGTTGCGACATCACGTATACCGAAATGGTCTCCAGCAAAGCGCTCTCGTTCGCGAACGAGAAAACGCGTCACTTGCTTGACCGCGCGCCCAACGAACGCAGGGTTGCCGTGCAGCTGTTCGGCCACGAGCCCGAGACGATGGCGCGTGAAGCCGCATGGATCGAATCCGAGATGGGCGATGCGCTCGCTTACATCGACATCAACATGGGCTGCCCGGCTCGCAAAATCGTGAAGAAAGGCGACGGATCGGCGCTCATGACCACGCCCGAGCTTGCTGCCGAGATTGTGCGCAAGGTGTCGGCCGCCGTCGAACATCCCACGACGGTCAAATTCCGCAAGGGGTATGCTGCCGACGAAGACATCGCGGTCGATTTCGCCCGCCGTATGGAAGATGCCGGCGCTGCGGCGGTTGCGGTGCATGGCCGCACGGCGGCGCAATTCTATTCGGGATGCGCCGATTGGGATGTGATTGCGCGTGTGAAGGCCGCCGTCGAGGTGCCCGTTATCGGCAATGGCGATGTGACTGGCGGGAAAGAGGCGTGTGCGCTCGTGGCGCAAACGGGTTGCGATGCCGTGATGATCGGTCGCGGCGCGCAGGGAAACCCGTGGGTGTTCGAGCAGGTGCGCGCCGCTTTAAACGGCGAAGCCGCGCCTGCGCTGCCTACGCCTGAACAACGCGTTGCCATGGCCCATCGCCATGCCGAGATTTTATCGAAGCGCATAGGGAACAATTTGGTCTATATGCGCAAGCACGTCATGTGGTATTTGCGCGGCATTCCAGGAGCCTCGAAGGCGCGTGGCGAGCTCAACCAGTGCGTGACGCTCGACGATTTCGATCGGGTGCTTGAGCAGCTACTTGTCGACGCCTCGCGCATTGAGGCGGAAGAGGAACGATATTTGGCGTGCTAACTGGCGGTTCTCGCCTTTGCGAATATGCGCGTTGCGTGCCCGTCTGCATGTTCTCGCGGTGCTGCGGAGCGCGTTTTTTCCCGCAGCGTGACAGAACGGTATCGATTCTCTGGATTGTTAGCACTCGCGCGGCATCGCTGCTAGAATCCTGTCACGTTAACGCGCACGCGCGCGTGATTCAGCTATGTTGTCTCGCCTCGTATTGACGCGCGAGATATGGAATGCGTCGCATGAAAGGGGCCGAAAACCGTTGCTGTCCGATCGTCGACAGAAAGTGCTTCAGGCGCTTATCGAGGAGTACATCGCCAACGCGCAGCCTGTAGGCTCGCGCACTTTGGTTGATCGTTACCGGCTCGGCGTTTCTTCAGCTACGGTTCGCAACGAGCTCTCGGTGCTTGAAGATGAGGGCTATCTCACTTCTCCGCACACTTCCGCTGGCCGCGTTCCGACCGATGCGGGCTATCGGGCGTTCGTCGACGATTTGCTTTCGCGCGAATACGGCGAAGATGCCACGGGCGGCATGTTCGATAACGTGCGCGATGCGGCAACGAAGATGGACGACCTCATGGAGCAAACATCGGCCGCCCTGTCTCGCTTGACCGATTGCCTTTCGGTTGTGGTCGCGCCTTCTTTGCTCGCGTCTTCGGTGAAGCAAATTTCGCTCGTGTCCATGTCGTCTCGTCGCATGCTCATGGTCGTCGTTACCGACGACGGCCAGGTATTCAACCGGTCGGTCGAGTTTGCGGAAGACGTTTCCGCCGATGAGCTGGCTAATGTGCAGAATGCATTGAATGCCGCGCTTTCGGGCCATTCAATTTCCGAGGTGCGCAAGGCGGAAGGCGTGCGTATCGAGGCGCTTTCCAGCCCGCTCGCGCGCATCGTAATCGACGAGCTCGTTGTTTGCATGGCGAAGGCCGACGAAGGCCGTGCGCATAGTTTGGGTATGTCGGCGTTGCTGAGCAAGCCCGAATTCAGCAACTCGTCCGCTGCGTTGCCCGTGCTTCAAGTGCTTGAAGACGACACGGTGCTCATGCACCTTTTCGACGACGTCGGCTCTGCAGACAAAGCCTCCGATTCGCTCGAGGTTCGCATCGGTAAGGAGAATTCCGCGAGCGAGCTATCGGGGGTTTCGGTCGTTGCCGCCCAATACGGTTCGGGCGAGGCTCAGGGCGTGGTTGCTGTCATCGGCCCTACGCGCATGGATTATTCGAAAGTCATCAGCGTGGTGCGCTCCGCGAAAAGCGCGCTGAAAGATTTGTAAATAGGAAGGCTCACACACACTATGGCAAAAGACCTCTACGCCATTTTGGGCGTCAGCAAAGATGCAACCGACGCCGAGATCAAGAAGGCGTTTCGCCGCAAGGCGCGCGAACTTCACCCCGATGTGAACAAAGCGCCCGATGCAGAGGATCGTTTCAAGGAATTGAATGAAGCCTACGACGTGCTTTCTGATGCCAATAAGCGCGCGCAGTACGACCGCTTCGGCACGATTCCTGGAGCGGCGGGCGGCCCCGCCGGAGGCTACAACGTCGACTTCGAAGACATCTTCGGCGGCGGTTTCGGCGGCATGGGCGATATTTTCTCGAGCTTCTTCGGCGGCGCTGCGGGCGGTCGCGCCACGGTGCGCAAAGAAGGCCGCGATATGGGCGTTGGCCTGCGTCTGACGCTTGAAGAGGTCGCCGCGGGCGCGAAGAAGGAGATCGTCTACGACCGCCTGGCGCCGTGCGAGGTGTGCAATGGCTCCGGCAAGGCCAAGGGCGGCAAAGAAATCGATTGCCCCGATTGCCACGGTCGTGGTCGCGTGGTCACCGTGCAGCATACGTTCCTGGGCGATATGCAAACCGCCTCTATGTGCTCTACGTGCGGCGGCACGGGCAAGGTCATCGACAAGCCGTGCGAAGAATGCGAGGGTCAGGGCCGCATTCCCGATCGTCAGCATGTCACCGTCGAAGTGCCCGCAGGCATTCGCGAGGGCCAGCAGCTGCGCGTGACGGGTTTTGGCGAGGCCGGCATGCACGGCGCTCGTCCGGGCGACCTCATTGTGACGTGCCGCATTCAGCCGCATGAGTTCTTCGAGCGCGAGGGCGATAATCTGCACGCCCGTGCGAATGTGAGCTTTATCCAGGCAACGCTTGGTGCCGAAATCGAGATTGATGGCGTCTTCCATGATGAAAAAGTGATGGTTCGCGTTCCCGAGGGCTGCCAAAACGAGCAGGTCATTCGCGTAAAGGGCATGGGCATGCCTCGTTTGAAGTCCACCGAGCGCGGCGATATGTATGTGCACATTACCGTGCTCATACCGAAGAAGGTTACCAAGAAGCAGCGCGAGCTGCTCGAAAAGGTGGCCGAGGAATTTGGTGAAGACGTGGCCGCACCGCGCAGCCCGTTGCAGAAGTTGCGCGACGCGTTCAACTAGCAAGCATGAAGGCACCCGGCATAGAGCTGGGTGCCTTTTTGTTGTTGCGGCTTTTTCGCTTTCGCTTCGGGTACACTGGTTGCCTAAAACGATTGAGTGCCGTCTGATTGCCGTCGATTGCCGAATGCAAGGAATGCCTTTGTTGGAACAGACTAAAAATAATGCAGCCGCTTTCCATGTGGTGAACCTTGGTTGCAAGGTGAACCGCGTCGAAAGTGACGATTTCGCAGCCACCCTTATTGCGGACGGTGGGCGAGAAGTGCCCATTGAAGCAGCCGATTTCATTGTGGTGAACACGTGTACCGTTACGGGCGAGGCTGAAAAGAAAACGCGCAAGGCCGTGCGCCAGGCGCTGCGCGCGAACGATTTTGCTCGCGTCGTTGTGACCGGTTGCGCCGCCGCTATCGATCCCATTACCTATACCGAGATGGATCCTCGCGTCGAAGTGGTGCCGAAAGGCGCTATGGCCGACGTGCTTGGCTCCAAGGCGAGCACGTCGCCCGCCTTGGCCGCCATTCGTGCGGGTGAGGAATTTCCCACGCGCGTTGGCGTGAAGGTGCAAGATGGCTGCAACAATGCGTGCACGTACTGCATCGTGCATGTTGCGCGTGGGCGTGCCACATCGCGACCCTCCGAGGAGATTATTGCGGAAGTGCGTGAGCTCGCGCGCGCGGGCGTGCGTGAAATCGTGCTTACGGGCATTAATTTGGGCTCGTATCGCGAGGGCGACATGCGCCTGGCAGATTTGCTGCGGTGCCTTATGAAGGCGGTCGATGAGGAATTTCCCGCCGATTCGGGCCTTGGAGTGGTGCCGCGCGTTCGTTTCCGCGTGTCGTCGATTGAGCCGCGCGACGTCGATGGCGACCTCATTGAGCTTATGGCCGCATCGAATGGCCGCATTTGCCGCCATTTGCATTTGCCGCTGCAATCGGGTTCGAGCAAGGTGCTGCGCGAAATGCGACGCCCCTATAGCGCCGAGCGATTTTTGGGCCTGGTCGAGAAGCTGTATGCGGCCATGCCGCAGCTATCGCTTTCGACCGACGTTATTGTGGGTTTCCCTGGCGAAACTGAAGAAGACTTCCTTGAGACATGCCGTGTGGCTGAGATATGCCGTTTTTCGAAGATGCACATTTTCCGCTATTCGAAGCGTGCGGGAACGCCTGCGGCCGAGCGTGACGATCAGGTCTTGCCCGAGGTGAAGGCAGAGCGCGCCAAAAGGCTCGAGGCGATTGAGGAACGCCTTCGCGCCGATGATATGCGCCGTCGTTGCGGGTCGAGGGAATTGGCCCTGGTTGAATCGGAGGGCAACGCCACGACCGAGAGCTATCACGGAATCGACGCTCCGGAGGGCAGCGCTGTAGGCGATTTGGTGGAGTGCGAACTATGATGGAACAACGTTCGAATTCCGACGCGCCTGGAAACAAGCTCATGGTCGGCGGCGAGACTGCAGGCCAAGGCGTTGATGCGGGTGAGACGGGCGAGACGCTGAAGCGCAAGAACAACCTCGTGAAGTCGTTCGGCTATGCGGCTTCGGGCGTGGTTCAGGCGGGAAGCGAGCGCAACTTCAAGGTCGATGTCGTGGCGGCGGTTGTGGTTTTTGCCGCGTGCGCGCTTTTGCGGGTGCCTGCATGGGGATGGGCTGCGGTTGCGGTGTGCGTGGGCGTGCAACTCGCCATGGAAACCGTGAACACGGCGATAGAGGCGATCGTCGATCTGGCTTCGCCTGAAATCCACCCGCTCGCTAAACGCGCGAAAGATTGCGCGGCGGGCGCCGCTCTTATCACTGCCTGCGCAAGTGTCATCGTGGGCCTTATCGTATTCGTTCCGGCGCTTTTTGCGTTGCTTGGAGCATAGGGAGACAAGCGCATGTCATTCCATCATTTCTTTCTCGATGGCCAGATTATTGCCGAAGAGACGGCGCAGGAATTCCCCGTGCGCCTTTCTGCGGAAGACGCCAAGCACGCACGCGTGCTGCGCCTGTCCGAAGGCGAGCATATAAGCGTCGTCGATGCGGCGAGCGATTATTTTGAATTGGAAATCACATCGGCGCATGATGGCCTGGTGGCGCGCATCGCGCAGCATCTCGATGCGCCGCAGGCGTCTGCGAGCATCGTGCTGTTCCAGGGCCTTGCCAAGGGCGACAAGATGGACGACATCATTCGCCATGCGACCGAGGTGGGCATTGATGAGTTCGTGCCGCTTTCGAGCTCTCGCTGCGTCATGAAGCTCGATGCGAAGAAGGCGAAGTCCAAGCTTGCTCGCTGGCAGGCCATCGCGCATTCTGCCGCGATGCAATCGGGGCGCATGGTCGAGCCGCGCGTGCATGAGCCGCATACGGTGAAGCAGGCCGTGCAACTGCTGCGCGAATTCGACTGCGTGCTCGTATGCTGGGAGGAGTGCCCCTCGACGAAGACCATCGCCGCCGCGCTTGAACAGGCGCTCGGAAGCGCCGTTGTCGCCAAACCGCGCATTGCCGTGGTGGTAGGCCCCGAGGGCGGTCTTTCCGCCGATGAAGTCGAAGCACTCACGGCAAGCGAAAATGCCTGGCCTGTGACGCTCGGCCCGTCAATCCTTCGTACCGAAACCGCCGGAATCGTTGCTCCCGCGCTTGTTTTGTATGCATGCGGAGGCATGGGCGCCGACAAGAAAGGGTTTTAAATGAACATCGAAATCGAAATCGAGCATGGCGCCGACATCGCGAGCGGCGTCGATATCGAGGGTATCACGCAATACGTGCTCGAGCAGGAAGGATGCCCCGCCACAACCGAGGTCTCCATCACGCTCACGACCGACGAGGAAGTTCATCGTCTGAACAAGGAATATCGCGGAATCGACCGCCCGACCGACGTGCTCAGCTTCGAGTGCGACGGCCTTGACGACGATTTCGACGGGGGAGCGGCGTACGACGACGCGGGCGTGCCCGATGACGAGCCGTTCATGCTTGGCGACATCATCATCGCGTCCGACTACGCGCGCGCCCAAACGGCCCAGTTCGGCACCACGCCGCAAGAAGAGCTCGCGGTGCTGCTCGTGCATGGCCTTCTGCACTTGTGCGGATGGGATCATGTGCATTCCGACGAAGAGGCCGAGGCCATGGAGGCTCGCGAGCGAGAGATGCTCGCCGGCGTGGGGCTGCCCAACATTCGCTAGAAACTGCGGCGGCATCCCGCGTGCGGATGGTGTGGCGGGCGGTTCTTTTGTGCACTCCATAACCGCATTTCGCGCGCCAATTTGCACAAGTTGTGTTTGCTTGCCCAAGGGGCAAAAAGCTCTTGGAGAGCAAGTGGGTCTCTGCTATAATTCAACGTCGGCTTCTTAAGCGCTCCGTTTCACGTCGGAACGAGCAACCTTCGGGTCGCGTTTGTTTCCATCCGACCTCTGCTGCGGTGCCAGGTTTTGTCCAGAACCTCGAAGGGCTCAGCTTAGTTGGGCATTGCATGCGATGCCCGCGCACAAGCGCGAAGGCGAACCCGAAACTGGCGTTTTAAGCAGCACAGTCGAAGGAAAAGACTAGCAGAAGGAAACGAAATGGATATCATCCGCGCTATCGAGCAACAGCAGATCAAGGAAGTCACCCCGTTCAACGTCGGCGACACGGTCAAGGTGCACTATCGCATTACCGAGGGTAACCGCGAGCGCATCCAGGTTTTCCAGGGCGACGTTATCCGTCGTCACGGCCACACCTGCCGCGAGACCTTCACCGTCCGCAAGATCAGCTTCGGCGTTGGCGTTGAGCGTACCTTCCCCGTGCACTCCCCCAAGATCGAGAAGATCGAGGTCGTGCGTCACGGCAAGGTCCGTCGTGCCAAGCTGTACTACCTGCGCGACAAGGTGGGCAAGGCTGCCAAGATCAAGGAAAAGGCATTCTAAGTCTTTACCGAATTGGTGCTTTGGAAGGGGTCCTTCGGGGCCCCTTTCTTGTTTCATTTTCCATGCGCTGCGGCATTCTGCGCGTGTATTTCGACGGCATTCGCTGTCGGTTTTGCGTGTGCGAAATGCTTCGTCGCATGGAAAAAGAATCGTCGCCCAGAAACGAGGGAAACGAATGGCTCAAACGCTTGCAGAAATACGAGAGGCACTGAAGGTTGCGAATCGCGCGGAATACGAGGCGTTTGCCCGCGCCCTTGCCGCCGACGAGCGCAAGGGGGTCAAGGCTGCCCTGAAAAGCGCTGCGCGCCGCCTTGCCGCCGAAGACGCCGAAGCGGCTCGTTTGAATGGTATGTACAGCTTCCAGGCGAAACTTGCAGGAGGCGGCATTGCCGTGGGACTTGACGAGGTGGGTCGAGGCCCGGTCGCAGGCCCGCTTGCCATTGGCGCCGTTGTGTTGCCCGACGATCCGCGCGTTGAAGGCGTGAACGATTCCAAGCAGCTTTCTGCCGAGCGTCGCGAAGAAATCGCCGCCGTGGTGCGCGAGGTGGCTATTGCGTGGGATATCGAATACATTCAGTCTCAGGAAATCGATGAACATGGCATGACGTGGGCCTTGCGCACGGCGAACCTGCGTGCCATCGCGGCCATCGAGGAACAGCTTTCTGCGAAAGGCACTTCGCTCGATGCGGTATTGCTCGATGGCAACGCGCAGCACCTCGACGCACGCGAGGTCAACATTGTGAAAGGCGATGGGAAATGCGCGTCCATTGCGGCGGCGTCCATTATCGCGAAGGTCGACCGTGACGCGCTTATGTGTCGCTATGCCGAGCAGTTTCCCAATTACGGCTTCGAATCAAACAAAGGCTACGCGAGCGCCGAGCATATCGAGGCAATAAAACAATATGGGCTTTCTCCCGTGCATCGTGCGAGTTTTTGCCGCGCTTGGACGCAGGAGACGCTGTTTTAGAAGACCTGACCACCCTCGCACGGTGCGGAAAGTGCGGGGGATTCGCGCGTGAATCGTCGGAGAATCGTCGGAAAAACGCCTGAGAGTTCGATGAAGACGAAGAAGAATCGACGTTGAAAATTAAAGAAAACGCCAGGGAATCGCGGGGCAATCGCGAGACATCGCGATGAAAAGCGCGTGATTCGGGTAAGAATCGGGCAAGGTTTCACCTCTACACTCGCCGTACGAGAAAGGGGATGCCATGACCGAAGAATATGCTGTACCACGTAAACCATGCGACCTTGTCCACGGAGGCGACGAATGCGCCGCTGTCAATGAGGGCTACTGGGGCGATGACGAGGAAGAAATTGCTTTCGTCAAGCGCTGGAATTGCGACCCGAAGACGCTGGGGGCTTACGGCGAAGATCTCGCCTGCGAATTGCTGAAACGAAATGACTACATCATTTTGGAGCGCAACTGGTCGTGCACTGCAGGTGAGGCCGATATCATCGCTCTCGATGACGGGTGTTTGGTATTTGTCGAGGTGAAAACGCGCGCGGGCGGCGATAAAGGCTTTCCTCAGGAAGCGGTTACGCCGACGAAGCGCGCTCGCTACGAACGTATTGCCTATAGCTTCTTGTCTACCTACGATGGGGTCGATGCTCGTGTACGTTTCGACGTGATCGCCATTCAGGCGATGCCTAACTCGAGGGGCTTCGTGAAACATATCGTGAACGCCTTCGGCGCAGGTGCGTGACATCATGCAGCTGCGATGCTCGTTATATTCGGCGACCATTGTGGGCGTGCGGGCGATTCCTGTGGCCGTCGAGGTAGTTGTCTCGAACGGGTTGCCGGGCTTTTCCATTGTAGGCATGCCCGATGCCGCCGTGCGCGAATCGACCGAGCGCGTGCGCGCCGCTATAAAAGCCTGCGGTTTTACCATGCCGGGCGATAAAGTGGTGGTGAATTTGGCGCCAAGCTCCATTCGCAAGGCAGGGTCGGGCTTCGATTTGCCCATCGCTGCGGCGATTTTGGCGGCAACGAAGCAAATTGATGTAGAGGCGCTTGGCGAATGCTTGCTGGTAGGGGAGCTTGGGCTCGACGGCTCCGTGCGGCCGGTCCATGGAACGCTCGCATTCGCCGCTTGCGCACGTGAGCTTGGGTGCAAGCTCTTGGTGAGCGCCGATGCGCGCGACGGGGCGCCGCTTGGGCGCATGGAGCAGCTCGCATTGCCCTCGCTTGCCAGTTTGCGCTCTATGGCTGTGCGGCCGCTCGATTTCTGCGCGCCTTCTGCTTCAGTTGAAGCTCCTGATTTTGGCGATATCCGTGGACAGGCGGCCGCTAAGCGCGCTATGCAGGTTGCGGCTGCGGGTGGCCACGGCATTTTGCTTATGGGACCTCCGGGGTCGGGCAAAACCATGCTTGCGCGCGCTCTGCCTTCCATATTGCCGCCGCTTTCCGAAGATGAGAGGCTCGAAGCGGCTATCGTCCATTCCGTTGCGGGCGAACCCATCGATTCTATTCTCGCGGGTACGCGGCCGTTTCGTCGTGTGCATCACAGCGCTACGGTGGCGGGCCTTGTGGGCGGGGGAACGCCCGTGCATCCAGGCGAGATATCGCTTGCTCATGCCGGCGTTCTGTTCCTCGACGAATTGCCGGAGTTCTCGTCACGATCGCTTCAAGCGCTTCGCCAGCCCATGGAAATGGGCCGCATCGTGATAACTCGGGCCGATGGCAGCGTTGCGCTTCCCGCGCGATTTTCTCTTGTCGCGGCGGCGAATCCTTGTCCTTGCGGGTATTACGGCGACCCTCAAAAGCAATGCACCTGCCCACAATGGAAAATCGAGCGGTATCAGGGCAACATCGGCGGTCCGCTGCTCGATCGCATCGACATGCACGTCGATGTGTGGCGCTGCGATCCTGGCGAGATGCTTGATCGCGCCGATGGTCGCGACCCGATCGACTCCGAGCGCTTGCTGGCGGGCGTTTTGGCTGCTCGTGAGTTTCGATCGTGGCGGCGGGCAGCACTTGGCGATGGCGATGCCGTCGATGTGGGCGCATTGCTTGCTCGCTGCCGCCTGGCGCAACGAACGCGGGGCTTGTTGGAAACGGTGTCGCGCACGCAGCTGCTATCGGGGCGTGGAATAACGCGCGCACTTATGGTGGCGCGTACGATTGCCGACATCGCCGAATCGAAGTCGGTGGCAGAAGAGCACCTCATGGAAGCTCTGAGTTTCAAGCTTCGAAAGGGGGTATAGCGGCCATGGAAGAACGTTTTCGCATCGATGGTCCGCGATTCGAAATCGCACGTGGCACGAAAGATTATCCAGATGTCTTCGAGGCTGTGCCTGAGCCGCCCGAACGGCTCTATGTGATTGGCGACCCCTCTGCGCTTAAGGAAGGCCTTGCGGTCGTCGGGGCGCGCAAGGCGACGCCTTATGGGTTGAATGCGACCAAAATGTTGGCAGGCCGCGCGGCTGAACTCGGCGTGGTGGTGATTTCGGGCGGTGCGCGTGGTTGCGATGCAGCCGCGCACGAGGCGGCGCTTGCGGCTGGTGGGCAAACCGTCGCGTTTCTAGGCGGCGGTTGCGATGAGCCGTATCCGAAATCGAACGTGGATCTGTTTCGGCGCATCGTCAAGGGCGGCGGAGCGGTTGCTTCGGAGTTTCCGTGGCATTATCCGCCGAAGCCTTTCATGTTTCGCAAACGCAATCGCCTTATCGCGGGGTTGGCGCGCGCGACGCTTATCGTGGAGGCGGGGCTTCCCAGCGGTACATTCTCTACGGCCGACGAGGCCCTTGCCGCCAATAAAGACGTGCTTGCGGTGCCAGGGTCGATTTTTTCCGCCACATCGGCGGGCTCGAATATGTTGCTTGCGCAGGGGGCTATGCCCGTCGTGAGCAAGGAAGTGTTCGATTCGGCGATTATGTCGTTGTTTCCGGAAATCGTGGGAGGCGGGTATGGCGCCGAACAGTTGGCGTTATTCGCGGGCGATGGGGCCGATGCGGGGGTCGACGACCCTATTCTCTCGGCGCTTGCGGCAGACCCTATGCGTCTCGAAGAGATTATTGCCCTATTCGCTGATGGCGACGATCCCATGGCCGCGGCGACGCGCGTTATGGCGCATGTGTCGTTGCTCGAAGGGGCGGGCGCGCTCACTCGTTTTCCCGATGGCCGGTTCGGCGCTGTTGGATAGCTTGCGGGCTTTTATGAATTGCCATGCGGGTGTGTTATCCTCGCTGCATGGATAAATTTGTGAACATAATCGGCGCGGGTCTCGCAGGCAGCGAGGCCGCGCTTCAACTCGCCCAACGCGGCGTGCACGTGCGTCTGTTCGAGATGCGCCCCGAAACCGAAACCGATGTGCATCGCGGCGGCGATTGCGCTGAGCTCGTGTGCTCGAACTCTTTGAAGAGCACCAAGCCCGAAAGCGCTGCCGGCATGCTGAAGGCGGAGCTTGCGGCGCTCGGTTCTCAGCTTATTGCGGCGGCTGGTCGATGCCGCGTCGATGCGGGCGGTGCGCTCGCGGTCGATCGTGATGAGTTCTCTGCCGATGTCACTTCCATGGTGAAGGGAAACCCTTATATCGAGTATCGCGTGATGTGCGTTTCCGACCCGCTCGATGCCTGCTTGGGCGCTGCGGACGCTACCATTTTGGCAACGGGCCCGCTTACGAGCGATGCGCTCGCTCAGTGGCTCGTTGACAAAACCGGTTCCGATAACCTCGCATTCTTTGATGCGGCGGCGCCTGTGGTCATGGCCGACTCCCTCGATATGGATGTGCTGTTCCGTCAATCGCGCTATGAGCAAGATGCTCCCGGCGATTACCTGAACGCGCCTTTCGACAAAGAGAGCTACGACGCCTTCATTGCGCAGCTCGTTGCCGCCGATCGCGTTATTAAGCGCGACTTCGAAACGAAAGACTTGTTCCAGGCGTGCCAGCCTATTGAAGAAATCGCCCGCAAGGGTGCCGATGCGCCCCGTTTTGGTACGTGCAAACCCGTGGGGCTCACCGATCCTGCAACGGGTCGTCGTCCGTGGGCGGCGGTGCAGCTTCGTGCCGAGAACGCCCAGGGCACGGCTTACAATCTGGTGGGCTTTCAGACCAATCTCACATTTGGCGAGCAGAAGCGCGTCTTCCGCATGATTCCTGGTTTGCAAAACGCTGAGTTTGCGCGTTATGGCGTCATGCATCGCAACACGTTCATCCAGGCCCCGCGTCTGCTCGATCGCAATTTGCGCTTGCGCGGCGTCGACGCCCCCGTGTATGTAGCCGGCCAGCTTTCTGGCACCGAGGGCTATTGCGAAGCTATTGCGTCGGGCCTTATGTGCGCGCTATTCGTGTATGCCCAGCTCCAAGGCATGCAGGCCCCGCTTTTGCCTGTGGAAACCGCGTTTGGCGCGCTGCTCGATTACGCCACCGACCCCGCAACGCAAGACTATCAGCCCATGCATGTGAATTTTGGCATTCTAAAGCCGCTTGACCAGCATATTCGCAATAAGGGTATGCGCTACGCCGCCTATGCCGAGCGTGGGTCGCGCGCCATGGAGGGCTATGTAGCCGATATTCACGCCAAGGGCTTGCTATAAGGCATGGCGAAGGCGAAACCGGAAGTCGGGAAGGCGTGCGTGCAGGCTGAAAGCGAGCCGGGCGGCCCCGAGCTTCCCGCAATTGACGAGCTTTATCTGACCTACCTTGCAAGCTATTGCGACATGCTCGTCGTGGAACGCAATGCATCGCAGCATACCGTGCGCAATTACCGGCTCGATTTGCTCGACTATGGCCGGTGGGCTGCTCGCGCGTCGGTCAATCCGCTGTGCGCCACGCGACGCGATATGCGAAGCTATCTGGGCGATTTGGACTATGCCCAGTATTCGCGCCGCACGGTCAATCGGCGGCTGTCTTCCGTTCGTTCATTTTTTCGGTGGCTTGTGGCTGAAGGCTTGGTCGAGTCGAATCCCGCCGATGTCGTGAGCGCTCCTAAGCTCGCTCGCAGCCTTCCGCGAACTATTCCGCCCGCCGACATGACGCGTTTGCTTTCGGTGTGGCGCGGCAGCGATAAGCCCGCCGACATTCGCAACCGCGCGATCCTCGAGTTCTTGTACGCATGCGGCGCGCGTATCTCGGAAACATCGGGTTTGCTGCTTGAGAACGTCGATTTCGATGCTGGGCAGGTGCGCGTGTTCGGTAAAGGCTCGAAAGAGCGCATCGTGCCGTTGCATGAAATAGCCATCGCTTCCATGCGCGACTACCTTTTCAACGCGCGCCCTGCGCTGCTTGCCGGCAAAGAGAGCCCGTATTTCTTCGTGAGCACGCGTGGCAACCAAATGTCGCCCGATGCGCTTCGCAAAATGTTCAAGCAGAGTCTGCTTGCCGCGGGGCTCGACCAAACGCTCTCGCCGCATGATATGCGTCACACGTTTGCGACCGACCTGGTAGAAGGTGGTGCCGATTTGCGCAGCGTTCAAGAGATGCTCGGCCATTCGAGCTTGTCGACCACGCAAATCTATACGCATGTGTCTGTCTCGCATTTGAAAGAGGAGCATCGCCGCACTCTTCCGCGCGGGTAGAGGAGGAGTGCGGGAAATCCATGCAAGGCGCCTATGAGGGATGCCCATGCGGGAGCGCGTATGCGGGAAGCCCAGGGGGGGGATGCCCATGCGGGAGCGCGTACGCGGTCCTATGCGGGTCGTCTTTTGCTGAGTTCGGGCAATGCCAATTATTCGCCACCGAATCCTCTTGGCAGCTTGCTTCATGCCGTTATGGAGCGCGTGAAGGGTGCGGCCGTCTTCGACCTCGCTTCATGGGATTGCGTTTGCCGAGCATGCTCACCAAGGGAAATGATCAAAAAGGTGCTCGAATGTGGCAAAAAGTACACCCGCCTAGTGAAGCTATAAATTGCGAGTGAGGGAACAGCTTTCTGACCTGGTGATATGGGAAGCAGCGAATGGAAGGCTGCACGATGCGTAGACTTTGGCATGAGAATATGCCACATTCGAGCACCCTTTTGAACAATTGTCGGGTTTACGCTGCTGGCAGTATGGATGAAACGCTGCCCATGTTTTACGATGGCTCTATGCAAAATATAAAGGAACATATTGCCGATTTTGACGTTGCCGACTTTGAGCCCGAAGCGAACGAGCATTCATGCCCTCCGTGCGCCGTGGGGCCCTCGTTGCATGGCGACCGGGTCGGTGAACGGGCTGCGGGCCATGCTGGCGACCGCGCCGGCGATCGAGCTGCAGGCCATGCTGACGATCGAGCCGTAGGCCATGCCGGCGATCGAGCTGCAGGCCATGCTGACGATCGAGCCGCAGGCCATGCTGACGATTGTGGCTACGGTCAAGCTGCTCGTTGCGTCGAGGGCCAAACTCGATGCTATGCTGGGGCCCAGGAAGAAGGCCGTGCTGGAGATCGAGTAGGGCGACGTGTTGGAGGCCGCGCCGACGATTGTGCTGAAAATCGGGCCGAAAAGGATGATGGGAACTGCGTCGAAGGTCATTCCGAGAGTTGTTCTGAAGGTTGCGCCGAGGTTCGCGCTGGAGGCCGGGCCGACGACCGCGCCGAGGCTCGTGCTGGGGGTAGGACCGACGGTCATGCGCAGGCCGCTTCCCATTCGCAACTCGATGCTTCCGGTGAGGAAGACTTCGCCGGTTTCGTGAAGCACAATATCGCGTCGGGCGGTATTTTCGGTGGGGTGCCGGGAAAAGGCGCCGCGCCCCAGAATCGCAGCGCGACCGATTGGGGAATCGATGTTGCCGTCGCCCTTGTCGCCTTTGCGTTTGGCTGCGCCCAAATGGTGATTACCGCTTCTTCCGTTGTGCACGTTGATGCCGGTCCCTATGGATCGAGCTGGGTTAATTACGTCCCTAATATTTATGCGTATTTGGCGGTTGCCCTTACGACTGCGCCGTTGATTCTTCGTCGTGAGGCACCGTGGTTCGTGCTCGCGCTCACGCTTGCATGCTATGTCTTTCTGTCGAATTCCATGGGCGGAACGGTTTCGCTTTCGCCCATAGGTCCCATCGTGGCTGTTTATACCGTGGCAAGCGAACGCGCCCGCGGCGAGGCTCTTGCGGCTGCGGCTGTGGTGGGCGTGTGTGCTGCGGTGGTTCCCATGGGCGCTTCAAGCGTCGCCATGGCGCTTGTGATGCGCATCGAAAACGTGGCATTTGTGGTGGTTGCCGCGTTGGGCGGTTTCGGCGTGCGCATGTACCATGCCTATATGGAAGAGACGCGCCGCCGCTTGGCTGAAGCTGAGCGAACGCGCGAAGAGCTTGCTGCGCGCCGCGTTGCCGACGAGCGCGTGCGCATCGCGCGTGAAGTGCACGACATCACGGCGCATTCCCTTTCTGCGGTCACCATTCAGGCGGCAGCGGCGGAGCGCCTCATCGATTTGAACCCTGCCGCAGCGAAAGAGGCGATTGCCGATATTCGCTCGGTTTCGAAGTCGTCGCTCGATGAAATTCGCTCACTTATTGGAGTGCTGCGCGGCGACGAGGCAGCCGAGCATGCCCCTGCCGAAGGCACCGAGCGCATGGGCGACGTCGTGTCGTTCTTGCAGCGCGCTGGCATCGAGGTCGATTTTGACGAAAGCGACTACGACAAGGCGCAGGTGCCCGCATTCGTCGATATGGCGTTGTTCTCGCTCGCGCGCGAGTCGGCTACCAATGCCGTGCGTCATGCCCATGCCGCACATATCTGCATTGAGTTGGCATCTTCCCCTTTGAAGGCAGTGCTCGTGTTTTCCGACGATGGCGTCGGCATGGGCAGTGGGGTGCGCGAGCATGCCGAAGGCCATGGCCTTGAGGGCATGGGCGAGAGAATCGAAGCGCTCAATGGCGCATTCACCATAGAAAGCGAGCCTGGTTGCGGATGCACGATTCGCGCCGAAGTACCCTTGGAGGTGGTACATGATGACGAACATCGATGAGACGTGCGGCGGCGCACCCATTCGGGTTGCCATTGCCGATGACCAAGATCTGGTTCGTAAGGGCTTCAGGCTCATTCTTTCGTCGTTTCCCGGCATTGAAGTGGTGGGTGAGGCGGTCGATGGCGCCGATGCCGTCGCATTGGCGCGTCGCATGCGTCCCGACGTGTTGCTCATGGACATTCGCATGCCGCGCAAAGATGGCATCGAGGCCTGCCGAGAGCTTGCGGGCGACCCCGATACGGCCGATGTTGCGGTGCTCATTCTCACGACATTCGACATCGACGAATACGTCTACGATGCGCTTGCGGCAGGTGCGAGCGGCTTCTTGCTGAAAGACGTCGATCCCGACGATTTGGCGCAGGCCATTCGTGTTGTGCATGAGGGCAATGCGCTTATTCAGCCGTCGATTACGCGCCGCTTGGTCGAAACCTACGCCGCGTCGCGCAGCAAAGCGCGCTTCGATGGCACGCGCATCTCTGATCTTACCGACCGAGAACGCGAGATTCTCACCATGGTCGGCAAGGGCATGTCCAACGACGAAATCGCTGCTGAACTGGTGATTTCTCCCGCAACGGTTCGCACGCATGTGGGCCGCATCATGGTGAAGCTCGACGCCCACGATCGAGCTCAGCTCGTGGTTGCCGCCTATGAAAGCGGTTTGGTGAAACCGGGCATGTAGGGCACCTCAAGGGAAAAGGTAGCTACTAATGCGCTCCTCTTGCCGCGCGATCCATGGCGAAATCGTGGGGCGCTTTATGAAGAAGAACGAATGGATGTTCTATTTCTGCTATTATGGCGCGGTTGCAAATACTTGGCAGAAAGGTCGAGATCGTGGCCAGCGATTCCATCGTCATCAAGGGTGCGCGTGAGCATAACCTGAAAAACGTCGACGTTACCATCCCTCGCGATAAGCTCGTGGTTATTACGGGCCTGTCGGGCTCGGGCAAGTCGTCGCTCGCGTTCGACACCATCTACGCCGAGGGCCAGCGCCGCTATGTGGAAAGCCTTTCCGCCTATGCCCGCCAATTTTTGGGGCAAATGAACAAGCCTGATCTTGATTCAATCGATGGCCTCTCTCCTGCGGTGGCGATTGACCAGAAAACCACGTCGAAAAACCCGCGTTCAACGGTTGGTACTACGACGGAAATCTACGACTACCTGCGCCTTCTGTTCGCTCGCGTGGGCACGCCGCATTGTCCTGAATGTGGGCGCGAAATCAAGGCTCGCACCACCGACCAAGTGACCGACGAGATTCTTGCGCTCGGCGAAGGTAAAAAAGCGCTCATCTTGGCGCCCGTCGTGGTAGGGCGCAAGGGCGAGCACACGAAAATTCTTTCTGATCTGCAAAAAGAAGGCTTCTCGCGCGTGCGTATCGACGGCGTGGTGCAGCGTTTGGAAGGCGAGCCCGTCAAGCTCGACAAGAAGTTCAAGCACACGATCGACGTCGTGATCGACCGCGTGGTGTTGAAGGCGTCTGCGACGAGCCGCATTGCCGAATCGGTTGAAACGGCGACGAAGCTTTCCGACGGTCGCGTAGTGTGCCACTTGGTCGATGAAGAGGTTCAAGAAGCCGACGGGCAGAAATCGACTCCGGGCTTCACGACGGTATGGCCGGGCGACCATTTCTATTCGCTTGCCCTTGCATGTCCCGAGCATGGCCATTCGATGGATGAGCTGCAGCCGCGCGACTTCAGTTTTAATGCCCCCTATGGCGCCTGCCCCGATTGCGCGGGCCTCGGCAGCCGCGAGGAAGTCGATCCAAGCCTGCTCATTCCCGACCCGTCGCTGTCGCTGAACGAGGGCTGCATTGCGCCGTTCGCAACGGGCAATTATTACCCCCAGGTGCTTCGCGCAGTATGCAGGCATATGGGCGAAGATCCGGCAACCCCGTGGGAAGATTTGAAGAAGAAAACGCGCGACGTGCTGTTGTATGGCCTTAAGAGCGAAAAGGTTTTCGTCGACTACGTGACCGTCGATGGCCGCGAAACGGGCTGGAGCATCGATTGGGAAGGCGCCTGCGAAGCGGTTATGGGCCGTTATAAAGACTCGACGAGCGATTCCCAGCGCGAAAAATACGAGAAGTATTTCGCTACTATTCCATGCGCGTCATGCGGCGGAAAGCGCCTGAAGCCTGAGATTCTCGCCGTGACTGTTGGCGGCAAGAATATCCACGAAGTGTGCGATATGTCGGCCGCCGATGCGCTGGAGTTCTTCAGCAATCTGCAACTCGACGAGCGCCAGGCGTTCATCGCCGCGGCTATCGTGAAAGAGGTGCGTGCGCGCCTGCAGTTCTTGGTCGATGTGGGTCTTGATTATTTGACGCTCGAACGTGGCACGGCGTCGCTTTCAGGCGGTGAGGCTCAGCGCATTCGCCTGGCCACGCAGATTGGTGCTGGCCTCATGGGCGTGTTGTACATTCTGGACGAGCCGTCCATCGGCCTGCATCAGCGCGACAACGAGCGCCTCATCGCCACGCTTGAACGCCTGCGCGATTTGGGTAACACGGTTATCGTTGTGGAGCATGACGAAGATACCATTCGCCACGCCGACTATGTTATCGATATGGGCCCTGGTGCGGGCGAGAAGGGCGGCCATGTGGTTGCCGCGGGCACGCCCGATGAAGTGGCGGGCGCCGAGGGGAGCTTCACGGCCGACTACCTGTCGGGCCGCCGCCGCATCGAGGTGCCTGAGGCTCGCCGCAAGCCCAAACGAGGCGCCATCAAACTCACCGGTGCTTGCGAGAACAACCTGAAGAACGTGTCCATTTCCGTTGAGCTTGGCACGCTTACCGTGGTCACGGGCGTTTCGGGGTCGGGCAAAAGCTCGCTTATCACCGACACGCTTGCGCCTGCGCTCGCGAACCGCATCAATCACGCGCGCCATCGCACGGGCGAATACCGCAAGCTCACGGGCTACGAGGCGCTTGATAAGATTGTCGATATCGACCAAAGCCCCATCGGTCGCACGCCGCGTTCGAATCCCGCGACGTATATCGGCTTGTGGGATGACATTCGTGCGCTGTTTGCAAGCACGCAGGAGGCGAAGGCGCGCGGCTATGCGCCTGGCCGCTTCAGCTTCAATGTGAGCGGTGGTCGCTGCGAGGCGTGCAAAGGTGATGGCCAAATCAAAATCGAGATGCACTTCTTACCCGATGTCTATGTGCCGTGCGAGGTGTGCGGCGGCATGCGCTATAACCGCGAGACCTTGCAGGTGACATACCGCGGCAAAAACGTGTACGACGTGCTCGATATGACGGTCGACGAGGCGCTCGAGTTTTTCAAGAACTTGCCGGGCTTGGCGCGTAAGCTCCAAACGCTGCACGATGTGGGCTTGGGCTACATTCGATTGGGCCAACCTGCCACCACGCTTTCGGGCGGCGAGGCTCAGCGCGTAAAGCTCGCGAGCGAGTTGCAGCGTCGGCAGACGGGCAAAACGTTCTACGTTCTCGACGAGCCCACCACGGGCCTGCATATGGAAGATGTGCGGCAACTTCTTGATGTTTTGCAACGTCTTGTCGATGCGGGGAATACGGTGCTCGTTATTGAGCATAATCTTGACGTTATTAAGACCGCCGACCGATTGATCGACCTCGGACCCGAAGGAGGCTCGCGCGGTGGTACCATTGTGGCCACGGGTACGCCCGAGCAGGTTGCGAAGGTCCCCGAAAGCCACACGGGTCGCTTCTTGCGAGATATTTTGAACGTCTAGCCGCCTGTGCGCGGCTTGCGCGTTAAAGGGGGATGTTACATGCAGAAATCGCGGCCGCATTTCGCACGCGGCGTGCTTTTCGCTCTTATTGGAGGCGTGAGCTGGGCTTTTTCTGGCACATGCGCAGAATTCCTTTTTGAGACGCAGCATCTCTCGCCGGCGTGGGTCACGTCGGTGCGATGCATGATTTCGGGCGTCGTGTTCCTGATTCTTGCGGCCATCATCGATCGCGAGCGCTTTCTCGAAGCCGCCAAAAACAAGCGCGCGTGGGTTGCATTCGCGGTCAATGGCCTTTTCGGCACGGTGTTTTGCCAGTTCACGTACCTCACGTCCATCAGCTACACCGATTCAGGCACTACGACCGTGCTTTCGATGGTGGGCTTGGCCTTGGTCATGGGCTACAGCTGTCGGGCAAGCCATCGCCTGCCACGAAAACGCGAGGTGTTCGGCCTCATTCTCACGCTTGTCGGCGTCGTGCTCATTGCAACGAATGGTGACATTTCGAGTTTGGCTATGCCGCTGCCCGGTCTTGTGTGGGGCTTGCTTTCGGCTGTGGGCCTTGCTGCGTACAACATCATCCCCGTTAAGCTTATCGGCCGCTATGGCAGCCTGGTCACCATGGGTTTCTCGATGTTCGTGGCGGGCGTTTCCATGTGCTTTATCGAGCAGCCCTGGACGGTTTCCGTCGACGTGAATACCGAAGTGATTTTGGGCATGGCTGCGATTATCGTGGTTGGCACGGTCATTGCCGCATGGATTTATATGCAAGCCATTGCCGATATCGGCGCGGTGAAGGCATCGATGATTGCTGCGGTCGAACCTGTAGCGGCTACTATTTTCACGGTCACGCTGCTTGGGACGCGTTTCGAGCTCGTTGACCTTGTTGGCTTTGCGTGCATCGTTGCCATGGTACTGCTTGTGAGTTCGAAACCCGATGACGAGCAAAAACTTGCGGAAGACTTGGCAGGCAAAACAGGGGAAGAAGATACGGTTCCAACTCCCGAGTCCATTGAGCTCGCCCATGCTGAGGCTGCGATTCGTGCGGCGCGGGCTGTGCCGGGGTCGCAGGCTGCGCTTGAGGAAGTTCCTGCTCCCGAACCTGTCGTGCTGTGGGACCCTGCCATTTCCCAGAAGGCGCGCGAAAAGGCCAACAGTGGCGAGCTTTCTTTAGAGGAGATGATTTGCTCTCCCGAAGCGGCCCATTTGGTTGACGCGAAGTCAAATACGAAAGATACCGTGCGTCATGGCGTGCGTGAAGGCATAGCGCTTGCCGTGTTCGGATTTCTTGTTGCCGCTGGTTTCATAGCGCTTACAACGTATATTTCCGCCGGGCATAATTTGAACTACGCTTCTACGGGCATCGACGACATCGCGGGCAACATGTCGGGGTATGGCGTGATTTTGTATGAGGGTACGGTTGAGTCTTCAGCTTCTGCCGAGTCTTCTTTGGCGAGCGACAATGCGCTGGGCTCCAACGAATCGGCTCGTATTGGCGAAAGCGCCAAATCGGACGAAGGCGCCAAAGAGGGCGCGTCGAGCGCGAAAGGCGAATCGGACGAGCAGTCTGTCAAAGGCTTCGTGAAAATGGCTTTGGGCCTCGATTCCGAAACCGAGGCGGGCGTTTCAGGTTCGGCGAAGGCTTCGGAATCGACGGGCGCATCGGCCTCGACGTCTGGTTCGGCTTCCGACGCTGCGAATGACCCCATGACGATGGACGAAGCGAAGGAAATCTACGAGGCGAAGAAGGCGACGGTTCTCGGGCTCGATGTGAGCGATTTGGAGCAGTACCAATTCGGTCGTATCATCATGAAGGGCGGCCATACCTATGGCATCGTGAGCATTACCGATGACGAGCTTGCCGCGCTTGATTTGCCGAAGGCGGCCACGACCACGAAAACCACCATTACGACATCGCGTGAGTCCCGCACATCGTCAGTGGGCTCGAGCGCGAAGATTTCCACGAAGAGCGCGTACGCGAATGTGGCCGAACTGCTCGCCGATGTCGACGCCGATTCTATTGACGAAGAGCTGGTTGCCCGCGTCGGTGACGTCATCGACCATTTCCGCAATGCTGGCGTCGACGTTGTTGTCGTACTCACGCACGATGTTCGTCCCATGGCGGCGATCGATGGCGCCGATGTGGTGATTACCGTGCGAACCGATGAGCGTTTTTCGCAAAGCCAAATGATTAGCCATACGTTGTACGTCGATACACCCGAGGTCGGCTCGGTGGGCGCCTTGCTCGTTGCTCCCGGCAACGTGGTTTCGAGCCGCGTGCTTACGGGTGAAACGACGAGTGCGGGCGCGTCGACGAGCGCCGAGGGCAGCAATTCGTCGTACGTTGAGAAGGCCGATTAGCCAGAGCGATTTTGGAAGAAGGATAACCAATGCTGAATACCAATAACGAGAGTGCTATGTCCGTCGAGGCGCGCAAAGCAGCTTTGGAGCTCTCCGCTTTTATCGAGAAGTGCCCAAGCATGTTCCATACGACGGCCGAGATTTCCGATCGATTAAAGAGCGCGGGATTCACGTTCCTTCCTGAAGGCGAGGCGTGGAGCGTTGAGCGCGGCGGGAAGTATTTCACGACGCGCAATGGTTCAACGGTCGTCGCGTTCAAGGTGGGCGAGCAGCTCGACAATTACCATTTCCAAATCACCGCCGCGCATGGCGACTCGCCGACGTTCAAGCTCAAGGCGCAAAGCGAGCTCGAGGGTCCGAGCGAGTACATGCGCCTGAATACCGAGGTGTACGGTGGCGCTATCGACTACACGTGGTTTGATAAGCCGCTTGGTTTGGCGGGCCGCGTGCTCGTGCGCGAAGGCGGGCGCATCGAAAGCAGGTTGTACGATTCGGCCTGCGACGTCGCACTCATTCCTAGTTTGGCGATTCATATGGATCGCTCCGTGAACGAGAAGTTCTCCCCGAACCGTCAGACCGACCTTATGCCGCTGTTTTCGGCTGGTGCGCTCACGCGCGGCGCGCTAGATGAATACGTTGCTTCTGAACTGGGGGTTTCTGCCGACCAGGTAATTTCTCGCGATATATTCTTGGTGAATCGCCAAAAGCCCCAGCTGTGGGGCGCTGCCGAAGAATTCCTTTCAGCGCCCAAACTCGACGATTTGGCGTGCGCTTTCGTTTCGCTCGAGGCGTTTTTGGCTGCGGAAAACGACCGCGACGTATCTGTGTATTGCTGTTTCGACAACGAAGAGGTTGGATCGAATACTAAGCAGGGCGCTATGTCCACGGTGCTGCGCGATACGCTTGAGCGCATGAATGCCGCGCTCGGCTTCTCGCGGGAAGATTATCACTGCGCCGTTGCGAAATCGATGCTTGTGAGCTGCGATAACGCTCATGCTTTGCATCCGAATCGACCCGAAGTGGCCGATGCGGAAAACCGTCCCGTTCTTGGCGGCGGCATGGTGGTCAAGGAGGCCGCGAACCAAAAATACTGCACCGACGCGTTTTCGCGTGCCGCGTTCCTTTCGGTATGCGAGGCGGCAGGCGTGCCCGTGCAAACGTTCGCCAACCGAAGCGATATGGCGGGCGGCTCCACTCTGGGTAACTTGTCGAACACTCAGGTGAGCATGCATGGCGTTGACGTGGGATTGCCGCAACTCGCGATGCATTCGAGCTATGAGACCTGCGCCGCGTGCGACGTGAAGCTTTCCATCGACGCGCTGAAGGCGTTCTTCGATGCGGAAATCGTCATCAACGGGTCCGACTCTATCGAGCTGAAATAGGGAAGACCTCCGAACTGAATTCAGGTAGGGAGAAACGGCGACCTCGGGCCATATACTCGAAGGCCGCCGCTTTGCATTGCAGGCGCAGAAACGCCACCAACGGGCAATAAAAAAGCGCCCGAAGGCGCTTTGAGGTGCTATTTGTGCTCGCCGACGAAGAACAGCGCAAGCGTTCCTGGTCCGGAATGTGCGCCGATAACGGGGTCGACGTAGTTCACGACGAACTCGGTGCAGCCGAGGCGTTTCTTGATTTCGCTTTCTAGCAGCACGACGTCTTCGATGCAGTCGCCGTGGGTGATGAAAATCGTTTGGTTCGCCGGGTCAATCGCCGTTTGCTCCATATGGTCGACGAGCGCCTTGATTGCTTTACGACGTCCGCGTGCCTTTTCCACGGGAACAAGGCGGCCTTCGTTGTCGACATGCATCACGGGCTTGATGTTGAGCAGCGTTCCCGCCCATGCGCTCGTGCGGCTTACGCGTCCGCCGCGGAACAGGAACATCAAATCATCGACGGTAAACCAGTGGCACAGGTGGTCGCGCGTTTCACGCACGAAGTCGGCGACTTCTTCAAGCGACGCGCCTGCTTCCTTTTTCTTGCAGGCCAAATATACGAGCATGCCTTCGCCGCCCGATGCTGCGAACGTTTCGACTGCGCAGAGCGTGCGATTGGGATATTCCCCGGCAAGTTGTTTCATCAGCAGCTCCGTGGCTTCATAGGTGCCTGAAAGTGCGCTCGAGAACCCCAGGTAGAGCACATCGCGGCCAGCATCGAGCACGCGGCGCAGCGTGGTTTCGGTTTCTTGCATGTTGGGAAGGGAGGTGGTGATGACCTTCCCTTCGCGCATCATCGTGTAGAACTGTCGCAAGTCGGTTTTCTCGCCCTTGAGGTAGCTGCGGTGCTGCACGCCGTCGACCATGAAGGTTAGGGGTAGAATCTCGAGCCCGAATGCGTCGATCGTCTCTTCGGTAAGATTGCATGCTGAGTCGGTGACAATTTGATAGCTCATAAGTGCTCCCGTCGTTGTGGCCGCGCGCACGCGGCGCTCCGCTCTCAAACCGCGGAATAGAAAAAGTATAGCGGTAGGTGTCAAGATGTTTTGACAAAGGCCATTTTTATTGTTTTCGAACGCGTGTTTCCGCGGAAAACTACATGGAGCAGCATGCAGAAGCGCGCTGCGACCGGTGGCGATAAAAGCTTACGCGGGAGTAATGCGCTTCGTTGCGAAGAGGGAACAGGGTTCGGGGCGGGCGCTGCGAGGTTTGGGATGCGAACGGCCCGTGCGTCACGCGTGCGAATGCCTGCGCGGCGTGTGAACCTCATAGAATGTGCCCGTTGCCGTAGGCGTTTACGCTGCGATGTTTTATACTCTGAAAACTTGCGCGAAGGCCGTGGTGGCTTCGCGTGAACCGTACTGCCCCAAGCGCGATTCGGCGCTTGGAACACGCACAGAAGAAAGGAATCGGAGTACACGATGGGAAACGATTACAAGCAGTCGATGAATCTGCCGAAGACCGACTTCTCCATGAGGGCGAACCTTCCGCAGAACGAGCCGAAGCGCCTGGAGAAGTGGGCCGAAGAGGACATCTATCATCGCATTCTCGAGAAGAACAAAGATGGCGAGCCCTTCATCTTGCATGATGGCCCCCCGTATGCGAATGGCCCGATCCACATCGGCCATGCCTTCAACAAGATTCTGAAAGACTTCGTGATTAAGTCGCACGCGCAGCGCGGCTATTTCACGCCGTATATTCCTGGTTGGGACTGCCACGGCCAGCCGATCGAGCATGAGGTCGAAAAGAAGCTCGGCACCGAGAAAATGCGCGAGCTGCCTCAGGCGACGGTGCGCCGTCTGTGCCGCGAGTGGGCAGAAAAGTTCGTCGACGTGCAGCGCAACGACTTCAAGCGCCTGGGCGTGAATGGCGATTGGGAACATCCGTACCTCACGTTCCAGCCGAATTTCGAGAGCGCGAACGTCGAAGTGTTCAAGAAGCTTTACCTCAATGGCGCCGTGTACCGCGGCCGCAAGCCCATTCATTGGTGCTCGCATTGCCACACCGCACTCGCCGAGGCCGAAATCGAATATGCCGACGAGACGTCGCCTTCGATTTACGTGAATTTCAAGCTCAACAACATTCCGGCTGCTTTCGCCGAGGCCGGCGTCGACCTCGAGCGCGCCTACGTGCTTATTTGGACTACCACGCCGTGGACGCTGCCTTCGAACACCGCTGTGTCGCTGGGTCCCGACATCGATTACTGCTTCGTCGAGGCCGACGGCAAGTTCATGATGTTCGCGAAGGACATGGTCGAGGCTGTCGCCAAGGTCGCTGGCTGGGAGAGCTATCGCATCGTTGAGGCGAATGGCGAGCCCGTCACCATGAAGGGCGACCAGTTCGGCGACATCACGTATATCTGCCCCGTTCTGCACGAGAACACGGGCCGCATCATCTGGGGCGAGCATGTCACCCTCGACGCGGGCACTGGCGCCGTTCACACGGCTCCCGGCCATGGCGTCGACGACTACAAGGTTGGCATGAAGTTCGGCGTCGACACCATCATGCCGATTGACGACGACGGCCGCTTCACCGATTACGTGCCGCAATGGGCGGGGCTTACCACCGACGAGGCCAACCCGAAGATCATCGAGTGGCTGCGCGAGCAGGGCACGCTCGTCGCTCATGTCGACATTGTGCACAGCTACCCGCATTGCTGGCGTTGCCATGAGCCCGTTATTTTCCGCGCGACTGACCAGTGGTTCGTCTCTATGGACAACACGGGCTTGCGCGAAGCTGCGCTCGACCAGATTCACAACCACGTGGAGTTCATCCCCGAGTGGGGCGTGAACCGCATTGGCGCCATGGTTGCCGATCGTCCCGACTGGTGCATCTCGCGCCAGCGCAGCTGGGGCGTGCCGATTCCTGTGTTCAAGTGCGCGAGCTGCGGCGAGACCGTTGCGACCGAAGAGACCTTCGACGCGGTTATCGACCTGTTCAACACCGAAGGCGCCGACGCATGGTTCACGAAGGAGCCCAAGGAATACCTGCCCGAGGGCACGTGCTGCCCGAAGTGCGGTTGCACCGACGTTGTGCCCGAGAAAGATATCCTCGACGTATGGTGGGAGTCGGGCGTGTCGCACGTGGGCGTGCTGAAGCACCGCGCCGAGGCCGATCACCTGCGTTGGCCTGCCGATATGTACCTCGAAGGCTCTGACCAGCATCGCGGTTGGTTCCAGAGCTCGCTTCTGTTGGGCACGGGCGCGTTTGGCCAATCGCCCTACAAGAGCGTCATGTGCTGCGGCTTTACCGTTGACGAAAACGGCGAGAAGATGTCGAAGTCCAAGGGCAACGGCATCGCTCCCCAGGAAGTCATCGACAAGTACGGCGCCGACGTGCTGCGCCTGTGGGTCGCGTCCACCGACTACTCGGTCGACGTTTCCATCGGCGATAACATTCTGCAGCGCACTTCCGATGCCTACCGTCGTTTCCGCAACACGTTCCGCTTCTTGCTCGGCAACCTCGACGGTTTCGATTTCAAGCGCGACGCTGTATCGCTTGACGAGATGCGTCCCGTTGATGTGTGGGCGATGCTGCGCCTGAAGCAGCTGCTCGACGACGTGGAGCGCGGCTACAACGAGTACCACTTCCACCAGGTATTCCGTGCGCTCTACGACTACGTCGTCGGCGATTTGTCGTCGGTGTATATGGACGTCGTGAAAGACCGCCTGTACGCCGAGGCACCTGGTTCAGTGGCGCGCCGCTCGGCTCAAACTGTGCTCATGAACATCCTCGAGGTGCTCGTGCGCGTCATGAGCCCGATTCTGTCGTTCACCTGCGACGAGGTATGGGAGCATTATCCCGAGACCGAGCGCAACCGCGAGGGTCGTCCCGTGAGCGTGCAGCTGGCCGGTTGGCCCGAGGCCGCCGATTTCATTCCGGCGTTGCCCCAGGGCGAGGCCGCCGAGGCCGTTATGGCGAATTTCGCGTGCCTGCTTGAGGTTCGCGACGCCGTGACGAAGGCCATCGAGGAAGCGCGCAACGCGAAAACCGTTGGCAAGAGCCAAGAAGCCGTGCTGAAAATTACGGTTTCCCAGGCTGTCGCCGACGTGCTTGGCGCATATGATGCAGCCGACCTCGAAGAGCTTTTCATTGTGAGCCACGTCGACGTTGTCGCAGGCGATGCTGAAGAGGCGCAGGTCGAGGTTTCCGCAACCAGCGAGCCGAAGTGCCCGCGCTGCTGGAACCATCGTGAGCTGGGCGGCAACGCGAACCATGCTGAAGTGTGCAAGCGCTGCGGCGATGTTCTCGACCAACTCGCGTAAACATTCGCGTTTTCGCGAATCGCGAGCCATCGAACCCTGGGCGTGCTGGATAGCTAACCCGGGGTTTGGCACGCTCGCGCGTTGCGACTTATAAGGCGGGCCGGGGGAGTGACCTTTCGGCCCGCTCCGCTTTTTAAAGAAAGGTCCACGTGACTACCGATATCGTGACATCGAAGAATTCTAAAAAGAAGGCAGCTGCGCTTTTCGCGGTGATTGTCCTTGTCTGGCTGGTGCTCGATCGCCTTACGAAGGCGTACTTCGAAGGCGCCTATGAGCTTGGACAGGCGGGAGCCAACTGCGGTCTGTTCCGCTTCACGCTCGTGCATAATACGGGCGCCGCATGGGGCATGTTCGGCAATTCGACGTTTGCCCTGGGCATTACCTCGAGCATCGTGTGCGTGCTCATCGTGCTCGTGTTCGCATTCTGGGAAAAACTCGCCGGCCATGCGCCAAGCGCCCTTGAAACGATTGCACTCGCCTTGGTGTGTTCGGGCGGCTTGGGCAATGCTATCGACCGCTTCAGTCAGCTCTACGTTGTTGACTTCATCGATTTCACGTTCATCGACTTCCCGGTATTCAATGTTGCCGATATTGGCGTGACCTGCGGTTTCGTATTGCTTGTTATAGGGTATTTGCTCGTGACGCGCAAGGAGGACGCCCATGTCTAGCTATGCGAGCAATGTGGTGCCCAAAGAGTGTGAGGGCATGCGCCTTGATGCTTACATGGCTTCTCAAGGGCTGTATCCCACGCGCAGCGCCGCCGCGAAATGCATCGCCGACGGCTATTGCGCGCTCAACGGCAAGCTGCCGCGCAAGAGTGCGTCGGTTTGCGCGGGCGATGTGCTTGAATACGAGACGTATGAAGACCCGCATGCGCCCGAGCTCGTCGCGGCCGATATTCCGCTCGACATTCGCTATGAAGATGACTACCTGCTCGTTATCTCGAAACAGGCGGGACTGGTGTGCCATCCCGCGGAGGGCCATTACGGCGACACGCTCGTGAATGCGCTTATCGCGCACTGCGGCAAGGAAAACCTCTGCGACGTGCAGGGCGAGCAAGACCGCCTCGGCATCGTCCATCGCCTTGATCGTGACACGAGCGGCCTTATGTTGTGTGCGAAAACGAACGAAGTGGGCCTTGCGCTTATGGAGGATATTCGATTGAAAGACGTCGATCGCCATTATCTGGCGCTCGTGCAGGGATGGATTCCCCTTGATACCGGCATCGTCGACGCTCCTATCGCGCGTGGCGGCCGCGACCGGCTTCGCATGGAGGTTTCCGATCGTGAAGACGCCCGTCCGTCCATCACGACGTTTACGGTCAAGCGTCGCTTCGAACCCGGCAAAAACGACGACGGTTTCACACTCATCGATTGCAAGCTCTTTACGGGCCGCACGCATCAGATTCGCGTGCATATGGAATACATCAAGCATCCGTGCGTGGGAGATCCGGTGTATGGCTGGAAGAAGAAGGAGAATCTCGGCCTCGACCGACAGTTCCTCCATTCGTACCGCCTTGCGTTCACTCATCCCATTACGGGCGAGCGTATGGAGTTTGAAGATACGCTGCCACCCGATTTCCAAGAAGTTATCGACGAATTGGAAGCTCGCGAATAGGTTGATTCGTTCGGCTCGTCTTGCGGATTAGCCCATTTAAAACCATGTCGGGCTACCGTACCGCTTCACCTTATGGTTTCGTTATGCGCTCGTCTGGCTGCGTTCAATATCAAACTGAAGAACAAGCTTGAACGCAGACGGCTTTGGACGGGCTTATCGGCAAGGCAAACCTTCTCAAACGATTAGCATTCTTTGGGCGCTCCCCTTGGGCACCTGAATCCGATAGATTCCGCACGAGCAGAACAGCACTTAATGTGCTGTTCGTAGCGAGCAGGACTTGACCGAAGCGGATTCAGGTACCCAAGGGGAGCGTTTTGTTTCGTGAGCTCTTTTAGGCGTGCCATATAAACGAAAAGAGACGCATAACGCGTCTCTTTTCGACAAGCTGAAAGCGAAAGGTAAGCGCTCGCTTTCAATATGATTCGGCCGACGCTTTCGCGCCAAGGAGTGGCCGAATGTAGCGAAGGGGAGCGCCCGCACGCTTAAGGAAGCCGTGCGGGCGCTGGGAAGAAGCTGAAAGTTCGCTCGAATTAGCGGCCAACCCAGTTGGGGGTGCGCTTCTCGGTGAAAGCCAGCGGGCCCTCGATGCCGTCTTCGGTCTTCTCGAGGAAGCGATAAGCACCGTCGCAGTAGCGCATCGCGTCTTCCTCGGACATCTGGTCGGCGGCATGAACCAGGTACTTGGTCCACTTCAGAGCCAGAGGAGCGTTCTTCAGAACCTGCTCGGCCAGCTCGATAGCCTTGTCCATGACCTCTTCGGCCGGAACGACGTAGTTGATCAGGCCAAGCTCCTTCGCCTCGGGAGCCTTGATCTTCTTGCCGGTGAGCAGAAGTTCCATGCAGTCCTTGCGGTTGATGTCGCGAGCGAGGCGAACGATGCCGCCCGTGGAAGCGATGATGCCCAGACCAACCTCAGTGCAGCCGAACTTGGCGTTCTCGGCAGCGACAACCATGTCGCAGGAAAGGGCGATTTCCATGCCGCCGCCAGCAGCGGAGCCGTTGCATGCCGCGATGATGGGCTTGGAGCACAGACGAGCCGTGATGCCACCGAAGCCGTGCTCGGTAACGGTCTGGCACTCGCCGCCCTCAGAGAGCTCGGAGAGGTCCTCGCCGGCGCAGAAGACCTTGCCGGTGCCCGTCACGATGATGGCGCGCACAGCCTTGTCCTTTTCGGCGTGGTTCATGATGTTTTCCATAGCGTCGGAAGTTGCGCCGTTCAGCGCATTGGCGACTTCGGGACGGTTGATGCGGATGATCAGCAGTCCGTCCTCGCGAAGCTCGGATACGACAGTGTCGGTTCCGTAGTAATCTGCCATGTTTCCTCCTTGATGTCGCGGCTTTCATTTTTAAAAGCCTATATACGCCCAGTGGCATATCCCCTGGTTGTTTCAAGCGGGGCAAACCCGCTTTTACTCGAGGTGCGTTGTCGACCGATTCACGCATTTGGCCAGTTTGGCTGTCCGCTGCCGAACCGACCATTCGGTCGGCTTCGCACCTCGTGGTTGCTACAATATGGCCGCCCGTGGCGCTTCGGTATCGCTTGAGTTGGTGTAATTGAGGTTTCAACGTAAATTGAGTGCATCGCTAAAAAAATAGTAGATGGGTCATTTTTACGTTTCTGTGGTATAAATTGGCTGCAAAAAATGCGCTAAGGCGAAATGGCGGTTATAATCGCGCCATTGCATTATGGAATGCGCCACGCTTTGCAAAACGAAAAGCAAGGGGAGCTTGCTGCGGCGCGCATTCCGAAACATATGCATAAGGGGCGACGCGACGAGAATCCGTCGCGGTTGCGCGAATAGGAAGGCGCGGCAATGGATTTCATGTTGAGCGATGCCGATCGCGTGCTTATTTCGCAAGTGCGCGAATTTGGCAAGAATTACTTTAATAAAGAGTCGGTTGCGCAATGGCGCCGCGATATGGGTTTGCCCGATGAGGTCGTGAAGGCGTTCGTCGATCTCGATTTCAATGGGTTTGGCGTCATCCATCGTCGCAATCATGTTCATTACGACCTGCTCGCGCAGGTTCTTGTACTCGAGGAATTGTCGCGCGTTTCGGGCGCGACCCTGCCGTTCCAAAACGATTTCCTTCAGCTCCAGATTCTCGAGGCTTTCGCAAGTCCCTCGCAAACCGACCCCATTCGCCTTGAATACCAGAATACTGGGCGTCTTGCGTTCGCTTTTGCGGTTTCCGAGCCGAATTCGGGTTCTGATACAACGGGCATGAAGACGTCTGTTCGCTCCATTGACGGACGTTTGTTCATGAATGGCGAGAAGATGTTCGTGAATAATGGCGAATACGCGCCAGCCCTGCTTGTTGCGGCAATCGATGAGGATGCGCCTGCTGAAAACGGGCATCCCGCCTTGTCCATGTGGATGGTTCCGCGTACCGTGAAAGGCGTCGAGGCGGTTCCCGAGAGCAAGATTGGCCAAGAGATGCTCCCGTTTGCCCATATTCGCTTCGATAATGTCGAACTTGACGAGTCGTGGCGTTTGCAAGGGCCGGCAAGGGGCTTTCCTCAATTGTTCAGCTTCTTTGAATACGGCCGCGTTTTCGCGTGTGCAACGGCGCTTGGCGAGGCGCAGGCTGCGATGGACGATGCGGTCGAGTGGGCGCGCGAGCGCACCGCATTCGGCACGCCTGTGTCGAATTTCCAGCAGGTCCAAGAGATGTTGACCGACATGGAAGTGAAGCTCACGAATATGCGCCATATGGTCTATAAAGCCGCGTGGGAATTCGACCACGACGTGCATGAACGCTTGACTGTGGCGCTTATGAAGCGCTACGTGCCGCGTGCTGCAACCGAGGTCGCAAGCGATGCCATGCAGATTCTTGGCGGTCGAGGCTATACAACGCATGAGCGCATTTCTTCGATTTGGCAAGATTGCCGCGGCTTCCAAATCGCCGAGGGCACCGATCAGATCATGGTCTACATCGCGGCGCCTCTTGTGATGCGCAAGTATGCGGAAGCTGCGATGTAGCCATCTTTCGCCTAATTCTTATCGATTGCGAGGGGAGCGCGAGCTCCCCTCGTTTCTTTTGGGTCAGTTTTTCGAGAACTGTCCATCAATTGCAAGCCCATAACGTAAAAATTGGGATAGAAAACTATCCAATTTGCTTATATTTGTGGGGCAACTATCGCCGATACTTATCGTTTTAGGGTCAGAAATGCAATATTGACCGTAACATGATGTGCAGATTTGCAGGATTATACTTAGTGAATTTGTTCTTGGATCGGCGCCTTCGGGTGAAATCTAAGGCGCCTGCCTTCTTAAGGGAATTCTGGCCCCCTTAAGAAGGCAGGCCACATCGTCTGGTCTTTCATAAGGAGGAAAGAAATTGGGCGAAACTGCAACCTACACCGATAAGATGAGCGTGCGTCACATTCTCATCATTATCTCGGGCATCATGATCACCTTCGGATGCTCGGCTCTCGTCTTCTCGACGTGGAGTGCTTTCCAGGCCTACGTCCCCGATCTGTTGGGCGTTCCTACCACTCAATGGGCGCTGTACATCACGGTGCTCTACCTGGCCGAAGCTTTCTCGGCGCCGTTCATCGGCAACTTGCTCGCTAAGACCGACATCCGCATCGTGCTTTCCGCATCTGCGCTTCTCGTCGGCGTCGGCTTCATCCTCATTTCGCTCATCAAGAGCATGTGGATCTTCTACGTTGCCGGCCTCATGATGGGTCTTGGCGAAGTTGGTCTGCTCTGGCTGGCTGTTCCCACGCTGTGCAACAAGTGGTTCAACCAGAAGTCCGGTACTATCATCGGCGCTTGCATGGCATTCACCGGCATCGGTGGCGCTATCTGGCTGCAGGTCTTCAATGCGCTCATCGCTTCCGGTATGGACGTGTGGACCATCTACATGATTTGGGGCATCGCCGCTCTCGTCACTTCGCTGCCGTTCACGCTGCTGTGCATCCGCTCCACCCCTGAAGAAGCTGGCTGCCTGCCCTATGGCAAGCCTCAGACCGCTTCTGGCAAGCCCGCTGGCATCGACGCCAGCAAGGCCATGAAGTCTGTTGCCTTCTATGCGGTCTTCCTGCTCGCCGGCATCATCAACCTGCTCACCATCGTTGCTCAGCAGTTCCCGAAGTACACCAAGTCGCTCGACGACGGCACCGGCACCTTCATCGCCGTTGGCGTTACCATGGCAACCGTCATGATGGCTTCTCAGGCTATCTGCAAGCTCGCCTTGGGCGTGTGCGCCGACAAGAACTCCAAGCTCAGCTTCTTCGCGGCTTGCGCTTGCGGCATCCTCGGCGTCCTGCTCGTGTGGTTCGGCACCGGCTCCGCTATGATCCTGTACGCTGGCTCCGCTGTGTACGGCTTCTTCTTCGCCAGCTGCGTCGTTCTGGTTCCCATCTTGGTTCGCCAGCTCTTCGGCCAGCGTGAGTACCCCCAGATTTACTCCCGCGTCTCCATGTTTGTGAACATCGTTGGCGCTGTGGGTGCTCCCTTCTGGGCCTTCTTCGGCGACATGAGCTACAGCATCCTGTTCACTGTTGCTATCGTGCTCATGGTTGTGGTTCTGCTGCTCGGCATCTTCTGCTTCGGCAAGATGAAGGGCCTGCAGGCCGACTGGACCGAATAACATTCGCTCCAATCTATAGCTCCTGAAAAGGGTCGCGCTCGAAAGGGTGCGGCCCTTTTTTTCGAATGAATTCGATGCGTGATTTTCTATTGCTCGAAAAAGCCAGGAATAGGGGTTTTGCGACACTGAGAATTCGAGCCGTCAGCTGCCTTGGCATTGCCTGCGATTGGCGGCTCGGCTTTTTGTGTACGGTGCGCGTTGCGGCTCTTGTTGATGACGTCCCTATGGGATTTCGTTCGTGGCGTCGTGTGTTGTAGGGAGGGCGTTGATTTTTCAACCAGCGATTACCGTTTGTTGTCCCATTCGAAAGATCGGGTGAATTCGATGAAGTTCTCAACGGCGCGTGTTTTATATGCGGCGGTTTTAAAGGCGAGGCATACCGTGTGGAAGTCGTCGTCGACTTCCGGCAGCCGTTTGGTGATGAGCTCGCGGAAAGGAGCGAGCCCAATGGTATCGAGCGCGAGGCCGATGGTGCCCGGTGTGCTTTCCACCATGCTTCCTAAGGTGATCTCATCATTCGCATATGTGCGCGTTGCGCTCAGCCCATGCGTTGCCATGAGCGCGGAAACCTCGGCGCCAATCGGCGTTGTGGGCGGGTAGGTGATGATGTCTCTTCCGCGTAGCGAATCGAGCGTGAGATTTTTCGACCACGCAAGCTTGTCGGAGCGGTGCACGACCGCCACGAGCCGCTGGGTAAGCACGGGCACGAAGGTGAGATCGGGTTTGTTGTCGACGTAGGCCGTGAAGGCAAGTTCGTAGCGGTTGCTCTCGAGGTCTTCCAACAGAGGTTGCGTGAGGCCCTGGAAAACGTTGACCTGCGCGTCTTTTCCATATTGGTCGCGATAGCCTTTAATAAGCGATGGGAGGTAGTCGCTCTGGATGGTATAAATCGCTCCAATGTCGATGCTTCCTGTTGGCGACCCTGCGTGTTCGTGCGCCAGCGCGATGCCCTTTTCAAGCGCGTTCACCGCTTCGGTGGCGTATTGGTAGAACTCTTCTCCATATTTCGTGAGCTTGATTTTGCGCCCTTCGCGCTCGAAGAGGGGAATGCCCAATTCGCGTTCGAGCTGCGATATGGAGTTGGAAAGTGTCGGCTGCGATATGAACAGCTCTTCCGCGGCATGAGTGTAGTGCTTCACTTCAGCGAGTTTGCGGAAGTAATACAGCTGCGAAAGGTTCATCGTGCTCCATTCTTAGGGTTTTGAGCTGCGAATATTGTACCCCAGGTCATCTTCGGGCTTTCCGCGCGAAGCGAAAATGTCCCAAAACGCGAAACAGCCGCCCCGAAGGACGGCTGCTCGCACAAGCTTTTAAGGTAAGCGCTAGGCTTCCGAAGGAATTATGCACTCACGCGCTGCAAAGTCGAGTGAAGCGAAGGTTTAGTCGAAGGTGTATTCGATTTTGCCGCCATGGTTCTGGCATTCGCGTGCGATGGTGATGCGCTGTACGCAGGGGGCGCCTTCCTCGAGCCACATAGCGCGGCAGTCGCGGTAGAGACGCTCGGTGGGGCCATAGGGGCAATCCTCGAAGTAGCCGTCGCCGCCGAAGATCTCGAGCATTTCGTCAGAGACAAGCTTCACGGTGTCGATAGAGAACAGCTTGCAGATAGCAGCCTTCTCGGTGACGTACTCGTTGTGCGGGTCTTTGTTGAAGTCGCGAGCGAAGTCGTAGATTGCACAACGCAGAACATGGATCATCTTCTGCATATCGGCGATCTTGGCCTTGATCATCTGGCGGGAAGCAATCGGCTTGCCGAAGGTCACGCGGTCGTTGGCGCGCTTGAGGGAAATCTCAAGCATGCGCTGGGACATGCCGAGGTTCGACATAGCGATGTGCACGCGGGAAACGGAAAGCGAGTGAATCGCGATTTCCATGCCCTGACCCTCTTCGCCAAGCAGGTATTTCGGGTCAAGCACGAGGTTGGTGAACTTCAGACCCGCATGGCCAGCGCCACGGCAGCCCATCATGTGAGGCATGGGAACAATTTCGAAGCCGGGAGCATCGTTGGGAACCAGGAAGCCCGAAAGGCGAGTGTCCTTGTCGTCATCGGGGTTGGTAACGGCGATGACGTAGGTGTAATCGGAGCAGTCGGTGTGGGAGATGAGCCACTTCTCGCCGTTCAGAACATAGTTGCCGTCGGCGTCTTTGATGGCGGTGGTGTGAAGGTCAGCGCCGGTGCCGCCGGTCTGCTCGGTAATGGCGAAGTTGCAGTAGACGGTCTTGTCCTGGAACTTGTTCATGAGCTCGGCCTTGACTTCGGGCGTGCCGTAGTCGTCGAGGATGCGCCAGTTCATATCGGCAGCGTGATGCAGGTGCATGCGCATGCCGCCAGGACCGCGGGAGAACTCTTCCTGAACACGCAGAATCTCGAGCTCGTCGAGGTCCCATCCGCCGTACTCAGAGGGGAGATAGAAACGATACAAATCGTTCTTCTTTGCGAGTTCGTAGAACTCTTCGGGGAAGGTGTTGGTGACTTCGACTTCCTTCTGAATCTCTTCGAAGGGGCCTTCGACCAGTTCGCGAATCTGCTTCAGATATGCCTCGAACTGCTCGTCGGTAATTTTGGCATTGGGATTCATGAAACCTCCTCTAGTCGCATGACAATCCGTGTTTCCTCCGGAGCTCCTCGCTCCTTATGCCTTGTATTATGCGAGTGGGGTAAAAGGAAGTCCAATTCATTCGTTTTGCGTATTTGAACACGTATTATTTGAAAAACAAATAATACGTTATAGCGTTCTTTAAGGACCTCATCAGGTAGGATGAAAGTCAATGTGCTGAGTCGTTGTTCGGCCATGAAATTGACCCGTCGATATACCTGTTTGTTTCATATAATGAACGAGATGCGCTATGCGCAAAGGGGATGTTCTTGGGAGGAAAGGGATAACAGTGAACCTGTCGCAGCTGTATTATTTCCGCAAGCTTTCTGAATTGCAGCACTATACCAAAGCCGCTAAGGAGCTTTATATCACGCAGCCTGCGTTATCTGACGCTATTCGTTCTCTTGAGAAGGAGCTTGGCGTTCCGCTGTTTCAGCGCGAGGGGCGCAATGTAAAGCTTACGCGCTATGGCAAAGAGTTCTCGGCCTATGTGCACGATGCATTGCGCGAGCTTGACAAGGGCATCGCGATTATGCATGAGTACACGGGTAAGCTCGCGGGCGAGTTGGCTGTAGGTGCGTTGTACACTATCACGGGCGATTATCTGCCGGCGCTCATTCGCGCCTACCACGACAATTTCGGTGAAACGGTAAAGTTCCGCGTATCGCAAGGTTTCTCGCTCGATCTTATTGAAAGCTTGAAAGACGATAAATATGACGTCATTTTCGCCGCCAAGAAGGAAGGCGAGTCGAGCCTTTGTTTCGAACCCGTAGTTGCCCATCAGCTCGTCGTTGCGGTAAGCAAGCTAAGCCCGCTTGCATTCCGTCGCGTGCTGCAGCTTGAAGATTTGAAGGGCATGCAAGTGTATACCTATCGCACGGGCACTCCTATTGGCGATGAGGTCGATAAACTTGTGAGCCGTTATGGCCTTCAGGTTCATCAAGATTACGATGACGAAATCACGATGGGCGGCATGATTTCCACGGCGCCGTCGAATTACTGCGCGTTGCTCACGAATACTATTGGCTTGAAGCCGTTCAACAACCTTGCCGTTATCGCGATTGACGAAAACGAGGTTCCGCGCGAGTTCCATTCCGTGTACATGGTATACAAGAAGGAAGAATTCAAGAACCGCGCTCTCGAGAGCTTTATCGATTTCACTGGAGGGTTCATATGTCCCAAAGGCGTGCTTCCCGATACCGATAATCAAGATTCTGGTCCCGCATCTCCTCCATCGGACATCATTATGTAAAACGAAAACAACCGGCCACATGGCCGGTTGTTTTTTTTCGATAGGGATTGTTCTTTTGTCCTATTTGATCTGGTCCATGTTGAGCATCGAGATGCGATCCATGCTCATGCGTACGATTCCAAGGCCCTTGATATTCGCGTAGAACACGAATCCGCTCTTGCAGCGGAACGCGCATTCTTCGCAGGGAATCTTATTGCAATACGCAAATGCATCCTCGTCGGCGAGGGCGAACAGCAAAGGCGGGAATTTCTTCGGCATCACGTATTTCAACTGCATGCCCGTAAACGTTTTCAGAGCAACCCAGGTGATTTGGTATTTCGTTTTGTCGGCAATCTTCCATTTGAAGTACACGGCATTGTTGTTGAAGCCGCCGCTGATCTGGTAATCGAGTTCAATGCCTTCGGGCAGATCCTCGACTTCAATGAAACCAATGGGGTCGTTGTTGGATTCGACGGCATCGTTAAGATGCGCGTAGGGGGGTTCTCCCACAAGCGTTCGACCCGTGCCGGTATACACTGCGTCAGCGTCGCCCGAAAGGGCGACGAGTGTATTGCCGTCTTTGTCGGTGAAGAAAGGCATATCGGCATCGGTTACACGCGGCTTCCATGTGGCCCTTGTGCGCGTGATGGTGTACTTTTGTTCAATCATGGTTCCCCCTTAATACGCTGATCGGTCTGCTTGTTTTGAAGGGCGTCGGTCGTGCTCATCCTGCAAAACAAGAAGGCCAATTTTGAAAATGCCTGCAGCTGCGGACGTCAGCTGCAGGCATTTTATCGTGCGTTCCCATGCATGGAAAGCATGGCTTTGCGTTATTGGTCGATGCCCATACGGCGTTTGACCTCGCGCGCAAGTTCAAAGCGCTTGATTTTGCCCGTAGGCGTGCGTGGAATGGCGTCGATAGTTTCGATGCGTTCGGGCCACAAACGCTTAGCTACGCCCTTGCTTGCAAGGTACTCTGTAAGGTCGTGCAAGCAAAGTTCCTCGGTAACGCCGGGGGCGGGCACGGCGAAAAGGCAAATGCGCTCTCCCAGGCGATCGTCGGGCATGCCGACGGTTGCCTGATCGCAGATATCTTCCCAGTCCATCACGTTGTCGTCGACTTCACGTGCGGAAATGTTTTCACCGCCGCGAATGATGATTTCTTTCTTTCGACCGTTGATACGCACGCGCCCTTCTTCGTCAATCGTGCATAAATCGCCAGAATAGAACCAGCCTTCATCGTCGAGCGCTTCATTGGTGCGTTCGGAATCGTTGAGGTAGCCGCAGAACATGTGGGGACCACGGCTTGCTTCTTCGCCTTGAACGCCATGAGCGACTTTGTTGCGGAATTCGTCAACGACCTTTACCTCGATGCCGGGGTAGGCAACGCCCGAGAATCGGCCATCCCATTCGAGGCATTTATCGCGCGGAACGCGCAGGTGTGGACAGCTTTCGGTTGAGCCATAGAGTTCGCACAGAAGGAAGCCGTGCTCGGCCGCGCGCTCGATGAGCGTGCTGGGCACAGGAGCGCCGCCGCACAAATAGAAACGCAGGCTCGGAATTGCTGTGCCGTTTTCCTCCATTGCGCCAATAAGGTCATGCACGAACGGCGTGGCGCCACACGACCACGTGACATGCTCGCGATTAATGAGCTTGATGGCCTCGGCTGCTTTGAAATGCAGCTGAAGAACGCAGCGGCTGCCGGTAAGCATAGGCGAGATGAGCCCATGGTAGAAACCGGTCGCATGGTTGAGAGGCGACGGCATCCACATCACGTCATCGGGGGTAAGGTCCAAATCAGCGGTGTAGGAGCGTTCCGAGAATAGGATATTGTTATGCGTGAACATGGCCTGCTTCGGTTTGCCCGTTGTGCCTGAGGTTGACAGAATGCAGCACACGTCGTCGGAATGGGCGGGGCAGGGCCCATCGAATTCCGAATAGCCGCTGAGTACCTTGCTCAGCGTGATGGCGTTTTCATCGTGCGCGGGGAATTCTTTATCAAGCAGCAGCACAGCCTTAAGCGAGCCAAGCTTGCCTTCAATTTCGTGGTACTGGTTCTCGAAATCGGTTTTATGGAAGAACGTTGGACATATATATACGACCGATTGCACCTTATTGATGACGTAATCGATGTCGTTTGCGCTCAAATTCGTTGCAAGCGGGTGCATAACGGCACCCACCTTAAGGCAGGCCAGGTAAATAATGCAGAAATCTGCCCATTTGGGCACTTGAAAGGAAACGACATCGCCATTTTGCACGCCGACTTCCTTCAGCCACGATGCGAGCTTGCGTGCGCCGGTGTCAACCTGCTTATACGTAAGCTTCGTTCCCAAATCGTCTTGCACATAGGTGCGGTCGCCATATTTCTCGCACTGCTCATCCCAGACGTCTGCGATAGTCTTGTCTCCCCAATAGCCACGCTCGTAATAGAGTTTTTTCAGGGCTTCGTTGATTTTGACGTCGGTGATCATGAATTGATCCCTCCATGTGAAAAAGAAGAAGGGAGCGAGACGTATCTCGCCCCCTTCTCGAAAAAGCGATGCGCTTTAATCTCCCTTGGCGAGATGGGCTTACTTGCCCTGCAGGACTGCCAAATCGACGGGGCCGGAAACGGCGCCCTCTTCCTCGGCGGCCTTGATCTCGTCCTCGGAGTAGCCGAGTTCCTTCATGACGTCGGCAGTGGCAGAGCCAAGCTTGCCGCTCGGGACAAGGTCGTCGGTCTCGCCGAGCTCGAACTGAACAGGGGCAGTCGGGCACCAGCGCGGGCCATCGGGATAGGGAACAGCCTTGATGTACTCGTTGATGAGCGCGTTCTGATCCTCGTAGATGTCGTTCGGGGTCTGCGCAGGCTCGCACGGCATGTCGTTCTCGGAGAACATCTTCAGCAGCTCTTCACGAGTGAACTGGGCAAAGCCGTCGTCAAGAATCTTGACGACCTCAGGAGCGAGGCCCTTGTCATTGACGGTCTGGCAGCACTTGTAATCGGGGTGATCGGCAAGCTCGTCGCGACCGATGAGGTGCATGACGCGCGGCCAGTCGCGGTCGTACTCGGGCAGGCACAGAACAACCCACTTCTGATCCTTGGAGCGGAAGACGTTGTTCAGCGGGTTGTTGACCTCGAGACGGCTCTTCGGGTACGGGTTGCCGTACTGGGCGGAAATCATGCCCGTAGCGAGCGTGTAGATGCCAGCATGCTGCAGAGCGCAGGTGACGTAGTCGCCTTCGCCGGTCTTCTCGCGGCCCTGGAGTGCGGCAAGGATGCCAGCAACCAAGAACACGGAGCACTGGTAGTCGCCGTAGCCGTTGGTCGGAATCATGGGGGAGTCGCCCTTGTTAACCGTGGTGCCGAAAACGCCGCCGCGGCCCATGTAGCAGGTAACGTCGAAGCCTGCAGCGTCCTTTTCGGGGCCCTTCTTGCCATAGCCAAGGCCGTGGCCCATGATCAGGCGCGGGAACTTCTCGTGCAGGGATTCCCAGTCGAGGCCCATCTTGGCCAGAGACTTGGTGCGGGTGTTGGTGATGAAGACGTCAGCTTCCGCGAGGAGCTTCATCATGACCTCGAGGCCCTTTTCGGTCTTGAGGTTCAAAGCGACGAAGCGCTTGTGGAAGTTGGCCACGTCGAACGCGAGGTTCTCTTCGTCGCTGGAAGGCATGCCGAAAACGACAGCCTGGTTGACGCGGCAGGGATCGCCCTTGAACGCCTCAACCTTGATGACATCGGCACCCCATTCGCCGAGGATGCGGCCCGTGGTCGGGGTCGCAAGGAAGGTGGTGAGGTCAACGACTTTAAGACCCTTGAGTGGTTGCATGCTTTCCTCCTTGTTGAAATATGCAATATCCGGTTTCCCGGTTCTATGGTCCGGGAGCTCCGGACGCATTTCGTGGCGATTTCGCAAAAAAGAAAAGGGGGCCATCCACCTAAGGCAGACGACCCTCCTTTCATGAGTGAATTTGTTCTTGTGCGATCGACGCCTTCAAAAGGGTGATTACAGCTGGTACTCGACCTTGCCGCCGAACTTCTGGCAGTTGCGGGCAATGGTGATGCGCTGAACGTTGGGAGCACCCTCTTCGAGCCACATGGCGCGAGCGTCGCGGTAGAGGCGCTCGGTCGGGCCGTAGGGGCTGTCCTCGAAATAGCCGTCGCCACCGAAGATCTCCAGCATGCCGTCGGAGACGATGCGGGTGGAGTAGATGGAGAACAGCTTGCACATAGCGGCCTTCTCCTCGATGTACTTGCCGTTAGGATCGGCGTCGTACTCGCGGCCGAAGTCGTAAACCATGCAACGCAGAGCATGGGTGTACATCTGCATCTCAGCGATCTCGCGCTTGATCATCTGACGGGAAGCAATCGGCTTGCCGAAGGTGATGCGGTCGTTAGCGCGGGCGAGAGACATCTCGAGCATACGCTGGCACATACCGAGGTTAGAAGCAGCGATGTGAGCACGGGAAACAGACAGGGAGTGGATAGCAATCTCCATGCCCTGGCCCTCTTTGCCGAGCAGGTACTTCTTGTCAAGCTTCATGTTGGTGAACTTGAGGCCGGTGTGAGCAGCACCGCGAGCGCCCATCATGTGGGGCATCGGGGTGACTTCGTAGCCCGGGGTGTCAACGGGGACGAAGAAAGCGGAGAGACGCTCGTCGCCCTGCTTAGTGGGATCGGTCACAGCGATGACGTAAGCGAATTCGCAGCAGTCGGTGTGAGAGATGAGCCACTTCTCGCCGTTGAGGATGTAGTCGCCATTCTCGTCCTTTTCAGCGGTGGTGTGGATGTCAGCACCGGTGCCGCCGGACTGCTCGGTCAGAGCAAAGCAGGTGAAGATGGTCTTGTCCTGGAACTTGTCCATGTACTGGGCCTTGAGCTCGTCCGAACCGTAGTCGTCGAGGATGCGCCAGTTCAGGTCAGCAGCATAGTGCAGGTGCATACGCATGCCGCCAGGACCACGGGAGAACTGCTCCTGAACGCGCAGGATGTCGAGCTCCGAAAGATCCCATCCACCGTACTCAGCGGGGAGAGCGAAACGATACAGGTCGTTTTCCTTGGCCAGCTCGTAGAACTTCTCGGGGAAGACGTTCGTCACCTCGATCTCGGGCTGCATCTCCTCGAACGGACCCTCTGCGAGCTCCTTGATTTGCTCGAGATATGCGTCGAACTGCTCCTTGGACAATTTGCTCATGTGAACCCTCCTTAAGGTTACCTAAGCGCTTACCTTGAACTTCGGCTCCAGTGCTTTTGCTCTCTCGCCTCCGTTCAGCTTGTGCTCATATTGTGCACCGCTCGTGGGGAAAAATCTAATTAATAGAAATGCCAAAACTGTTTTGAATCCATAAGTCTCACCTATACATAGGTGTCAAAGTGGGTGCTTTTATGTGTGGGCATAAGGAAATACCGTCTAAAACAGGGGATAAATATCCGAAAAAGAGAGGTAGAAATACCCACAGAATAGCGAAACTGTTGGTTAACGTTTTTTAATCATAAGCGGAACTAGGGTAATTGATAGTAATAGCTTATCGAAGTTGGAAGTTTCGTTGCTTGACAGATGCGAAAGGTGTGATACGCGTGCGCCCGTTCAATTAAATTGGAAGAATGAACGTTCATGATTTTGCCGTGAATGAGCCTTGCGTACCCGCAGGTGACTGTGATATAAAAAGACCACGCACTCGGGCGTAGCCCTTGTGCATTACAACTTTTTCGTCATTGTGAGAAAGTGGGGCCTGGTCCCGCTTTCTTTTTTGTATAGGGGAGTTTCGCCCTTGCGCGAAACCGTTCGAAAGGAGGCATCGATGCTCACCGCCAAAGAGAAGAGCCTGCTTGCGGCTTTGGAACCGCGTGCGGCGTCTGAAGGCGTCGAGGTTGTGACCGTCGAAATCGTCGGCAGCCGCAAAGCCCCCACGATTCGCGTGTATCTCGATACCGCAAAGGGCATTTCGTTCGATGAGATCACGGCCGCCCAAGTGTGGGTGAACGAGATCATGGACGAGATCGATCCGTTTCCGGGTGCATATACCTTAGAGGTCAGCTCACCTGGCATCGACCGCCCGCTGCGCACGCCCGAGCACTTTGAGCGTTTTGTCGGCGATGAAGCCTATGTGGTCACGAATGGCCCTATCGAGGGCCGAAGCCGCTTTACAGGCACGCTTGCGGGCTTTAACGCCGAAACCGAATGCGTGCTGCTCGATGTCGATGGCGCGCGTTGCGATATTCCGCTTGCCGACATCAAGAAGGCGCATGTGAAAGGCGTCGTCGAATTCCGCTAATAGTCCTTTCTTTATATAAAGAAAGGTTGCCTACCATACGAATTTGCACCGAGAGGGCGCATATGCGCCTTATTGAGAAGAGGAAGGAAGACAATGGCATCCCAGCTTATGGAGGCCCTGCAGGCCTTGGCGCACGAGAAGAAGATCGACGAGTTCTATCTTATCGAGCGTCTTGAGGCGTCGCTTGCCAAGAGCTACCAGAACATTCTTGACCTTGAGTGGGACGCTCGCGTCACCATCGACCGCACCACGGGCAAGATCTATGTCTACGAGCTCGTTCCGGTTGGCGAGCCTGACGAGGAGACCGGCGAATACGCCGAGTTCGAAGAGCGCGACGTTACTCCCGAAGGCGTGAGCCGCATCGCCGCTCAGAACGCAAAGGGCGTTATCGCCGCCATGGTTCGCGAAGCGGGCCGTCAGAGCATCTACGAGGAGTTCAGCGACCGCGTGGGCGACATCGTGACTGCCACCGTGCTTCAGGCGACGCCCGACTTCACCATCGTGAAGATTCGCGATGGCGTTGAGGCCGAACTTCCGCATTACGACCAGAAGCGCAACCCCAACGAGCGCAACGAGCGTCCGATGGGCGAACACTATCGCCACAATCAGCGCATTAAGGTGCTCATCATCGATGTGCGCGACCCCAACTCGCTTGAGCCGCGCACTCGTGGCGAAGCGGCCCGTCCCGCTATCGTCGTTTCTCGTACTCACCCCGACCTCATTCGTCGTCTTTTCGAACTCGAAGTGCCCGAAATTTATGACGGTATGGTCGAAATCAAATCCATCGCCCGCGAGCCCGGCGCCCGCTCTAAGGTCGCCGTCGCAAGCCGCGAGCCCAACCTCGATCCGGTTGGCGCGTGCGTTGGCCCCAAGGGCTCTCGCGTGCGCATGGTTGTCGAAGAGCTTCGCAACGAGCGCGTTGACGTCATTCAGTGGGATGAAGATCCCGCGAAGTACGTCGCTCAGGCTTTGAGCCCCGCTCGCGTGAACCGCGTCATCATCGACGAGGATAAAAACTACGCCACCGTTATCGTACCCGACGATCAGTTGTCGCTCGCCATTGGCAAGGAAGGCCAAAACGCCCGCCTCGCTGCACGCTTGACCGGCTGGCACATCGACATTAAATCGGCAAGTTTCAACGCTTCTGCACCCGTACATGAAGAGAATCTCTTGCTCGACGAGGAAGAGGACGTTGAAGAAGGCGAATTCTGCGCATATGTCGCTGAAGACGGTACCCCTTGCCGCAACCATGCACGTCCTGGAAGCCGTTTCTGCGGCGTCCATGCCGACTGCGAATAGCATCGCAGGAGAGGAGACTAGGAGAACCATATGGCCAGCATGAGAGTTCATGAGTTGGCGAAGGAATTCGGCATGGACAGCAAGGTGCTGCTCTCTCGCATTCAAGATCTCAAGATCGCCGCGAAGAGCCACGCAAGCGTCCTTTCCGAGGCCAACGTAGAAAAAATCCGCGAGGCGCTCGCCCCCGAGCTTGGCGCCAAGGCAGCTGCGGGCATGGATGCCGAAGCAGCCGCTAAGGCTCAGGCCGAAAAGGCTGCTGCCGACGAGAAGAAGGCCGAAGAGGAGCGCGCACGTCGTGCCGCTGTCGAGCGCGAGCGCGAGCTTCGTGCCGAGGAACGCGCTCGTCGTGAGCATAATTCCGCAGCTAAGGGCGAGGCTTCCGCTGCAGCCGCTTCCGCCAAGCAGACCAAGCGTCCGCCTGCGCCTGCGGTGAATTCGGGCCTTTCGAGCTTGGCCCGCCAGATTGAAGAGCAGAAGGCCGCTGCCGAGCATCGTCGCAAGAAGGCCGCGCAAGACGCGCGTGCCGCGAAACTCGCTGCCGAGGTCGCCAAGAAGAAGGCTGTTGCCGAGGCCTTGGCGAACCGCGGTGCGAAAAAGCCTGCCGCCAAACCCGCTGTCGAGCGTCGCCCGAAGCCCGCACCGACCGCCGCGCCGCGCAAATCTTCCTTCGACTCGCTGCTTTCGCAGATTGAGGCTGAGAAGAACCGCCTTACCGCCGAGAAGGCAGCTCGTCCGTCTCGCAACGGCAACGCCGCTGCTGGCAATAAGAAAAATGCCAAGGGCGCTGGTAAGCGTGGAGGCCACCATTTTGAGCCTGACGTTCCTGAGCTTTCCAACAATGGCGAAGATCGTTACGCCCAAATGGCTGTTCAGGCCGAGAAGATGCAGCGCGACAAGGTGCTCGCCGAGGCGCGTGCCGCCGTTGCTGCCGCATCGAATAACGAGGGCGAAGGCCGTCGTAAGAAGCGTAAGGAAAAGCGCGAGGCCGCTCAGCGCGAGCGCATTGCCCAGGAGGCAATGGAGCGCGGCATCGATCCCAGCCTGATGCTCGATGAAAATGTCGTCGAAGTCATGCAAGGTTCCACCGTGGGAGAATTTGCCGACTTGCTCGGCGTACCCTCGGGCGACGTGATCAAGCGCCTGTTCCTGCTCGGCCAGGCCCTTACCGTCACCCAAACCATGAGCGACGAGCTTATCGAGCTCATCGCCGACGATATGGGCCGCAAGGTGCGCATCGTGTCTCCTGAAGAGGAATTCGCCGTCGTGTACAACGACAAGGAAGAAGACCTCAAACCTCGTCCCCCCGTGGTTACCGTTATGGGTCACGTCGACCACGGCAAAACGTCGTTGCTCGACGCCATTCGCCACACCGGCGTCGCGTCGGGTGAGGCTGGTGGCATTACGCAGCACATCGGTGCTTCGGTCGTTGACATCAATGGTCGCCAGATTACCTTCATCGACACCCCGGGCCACGAGGCATTTACCGCCATGCGTGCTCGCGGCGCCCAGGTAACCGACGTTATCGTTTTGGTGGTTGCTGCCGACGACGGCGTTATGCCCCAGACCATTGAGGCCATCAACCACGCTAAGGCTGCAAATGTGCCTATCGTGGTTGCCGTGAATAAAATCGACAAACCTGGCGCGCAGCCCGACCGCGTGCGCCAAGAGCTCGTCGAGCATGGAGTCATCCCCGAAGAGTGGGGCGGTTCCAACATGTTCGTGAACGTTTCCGCGAAGCAGAAGCTCGGCATCGACGACCTGCTCGAGACCATCATCCTTCAGGCAGATGTGCTTGAGCTTAAGGCCAACCCCGACGCTTTGGCTTCCGGCTTCGTTATCGAAGCGAACCTCGACAAGGGTCGCGGCCCGGTTGCTACCGTGCTCGTGCAGCGCGGTACGCTCAAGCCTGGCGATTCTGTTGTCGCTGGCGAGAGCTACGGTCGTGTTCGCGCGCTTATCGACCCGCGCGGCAATCATGCCAAGCAGGCCACGCCTTCCGATCCTGTCGAGATCTTGGGCCTGTCGAGCGTTCCTACCGCGGGCGACGAGTTCCGCGTATTCGAAGATGAGCGCGATGCTCGCAAGCTCGCTGAAGAGCGTGCGATGCGTGCTCGCCTGAAGGAGCAGCAGACCAAGAGCCATATGAGCCTCGATGACCTCTTCAATCGCATCGAAGAGGGCACGACCGAGCTCAACCTGGTCGTCAAGGCCGACGTTCAGGGCTCCATCGAAGCGCTGCGCGACGCGTTTGAGAAAATGGACCAGTCCGAGGTCAAGATCCAAATCATTCACTCTGCCGTGGGTGGCGTGACCGAGACCGACGTAACGCTGGCCGCCGCGTCCGACGCAATCATCATCGGCTTCAACGTGCGTCCGACCGCAGGTGCGCGTAAGGCTGCCGAGCATGAGAAGGTCGACATTCGCCTGTATCGCGTTATCTACCAGGCGATTGAAGACATCAACGCAGCACGTATCGGTATGCTGGCGCCTGAATTCGTCGATAAAGACACCGGTTCTGCCGAGGTCCGCGACGTGTTCCGCGTTCCGAAGGTCGGCAATATTGCCGGCTGCTACATCACCGAGGGCGAAATCTCCCGCGATGACAAGGTGCGCGTTGTTCGTGACTCCAAGGTTATCTACGAGGGCAAGATTTCCTCGCTGCGCCGCTTCAAAGACGATGTCAAGTCGGTCAAGCAGGGCTACGAGTGCGGCATTGGTGTCGACGGTTACCAAGACATCAAGGTCGGCGACGTTATCGAAGGCTATCGCACCGAAGAGGTCGAGCGCACCGAGTAACTTCAAAGCTTCGGCCTGACAGCCAACGCTCATGGTCGACGCTGCACGGCAAAGAGACTGCGCATTTTGGGCTCAACCTTCGGTTCGTGGGCGTAAGTTCACGTCGCTTCGGCTTAGCCTGAATTGCGCTTGTCTCGGCGCCGCTCGCCTGTCTATGCAAGCGAGTTGGCGTTTTGTCCATATTGAATTTAATGCGACGCGGTTAACGCAATGCCGGTTTTCGGCATTGCGTTTCCTGCGTTTGAACCTTCCTTACGCGGCCTTGAAAAGCGCTGCGAGAAAGGGTGATTCCACATGAAACAGAACTCTTCGAGCCGAAAGCTCAACGAACAAGCGCGCGAAGTGCTCGCGCATATTCTGTTGTTCGAGGTAAGCGACCCGCGCCTCGACATGGTTACTATCACGGGCTGCGAAGTGAGCTTCGACCGCAGCATGTGCAATGTGTACTACACCGTTGATCCGAGCCGTTATGAAGACGCCGCCGCAGGCTTCGCTGCCGCTTATGGCCGCATTCGTTCGCTCATGGGGCGCGCCTTGCATTGGCGAGTGACTCCTGAGCTGCGTTTTATGCTCGACGCGAGCGTTGACGAGGCGCAGCGTATCGCCGAGGCTCTTGCGGGCGATGCTGGGCGCAACGAAGAAAGCGCGCGCAAAAATGCCGACTTCGACGATTCGGTATACCATCGCGACGGCGAAGACGACGATTTCGAAGACGAGGAGTAGCGGCATGGCAACTACTCCGCAAACCAATGTGACGCTTGCGGAATTCGCCGAAGCCCTTGATCGCTTTGAGAGTTTTGCCTTGTGCGGGCATGTGAGCCCCGATGGCGACTGCTTGGGCTCGCAACTTGCGCTCGCGCATGCCTTGCGCGCCAAGGGCAAGCGTGCGGTGTGCCTGCTTGCTCACGACGATGCCGTGGATAAGAGCTTCCTCTTCCTTCCCGGGGCGAACGAATTGATTCCCGCGTGCGAATTCGAGAGCGACGTCGACGCGTTCATCGCGGTTGACGTGCCCAATCTTGAGCGTTTGGGCGATGCGGCTCGCGTTCATGAAAGCGCGGGCGCGCATTTCACGCTTGATCACCATGCGGTTGAAAGCTGCATGGCAGAATACAATTACGTCGACCCTGATGCTCCGGCAACGGGCATGCTTGCGTGGCGCCTTATTGGCGAAATGGGAGTTGAGCGCACGTTCGAGATGGCTCAGTGCTGCTATTTGGCCCTGATGACCGATACGGGGCGCTTTCAGTTCCAGAACACCACTCCTGAAGCGTTTGCGCTTGCGGGCGAAATGGTGTCGGCTGGCGCGCGGCCCGAAGAATGCTCGCAAGAGATTTATCAGCGCCGCAGTGCCGCCTCGCTTGGCCTTGAAGGCGTCATGCTTTCGAACATGCAGATTGCTCCGTCGGGCGAGTGGGCGCTTTCGTATGCGCGTCTCGACGATTTCGAGCGCCTGGGCGCGGTAAAGGCCGATGCTGAGCCCCTTATCGACGTGCTTCGCTCGCTCGACGGCATTCGGGTCGCCTGTATGCTGCGCGAGCAGGAAGACGTGGTGCGTGGAAGCCTTCGTGCCAAGGGCGACGGCATCGATGTGGCCGCGCTTGCGCGCGAAATAGGGGGCGGCGGCCATAAGGCGGCTGCTGGATTCACCTATAAAGGCAGCATCGATGACGCCTTGGCCGAAATGCCTGCTCTGCTCGATGGACTGTTTGCAGGCGGTGAAGGCAAGGAATGAAGCGTGGAGATTCCGGCATGTGCCTCGTCGTGGGCGTCGACAAGCCTGAGGGCAAAAGCTCGCACGACGTGGTGAATGCCTGCCGCCGCATTTTCGGCGAACGCCGCGTGGGCCACACGGGTACGCTCGATCCTTTGGCGACGGGTGCGCTTGTGGTGTGCGTTGGGCCTGCGACCAGGCTTGATGCCTATATGGTTGGGCACGACAAAACGTATGACGTGCGCATTTCGTTCGGCGCTGCCACCGATACCGACGACAAGCTCGGCGAAGTGATTCGCACGCTCGACGTTCCCGCGCAGGTGTGCGATCCTGAGTTCGCGCAGGTGATATTGAGCGGGTTTGTGGGCAAGCAGAAGCAAATGCCCCCTGCATATTCTGCAATCAAAAAAGGCGGCGTGAAGGCGTGCGACGCGGCGCGAAAAGGCAATGTGATTGCGCTTGAGCCGCGCGATATTGAGGTCTATTCGGCTGAATTGCTTGATTTGGAGCGCGATCCGCGCGCCGATAGCATTTGGTGGGATGTGCGTTTCTTGGTGTCGAAGGGCACATATATTCGCGCGCTCGCTCGTGACGTGGGCGCGGCATGCGAAACGTGCGCTCATGTCGAAACGCTGCGCCGCACGCGAGTTGGCGTGCTAGATGTGGAAGACTGCCTGTCGCTCGACGCTTTGGAACGCTACGGCGTCGAGGCTGCGATCGATCCAGTCTTCCTTCTCGAAAGCCGTATGGCGTTTCTGGACGATGAGGCGTATGCCGATGTGTGCAATGGCAAGCCGCTTCGCGCGTCGGAGCTTTCCGTATATGAAGCGCCGCACCGTTTTGATGCCGACGATTGCGGTCCGCGGCGATGCGCCGTGCCTGCGACGAGTCCGCTTCACGATGGTGAGCTCGTGTGCTTGGTGTATGGCAACGATTTGAAGGCACTCTACGCCTTCGACGCGAAAACTGGTAAGGTTCCGCCTAAGTGTGTGTTCTCGCAAGGAGTTACGCGTGGCAAAAGTCTATAAGGTCGACGAAACATTCGACCATACATTGTTTATTGGCGCTTCGTGCGCGTTCGGCGTGTTCGATGGCGTGCACAGGGGCCATAGGTTCCTTATCGACCAGGCGAAGCGCACCGCTGCAGAAAGCGGCGGCAAGTCGATCGCCCTCACTTTCGACATCGACCCCGATGAGCGTTTTCATGCTGATCGCCTGAAGAAACTCATGACCAACGAGCAGCGTGTGAAAGCGCTTGCCGATACAGGAGTCGACTGCGTCGTGGTTTTACCGTTCACCCCGGCATTTTCCGCCCAGTCGCCTATGGCTTTCATGGATGCGACGTTCGGTGGATGCGCACCGTATGCGATGCACGTGGGCACCGATTTCCGTTTTGGCGCGAAAGCGGCAGGTACTGTTTCCGAGTTGCATGAGTGGGGCGATTCGCGTGGAACGCGTATTTGCTCGCATGATCTGGAGAGCTTCGATGGGCGTCCCGTCACCGCTACGCGCATCCGCCATCTTTTGGGCGATTGCAAGGTTGCGGCGGCGATTGAACTTTTGGGCCACCCGTATACGTTCGAAGGCGTGGTGCAGCAGGGCCGCGGCCAAGGCAACGATATGGGCTTTGCTACGGCGAATTTGCAGCTGCCCGCGATGATGCAGGTGCTCGGCGAGGCCGTATACGCTGCTTATGTCACCGTCGACGGCGTGCGGTATAAATCGGCGATGAGCGTGGGGGTTGCGCCTACGTTTGCCGACGCGACCGCGACGTGCGAAGCGCATATCCTCGATTTCGACGGAAAAATCTACGGCGATACGATCAAAGTTGAGCCGGTTGAATTCCTTCGTCCGATGATTAAGTTCGACTCGGTCGATGAGCTCATTGCAACCGTCAAGGGCAATATTGAATGGGTGAGGGAAAACCTCTAGGCGCACTGCTGCCTACCCAACCGCTCTTCGATTTTTGGTGTGACCTATGTTTGCGGCGCAAATCCCTTGCTCCGCTTCGGTCAGTCCTGGCTCGCGCGAACAGCCCACTGGGCTGTTCGGCTCGTGCGGAATCTATCGAATCAAGGGATTCGCTCCGCAAGCGGTGCTTCTTGTTGACCGGCAAGCGGCGAGGTGGAAAGGAAATGCTTTGGCAGGAATTCCGGAAGATGATATTCGCCGCGTGCGCGAGGCGAGCGATCTGGTCTCCATTGCGGGGGAGCGGGTCGTTCTGCGTCAGCGTGGCCGCGATTTCTGGGGTTGCTGCCCGTTCCATAACGAGAAATCCCCCTCGTTCAAAATCGATCCGTCGACGCAGTTGTGGCATTGCTTCGGTTGCGGCGAAGGCGGAGACGTTTTCAGCTTCGTGATGAAGCTCGACGATATCGGCTTTGTCGATGCCGTGCGCGAGCTTGCGCGCCGTGCGGGCATTCAAATTACCGAAGCGCCTGGCGCCGCTATGAACCGCGGCAAGAAGGCACGCTTAAAAGAGGTGTGCAACGCCTCTGCCGAATTCTTCCACACCCAGCTTATGCGCGGGCGTGGCCCGAAGGTCGACGAGGCCCGCTCCTATTTGGCGGGGCGCGATTTGGGCGGAGAGGTGCCGAAGAAGTGGCAGCTTGGTTTTGCTCCAGGGTCGGGCTCTCTCGTCGCATACCTCAGCTCGAAGGGCTTCAAGGCGAAGGAAATGATCGAGGCCAACGTGGCCGTCGAGGGGCGAGGAGGCGGCGCTCGCGATCGCTTCTATGAACGCATCATGTTTCCCATTCGCGATGTCGATGGCGATGTGATTGCGTTCGGCGGACGCGTGGTGGGCAAGGGCGAGCCGAAGTACCTTAATTCGCAGGAAACTCCCATCTTCCACAAATCGGAAGTGCTTTTTGGCCTCGATAAGGCCAAGGCGGCTATGGCGTCGACCGGCGTTGCCATTATCTGCGAAGGCTATACCGATGTCATCATGATGCATGAGGCCGGCGTGACCAACGTGGTCGCTACGTTGGGTACCGCGCTTACCGTGCAGCATATTCGTGTGCTGTCGCGGCATGCCAAGCACAAGATCGTGTATTTGTTTGACGGCGACGAAGCTGGTCAGCGCGCAGCCGATCGCGCGGCGCGATTCATTGACGAAAGCATGCTCCCCGAAGCGGGCCGTAAGCAGGTTGACTTGTGCGCCGTCACGCTTCCCGATAACCTCGACCCGGCCGATTTCGTTGTGCAACGTGGGGGCGAAGCCATTCAGGAGCTCATCGATAACGCGGTGCCGCTTCTTCGTTACGCGATCGATCGCAAGCTTCGCGGCCGCAATCTCGTTGATTTCGGCGAAAAAGGCAGGGCGCTCACCGAAGTGCTCGAACTTTTGGCGCCCATCAAACATTCGGTGCTCGCGCAGGAGTACGCGGGCTATATCGCCGATTGCTTGCAACTCGATGTGAATGCGGTGGTCGAAAAGCTTGCCGCGACGCGCGAGACCCGCCAATTCGAGCCTTCGCAGGCATCGGCTGGTGCGGCGGCGCCCGCGCCTCGCACGCCCAAAGTCGCATTGCCTCCGCGCGAGAAGGAGCGCCTGCGCATCGAGCGCGATTTTCTGTCGCTGTGCGCAAGCGAACCTTCGATCGGTTTGGCATATGCGGGCGCGTTGGCGCAAACGGTGTGGCATCGCGACATCCACGGTCAAATCGCTACGCAACTGCTCGACGTGCTTGCTGAAGACGCTGCGGCGCCGGCGGCGGAAATCGTGCGTCGACTCGAGGAGTCCATTCCTGGGGCGGCATCGGTTATTTCCGGTTCAAGCACGCACGACGATCGCGAGCCGGGCGAGCTCGCGCGCTTTTTCTCCGAAGAGCTCGCGATTCGCGATATGGAAGACCTCATTCGCGAGATGAACGCGCAACTCAAGCGCCCGCAAGATATGTCGGCTGACGACTACAATCTCGTGTTCGAGAGCGTGGTGGCTATACAGAAGGAACTTGCTGCGGCGAAGCTCGCGCATAAGCCGTTTGGAATCGAATAGCGACCCGAAGAGTCTCATTTTGCGGAAATCATGCGGTGAATCCCGCACAAACATAGGGAAAAGTGATAAGCTAATGAGCTGTATCTTTAGGGCTCCTATGCCCTTTTCACGGCGAAAGGATAGCATCTGTGTCTGCTGCCAAAACTAATGCGACCGTAGAGAAGAATAAAACCAAGAAACCCGTCGACGACGTCGCGCTTCCCGCTGACGATGTCATCGAAGATGAAAAAGACGAATCGCTCGAAGACGAGGATTTGCTTGAAGGCATCCCCGAGGAAGAGCTGAAAGCCGTTGAGTCGAGCGCTGTTGCCGCTCTGCCCAAGGTGAACTCAACCCGCGCTCGTGCACGCGCTCGCCGTCGTTCCACCGATGCCTCAGTTACCATGCTCACGGGCGACCCGGTGCGTATGTACCTTAAAGAAATCGGCAAGGTTCCGCTGCTGACCGCCGCGGAAGAAATCGACCTCGCCATGAAAATCGAGGCCGGTGTTGCCGCCACCGCCGAGCTCGAGAAGGCTGAAGAAGAGGGCATTGAGCTTGAGCGTCGCGAGAAGCGCCGCCTGTCCCGCGTTGAGCAGGTAGGCCTCGATGCCAAGCAGCAGCTTATTGAAGCTAACCTGCGTCTCGTCGTTTCTATCGCGAAGCGTTACGTGGGCCGCGGCATGCTGTTCCTCGATCTTATCCAGGAAGGCAACCTGGGCCTTATTCGCGCCGTCGAGAAGTTTGACTACACGAAGGGCTTCAAGTTCTCCACGTATGCGACGTGGTGGATTCGCCAGGCTATTACGCGCGCTATCGCCGACCAGGCGCGTACCATTCGTATTCCCGTGCACATGGTCGAAACCATCAACAAGCTCGTGCGCATTCAGCGCCAGCTGCTCCAAGAGCTCGGTCGCGACCCTTCGCCGGAAGAAATTGGCGAGAAAATGGGTCTGACCGCCGAACGCGTGCGCGAAATCCAGAAAATCAGCCAGGAGCCGGTTTCTCTCGAGACGCCTATCGGCGAAGAGGAAGACTCTCAGTTGGGCGACTTCATTGAAGACGACGCGGCTATCGTGCCTCCTGACGCTGCGAGCTTCTCGATGCTCCAAGAGCAGCTTTCCAAGGTGCTCGATGGCTTGGCCGAACGTGAGCGCAAGGTTATTAGCCTGCGCTTCGGCTTGGAAGATGGCCACCCGCATACGCTCGAGGAAGTGGGCCGCGAATTTGGCGTTACCCGTGAGCGTATTCGCCAAATTGAGAGCAAAACGCTTGCAAAGCTGCGCCATCCGAGCCGCTCTTCCAAGTTGAAGGATTATCTGGAAGATTAGTCGTTGCATATTGCGTCGCGCCCAATGCCTTTTCGTCATTGGGTGTGATGCTTTCAATGTGCCGTTAGAATGCGACGCCGCTCAAGGGTGTTTTACGCTACAATAAGCGGGCTGCATGTGCGGCATATACAGAAGGGCCTGTAGCTCAACGGTGGAGCAGGGGACTCATAATCCTTTGGTTCTCGGTTCGAATCCGGGCGGGCCCACCAATAATACCAGGTCAGGGGCGTGTTAACGCCCCTGTTTTTTTGTTAAAAATGCGCTATGGGCAAATCATGGGCAAAAAGTTTCTTATGTAGATATTATGAATGGCCTCATTCTCGACTGAAATGGCCGATTTTGACGAAGTTAACCATGGCTTGAATTTTCTCTTCAATTAAAATCTCTCGCCTCGGAATGGCGTGGCCGGTTTTGCCGCGCCATTCCGAGGCGGACGCGCCGCCCGGTCGGGCTGTAGGTTCGAATGCGAGCTCTTGGCGGCGTGGACCGGAGAGCTGCGGGAAATGCGTATGCCGGGAATTCATTTGAAAAAAAGAAAGCGAATGGTGGGATTCTTGAAGGAAAACGAGAGGAAAAAGAAAGGCTTTCGCCCGGAAAGCACGGTGCTTCTCGCCAAGAAAACGGCAAGGCTTGTGAGTCATCATCATCCTCGTCTTTGTTTCTGTTACAGAAAGAGGAGGAACCATGAAGGGCGAGGATTTCAAGCCGGCGATCGTTACCGACCCGGAGCTTTCCAATGCGCGCGACGAAATCGGGGAAGCGATGCTATTTCTCAGGGGCGTTCGGGATTGCCTGCGGTGCCTATATTCGACGCCCCCGATGGCTTTGACCGACGAAATCCTACACTGCCTGGCATATTGCCTGGATGCGGCGAGGGCGCACCTGGATGCCGGCACGGATTGCATTGAGTCCAAAGCTAAAGAGTTGGACGAGGGAACTGCTGTATCGCGTCCGCCGATATTCGTAAACACATTAGACGAATGAGTTTTTAATTGGGAAAGAGGAGCCTCGGAGTTCGGTTCCGACGAGTTGTCAGGAACGCGCGACGCGCGATCCGCGATCGCACGTTTCGAAAGGCGAGCATACGACGCGCCGCCTGCCCGGGGCGGCGTCTACGTCGATGGCAGGGCGAGCCGCTGCGTCGTAGGCATTGTTTGGGGCTGCAGGGACCTACATCGCCTATGCCCTTTTTGGAGGGCGGCATCTACGTTGGCTTGCAGCCCCGGGAGAGTCAGGGCGAGGACGCAGGCGCTGTAAGTTAGGAGTCCATTATTCGTGCATAACGGGGCGAACTTCGAGAGCGCAGTCATGCGTGAGCCGCTCTCGCCCATCCGCATTATGCGCATCACGACAGGGGCTGTTGCGTGAATTCCGACGGCGATGGTGCCAAATACGTCCAAATGGTCGCTTGCGGCACAGCTGCGTCCCGCGGCGCGCTTGCGCAATCTTTCAATAGCTCGCTTAGTTGCGCCCACGCCATGTTTTTCCGTTTCGAATGGAATCTAGGGTATCCCGTCGTTTCGTGTGCTTCTTGGGTCCCGCGCGAGGCCTCGCTTGCGCCACTGGCCACTTTTGCCTCAGGAGGTTACAATGCCATTGGGGGCGATTCCTACCCGGGTTTAAGTACACGGGTGTCTGGGCACCCCTTCCTTATGCCTTGAATTGCTTTCTCGAAAATCGCCGCTTTGCCTCTACGCCGAAACCAATCGAGATTCGCTGAGGACTCCCCATCTTTTTCTGTTTCCGACATCACCCATGCTTTATCAGGGATTTCACATCATTTGTGTGATGCATCTGACGCATTTGATGCGAAGCGTGAACGCATGAAAACCTACAAGATCGTATTCGTGGGCGAGAGGGAGTCGCCTATTGGAATCCAACGCAGAGGAGGGCGTCATGATTAACATGGACCGCAGGAATTTTTTGAAGGGCGCGGCACTCGCCGGAGGGGCGGCCGCATTGACCGGGCTCGTTGGCTGCTCGCCGGCGGCATCGAAATCCGATTCAGGCGCCGCGTCGGCCGGCGACGCGGGCGCTTCGGGCTCGGCCGTTTCAAAAAGCTGGCGCGACAAGCCGGAGCCAATTGAAGACATTGCAGAAACCGTGGAGTGCGACGTCGTCGTTGTCGGCGCGGGCGCTGCCGGCACGTGCGCCGTGCTCGCATCCGTCGAGGCCGGCGCCAAGACCGTGTGTATCCAGAAAAGCCCCATGGTCATGACCCACGGACAGGTTTATTCGGGCTTCGGAACCCGTTGGATGAAGGAGGCCGGCGTCGATCTCAACATAGACGACGTGGTCGGCTCGCATGTCCGTGCGAATGGCTGCAAACCCGACCACATGTTCATCCGCCATCTCATGGAGGAGAGCGCCAAAACGCTCGAGTGGATGGCGGACGAGACCGGTGAGGAAGTGTCTTTGGTGCCTTCTGGCTCCAGCGACCCATATGTCTACGACACCCCTGCCTATACCACAGGACACGCATTCGCCGGCAAGGCGATCGGCGTGTCGCAGAAGCTGGCCGACGTCGCTCAGGAGAAGGGCGCCGAGTTTTACTTCGAGACCTCGGGCGTGCAGCTCGTCATGGATGGCGATGACGTCAAAGGCGTGATCGGCAAGCGCACCGACGGGACCTACATGCAGGTTAACGCGGCCAAGGGCGTGATTCTCGCGACGGGCGACTACGCTTCAAACTACGAGATGGCGCGCGAAATGTGCCCGGGCGTCGTCGACACCTTTAACTTCTACTCGCCCGCCGACAACACAGGCGAGGGCCTCCAGATGGGCCTTTGGGCCGGTGGGATGATCGAGCGTGGGAGCCATTCGAAGATGTGCCATCCTCACAACGGAAACGACGGCACGGAGCTGACCGACTCGCCGATCAAGTCCGACGCATACCTGTGGGTCAACCAGCGGGGAGAGCGCTTCTGCAACGAAGACCAGGAATATGGCCTCATCTGCAACCAAGTCCTCAAGCAACCCGGCCAGGTCTTCTACATCGTCATGGACGATGATTTCGCCTCGCAGCGATCCGAGATGCGAAATCCGCGGCCAGCTCCCAAAGACGCCGATATCGACAAGGCCAAAGAGCTCGGCTACTGGAAGGATGCCGATTCGATTGAGGAGCTCGCCAAGGCATTCGACATCGACGCGACGGCTCTGGCGGCCACCGTCGAGCGTTACAACGGCTGGGTCGACTCTGGCGCTGATGACGACTACGCGAAAAATCCGAAGTGCTTGAAGCCCATCAAGAAGGCGCCGTTTCACATCGTGCGCACCTATACCCCCTCAGACGTTGCGCTGGGCGGCCTCATGGTGAACGCCGACATGCAGGTGGTGCGTGAGGACGGCAGTGCCATCAAGGGACTGTACGCCGTGGGCAATTGCCAGGGCGGCGGTTTCGGCGCAGACGACTACACCTTCGCCATCAACGGCTTCAGCCTCGGTCGAGCGGCCATTTCGGGCCGCCTGGCGGGCGAAAACGCCGCGAAATAGCCCCCTCGGCGCTTCACGCCTATAATCTTAGGGCGCAGCGGACATTTTGCCGCTGCGCCCTTTTTCTGCGGACAATTGCGGAGGTGCGCCATTTTCACAGGAAAGCGGAAAATGCTCAACTACATACTCGAAGCTCTGGCACTGGGGGCAATATTCCAGATGCTGCGCGGGCAGTTCAGCCAATCCATCCTGCAGGCGGGAGGTTCCGGCGGCATGGAGTCCTTTGCCTGCTACGGCGCGGCGCTAGTGCTCGCGGGAACGTTGATGTTCCTCTACGACGAGAGGGTCTCCGGGGTTTGCTCTGGGCGCGTCGGGGCCGCGGCCACGCTGGCTTTGGGGCTGGCCGGCGTGGCGCTGCCGTTTGCAAAGGGCATGTGGGCATCTGTTTTCGCGGGCATGCTCCTTGCTCTTTTCGTGTCGCTTTCCTGCGCGCTTCTCGCAGAACGGCTTGCGCGCTTCGAAGCTGGCAGCGCGCTATCGTGCGTCACGCTGGGGTTCCTCTTGAGCTTCGCGCTGTCTTTCATAGAGCCCTATGGGGCGATCCGGACCGTTGCCACGTTCGCGATGCCGGTCGTCGTGTGCGTGGCCCTATTGGCGTCGGGGCCGGCAAAGGCTGCGCCGTCTTCCCTAATCTCGTCCAAGCCCGGAATACCGGTGCGCTTCATCCTCACCATTGCCGCTTTCGTTGTGGCGGGCAATCTGCTCGTGGGCCTCGTCAAGCCGGGGATGGCCTCGTCGGGCTCGGCTGCGGTCTATCTGTCTTCTGGAGCGGACGCGTGCATCGGGGTCGCTGTTCTTCTGGCGATCAAGCTGGGGGCGAAGCCCCAGCGCGTCATGTTTTGGTGCTGGTCCTCGTTTTCCATGGGGCTCTTCTTGGGCGTAGTGCTTATGACGTGTCCCTCGGCTGAGCTATCGCGCGCCGGATCGGATGTGGTCACCACGTTCAGAGTGGCGGTCGAATACCTCCTGTTCGCGCTTATCGTGCTCGTCGCCCGCCGCGAGCACGTGCATGCGATGGGCCCCGTGGGGCTTTTCGTCCTCGTCCCGTTCGGAATATCCGTTTTCTTGCGCCATGTGCTCGCCTTCGCGCTGCTGGAGCGGTCCGCTTCCGCGGTATCTGGCTACCTGCCCACGATTGTCGTCATGGTCGCCCTCATCGTGCTCTTCTCGCAATACTCCTTCGCCAACAAGACCTCCTTTAACGAGTATTTCTCGCCGGCTGAGAAATCAACCGAGCGTCGCCTAGACGCCGCGCTCGACGCGCTGTGCGAGGGCAGGGGGATAACCCCGCGAGAACGCGAGGTGCTTGCCTATACCGCACAGGGATACACCATGAAGGCCACCGCCGAGAAGTTGGTGATATCGCTGGACACCGTGCGCACGCATTCCAAGTCCATTTTCCGAAAGCTCGGCGTGCATTCCAAGCAGGAGGTCATCGATTTCGTCAACTCGTACCCGCGTTAGGCGAGCCCTCTGGAGCCGGTCTTTGCCGCACGGCCTGCGAGCGTCGATCCATTTCCGCTCTCTCTCCAGTCGCTCCGGCGTCGGCTTCTCGGCATGGGGCGAGCCCATGCGCCGACCTGCGTCCTGCAGCATCGCGCGCCACAGGGCGGCGCAAGGGATCGCCCCTAGGCCCAGGAGGCAACGATGGAAACGATCGCAATCGAAAACGGCAAGCTCGCCACGGAACTCGCCAAGGCGCTCCTCGAGCGCAAGGGCTACGAGCTGATCGGCGGCAATTGGGAAGCCGGCCGCGACGGGGTGGTGGCCCTCGACCCGGATGGGACCCTGGTCTTCGTCGACGCGTCTATGTCGGACCCGCGCGCAGGCGGGTTCGAGGACGTCCGCATCCCCCGATGCCGTGTCGGGGGCTGGGCCTTCGACTGGATCTGCGAGTACTGCGACGACCTGCCCGACAGGAGGGTCCGCTTCGACTTCGTCCAAATCAGGCAGACCGCTTCAGGCAAGGGCTTCGCGCGCCACACCGTGAACGCCTTCGGGTCGGACGACTGACCCCGGATAGGACCCGCTTCGGCGGGCCCTCCCGCCGTTTCGCCGGCGGGCATGGGACGTTCTCCGGCGATGCCTGCCAACGGGGCGCTGGCGGTCTCGCAGCGCCCTCATGCCTTTCCGGGTGCGGGCCCGGTCTTCCACATCCTGGGGTGCAATTTTGGCACCCCAGGATGACCTGACGATGCGCAAGCCCCTCGGCGGAATGCGCATCCGCCTCCCTTGCCTTCGGGCGGCATCGGGACGATTTTCCACCGCCGTCCTTGCGGTTGCATTTCCCGCGCGCGGTTTTCCACAGGCAGATAGGAAAAATTTTCCTATCTGCCTGTGTTGGGGATGCGAATACGCAAAACGCCCTGAGCGCGGCGCAGCATGCTGTCGACTTCGTGCGCACCCGCCCGCTTTCCTGGATGCCAGCCTTGCGCGAAGCGGTAGAACGTGAATCCCCCAACGGTTTTTACGCACCTCTGTTGCAGCTAACCCAAGCGTTGTTGGAACTGGTTGCGTAAGGAGGGGATATGTCTTCGGCGGCAACATAGCTGATAGTGTTTGAGGTTTGCGCTCTACTGCCCGTTTAAGACGATGCTCGCATGATTCACGGAGACATGCGGACGGCCATAGGGGTGGCCTGCGCGAGTTGAGAGGACCTGCTATGAAGATATCGCACGAGGCGAGGGAAGCCGTGGCCTAGGGCTAATGCCGGGAATTGTCAATAGGGATTGCTGGTTTGCGATGGGCAAATAAGTAATTGCCGGGAGCGTATGCCCCCGGCTTTTTCGTTTAGAAGCCCAAGTCTTCTGCGATGAGAATGACTTTAATGCGGCCGGCGTGGCGGTTATGGCGCGTGATGACGGTGTTGCAGCACATGCAGCCCGGCTCGTGGCACATGCCGCATATTCCCACCGTTTCGCAGGGCGTGCCTGTGTGCAGGCGGGCGGCATTCGGCGGGCACGCCATGGTGCGTACGCGCTTGAGGCCCTCTTCGGTGTCTTTGACGATCTTATTCATGCCAACGAGCACAATAACGTGCTTCGGGCCAAACGAGAGGCATGCCACGCGGTTGGAGTTGCCGTCGATGTTCACGAGCTCGCCTTTGAGCGTAAGCGCATTGGCGCTCATGAAGAAGAAATCGGAATCGAAGTGCTGCAGATAGACGGCTCGCTGCTCTTCGGGCGTGGTTGCTTTCGCGCGGTCGAGCATGGTGTAGGCGCCCGCTTCGAGCATTTCCTTCACGCCGGTTTCCTTGAAGGTCTCGGTGCCGCCCCACGCGATGCTCGAGCCCTCAGGCACAAGGGACTTTACTAGTTCGCGTGCGTCGGCGGATGTTTCACAGAAGTAGCCCTCCATTCCAGCTCGCTCAAGATTCTTGATAATCGTTTTCGACGTGGTGGCAAAGGCGTCTTTGCGAGGATCGGCCATGATTCCTCCTTGGTTTCGGTAACGAATGCATCATGTGCATTGTCGCACGTTTTTCTGGTACAAAATATCTCTCTCTCCCGTTTTTCCAGGTCATAGGGAAAAGAAGGCGCATTTGCCATGCATCTTCAAAAAAAGTTGAAAATAACGCTTGCGCCGAAAGGGGAAAGTGCGTAATATACATTCTCGCGCTGCGGCGCACGAAAGAAATGGGCGTTTGGCTCAGGGGGAGAGCGCTTCCTTCACACGGAAGAGGTCATAAGTTCAAATCTTATAACGCCCACCATTTCATTCCTCGGTAGCTCAACGGCAGAGCACTCGGCTGTTAACCGATAGGTTGTAGGTTCGAATCCTACCCGGGGAGCCATTCAAAATTTAGAGCCGCCTTAGGGCGGCTTTTGATTTCACATATTCCTCGGTAGCTCAACGGCAGAGCACTCGGCTGTTAACCGATAGGTTGTAGGTTCGAATCCTACCCGGGGAGCCATCCAGAACTTCGGGCTCGTACATGCGAGCTCTTTTTTTGCATCTTGCTCAGTTCTGCAACATTTTCGCCTAGTCTATCGTGTGCAACATATGGCGTATTCGACGAGGCCTCCCGCAAAGAATCGCTTGGAGCATTTTCGCTGCTATACTTTTGATTCACGACTTCATAACAGTCGTGCTGTGTTCGATTCAAAGAAGGGTGACTGCCGTGGAAGGCAAGCACGCATCTCAAAATAAGCAACAAAAACCGCATCGCTCGGAAGCATTCCCTCAGCTTGATAAGGCAGAAACTGTCGCGCATGCGACGAAGCCTTCTATGCCGTCCGATTTCGATTTGGGCTCAACGGGGGGCAGCGTTAATCCGATTCAGATGAACGGCCGCGGTCCTCATCGTTTTAGCGCGGCTCCCAATGCGGCTTATCCGGGCGGCAAAGTTCCGGGTGGAACTGCTGGTTCCCAGAAGTTCGCTGATGGGCGCAGGCGCAACCCTGTCGCAATTGCTGCGCTGGTCTTTGTGGCACTTTTGCTTGTCGTATATGTCGCGGGCGCCGTTATATTCATGGGCCGCTTCTACCCGAATACCACGCTGGGCAATTTCGATTTGTCCATGAAGCCGTTCGATCAAGCTGTTGACGAACTCGAATCGGCCGAGAAATCCTATGCGCTTTCGATTTCGGGCGAGGGCTTTTCCACGAACATCACCGCAAAGGAGGGTGGCATTCAGCTCGATTCCGACAAGGTGATTGCCGCTGCGAAGGGCGGCATGAATCCCGCGCTGTGGTTCGTGAACATGTGGGGCGCGCATGATGCCACCGAGAATCTAACCGCCTCGGCTGATTCGACGGCGCTCCGCAATTTGCTTACCGAGGAAATCGAAGAATTCAACGCGGGTCAAACCGCTTCCGAAGATGCCGCAATCGTCTACGATGCTGAATCGCACAGCTACAAGATCAAGCCCGAGGTCAACGGCACTCAGCTCGATGCGGAAGAAGTCGTGCAGCAGGCGATTACCGCCATGCTCAGCATGCAAGATACGCTCAAGCTCGACGATGATGTGGTTATCAAACCCCAGGTGCTCTCGACCGATTCTCGTCTGATTCAGGGAACCGAAGCCGCGAACAAGCTTGTCGCATGCGACGTAACGCTCGTGGCCCAGCTTGCCAATACGACGGAAGACATCACGCAAATCAATGGCGACGTGATTTCCCAATGGGTGACCTTCGACGAAAATTACGCTCCTACCTTCAACGAGGCCGTTATGAGCGAGTGGGCGAGCGCCCTTGTTGCCTCGCTGAATACGGTGGGTTCCACGCGTACCTACACGCGTGGCGATGGCAAGCAGGTGAGCGTGAGCGGCGGCGATTACGGTTGGGCCGTCGATACTTCGTCGCTCGTGTCGACCATTGAAGACGCCGTTACCAATGCAAGCCAAGGCGAAATCTCTGTACCGTGTTCGCAAACGGGCAACGGGTTTACGGCGCCAGGCATGGATTGGGGCGCCTATTGCGATGTTGACCTTACTGAGCAGTACGCGCGCTATTACGACGCGACGGGTAACCTGCTTTGGGAGTCGGGCATTGTTTCAGGCAAACCTGGCGGCGAGGATGCGACCCCTACGGGCACCTATTATCTCAAAACCCACCAGAGTCCCTCGATGCTGCGCGGTCCGAAGAAAGAGGACGGCAAGTACGAATGGGAATCCGAGGTGCAATACTGGATGCCGTTTGTAGGCAATCTGGTCGGCCTTCACGATGCCAGCTGGCAGCCTTCTTCGGTATTCAGCAATCCCGATGCTTACAAGACGTACGGCAGCCATGGCTGCGTGAACCTGCCCACCGATAAGGCGGCCGAGATTTACGGCATCATTCAAAACGGCGACCCGGTTATCGTGCACTGGTAAGCGCCACTATGTAATGCAATTATCGCAGGCCGCCTTTCGGGGCGGCTTGCTTGCGCCAAGACGCAAGGCGCGATAGAGGAAGAGGCAACGCACATGATTATGCAGGTAGAGCATCTCACGAAAAGCTTCGGCGGCAGAACGCTGTTCTCCGACGCGTGCTTTCGCCTTGAGACCCATGATCGATTGGCGCTGGTGGGCCCGAATGGCGCGGGCAAAACTACCATGTTGAAGGTCATTACTGGGCATGAAGACGCCGATTCGGGCAATGTGGTGTTCGCCAAGGGTGCCGTTGTGGGCTATTTGGAGCAGGAAGCCATCGAGATGGAAGACCGCTCCATTTTCGATGAGGTTATTTCGAGCCAGCAAGAAATTCTCGAGGCTGAGCAGCGCCTCCATGAGCTCGAGACAAGCTTGAACGAAAATTCCACTCCCGAGAAGCTTGCCGCGTGCGGCCGTGCGCGCGAGCGCTATGAGGCGCTCGGCGGGTATCGCCTTGAATCGCAGGTGCGCAGCGTGTTGTTCGGCTTGGGCTTCAAGGAAGATGACATGTCCCGCCATACCGGCGATTTCTCGGGAGGCTGGCAAATGCGCATCGCGCTCGCCAAGCTGCTTATTCGTAAACCTGACTTGCTTCTGCTCGACGAGCCCACCAACCACCTCGACCTTGAAAGCGTGAAGTGGCTTGAGGGCTTTTTGCGCGGCTACGACGGCGCGGTTGTCGTGGTAAGCCACGACCGTGCCTTTATGGACAACATGGTCGATCGCGTCGCCGAGATTGATGCCGGCCGTCTTGAGCTGTACAAGGGCAACTATTCCGCATACCTGAAGCAGCGCGATGAGCGTATCGAACGCCTTCGCCAGCAGGCCGAACGCCAGGCTGAAGAAATCGCGCATATGGAAGCGTTCATCGAGAAGTTCCGCTACAAGCCCACGAAGGCCAAACAGGTGCAAGATCGCGTGAAGAAGCTCGAGAAAATCGAGCGCATCGTGGTACCGCAGGAAAAGAAGACTGTGCATTTCAACTTCGTGCAGCCGCCGCGCACGGGCGATATGGTGGTGCGCTGCAACGGTGTGGTCAAGCACTTCGGCGAGAAACATGTCTACGATGGCCTCGATTTGTCGCTGTATCGCGGCGAGAAGGTTGCGCTCGTCGGCCCGAACGGCGCCGGCAAATCGACGCTTCTGAAAATGATCGCGGGCGTGCTCGCGCCCGATGCGGGCACTATCGAATATGGCGTGCACGTGTCGAAGACCTACTTTGCCCAACACCAGCTCGAAGAGCTCTACCCGGGCAACACCGTGTTCGAGGAACTTGATCGTGCTGCTCCTGGTTGGACTATGAGCCAGGTTCGGAGCCTTCTCGGTGCGTTCTTGTTTACCGATGACGCCGTCGACAAGCGCGTAAGCGTGCTTTCCGGTGGCGAGAAGTGTCGTTTGGCGCTTGCGAAAATGCTCGTGGCGCCCGCTCCGCTTCTGTGCCTCGACGAGCCCACGAACCATCTCGATATCGCGAGCGCCGACATTCTCGAGCAGGCGCTCAACCGTTTCGAGGGCACCGTGCTGCTCATTACGCACGATCGCCACCTCATTCGCAACGTCGCGAACCGCATTATTGAGGTCGTGCCGGGCAAGGTGACCGTGTATGACGGCGATTACGACTATTACCTGTTCAAATCGGGCCAGCTCGAAGGCGGAAGCGACCTTTCGGCGAGCTCGCTTGACGATTTCTTGAATCAACCCGAAGGCGAGGTGCACGATTCCGCGTCGCGCTCTAAGGCGAAATCGAAAAAGGCGAAAACCACCGTTTCGGTGAACAATCGCCGAAAGGGCGCGACCGCAAAACCTGCTGAGCCGCTTACGGCTCCGCGTGCGAGCGCCCCGAAAACGAAAGAACAGAAGCGTCGCGAGGCCGAAGCCCGCAATCGCGCATATGCGGCGCTCAAGAATCATCGCAAGCGCATCGCCGAACTCGACCGCCAGCTCGAGCGCGACAACGCACGCATGAAAGAGCTGCTTGAGCTTATGGCCGACCCCGATTTCTATATCAACGAAGCCGAAAGTTCCGACGCCATCGCCGAGCACGGCAAACTCAAGGCGCGTATCGCCGCTGCGGAAGAGGAGTGGTTCTTGCTCAACGAAGAGCTCGAGGAAGAAATGCGCAAGCAGCAGGAGCAGGCGTAACTATGCTGAATATCGTTCTCGTTGAACCCGAAATCCCCCAAAATACGGGCAATATCGCGCGCACGTGCGCATGCATCGGTGCGCGGTTGCATGTGGTGGAGCCGGCGGGCTTTCGCATTACCGAGCGCAACCTGCGCCGCGCGGGCTGCGATTACTGGAACGATGTCGAAATCGTGCGCTGGGCTTGCGCCGAAGAATTCTTCGAGGCGCACGCCACCGACGAGCTGCATCTTTTCACGGGTCGTGTGAGCACGACGTTTGGCGAAGTGGCGTATTCCGACGATTGCTATTTGGTGTTCGGCCGTGAGAGTCGTGGGCTCGACGAACGCTGGATGGAGCGTTTCGCGTCGGCCTGTGTGCGCATTCCCATGCGCGATGGCATGCGCAGTTTGAATTTGAGCAACGCTGTGGCCATCGCGGCGTTCGAGGCTTTGCGGCAAAACGGTTACCCTTATTTACAATAGTGTGGCAGTCTGGCTAAAGCGAGAGTTTTGATATACACTATCAAATTACTATGTTTAGCCAGTCATACATCATCTACATCATCATTAGCGTTCTGTGCTTCGTGCCCGCCATTGTGCTGCATGAAGTCGCGCACGGCTTTGCTGCGCACAAACTCGGCGACCCAACTGCGAAAAGCCAGGGCCGTTTGAGCCTGAACCCGCTCAAGCACGTCGACCCGTTCGGCACGGTGCTCATGCCGCTGCTGCTCATGGCCATGGGCGGTCCGGTGTTCGGCTACGCGAAGCCCGTGCCTTACAATCCCATGTATTTCAAGAACCTGCGTAAAGGCGAGGCTATTGTCGGCTTGGCCGGCCCTGCGGCGAATCTGCTTATGGCGCTTGCCTCGGCGTTTATCGCCTGGATTCTTTACCCGTATGCGCCGGGCCTCGTGGGTTCAAATGAGGTGTTTCAGTACTTCTATCTCATGTTTTTGCCCATGTTCACGCTCATCAACCTGTATTTGATGTTCTTCAACCTCATTCCGATTCCGCCGCTCGATGGTTCGAGCATCATTGCGCTGTTCCTTAACGATAAGCAGCTGCATTCGTATTACCGCATTCAGCAGTACGCGTTGCCCGTGTTCATGATCGTGATCATTTTGGTGCCATACCTTTTCAACGTGAATCCAATTGGCATGTATCTCGATGCCACGGCGGGCAATTTGGCGAATTTCTGCTTCCCGTTCAAAATCTACTAGCGGTGCAGCGTGTCGTATCGCGTACGCATAGAGAGCTTCGAAGGACCTTTTGACCTGCTGCTCTACTTGGTGAGCCGTCAAAAGGTCGATATCGGGTCCATCTCAATCACCGAAATCGTCGACCAATACGTGGCCTATATCGACCGCATGCAAAAGCTCGATTTGGAAGTCGCGAGCGACTTTCTGCTTGTGGCATCGACATTGCTTGACATTAAAGCCGCATCGCTTATTCCCAGCGAGAAAACTGAGGTCGAAGATGAGCTTGAGGAACTTTCTCCGAACGAGGCGCGAGAAATTCTCATCGAAAAGCTCATCGCCTATAAGCAATACAAGAATGCGGCTTGGGCCCTGAAAAATCGCTTCGAACTCGAAGGGCGCATGCATCCGCGTCTTTGTGGCCCTGACCAGGAATTTTTGGGAATTATGCCCGATTATCTGGAGTCGACCACGCTCGATTCGCTTGCGTTTTTATGCGCCGAGGTCATGGCTCGGCGCGAGGTATTCCTGCTTGAAAGCGAGCATATCGCAGCGAAACCCATTCCCGTGGAAACGCACGTGCGCGCAATCCATAGGCGTATCAGCACGCGCAAGCGTATGATGTTCAGCGAGCTTTTGGAAGCGGCGCCCACCTTGCAGCTGCGCGTGGTCAATTTCCTGGCGATACTCGAGCTGTACAAGCGCGGCATGGTTTCGCTTGAGCAATCGGGCTCGTTCGCCGACATTCGCATCGACTATATCGAAGGCAGCGGCGAGCTTGTCTTCACCGAATCTGATGAGGAGCAGTGGACGTAATGGAAGAGCATGGGGAAGTGCAATCGCCCGATATCTCTGGGGCTATTGAGGCGTTGCTGTTCGTGAGTGATGAGCCTGTGGGCGCGCTTACGATAGCCGAGATGCTAGAAGTCGATTTGAAGTCCGTCGAAGCGGCTCTCGATGCGATTCGCGCGCGCCTTGAGGCGGAAGATCGCGGCGTCCAGCTGCGCGAGGTTGCGGGCGGTTGGCGTTTTTATACGCATCCGCGCCACCATGGGCTTATTGAGAAATACGTGCTGTCATGGGACACGCGCAAGCTTACGCAGGCGGCCCTAGAAACGCTTGCCGTCATCGCCTACAACCAGCCTATTACGCGCGCGGGCGTGACGTCGGTGCGCGGCGTGAATTCCGACAGCCCGATTAATTCCCTTGTCGAAAAGGGCCTCGTGCGCGAGGCGGGACGCGATAAAAATGCGCCTGGCCAGCCGATTCTCTATGCCACATCGCGTACGTTCTTGGAGAAATTCGGCCTTGCGTCAACGCGCGACTTGCCGAATTTGGAAGATTTCGCGCCCGATGAGCAGAGCCGCGAGCTGATTCGCGAGCGTTTGGGCGCGACGCGCAAGGCTCACGAAGAGCAGGTGGCGACGCTTTTCGATGACGACTTGACGCTCGATTTGGGCCTTGACGAAAGTGAGCGCATCATAGGCGATTTCGCGCCCGCGATTGAAGGCGGAGAAGGCGACGAGCTCGCCGCGACATCGGGCATGGGTGATGCAATCGCTCAGACTTTCGGCATGCCCGAAACGGTGTGGTCGGTCGATGAAGGCGGTGAAGAAGACACGCGAGGTGTTGAAAGCGATGCTCACGGCGCGGAGGCCGACGCTCGCGACGTCGAGGGCGACGCGCGTCGCCGCGAAAGCAATTTGATTGGTGCCGAGGATGACGCTTGCAGCACCGAAGGCGCCGCAATCAACGATGAAAGCGAGGCCTAGCCGATGAGCGATCCCAAACCCGCCCAGTTTGGCCCAAACGGCGAGGCCATTGTTCCCATGCGCCTGCAGAAGTTTCTCGCGCGAGCGGGTGCTGCGAGCCGTCGTGGAAGTGAAAACCTCATGACCGCGGGCCGCGTGCGCGTGAACGGGGAAGTGGTAACCGAGCTCGGCAGCAAAGTGGACCCGCTGTGCGATGTGGTCGAGGTCGACGGCGTAGTCGTGCGCCTGTTCGATTCGTCGGTCACCATCATGCTCAATAAGCCTGCTGGATATTTGACCACCATGTCCGACCCCCACGGGCGTCCTTGCGTGGCAAGCCTTGTGCCTACCGATCGCTTCCCCGGGCTTTTCCCTGTAGGGCGCCTCGATATGGACACCACCGGCCTTCTACTCTTCTCGACCGATGGCGAACTCGGCAACGGCTTGCTGCACCCGCGCTACCATGTCGATAAAACGTACCATGCGCGCGTCGCGGGCATTATGTCGCAAGAGCAGGCGCAAGTCCTTGAGCGCGGAATAGAGCTCGACGACGGTCCCACGTTGCCCGCCCAGGTTCGCATCGAACGCATAGCCAAAGGTAAAACCGATGTGGAAATCACCATTCACGAAGGCAGGAAACGCCAGGTGAAACGCATGTGTTCGGCAATCGGCCACGAGGTGGTGCAACTGCATCGCTCCAACTTCGGACCGCTTGCCTTGGATGGCCTGACGGAAGGGCAATGGCGCGAGCTCAGCGATGCCGAGGTGAAAGCCCTTCGCCAAGCCGCTGGCATGTAGTACAAGGCGTGCTAGAATTTCGATAGGCAACCAGCCGTTGCCGTTCGCCTCGGACCTCACGCTCCGCTTCGGGCAGGTCCTGGCTCGCGCGAAAGCCACATTACGTGGCTTCCGGCTCGTGTGGAATCTTGCGTATCGCGAGGTTCGAGGTGAACGGCAAGGCGCAGAATCACTTGTTTGCGTTCGCTTCCCTTGGGCCGATAGATTCCGCACGAGCAGAACAGCACCTCATGTGCTGTTCGTCGCGAGCAGGACTTGACCGAAGCGGATCAAGGGGAGCGAGCGCAAACGACAGGATTGGTGGATTCGCAAGAATGAGGAGGGGCGATATGGCCACCCAGGAAAACCTTACGACTATCGAGCCGGTTAACGGCCCGCTTGTCGGCAGCATCTCGGTGCCGGGCGACAAATCCATTTCGCATCGCGCGGTGCTTTTCGCGGCGATGGCCGAAGGCACCTCGCGCCTTTCGGGCGTGCTTGATTCCGAAGATGTGCGCAGCTCTCTTGGCGCGGTAAGCAAGCTCGGCGCCAAGGTGAACCTGGAAAAAGCTCCCGATGGAAGCCTGTATGGCGGCATTACGGGTTGGGGCGCGAAGGGCCCCAGCGCACCGAGCGATCCAATCGATTGTGGCAATTCCGGCACCACGACGCGCTTGCTCATGGGCATTTTGGCCCCGTGGGATATTGAGGTGGAGCTCACCGGCGACGATTCGCTCCGCCGCCGCCCCATGCGCCGCGTTTCGGGCCCGCTTTCGAGGATGGGCGCGAAGTTTTTGCCCGAAGGCCAAGACACGCTGCCGCTTACGATTCATGGCACGCGCAACCTCAAAGCGCTCGATTACGATGCGCCTGTTGCATCGGCTCAGGTGAAAACCGCGATCCTGCTCGCTGGCCTTTCCGCTGATGGCACTACGCGCGTCACGGAACCCTCTCCGAGCCGCAACCATACCGAGCTCATGTTACCTGAATTCGGCGCCCACACCACGGCCGCATCGGGTGTCGCCGAAGTTGTCGGCCCAACAACGCTTAAGGCGTCCGAAGTCGTGGTTCCTGGCGACCCGTCTTCGGCGGCATTCATCGCGTGCGCTGCCGCCCTTATTCCGGGCAGCGCCATTCAAATCGAAGGCGTGTCGCTCAATCCTGCTCGCATCGGCTTTTTGCGCACGCTCGAACAAATGGGCGTCGACGCATCGCGCCGCAGCGTGTCGTCTTCGGGCAAAGAGCTCTCGGGCATCATTTCGGTGCAATACTGCGACAAGCTCCACGGTTGCGAGGTTCCCGCCGATAAAATTCCGTCACTCGTCGACGAAGTTCCCGTGCTCGCGCTCGTCGCGGCTCATGCGAAGGGCATCACGGTATTCCGTGGCGTTGATGAACTGCGCGTGAAGGAAACCGACCGCGTGGCTGCCGTTATCGACGGCCTTACGAAGATCGGCGTCGACGCCTGGGCCGATGGCAGCGACCTGTTCATTGAGGGCGATTCCGATTTGGTGATTCCTGAAGGCGTGAAGTTCGAAACCGGCAAAGACCATCGTCTCGCCATGACATGGGCACTTGCGGGTCTTTCGGGCAATTGTCCCGTTCAGGTTGCCGATTTCGAGTCGTGTGCGGTAAGCTACCCCGCGTTTCTTTCCGACATTCGCTCGCTTGTTCGTGAGCGCTAGAAAGGCAAACTATTCATGATTATTGCTATTGACGGCCCTTCTGGAGCTGGCAAGTCGACCGTGTCCAAATCGGTCGCGAAGGCGCTTGGCTTCAACTGCCTCGACACGGGCGCGATGTACCGAAGCATTGCGTGGTATGCGCTCGAGCATGGTGTCTCGCTTGAGGATTCTGCCGCTTTGGGCGAAATCGCGCGCGAGCGTGCGATTTCGTTTTCTCATGAGCCGGGCAATCCGGCGCCTAAGCAGGTATTCATCGACGGCGTTGATGTGACGGGCGACATTCGCACGGCGCGCATCGACAGGTCGGTGAGTTCCGCCTCCAAGCACCCCGAGGTGCGCGAGGCGCTCGTCGAACAGCAGCGCCGCATTGGCTCGCAGGGCGATTACGTGGTCGAGGGCCGCGATATTGGCACGGTCGTATTCCCTCAGGCCGAAGTGAAGGTGTTCCTCACCGCAAGCAACGAAGAACGCGCGCGCCGTCGCGTGGCGCAAAACGAAACCCGTGGCGTTGGGTCCGTTGATTTCGATGAGGTGCTCGCCGACATCGTGAGGCGCGATGAACTCGATTCCGCCCGCGAGACCTCTCCGCTCGTTGCCGCCGCCGATGCGAAATGCATCGATTCCACCGGTTTTACGATTGACGAAATCATCGAACAAATCTGCGCTATGGCGCGCGTCGCCGGCGCGAACGCATAGGAGGAACGCGTGTTTCTCGCATACAAAGACATGTGGGATATGCCCATTGACCCTGTTGATGGCCTCGAAAAGATAAAAGAAGGCGAGAGCGCTCCGAAGCGCGTTGGGCACTTCGTTGGCAATATCGTGTACGCGATCATTTTCATCGCGTTCAAAATCGCCTTCCGCTACAAGGTCGAGGGCATCGAAAACCTGCGCCAGTTCGATGGCAAGCGTGGCGCGGTGGTTATTGGCAATCATGCTTCCTACCTCGATCCGGCTTTCCTGTGGATCGCCGCGCGTCCGAAGCAGTGGGTGCGGTTCATGGCGCGCGACAACATGTTTGCCAACGCCGGCGGCCTTGCGGGCCAGGTGATTTCGCGCGTCGGGGCGTTTCCCATTAAACGCGGATCAGCTGATCGCACGGCAATCAAGCGCGCATCTGCCATGTTGAAGCGCGGTGAAAGCGTGGGCATTTTTCCCGAAGGCACGCGTCGCGATCGTGGCACGGCCGCGCCGGAATTGCACGGTGGCGCGGCGTTCATCGCACGCATGGGTAAAGCGCCCATCGTTCCGTCGTCCATTCGCAACGTGGATGCTATTAAGCGTAAGGGCGAGCGCATGCATTTCCCGAAGGTCACGGTGGTGTTTGGTGCCCCCATTTATCTGGAAGACTTCGACTTCCTTCCCAAGGAAGACCGTCTCGATGCTGTTTCGTGGTACGCCATGCGCGAGTGCTATGCGCTTCGTGACAATGTGAACCGCGAAGAGGTGGACATGAAATCCCTGTTCCCTGAGGCGCGCGATTTTTCCACCGAGCTTGCGGGGAAAATGCTCTCGCGCCCGATTGCTTAGCGTTCGTTCGCCTGGACGATAATGCGCTGAATTGCGAACATGGCATGCTGCCAAACGGAGAGCTGCCTGTTTCGCTCTATGAGCCAATGACAATGCTGGGGCATTTTGCCCTGCCAACCAAGGAGGATGTGCCCGTGGAAGTGATTCGCGCCAAACATGCTGGCGTTTGCTACGGAGTCGAGCGTGCGCTCGATATGGCAAACGCCGCCATGCTCGACGATGAAGACACCTATACGCTTGGACCTTTGATTCACAACCCCAAGGTCGTCGAAGAGCTCGACGCCAACGGCGTGCACGTTGCCGCATCGCCCGACGACGTGCAGGAAGGCATCGCGATTATTCGCAGCCACGGTGTGGAGCCTGACGTGCTCGCGACGTTGCGTGAACGAGGGCTTACCGTCATTGACGCGACGTGCCCCCACGTGGCCAAGGCCCAGCGCTCCGCTGCGCAGCTTCGTGATATGGGCGGTACCGTGGTGGTTGTGGGCCGCGCCGACCATCCCGAGGTGCTCGGGTTGTGCGGCCATGCGGGCGAGCGTGCCGTCGTGGTTGCCAATGCCAACGAGTTGCCTGACGAGCTTATCGAGCCCGTAGGCGTTGTGGTGCAAACGACCCAAAGCACCGAAAAGCTCGAATCGGTGGTCGAGGCCATTCGCGCGCGCGGCATTGAGCCTATTGTAAAAAACACCATCTGCTTTGCGACGCGTCAGCGTCAGGAGTCGGCCGCGCGCCTTGCCGGGGAGGTCGACGCAATCGTTATCGTGGGCGGCAAGAATTCGTCGAACACAACGCATCTCTACGAGATTTGCAAGGCGCATTGCCCGAAGTCCCATTTCGTGGAAGGTGCCGATGAACTGGACGCTTCGTGGTTTGAGGGCTGCAAAACCGTGGGTGTGACCGCTGGCGCTTCAACCCCTGCCGATCAAATCCAAGAAGTGGTGGAATGTTTGGAAGCGATGTAATGCTTCTCGTCGCGTGTATTTCCTGCTAGAATCGGTCTGTTGGTCTGCGCATTCTCGCATTGCGGGGTGCGCAACGACAGATTAAGGAGCAACCACGCTATGAACGAAACTGGCTCTGAACTTCGCGGCTGGACGCGCCGCAATTTCTTGAAAGCTGCCGGCGTCGCGGGATGCGCGATGCTTTTCCCTTGGCTGGCATACGCCGCCGAATCTGATGAATTGAACGCGAAAGCCGACGAACTCGCCGCCTCCGCTGCCTCGAAGCAGGCTGAAGCCGACGAAATGAAGGCCAAGCTCGATTCTCTTCAAACGCAATACAACGAAGCGCTCGAGCGCTATAACACCGCAAACGATGCCCATGAGGCTGCCGTTGCCGCCATGGATGCTGCGCAGCAGCGCATCGACGAGGCTCAATCGCTCATCGAAAGCACGCGCAATCAGCTGGCAAAACGTGCGAATTCGATTTATCGCGAAGGCAGCATGAGCATGATCGACGTCATCTTCGGCTCTCAGTCGTTCGACGACTTCGTCACCAACTGGGATTCTGTTGAGCGCATCAGCCAGCAAGATGCCGCATTGGTTCAGCAGAACAAAGACGCCAAGGCTGAAGCCGAGGCGGCCCATGCCGAATACTCCAAGCAGGAAAAGGTCGCGGCGGAAGAGCTCGCCAACGCCAAGGCCGCCAAAGAAGAGCTGGAAACTGCCCAGGCCGCCCTGCAGAAGCAGTACGACGACATGAACAGCGATATTTCCGCCATTCTTGCCGAGGCCGAGCAAACGCGCATGAGCGCCGAAGAGGCCAAAAAGAAGGAAGAGGAAGCTGCGGCGGCCGCCCAAAGGGCCATTCAGCAGAGTTCCGCCAGCGCCGGCTCCTCGAGTGGCTCCTCCGCGAGCTATTCCGGCAGCGTTTCGGGCTGGGTGAACCCGGCTCCTGGTAAATACGTTACGAGCGGTTTCGGCTGGCGTCCCTCCATTGGCGACTTCCACCAAGGCGTCGACCTCTCGAATTCTTACGAGCCCGTCTACTGCATGGCCGACGGTACCGTTACCACGGCTGGCTGGTTTGGCACGGGCGGCATCGCTGTTACGGTCGACCATGGCGGCGGTTTGGTAACGTGGTACCTGCATAACTCCCAGGTGCTCGTCTCGGTTGGTCAGCACGTTTCCGCTGGCCAGCAAATCTCGGTTTCCGGCAGTACGGGCTTTTCGACGGGCCCCCATTTGCACTTCCAAATCAATACGGGGTGCAGCAATGGCGTAACGGGCACGGCCGTGAACCCGGCGGCCTATTTCGGCTGGTAGAAACTTTCGAATGTGGCTTTTTGCGGGCGGCGTGCGGCCGCCCGCTTTCGTATTGAGGAAAGGAATGTGCATGGCAGAGAGTCGCTATGTGCACGAATATCCGGGCGCGCCCGAAGGCGGCGGCGAAATCATCAGCGTTGCCGAAGGCTCGCCGTTCGACGACGCGGGCTTCACCCCGGGCTGTCGTATTCTTTCCGTCGACGGAAACCCCTTGCGTGATGTGCTCGACTGGCGGTGGTATGCCGATGGCGAGGAAATCACCGTTGCGTATGTCGATACCGACGGCGAGGCGGGTGAGGTCGACCTCTTCCGCGATGAGGGCGAAGATTGGGGCATCGAATTCGACGGCGCCGTGTTCGATAAAATCAAAACGTGCCGCAATGCCTGCGTGTTCTGCTTCATGCGCCAGCTTCCCGAAGACGCGCGCGCTTCGCTTGTGCTGCGCGATGACGATTGGCGCTTGAGCTTTCTGCAGGGCAATTTTGTCACGCTTACGAATTTGACCGAAGACGATTTTGAGGAAATCGTCGAGCGCCATATCTCGCCTTTGCGCCTTTCGCTGCACTGCATCACGCCCGAAGTGCGCCGCAAAATGATCGGAAAGCATGCGCCGCATGGCATTGAGATGCTCGAGAGGCTGCTCGATGCAGGCATCGAATTCGATGCCCAAATCGTGCTTACTCCGGGTTATAACGATGGCCTCGAACTGCGGAAAACGCTCACTTGGGCTTATATGCATCCTGGGATTCTGAATATCGGCATTGTGCCGCTTGGGTATACCAAGCACCAGCGCTCGTTCGAGAAGAGCTACAACGACGTCGATGCCGCACTTGATGTGATCGATACCGTGGAGCCTATGCAAAAGCATGCCTTGGCCGAGCGCGGCTTTCCGTGGGTGTATTTGGCTGATGAGTTTTACTGCAATGCATATCCCGACAGCCTGCTTGAGCATCTTCCGCCCACCGAGCATTATGGCAACTTTGAGATGTTTGAAGACGGCATTGGCATTGTACGTACGTCGGTTGATGAATGGGAATCGTGCGCCGAACAACTCGAACATTTGGCCGAAGTGCTCGAAGAGGAAGACGCTCGTGTGTACTACATCTTCGGCGAGGCGCAGCGACCCTGCATGGCTCGGTTGATGGAAGAGGCTCCTACGAAGGGTCGCCTGGTACCGCTCGTAGTGAAGAATAACCACTTCGGCGGCAACGTCGACGTCACCGGTCTTCTATGCGGCTTTGACGTGGCCATGGCGATTCGCGGCATTTCCGCCCACGACTACGTGGTGCTTCCGAAAATCATGTTCAACTCCAACGGCTATACGCTTGATGATATGACCGTGGACGATATTCGCGACACGTCGGGCGTGCCCGTGACCGTGGTATCATGCAGCGTGCCTGAATACCTTGCCGAAATTGAAGAACTGGTCGTTGGCTATTAGGCGAAAATGCAAGTGTGTTGCGCTGGGCGCGATGCGGCCATGCCGCGAAGCGCCATGCGCCAGTCCGTGCCCGGCGCTCGGTTGGCGCTTATGTCGCAACCAACTATAGATTGAGGATCAACCATGGCTTTACCTGTTGTTGCTATTGTGGGTCGCCCCAACGTGGGCAAGTCCACGCTTGTCAACCGCATTGCCCGTAAGAACGAGGCTATCGTTCACGAGATGCGCGGCGTCACGCGCGACCGCTCTTATCATGAGGCCGATTGGAATGGCGTGCACTTCATGCTCATCGATACCGGCGGTATCGAGATGGGTGACGAGGACGCGTTCCAGAAATCCATTCGCGAACAGGCGTTTGCCGGCGCGAACGAGGCTGACGTCGTGATTTTCCTCGTCGACGGTCGTACGGGCGCCACGCCCGACGACATTGAAGTGGCTCGCGTGCTGCGCAAAAGCGGTAAACCCGTGCTGCTCACGGTGAACAAGCTCGACAACCCTGATAAGGAAGACGAGGCCCTGTGGGAATTCTATAGCCTGGGCCTGGGCGATCCGCGCCCCATTTCGGCTTCGCATGGCCACGGCACGGGCGACTTGCTCGACGAGGTCGTCGAAGAGCTCGCCAAGCTTCCCGAGCATGAGGAAGTTGAGGAAGAGGAAATCATCAACGTCGCTATTATCGGCCGTCCGAATGCGGGCAAAAGCTCTCTTACGAACCGCCTTATCGGCGTTGACCGTTCTATCGTGAGCGATGTCGCTGGCACGACACGTGACGCGATTGATACCATGGTTGAGCACGACGGCAAGAAATACAAGATTGTCGACACGGCAGGCTTGCGTGCCAAAAGCAAGATCGACCAAGATGTCGAATATTACAGCTTCGTTCGTGCGATGCGCGCCATCGACCGCGCTGACGTGTGCCTGCTCGTGATTGACGCCACGCTCGGCCTGACCGACCAAGACCAAAAAGTCGCCGGCTACGCGCAGGAACGCGGCTGCGCCATGGTGATTCTGCTCAATAAGCGTGACATCGTTGAGTCGGGCGAACAGCTCGAAGACCTGCGCGACCGCATTCATGACCGCATGATGTACGTGGGTTATGCTCCTGTTATCAGCATTTCTGCGCTTACCGGCAAAGGCGTGCTGCGCATTTGGGACGCCATTGACAAGGCATACGATGCCTTCAGCCGTCAGGTATCCACAAGCAAACTCAATGCGTGGCTCGAGGGCGTGCGCGAATTCGGCCACACTGTGCGTAAGGGCAAGGCCGTTCTGAAGTTGAAGTACATGACGCAAACGCATATTTGTCCGCCCGAGTTCACGCTGTTCTGCAACCAGCCCGATCTGGTGCGCGAAAATGATAATTACCAGCGCTTCCTCGAGAACCGCTTCCGCGATACGTTCGATTTCGAGGGCACGCCTATTCGTTGGAAGTTCAAGAAGAAGGACTAGCGGAACATGATAGATGCATTGGTCGCGCTTGGCGTGTTTGTCGCGGCGTTTTTGCTCGGTTCAATTCCTTGGGGTCTCATTATTTCCAAGGTGTTTTACCACACCGATATTCGCGAGCATGGCAGCGGCAACATTGGCACCACGAACGCCATGCGCACGATGGGCAAAAAGGGCGGCGCCGCGGTATTCCTGCTCGATTTCGGCAAGGGCATCGCGTCGGGCTTCATTGGCATGGGTGCGACGTCGTTTTTGACGGGCAGCTTCGTGAGTTATGAAACTCTGCTTGGCATAGCGACGATGGGTTGCACCTTGGGCCATATTTTCAGCCCGTGGCTGGGCTTTCACGGCGGCAAGGGCATCGCTGTGGCCATTGGCGCATTGTTCGTGTGCTGGGGGCCTGCGGCGGCATGCATCGAGCTGTTCGGCATTTTTGCCGTGCTCGTCGCGCTTACGCGCTATGTTTCGGTGGGTTCCATCGCATCCGCGGCGCTGTGCCCGGTTATCGCATGCTTCCTGTTCTGGGGCGATTGGGGCGCTATTGCGTGCTATTTCGTCACGGGCATGACGGTTGTGTGGGCCCATCGTGGCAACATCGAGCGTTTGCGCGCGGGCAATGAGCGTCGCGTGGGTTCGAAAAAATAATGGTTCGCCGTTCTAACGAACGGCGAATTTTGCCGACGCTGCAAGCGGGCGATGCACTGCATTTTGGCCTTCGATCTTCGTCTTGCGTAGCGCTGCTATGCGGCTTTTCGATTTCAGGCCATTCTGCAGCAGCTCGTTCACTCTCGCTGACTTTTAGTCGGCCGTGCAGTTTTCTTTTGTTGGGAGTCGATATGAAGGTTTCAGTTATTGGCGCTGGTTCGTGGGGCACGGCGCTTGCGCATGTTCTGGGGCTTGGCGGCAACGACGTTGCGCTGTGGGCGCGCAAGCAGGAAGTGTGTGACGGCGTAAACGAACGTCACGAAAATCCGCGCTATCTCATTGGCTGTAAGATTGATTCCCACGTGAAGGCATCGACGAGTTTCGAGGAAGTGCTTTCCGGCGCATCCGCCGTGGTTATTGTGACCCCTTCGGCTGTGATTCGCCAAACGTGCGCGAACATTGCGCCGTTCGTCGATGACAAAACCCCCATCGTGGTGTGCTGCAAGGGCGTGGAAGAGGGGAGCGGCCTCGTTCCGGTCGAGGTACTCGAAGCCGAGTTGGGCAATGCGAGCCGCCTGGCGGCGCTCGCCGGCCCCAACCATGCCGAAGAAGTGATTCTAGGCATTCCTGCCGGCACGGTGATTGCCTCACAAAGTGAGCAGACTGCCCGCTTTTTCCAAGGGCTTTTCGCCACTGAAGCATTTCGCACCTACATCAGCGAAGACGTAATTGGCGTTGAGGTGTGCGCGGCGGCAAAAAATGTGATCGCCATTGCATGCGGCCTGTCGTATGGCATGGGATATGGCGACAATACAGCGTCGCTTTTGATGACGCGCGGTCTGGCGGAAATGAGCCGCTTGGTCGCCGCGTGCGGCGGTATGCCCATGACGTGCTTGGGCCTGGCGGGTGTGGGCGACCTCATTGCTACGTGCACGAGCGAGCATTCACGTAATCGCACGTTCGGCTATCGTCTGGCCCAGGGTACAACGCTTGAACAATATAAAGCCGAAACCCATATGGTGGTCGAAGGCGCACTTGCGTGTCGCACGCTCATGTCGCTTGCCGAATCGGTGGGGGTTGAGCTGCCCATTGCCGAAACCGTGCGTCGTGTGGTGTGGGAAGGCTCTAATTTAGAGCTGGCTGCTGCGCAGTTGTTCGGTCGCGAATTGAAGCCAGAGTTCTATTAAGCCGGTTTAAGGCGAGGCGGCGAAAGAGGGGCGGTTCCAAAAGATGCAAGAATGAGCTCCTCGGTATATTCAGTGTGCGTATGGCGGAATGAATGAGACGGATGATTCCTAGGGCAAATTTAGATTGCCTCGGGCGCCGCCCGCATCGTTTTATCGGGACGAGTTGAAGCATAATCGTGCCGTCCGATTGAATTGAAGCAAAAGAAAAGGCGCAACCAAAGTTGCGCCTTTGTGCTCTTTTCCCGCCGCTATTCTTTCGCGCCGTACTGCTCGTAGTACTTGTCGATGGCGGCCTTGATATCGTCGTTGATGACGACCTTGCCGTCGATTTCGTGGTTGTGCAGAGCTTCGGTCACTTCCGCCATGCTCACGATGCTGGCTACGGGGAAGCCGTACTTCGCCTGGATTTCCTTCTGCGCGGTGGTTACGCCGCCCTTGCCGACTTCCATGCGATTAAGAGACACGATAAGGCCTTTGACCTCGACGTTTGCAGTGCCCGTCACAATGGGATAGGTCTCGTCGATCGACTTGCCCGACGTGGTCACGTCTTCGATCATGATCACGCGGTCGCCGTCGTTGAGGGTCGCGCCCAACAGGTTGCCCGCGTCTGCGCCGTGGTCTTTGGCCTCTTTGCGGTTGCAGCAGTAGCGCACCTCTTTGCCATAGAGTTCATGCAGCGCGATGGCGGTCACGACAGCCAGCGGAATGCCCTTGTAGGCAGGGCCGAACACGACGTCGAAATCGAGGCCGAAGTTGTCATGAATGGCCTTGGCGTAGTACTCGCCCAGGCGCTTGAGCTGCTCGCCCGTTACGTAGGCGCCCGCATTCATGAAGAACGGCGACTTGCGGCCGCTTTTCAAGGTGAACTCGCCGAATTTGAGCACATCGCTTTCAACCATGAACTCGATGAATTCGCGTTTGTAATCTTCCATTCCGCTGAACTCCTTCGATTCGCGCCCGGCCCCAACGGCTGGGCTATAAACTATTCGCCATGATACCCGATTTGGTTCTATAATCGGCAGCGTTTAGCGTAAGGGCCGCAAATGGCCATCGTCTGCGCGATTTTTGTCGCGGGGCGGTTTGTGACGGAAGGCGATAGTATGGGCGAATCCATCAAACAAGACGTGTGTAAGCAATGGGTTGAGCGCGATAAGAAGGTGATTGCGCCATGCCAGCACCTGTCATATTTTCCACTGGCGGTTGACCGTGCGAAAGATTCCACGGTAGTCGACACCGACGGCAACGAGTTCATCGACTTTCTCACGAGCGCTTCCTCGCTGAACTTGGGTAGCTGCAACGAGCACATTACCGCGGGCATTCAGGAGCAGCTGGCGAAGTGTACGCAGTACACTGCGGCATACACGTACAGCCCTGCGACGATTGAGTATGCCGAGCGCCTGTGCTCGGTGTTTCCCGGTCGCCCCGCCGAAGACGTGCGCATCGCATTTGGCAACTGCGGTTCCGACTGTAACGACGCTGCGGTGAAGTTCGCCCGCGCCTATACCGGCCGCCGGAAGATTATCACGTTCATCAACGCGTATCATGGCTCTACGTACGGCTCCATTGCGCTTTCGTGCGTTACCACGCGTATGGCGTCGAAAATGGGCCCGTTCATGGGCGATATCTACCATTTCCCGTTCTACGGCTCCGAAGCGCCCGACATGCCCGCCGAGTGGTATGTGAAAGAAATTCAAGAGGCGTTCGACACGTATTTGCCCGCCGAAGAGGTGGCTGCGGTCATCATTGAGCCCGTGCAGGGCGACGGCGGCTTGAATTTGGCGAACGACAAGTTCATGCATGCGCTCTATGATCTATGCAAAAAGCACGGCATTCTGTTTATTTCCGAAGAAGTACAGCAGGCGTTTTGGCGTGACGGCCATTGGTTTGGCATCGAATGCTTCGATGGCATCGTGCCCGATGGCGTCATCATGGGCAAATCGGTGGGCGCGAGCCTTACTTTGGGCGCGTTTATGGCCCGCAAAGACATTATGGAGAGCCTGCCTGCGCCGGCGCACCTATTCACGCTTGGCGGCAACGCCATCGCATGCGCGGCTGGTTGTGCGGCGTTCGACTATTACCAAACCGATGAATTCCAGGGTATTTTGAAGCGAAACGAACGCGTGATGCTCGAGCTGCTCGAGCAGACGATGGCCGACCATCCCAACACGATCGGCTTCATTCGCGGCGTGGGCATGTCTCGCGGCTTGGCTGTGGTGAAGAAGAGCGAAGACGGCTCCATGGAGGCCGACACCACGGGCACGTTTAAAATCGTGTATCGCTCTTACGAGTTGGGTTTGCTCATGATTTCGGTCGCCGACAACATTTTGCGCATTCAGCCGCCGCTTAATATCACCGAGGAAGAATTGCGCCGCGGCTTCGCGATTGCCAATCAGGCGATTTCGGAATACGAAGCGGGCGAGATTTCGGATGACGTGCTCGTAAACCAAGCAGGTTGGTAATCGTTGGCGTGCCTTTTTGCTGCAAGCGAAAGTTTTTCAAAAAAGTTGAAAATAACGCTTGCACGGCATAGGGGAGATGCGTATACTAACGTCTTGCGTTTGAGCGAAGAGCTCGAAATCGCAACGGGTTGTGGCGCAGTTTGGTAGCGCACTTGACTGGGGGTCAAGGGGTCGCAGGTTCAAATCCTGTCAACCCGACCAGC
>OLNG01000037.1_pt1 | contig 133044 bp, 98 predicted proteins | sample 1643091 | NCBI WGS metagenome assembly OLNG01 (sample SAMEA3136661, study PRJEB25190) | human gut metagenome | biome: human gut; feature: human-associated habitat; material: faeces | place: Austria | collected 2013 | reverse complement strand
GGCGCGATGGCGCGATGGCGCGATGGCGCGATGGCGCGATGGCGCGATGGCGCGATGGGCGGATTCTAAGGCAGTCCTTCGGTCCTGTCCCTTTTCACGAAAAAATGGCAGAGATTTGCGGTTGTGAACGATGGTTTTGCGAACGTGAGCGAAAGCGAGAATTCTGACCTGGGGTTATGCTGTCAGAATCGGTCGACTCGACGGAAATAGAGCCCAACGACCGTTCACAACCGCAAATCTCTGCCATTTTCCCGCATTTAGGGACACGATTTTCTCAAGTCGAATGGGCATTCCATAAAAATTGGACGCCAGCCTGCGCCAGCGTCCAAAACCAAATATGTTGCCCTCCGAGCCCCGGTATCCGCATCTCGAATAACATCCGCTTCCGGCAAAGGAAACTCGGCGGCGTTGCCTCGAAGAAATTCGAGACGCCATGGCAAGCTACCCGACCCTTAATCGCTTTACGACAGGCAGCCGCCACCCAGATTTCTATGGCGAATCGGATTAAGCGCCGTTGCAGCTCAGCGCTCTTTCACGCCTCGCGACCAACCAGCCTTATTTCGCCCTCGCGGCAAGCCATGCCGCGGAAGCTTCACGCGCCCAAGCGTCGATCTCGGCGAGCTGGTCGAGACTTTCGACCTTCTGCAGGCCGCCGCCCTGCCCCGCCTCGTGCGCCTCCATCATGGCGCCGACGCAACCGTCAATGTCCAAGTATCCGCACGCATTGCGCAAGAATGCCGCCACCGAGACCTCATTCGCGGCGTTCATAACGCATGGCAGCGTGCCGCCCGTATTGCCCGCGTATTTCGCCAGCTTAAAGCAACGGAACGTGTCCTCGTCGACCGGATAGAACTCGAGTTTGCCGAGCTGCGTGAAATCAAGCGGCTCCACCGGGGCATCCCAGCGGTCGGGGTAGCTCAGCGCAAACTGAATGGGAATGCGCATATCGGTGGTGCCCAAATGGGCCTTCACGCTACCGTCGGAATATTCCACCATGGAATGGATGGCACTCTGCGGTTGCACGACAACCTTAATGCGGTCGTACGACATATCGAACAGGTGATGCGCCTCAATCACTTCGAGGCCTTTGTTCATGAGCGTCGAAGAGTCAATCGTGATTTTCGCGCCCATGTTCCACGTGGGATGCTTGAGCGCCTGAGCCGCCGTCATATCGCGCAGTTCGTCGCGCGTGCGGCCGCGGAACGGACCACCGCTCGCGGTGACCCACAGGCATGACACCTCTTCAGCACGCTCGCCGAGAAGGCATTGGTAAATTGCGCCATGCTCGGAATCGATGGGCATAAGAGCACCCGCCGGACCCGTCGCGGGGGCCACGCCCGCCGCACGGCGCGCTGCGTCGACCTTGGCCGCCATGGGCATAATAAGATCGCCGCCCACGACCAGGCTTTCTTTATTCGCAAGCGCAAGCACCTTGCCAGCGGCGAGCGCCTCATAGCTCGCACGCAGACCGGCGGCGCCCACCAGAGCGTTCACCACAACGTCGGCCTCTTCGATGCTCGCGAGCGCAGCAACCGCCTCGGGGCCAAAGCCGACCTTCACGCCGCCATGCGCGCTCGCGAGGCGCGCGTCACGCGCAAGCTCCGCATTGCCGAACGCGATATTGCGCACGCGGAACTCATGCGCTTGAGCAAGCACGGCATCGACGCTGGAGTTGGCCGCGAGGGCGATTACCTCCAGCTTGTCGGGGTGGCGACGGGCCACATCGAGTGTTTGCGTGCCGATAGAGCCCGTCGATCCCAAAACAACAATTTTACGAGGCATGCCGCCTTCATTCGCATGAGCCGTATAAGCCATTTCAAACCACCCCTTATCAGAAGCGAAAGCAAAGCGCTTCCGCGCCAAAAGCCAATGAGCAGAGCTCCAGAAGCTCGATTCAGACGCCGCGGAAAATCCCGCCCGGCCCAACACGCGCCGCCGAAAGCAGCCCAAAACGAATCGCGTCTACATTCTACGCGCCACCCGGGCCAGCCCATTCGAGAACGATCCTAACCAAGTTAATCGGGACCAACCCAGGCCAATCCAGGCCAAGCAAAACCGACCCAGCCAGAAGCAAGCCGAAAGCACCAAGGCGAATCGCACCCGCGCTCGATGCGCGAGACGCCGCCAGAGCCTAACGCTCGGCACCGAAAACAGCCCTCGACAAATTGCGCCGCTCAAAGAACGGCGCAATTATCCAACATTCCTATCAAAACACGTACGGCACGCAGCCGCCGCCGATAAGCATCACGGCCGCAGTAACCGATGCCATAAACAGCGAGTCGCAACGGTCGAGCAAGCCGCCGTGACCAGGCATGATGGTACCCGAATCTTTCACGCCTGAATTGCGCTTGATGCGACTTTCGGCCAAATCGCCCAGCACACCAGAAAGACCGCAAATCAAGCCAAAGACGAGCGCCTGAGGAATCGCCATGTTCACACCAGGAATCAGCGTGATGAGACACCAAATGGCCATGGAGCCAACCAGGCCGCCAATGAAGCCTTCCCAGCTCTTCTTCGGTGAGATGCGCGGCGCGAGCTTATGCTTGCCGAATTTGCTTCCCACCAAATATGCGAACGAGTCGTTCGCCCACACGCTGCAGAAAATGCCGCACACGAGCACGCCACCCCAAATGCCAGGCAACGACATGCGTACCAAAATAAGGCTCGAAAGCAGCAGGCCCGTGTATGCCGCGCCGAAAAACGATACGCCCACGTCGCCCACGCGTGCGCGCATGAAGAAGACGTACCACACAAGCAGCGCCACAAGCAGCGCACCCGTCACCAGAAGCGAGCCGGAAAGCCCTAGCTTCCACATGCTGATGGGATATGCCACCGCAGCCAGCGTGCCAAGAAGCTCATTGGGCAGCTTCGCATCGCTTCGCAGCATGAAGAACAGTTCACCCGCGCAAATGCCCGCAAGCACGCACAGCATAATGACGCACGTCAGATTGCTCACGAGCGTAAGCGTCACCGAAAGCACCACGTACACGACGCCCGTGCGGAATCGCACCTGCAAGTCGGTCGGATGCTTGAACTTATCGGGCGTTTTGCCATACGCGAATGCCTTCGCGGCGTCTTTTTTCGCTACGGCAGTTTGCACGACGTGCTCATAGGCGGACTGGGCTTTTCCGAAATTGGTGGCCTCATGGTCGTGCGACTGAGCCGCCGCGCCGTGCCCTTCCTCCTGAGCTGCGGCATCGCCGTTGCGAGACTCGGCCGCAGCATCGCGATTCTCCGCCCCAATCACAGGCCCATGCGATTCATCGTCAGGCTGGGCATCGGCGACGCCTTCGCACATCGGCTGCCCCGAAAGCTCATCCTCGAGTATTTCGCTATCGGTATCGGTTGACATAGCCTACACCGCCCCAAACCTTCTATTGCGCTCCTGGAAGCTCAAAAGAGCACGCAGAAATTCATAGCGATCGAAGTCTGGCCACAAGGTATCGGTCACGTAAAACTCCGAATACGCCACCTGCCACAGCAAGAAATTCGACAGGCGCATCTCGCCCGACGTACGAATTACCAGGTCAGGATCGGGACAATCGGCGGTATAAAGGCCGCGCCCGAATTCCTCCTCGGTAAGCTCGTGCGGGGCGTCGCCGGCCATGGCGCGCGCAACGGCAACGTCAATGCAGCGTTGCGTGGCACGCAGCATTTCCTGACGAGAGCCGTAATTCACGGCCACGAGAAGCGTCATGCCCGTGTTGTTGCGCGTTTTCTCCCACGCCTCGGCAAACGCGTCGCGCGTCTCCTGCGGCAACATGGAGACGTCGCCTATCGTGCGCACACGCACGTTTTCGGCATGCAGGCCGTCAACCTCAGCGAGCATGGTTTTGGCGAACAGGTCCATCAAACCCACGACTTCTTCTTCGGGACGTTTCCAGTTTTCCGTCGAGAAAGAATAAATGGTAAGGAAGCGAACGCCCGCGTCGCTCGCCGCGCGAATGAGCTCGCGAACCGCCGCAATGCCAGCCTTGTGGCCTTTCAGGCGATTGAGCGCGCGCTTTTTCGCCCAGCGACCATTGCCGTCCATGATGACGGCGACATGCTGCGGCACGGCGTCTTCGCGCAAAGCATGCGCATCGAGCCCGGCGGGCGGGTTCGGGAACATTTCATCTATAGGTTTATGGAACATGTCAGCTCCTTCGAAATAGGCCCCACTAGGGTACTCCAACGGCCAGAAGCCACCAACATGGGCCCCTGGCCGTTAAAATTTCGAAAGAAAAAAGCTCGTCGATTCGTCAAGCAGCAAGAGCCACCCATACCGCAATCGAAAACGCCGCATCGAGCATGGACTCTGGCGAGTACGATTCGGGCGATCCGATATGCCTAAATGGCATATCGGATTCCAAACTACGCGCCCGAGCGGGCGCGCCAAGCTCAGCTTGGCCCAAGCGTACTTTGGTACGCGAGCCGCAGCTTGAACCCGAAGCGTGCCGTCAGAGCCCAGCGCAGCGTCGAGCCATTGGGCCGTTCGGAAGAACGGCCCAACTCCTAGATTTCCATGACGTCAGCTTCTTTTTTCTTCAGCATGGCGTCGACTTCGGCGATGTATTTGTCGGTAAGCTTCTGCACCTGCTCTTCGGCGCGACGGGCCTCGTCCTCGGGCAGCTCGGCGTCTTTCTTGGCGCGCTCAATCTTGGTGTTGGCATCGCGGCGCTGATTGCGCACGGCAACGCGAGCTTCCTCGGCATAGCCGCGGCACTGCTTCACCATTTCCTTGCGGCGCTCTTCGGTAAGCGCGGGGAACGGCAGGCGAATGACGGAGCCGTCGTTGGAGGGCGTGATACCCAAGTCGCTCGCCAGAATGGCAGCCTCGATGCCGCGCAGCACCGACTTGTCCCACGGCTCGACAACGAGCATGTGGGCATCGGGCGACTTCACCGCGGCCATCTGATTGATGGGGGTAGGAACGCCGTAGTAGTCGACGCGAATCTTGTCGAGCACCATGGGGTTCGCGCGGCCCGTGCGCACGTTCACGAATGCCTCGTTCAGGTTGGACAAGGCCTTCTCCATGCCGGCTTTCGCCGCATCCATGATTTCAGCAGTCATATTCTTGCCTTTCTCGTTTGCGGCGCACTGGCGCCGTCGCATTTGCCTTCGAAGGTTTAATACACCAGGGTGCCGACGGGCTCGCCCTTCAGAATGCGGCTGATGTTGCCCGGCGCGGTCATATCGAATACGAGCAGCGGCATTTCGTTGTCTTTGCACAGCGAAATGGCGGCCGCGTCCATGACCTGCAGCTCCTTGGTAAGCACCTCGAGGTAGCTGATCTTGTCGAACTTCACGGCGTCGGGGTTCTTCGCCGGGTCGCTGTCGTAGATGCCGTCGACCTTGGTGGCCTTCATCATGCAGTCGGCGTTGATTTCGCACGCACGAAGAGCCGCCGTGGTATCGGTCGTGAAGTACGGGTTGCCCGTGCCCGCGGCGAAAATGACGACGCGGCCCTTTTCCATATGGCGAATAGCACGCAGGCGAATGTAGGTTTCGGCGACCTGGTGCATTTCGATGGCTGACTGCACACGGGAGGAAACGCCGTGGCGCTCGAGGCCGTCCTGCAAAGCGAGCGCGTTCATGACCGTGGCGAGCATGCCGATGTAGTCGGCCTGCGCGCGATCCATGCCGTTGGCGCTGCCGGCGACACCACGGAAGATGTTGCCGCCGCCCACCGTGATGGCCACCTGCACGCCGTCATCAACAATGCGCTTGATTTGCTCGGCCAAGTCGTCGATGACCTTCGGATCGATGCCATAGCCGTTATCGCCCATGAGCGCCTCGCCCGAAAGCTTCAGCAAAACGCGATGGTACTTATATCCCTCGGCGGGCTTGGTAGCTTCTTCTGGCATGAGTGCCCCTTTCAAAAATCGCAGTTATCACCATTGTACTGTAACGAAAGCAAAGCACGAACGAGCGCGGACGTTTTCCGAAAAATCCCGCAATGAAGCATTCGGGCGCACGAACACCGCAAGGGCACTCAGAGCTTCCAATGCAACGCTTGCGTCAAACGCCAGTCCAAACATCGCCTGCATAGAAAGAATCGCGCATTGGCGCAGTTGCGGATTGACGGGCGATGCGATGCAGTCCGATAAGCCCATGCGGTAGCACGGCACCTGAGCACGCCACCGCCGAGCACGTCTCGAAAACGCCCAAACCGCGCGTTCCTGAAAGTCACGCGAACATTGTGCGCATACCGTAACGATGCGCCACCGAGCGCGAATGCGATGCGACAATATCCGCCGAACGAACGCATTGCGCCGGCACTAGGAGGCTCACGTGGGTATTGAAGATTCAGTTTTGTCGTTCATCGCATCGGACACGATGCGCAACCTTATTTGGGCGGTTATTTTAGCGTGTGCCACCGCTGTGGCATCGAAAGTGGTAAAACGCGCACTGCATGCGCTGCTCGACCACCCGGAAAACCCGCTGCCGGCATCAAGCCTCATCATCAACATCGGCCGCGGCGTGGTATGGGTGATCGGTGGATCGATTATTTTGCAATCGTGCTTCGGCATTAACCCAAATGCACTGGTCACAGCCCTGGGCGTTGGCGGCGTTGCGCTTTCGCTCGGCCTGCAGGACACGCTGTCAAACCTCATCGGCGGCATTCAGATGACGCTCATGGGCGTCGTGCGCCCGGGCGACAACATCGAAATCGGCTCGGAAACGGGCGTTGTGACCGACGTGGGACTGCGCCATACCACCATCATCACGAAACTCGGCGAAACCGTGATCGTTCCCAATTCGGTCATTTCGAAAACGTCGCTCGTACAGCTTCCGCCAGCGGAGCAATTCAAGGTGCCGTTCTGCGCGACGGGCGACGCGAGCAAGCTCGATGAGATTGCGGTAGAAATCGCCGAGCGCGCGAAGGTCGCAGCGGAAAGCGTCTCACCCGTGACGCAGGACCCGAAGGTGTTCTTCTCGGAAATCACCGAATACGGCTTCCGCGGCTCCATCGTGATGCGCGTGGAAGATTCCGCCGCCACGGGACGCGCAGCCGACGCCGTGGTGCGCGCAATCGCGCCGCTTACAAGGTAGCGTGACAACGCCCAACCAAACGCAGTATCAGCGGCCGCGTCTATTCACCCATCCAGGCTCGCTGCACTTCTCGAGTCACATAAGCAGATATTGCATACCGCACAGCAAGGCCCCGCGGGCATAAACCCATGGGGCCTTCGACAAGGGCACCCGGCGTGAAGCCGTTATTCGCCCCTTCTGTGTCAATTTCCTCTGCTACAGCAGGAAATCCTCGCGAGCGATAGTGCGCTCGGCGCGGCGTTCGGGCGAGGCAATGGTATCGGCCGCATAGCCCACGGTGAGCATGTGGTACGGATACACGCCTTCGGGCAGGTCGAACTGCTCGCGTGCGATTTCGGGCTTGAAGTGGCACACCCAGCACGTGCCCAAACCAAGCTCGGTCGCTTGCATCATCATCTGGTCGCACACAATCGCGGTGTCGATAGGCGCCGCATTCATTTGGTCGTACGGGCGCACCCACGCATCTTCGTCCACGCCACACACCAGCAACACCACGGGCGCCCCAAAAATCGAGCCATCGCGCGCGAAACGCGGCTGGCACGCGGCAGCCTTCTCGAGCAGCTCGGGCGTGGTGCACGGCAAAACGCGCACGGGATGGTTGTTGCACGCCGTGGGGGCAAGGCGCCCAGCTTCAAGAATGGCATCAAGCTTCTCGGGCTCGACAGCGCGTTTCTCGTATTTGCGGCAGGAGTAGCGCTCAAGAGTCAAATCGGCAAAAGACATGGCACGTCCCTTCTCTTCAGGAGGCCCGCCGAACACAACGGGCAGCTCTCGTTACTGCAAGTGTAACGCGCCGGCGCTCCTTTTCCGCGCAGCTTTCCGCAATCGTTTGTAGTTTTCCGCGCACCGCCCTGGGCGCCTTCCACAAATGAACGCTACGCCCCGCTCGCCAGGCGTTCGCCCATCAAGCAGCCCATGACCGACGCCATCATCAGGCCGCGTGTCCAGCCGCTCGAATCGCCCAGACAATGCAAGTTCGCGATATTGGTGTCGAAGTTCGCATCCATCTTCACGCGATTGCTGTAGAACTTGAGCTCGGGCGCGTACAACAGAGTCTCAGCCGACGCGAAGCCAGGAATCGCCTCGTCGACGGCGAGCATGAAGTTGATGATCGACGTCATCGTGCGATACGGCAGCGCAGCGGTCACGTCGCCCGCAACGGCGTCGGGTAGCGTGGGGCGAACATTGGAACGCGACAATTCCTTTTGCCACGTACGCTTGCCGTCCAGGATGTCACCGAAACGCTGCACCAGAATATGGCCCGCGCCTAGCGCGTTGCACAGCTCGCCGATTTTCTTCGCATACGCGATGGGCTGATTAAACGGCTCGAGGAAGTTGTGCGTGCACAGAATCGCGAGGTTGGTGTTCTCGGACTTGCGTTCCTTATAGGAATGCCCGTTCACCACCGCCAGGCCGCCATCGTAGTTTTCTTGGCTCACGAAGCCGCCAGGATTCTGACAGAAGGTGCGCACCTTGTTGCGGAACGGATTCGGGTATCCGATGAGCTTGCTTTCGTAGAGCACATTGTTCACGCGCTCCATGATTTCGTTGCGCATCTCGATGCGCACGCCAATGTCGACCGGGCCGGGCGCGTGCTCGATGTCGTGCTCGCCGCAGAGACGCTCGAGCCAATCGGCACCGCGGCGGCCCGTCGCCACAACGGTTTTCTCAGCGATAATTGAGAACTCCTCGCCCGCACGCGTGCGCACGCGAACGCCTTTGCATGCAGCCGAGTCGGTCGCGGCGTCGCCTTCGATAATCACGTCGGTGCATTCCGTTTCGAACAACAGCTTCACGCCGGCATCGCATAGGTGGTCTTCGATGCGGCCGTAAATCTCTTGCGCCTTTTCGGTTCCAAGGTGGCGAATGGGACAATCGACGAGCTTCAAACCCGCCTGAATCGCACGGCGACGAATGTCTTTGACCTCACCAGGATTGTCGATGCCCTCGACATGTTCGTCGGCGCCAAAAGACAAGTACGCGTCGTCGACCCGCTTGATAGCCGCCTGCGCCACGTTTTCCTCAATAAGCTCCGGCAGGTCGCCGCCGACCTCGTGCGAGAGCGACAGCTTTCCATCGGAAAACGCGCCCGCGCCCGAAAAGCCCGTCGTAATGCGACATGGCTCGCATCCGACGCAATGACCCACTTTCGCCTTAGGACAATTGCGCCGCTCGATGGGAAGGCCCTTCTCCACGAGCGCAATGGTCGTGGAAGGGGCATCTTTCAGAAGCGCCAACGCCGTGAAAATACCCGCGGGACCGGCACCCACGATAACGACATCGACGGTCATATTTGAATTGCAAGAACTACCCAAAACAGAAACCCCCTTGGCATCCCCTTGTGTCGGAAGCACGACGCATTTCATTGTAGCGCACGAGTTCAGACGGCCCACACAGGGCCTTCGACCCGTGCGAGCGGCGCACAAGAGTGAATCACGCAAGCGATAGTCGTTTTCTTTCCTATCAATGCGTCATGCAAAAGGACGGTTCTTCCTTCGAGGCACAATATGAGAACCATTTTGCAAAATCCCAGTCTGCAACGTATAGTTTATCTCTATTTTACGCTGTATAGCTTCGTTTCTTTAACCTGAGATTCATTTTGCGGTCTATTTCATGGCATAAAGAAAGGGTCCCGAAGGACCCTTTTCCACAAACACACTCAAGCATGGCAGCTTAGTTGATTTTCACGATGGGCGCGTAGTCTTTCAGCAAAGTCTTCGTCTGGCCCGTGCGCGCGAATTTGATCACGAGCGAGTCGCCATCGACCTTGAGCACCTTGCCGCGACCGAACGTTTTATGGTCGACAGTATCGCCGGCCGCGAACGTATTGTGCGCCGCCTCTTTCTTGCCAGCCGATGCCGCCCTGGCTGCGGCAGATCCGCCCCAACCGCCTTCGGGCATATATGTGGGAACCTTGCCGCCGCGCGCTCGGCTCGCGCCGAGCGACCCTGCCGCGCGCGTCGAATGCGGCGCGCCAGAGCTTTTGCGAGCGGCGCCGCCATGACTTGCCGTAAAGTCAGAAAACGACTGTCCGCCGCCAGGCTTGCCGGTCCCGAACGTGCGCCCGCCTGTTGAGGAATTGCGACGCGCCGACACGTTCGCACTCGACTGGCCGAACACGCGACCGCCGCCCGCTTCCACGCCCGAGCCCGAAATACCGCGACGGCTGCCGCGCTTTTCCCAACCCGTGCCCGAGAAGCCCATGGAGCCAAGACCGATGGTCTGGCGAAGCTCGCCCGGAATCTCTCCAATGAAGCGAGAAATCGGATTCGCAACCGTATCGCCGAAAATCGTACGCGACTGGGCGCACGTCAAATACAGCTTCTTGCGCGCACGCGTAATGGCGACATAGGCAAGACGGCGCTCTTCCTCCAAGCCCGATTCGTCTTGCGAGGAATTCGAGTGTGGGAACAGCGTTTCTTCCATGCCCGCAACGAACACCACGTCGAACTCCAAGCCTTTCGACGCGTGCACCGTCATAAGCGTGACGGCAGAATCGTCTTCGGCCATGGAATCCAAATCGGTGCGCAGGCGAACCCACTCGATAAAGTCGGCCAGCGAATCGGGCGAAAGCTGGCGCACGCCTGCGAGGTTCTCGCCTTCAGGCAGCTTTGGCTCTTCTTCCTCGGAATTCTGGTGCGACTGCACATATTCCTCGACAACCGACAAGAATTCCTTGATGTTCTCGACGCGACCGCGCGCCTCATCGGTATTCTCGTTTTCGAGTGCAGCAATGAGTCCCGATTTCTGGATAACCGCCTCGATCACTTTGCGCAAATCTCCGCCATAGCTGCGGCACTCCTCGACAAGCGAGACGAAGCCGCCGAGCGCCGTGCGTGCGCGCATCTGCAGATTCTCGTCGGCGACGCACAACTCAGCCGCCAGCATGAACGGCATGTTCGTCATTGCTGCGGCCTGGTCGATATAATCGATGGTGGTTTTGCCGATGCCTCGGCGCGGCGTGTTGATGACGCGCTTGGCCGCAATATCGTCGTTAGGATTCACGAGCAACGTAAGGTATGCCATAACGTCGCGAATTTCAGCGCGATCGAAGAATCGCGTGCCGCCGACAATCTTGTAGGGCACGCCAGCGCGCAGCATCATATCTTCGAGCGAACGCGACTGAGCGTTCGTGCGGTAGAACACAGCCATCTCGTCATACGAGAAGCCTTCTGATCGGCGCTTGTCAATTTCGCCAGCAATCCAACGGCCCTCGTCGCGCTCGTCCGATGCCACGTACACGTAAACCTTGTCGCCATCGGGCTGGGAAGTGCGCAGCGTTTTGTCTTTGCGATGCTGGTTATGGCGCACCACGGCATTTGCCGCGTTCAGGATGTTGCCCGTTGAGCGGTAGTTTTCCTCGAGCTTCACCGTTTTGCAATTCGGGTAGTCGCTCTCGAACTCCAGAATATTGCGAATGTCGGCGCCACGCCAGCTATAAATCGACTGGTCGTCGTCGCCTACAACCATGATGTTCTGGTTTTTCGCGGCGAGCAGCTTCGTAATTTCGTACTGAGCTTTGTTTGTGTCCTGATACTCGTCCACGAGCAGATAGCGGAAGCGATTCTGGTACGCCTCGAGCACGTCGGCATGGTTTTTGAGCAGCAAATGCGTGTAGAGCAGCAAATCGTCGAAATCGAATGCGTTGGCCGCCTTCAAGCGCTGCTGCAGCTTCTCATACACGCGCGCCGCGACCTTCGCGCCGGGGTCGCCCGTAGCGCTTTTCGCGAATTCGCCCGGAGTCATAAGTTCGTTTTTCGCAGAAGAAATGCGATTGCGAATGTTATTGATAGGCCAGCGCTTCGGGTCCAAATCGAGCTCGCTGTAGATATCTTTCACGAGGCGCTTCGAATCGTCGTCGTCGTAAATGGTGAAGCCCTTGTCGAAGCCGAGCTTCTCGCAATCGACGCGCAAAATGCGCACGCACATGCTATGGAAGGTAGACACCCACATGCCACGTGCGCCCGGGCCCACGAGCCTGCTCAAACGCTCGCGCATCTCGGCGGCCGCCTTGTTGGTGAACGTAATAGCCAGAATCTCCCAGGGCTGCACGCCATTGTCGGCGAGCATATGCGCGATGCGATACGTGAGCACGCGCGTTTTGCCCGAACCAGCGCCCGCAAGCACGAGCAGCGGGCCCTCGGTGCACAGCACGGCCTCGCGCTGCGCGGGGTTCAAGGAATCGATATCGATGCTAGTCATATATCCACCTTCAACGCAAGCAAATATAAACGAAGCCCCATGCCTCGGTGCGTGGTTTTCCGCGCAGTTCCGCACGAGCCAAACAGCACCTCATGTGCTGTTTGCGCGAGCTCAGGACTGTTTGAGCATGAAACCATGCACTGGGGCATGGGGCGGACAGGTCCGTTTCCCGCGAGTTTTCTACGGCAACATTCCCATGGTCTCGAACGCGAAGTAGCCCAAAACCAACGCACCCACGATGATGCGGTAAATGCCGAATGCCGTGAAGTCGTTCTTCTTGATATAACCCATGAGGAACTTAATAGAAATGACCGACATCACGAAAGCGGTCACGATGCCCACCACGAGCACGACGATTTCGGTCTGGGTCATAGCGACGCCTGCCAACACGAACTTCGCCACTTTCACCACGCCCCAGCCGAGCATCACGGGAATGGCCAGGAAGAACGTGAACTCGGTCGCAGCCGTGCGCGAGCAGCCCGTGAGCATGCCGCCGATGATAGTCGCGCCCGAGCGCGACGTGCCGGGAACCATGGCCAGGCACTGGAAGAAGCCGATCTTCAGCGCGGTTTTCCAATCGATGTCATCGACGTTCGTCACCTTGAACAGCGACGCCTCGGCTGCAGCTTCGGCATCGGCCTCACTCACGCGCGCATGACGGCCGCGCGGCGTTTCCACTTCTGCGAGCGCTTCCTTGAAACGGCGACGATTGCGTCGCTCGAGCACGATGAACACGATGCCGTACAAAATGAGCATGGCCGCGACGGTGACCTTGTTATAGAAATGCTCGTTCATGAAATCGTCAAGCGCAAAACCGAACACAGCTGCAGGCAGGCATCCAATGACGACCATGCCCCAAAGGCGCCACGTGCTGCGACGCTCGTCTGCCGTTTTGCTCGGCGAGAAGGGGTTGAGCTTATGGAAGTACAAAATGATAACGGCCATGATGGCGCCAATTTGAATAACCACCAAGAACAGCGCAAGGAATGAATCGGAAACTTGCAGTTTCACGAACTCGTCAACAAGAATCATGTGGCCCGTCGAGGAAATAGGCAACCATTCGGTAATACCCTCGACCAGACCAATGAGCAGTGCTTTTAAAGCTTCGATAAGCATGGGCGCTGAACCTTCCGCATTCATGTGTATTTATGCAACCGTTGAATTCTATATGACGGGCGCACATTCCTCATGCAAAGCGCGCGCATTGCCTTGGAAAAACAGAACCAGAGCGTTATTATGGCAGGCGGTGCGCAAAAGCAAGAAGCGCCACTCAAGCAGTTCGGGTCCGAAATCCTGCTTGTAAAACCTAAAACCAAAGGAGAAAGTCGCAATGCGCAAATTTTTCGAAGACTACAAGGTCTTGCTGCGGAGCATTCCCGCTCCCACCGTCACGATTTTCATCGTGAGCGTCATCCTCATGAACCTCATGGCAAATAAGGAACTTTTGAGCACGCCATGGCTCGCGCTCGACTGTGGCTTTGCCGTGAGCTGGGTTTCCTTCCTTTGCATGGACATGATTTGCAAGCGTTTCGGCGCAAAGGCATCCATCAAAATCTCGATTCTCGCGTTGGGCGTGAACCTGGCGGTGTGCCTGTTCTTCTGGCTCATGAGCCTCACCCCCGGGATGTGGGGCGCGTACTACGACACCGGCATGGTCGAAGTCAACGATGCCTTGAACGCCACCATCGGCGGCACGTGGTACGTCGTGTTAGGCAGCTCGCTTGCGATGCTATGCTCATCGACCGTGAATTCCCTGCTCAACGTGGCTATCGGCCGCCTTTCCACGTCGAACACTTTCGGCGCGTTCGCGAAGCGTTCCTACATTTCCACGGGTATCGCGCAGTTTGTCGACAACCTGATTTTCGCCATTGTCGTGTCGCACGTCTTCTTCGGCTGGACGTGGATTCAGGTGCTCACCTGCTCGTTCACGGGCGCCGTGGCTGAGCTGCTGTGCGAGATTCTGCTGAGCCCCGTGGGCTACAAAGTCGTGCGTAGCTGGGAGCGCGAGAACGTGGGCGCAGCATACATCAACCGCATCGCTGCACAGAAGTCCAACCAATGAAGGCACTCATAACGGGCACTTCGGCGGGCATTGGCCGCGCATGCGCCGAGCTGTTTTTGCAGCGCGGATGGCATGTATACGGCTTCGATATCGCACTGGCATCGATTGCTCATGCGGAATACGAGCATTTCGTCGTCGACGTGCGCGACCGCGCGGCGTTTCCCGCCGGCCTTGAGCCCGACGTCATCGTGAACAATGCTGGCGTCCAGGGCGCAGACGACATCGCCGTTAACCTGCAGGGCACTATCAATATCACCGAGGCGTATGCGTTCGTGGGCGACTTCCCCACTGCGAAGCCCGCGCCGTGGATTCGTTCGGTTGTCAATGTCGGCTCGGCGAGCGGACACACGGGTTCCGAATTTCCCGAGTATGCGGCGAGCAAGGGCGGCATTCTTTCGTACACGAAAAACGTCGCGAACCGCCTGGCGCCGCAGGGAATTTGCAACAGCGTCGACCCGGGCGGCGTGCTTACCGAGCTCAATCGCCCCGTGATGGACGACGCCGCCATGTGGGAGCGCATCATGCAGCTTACGCCGCTGCGCCGTTGGGCCGAACCCGACGAAATCGCCGAGTGGGTCTATTTCGTTGGCGTGACGAACCGCTTCATGACCGGGCAAAACCTTCTTATCGACGGAGGCGAGGCGGGCGCTGCCGAATTCGTGTGGCCCGAAGACTAGGTTTTATGGCGCACATTCCGACGTGCAAGACGAGGTCGGCCCTAAGGCCTCTTTCGTGGAAGATGGGCCCCGAGCTGCGCTAACGCACTAAAGTGGACTTGTCATAAGCCCTCTTTTCGGACCGTGCGAATGCGCCTCGATAGCCAAATTCCATCAAGAAAGCCGCCCTTGGGCGGCTTTCTTGCGACGTTCGATATTTGCTTTCGAGATTGATTTCGACTTAGAAGTTTTCAGCCGAAATTTCGAAGTATGCCTGCGGATGGTTGCAAACGGGGCATACGTCCGGAGCCTTCGTGCCTACGACGATGTGGCCGCAATTACGGCATTCCCATACCTTGACCTCGCTCTTTTCAAACACAGCGGCGGTTTCGACGTTGTGCAGCAACGCGCGATAACGCTCTTCGTGGTGCTTCTCAATGGCGCCAACCTGACGGAACTTTTCAGCGAGCTCGACAAAGCCCTCTTCTTCAGCCGTCTTGGCGAACTCGTCGTACATGTCAGTCCACTCGAAGTTCTCGCCATCGGCTGCAGCGGCAAGGTTTTCCGCCGTGGTGCCGATGCCTTCGAGCTCGCGGAACCACATTTTAGCGTGGTACTGCTCGTTTGCCGAAGTCTTGCGGAAGATTTCGGCGATCTGCTCGTAGCCTTCCTTCTTCGCAACCGACGCGAAATACGTGTATTTATTGGTCGCCTGCGACTCGCCAGCGAACGCGGCCTGCAGGTTTTTCTCGGTTTGGGTTCCAGCGTATTTGGACATTTCGAATCCCCCTTTTTGGATTTCCAGCCGTGGGCCCTTCGCCCGTGGCTTATGCCGCAAATGATATACTGTCTCAATACTAATTGGTAGATTTTGCAGCGATTGTTTCCAAATCGGGATAAAACAGGAACAAAAATGCCATCTCTGATCGAGCCTTGCTGGCCTTCTGCATGCGTATCCGCGAAGTGGTCCGACAAAAATTTCGGGGCGCATAGCCGAAGGACCGACGCCGCCTCGAGCCAGCATTGCGTTGGCCGCGCCCGATGCCAATGCCGGCTTAGCCGAGCGCGGCCCCTATCGCCTCTACGAGGAATTCCGTCGCACCTTTCCCCGCACGGGAGTCGTAGTACTCGACGAATCGATCGTCGGCCAAATATCCTCGAGCAAGACAGACGTGCGCTTGCGGCGAGTAAGCGCCCTGCGCCCATTGCATGCGAATCCAGTCGGCATGCATGCGTGTCAATTTCGCCGCTTCAGGGCTCGACGCATCGCCCGTCAACATCGCCTTCTTCAACTGCTCGATAATCGCGACTTCAAGATTTTCTTTCGTCTTCCACTCCTCGTCGCTCATGTCGAGCAGCCTTTCATTTGATGCATCGACCGCCGCATCACCATAGCGCTCGCGGGCCTCGACGCCATAGCGCATCTCGTTCGAATGCACCGCGCTCCAACGTTTCAGATGCGGCAGCACCGCGCCCATAAGAGACACGGCCTCGTCGCGCGTCATTCCCGTGCTTTCCGCCAAGCGCGGTGCGCAGTCTTCAATCATGGCGTCCATTGTTGTTTCATAGGTATATTCGCCCTGTTGATAGCACCATTTGCAATAATGCGAGTCGGCAGAGCCATGGGCATCAGTGCCGTATTCTTCGGGCGCAAGCATCATTCCGCAGCTTTCGCAGTAATGCTCAGGCCAATCAAGGAGGTGTGCAACGGGCTCGTTCAGCACATTCGCGATAAGTTTCAGCATATCAATGCCAGGCGTTACTTCGCCCCGCTCCCACCGAGACACCGCCTGACGAGTCACGTACAATTTCGCCGCAAGCTCCTCCTGCGTGAGCCCATTGCGTTTGCGCAAATCAATAAGCGTTTCTCCGAATTTCATTCACAGCCTCCCAAAAAATACCGTTCAAAATGCCGTCCATCGACTTCCCTACTGAAACTTTATCGTGTGCGAAGCGCCATTCCAAGCAACCTCTAGTTGCGCAAAACACGAGGCAACTCGGGCATTTTGCGCCGTAAGCCACCTCCCGCAATGCAAGAAGGGGCGACAACGGCCCCTTCTATGGTTTAATGCACCCTTTTCGATGTGCGGCTTTAACGGCTTTCGCGCTACGCAGCCTTTTCGACTTTCGCCCCCGTGACGCCCTTCCCAGCCTCTTCGGCTTCGAGCAGCTCACGCGCGTGAGCGATGGCGTCATCGATGTTCGGACGGAAGTGCTCCTCGCCAGCCAGGTCGACGAAGCCAGCGCGTCGCATGGTTTTCATGGGCTGCTCGTTGGCGTGGCTGAAGATGAGCTTCACGCCATTTTCCTCGCAGTAATCGTAGAGATTCTCGAGCGCATTCATGCCCGACGAGTCGAGCGACGGCACGCCGCGCATGCGGATGATCAGGTATTTTGTGAACTCCTTTACCGAGATGTCGGTAATGCGGTCGGTCATGCCGAAGAACATGGGGCCATTGATCTCGTACACGCGCACACTCTTGGGCAGCTCGCGCAAATGCGTGACCTCGGAATCGGCGTCGCAGTAATACTGCCAACCTTTAACCTCGGTTTCCTCGGAAACCATCTTCATGAACAGCACCACGGTAATGAGCATGCCCACCGCGATGGCCGTCACCAGATCAAACACAATGGTAAGCATGAACGTGAGCAAAAGCGTGGCGATCGCGCCCTTCGAAGCCGTGTGGCACAGATGCGCGAAATTGCGCCAACCGCTCATGTTGTAAGCGACCTGCAGCAAAATGGCCGCGATGGTCGGCATGGGGATGAGAGCCGCGTATGGCATAAGGAAGACGAGCACCACAAGCAGAACGAGCGCGTGCACCATACCGGCGACCGGTGTGCGTCCGCCGCTCTTCACATTGGCGGCCGTGCGTGCGATGGCGCCCGTCGCGGGAATGCCGCCGAACAGTACCGATCCCATGTTGCCCACGCCCTGAGCCACGAGCTCCATATTGCAGCGGTGGTGCGAACTGATCATGGAGTCGGCGACGACGCACGACAGCAGCGACTCGATGGCGGCCAAAATAGCGATGGTGATACCGTTTGGCAGCTGATCGCGCAGCAATTCGAGCGAAAGCTGCGGCACATGCAGCTCGGGTAGGCCGGCGTTGATGGTATACAAATCGCCGATGGTGTTCACGTTCATGCCGAACAGGGGCACCATAACCATGCCCACGATGACGGCGACAAGCGAGCTGGGAACTTTGGCGCCCAGCGCGCCCAGGCGCGGCCACAAAAACAGCACCGCGAGGCACACCGCACCCACCAGGAGTGCCTGCCAATTGAAGGTGCCGAAGTTCGCCGCGAGCGCCGAAACCTTGTCGGCTGTCTCGACCGTCGCCGTGCCGGCGGGGTACGTGAGCCCGAAGAAATCTTTCAGCTGGCCAATGACGATGGTCACCGCAATACCCGCCGTGAAGCCCGTGGTGATGGTATATGGAACAAAGCGGATGATGGTGCCCAGCTTGAGCAAGCCCATAACCACGAGCAGCACGCCGGCGATAAGCGTCGCCGCCACCAGGCCGTCGATGCCGTCGGTCGCGACAATGCCGGCCACGATGGTCGCGAACGCCGCCGTGGGTCCAGAGATTTGCACGCGCGAGCCGCCGAGGAACGCAATAAGGAAGCCTGCGACGATGGCCGTGTACAGGCCCTGCTCAGGGCCGACGCCCGAAGCAATCGCCAGCGCGATCGAAAGCGGCAGCGCCACGATGGCAACCACGATGCCCGATACGATGTCGCGGGGAAGCTGCTCTTTAAGCTCCTCTTTGCTCGAGTGCTTAATGATGCTGAACAGAATCGGTTTAATTTTGTCGCGCTGCAAAGGTTCTCAATTCCTCTTCGTCGTATATCGATTGCATCGCGCGCGCCGCCCGGAGGCAAAAGCTGTACTGCCAAGATAGCCTAAGCAGCCCAAGCAAAGGACCGCCTGGCCAGGCGAAAGCGAAGCCAGCGAGGCCGCTTCGCCCAGAGCGGTGCCCAAATTCGAGGCCGCCCGATCGAGCAGCGTCCAAGCGAAAGCGCCCAACATAATGCGCCCCGCAAAGGATTTCCTTCCTAAGGGGCGCCAAACTGGGCATTTCGCACGCGCATCACCCATCCCGCATTTGGGATAGAAAAATTCCACCCAGGCAACCCCGGGTGGAATTCGAATTCTTCAGTTATCGCCAAAAGGCGCGTATGGGAGGATTCGTATTGTAACGGCCCAGCAACGCGGCTGCTCACGCCACACAAAATCGCCAATGCCACGGCACAACTTGCCCGCAAGCAAGAAGTGAGGCAAGGCGGCAAGGCGTTGAAATGCAACGCGACCGAGACGCACCCCGCGCCCGTAACGCGACGCGCATCCAAAGCTGAGTCGCATCCAAAACGCATTCGCAGCACACCGACGTCCGAGCCGCGTCCAGGCCGCACCAGAAACGAGTCCGCGATTGGCCGCATCGAGAGCCGCCAACACGCAAGCCCCTGGTGCCCTCGCCCAAGGCGTACCCGAAGCGTGCCGCAAGCCTTACGCTTCCCAGTTGCCCACTTCGGAAAGCTCGATGTCGGGATTCTTATCGACCGCCCAGTTCACGTTCCACGGACTCGTGAACAACAGCAGACGGCGCCCACGCATGTCTTCAACCTTGAGCGTGTCACGCGTGACGTTCAGGCTCGAGAACTCGAACGTCTTCGGGTCGGTTTTAATCCAGCGTACGTCGGTGTACGGAAGGCCCGTGCGGCGCACCTCAACGCCGTATTCGCTCTTCAAGCGCTGCTCAAGCACCTCGAGCTGCAGCACGCCCACAACGCCGACGATGACGCTTTCCATGCCAAAACCCGGCTCGCGGAAAATCTGGATGGCACCCTCCTGGGCGAGCTCCTCCATGCCTTTCACGAACTGCTTGCGCTTCAGCGTGTTCACTTGCGTGATGCGGCTGAACATTTCGGGCGCGAACGTGGGAATTTCAGGGAACTGCACGTGCGTTTTACCCGTGCACACCGTGTCACCGATGCTGAAAATGCCCGGGTCGAACAAGCCCACGATGTCGCCCGCGTACGCCTCGTCGACAATCGCGCGGTCGTCGGCCATAAGCGATGTGCCCGTGGCGAGCTTGAGCTTCTTGCCGCCCTGCATATGGAAAGCCTCCATGCCGCGCTCGAATTTGCCCGAGCAAATGCGCACGAACGCAATGCGGTCGCGGTGGTTTCTGTCCATGTTCGCCTGGATTTTGAACACGAAGCCACTGAAATCGTCGCGCTGCGGGTCAACCTGCTCGCCGGTAAGCGTGTCGGTGTACGGCAGCGGACTCGGCGCCAGGCGCAGGAATTCTTTCAGGAAAGGCTCAACGCCGAAGTTCGTGAGCGCCGAACCGAAGAACACCGGCGAAAGCTTGCCGCAACGCACGGCGGCGTAGTCGAGCTCATCGCCCGCGCCATCGAGCAGCTCGATGTCATCCATCAGATTCTCGTGGTTCGCCTCGCCGATGAGCTCGCCCAGCTCGGGCGCACCGAGCTCGGCCTCGATTTCGGCAACCTTCTTCGTGGCGTTCGCGTGGCCGTCACCCTCAAATGCGATCACACGGCGGGCCTGACGATCGAACACGCCGCGGAAGTTCTGGCCGCAACCGATGGGCCAGTTCATGGGATACGTGCCAATGCCGAGCACCGACTCGATTTCCTCCATGAGGTCAAACGGATCGCGCGCCTCGCGGTCAAGCTTGTTCACGAACGTGAAAATAGGGATGTGGCGCAGCGTGCAGACCTTGAAAAGCTTTTTGGTTTGCGCCTCAACGCCCTTGGCGGCGTCGATGACCATGACGGCGGCGTCGGCAGCCATGAGCGTTCGATATGTGTCTTCGGAAAAGTCCTGGTGGCCAGGGGTGTCAAGGATGTTCACGCAGCAGCCGTCATAGGTGAACTGCAGCACCGACGACGTGACCGAAATGCCGCGCTCCTTTTCGATGTCCATCCAGTCGGACACGGCATGTTTGGAAGACGATTTGCCTTTGACCGAGCCGGCGGTCTGAATGCTGCCGGTATAGAGCAGCAGTTTTTCGGTGAGCGTGGTTTTGCCTGCGTCAGGGTGCGAAATAATCGCAAACGTGCGGCGCGAGGCGATTTGGTCGGCAAGTGGTGCCACGGGGGTCCTTTCTATGGGTGCGCCCGCTGCGAAATGCGCCGAAAAGCGGCCGGCGATGCGGGCGAATGCATGCAAACTGGTAAATTATAGCACGCGTCTCGAAAACACTTTATAAAGCGGAGACTCCTTACATAAAACTCCTGATGGGAATACTATTTCGAACAGCTGTCCGATTTTTTCTTGCAAGACCGAAGAGCTGCGTGCTATAGTCGAAATGCACCCGACAGCGGAGCAATCCGCTTTTTATCGCGAAAGCACTGGGGGCGGCAACGGCGGCCCTTGCTTCCCAAAGCGTGTTACAGGCTTTTCGCATTCTGAACGACATGGGGTCTGCAACGGCGGGCCTTGCTTGTAAGCGGCGTACGGCGTCGCGGCGTGTTACATGCTCGTTCCTTTTCTTCCTACAACCGAATACGAGGACATGTATGGCAGGGTCGGCCCTTGGCGTCTTCGTGCGCTTTAAGCCGAACCGGCCACGACTATCCGCCTGCGCATTTGCGCCCTTCGAAAGGAATGGCATGAGCACATCTGTCTACTCGCCCCAAATTACACAAGAAACCGCACTTGGCCTCGAACGGTTCGACATGCGCGACGAGATGCTCGCCTGTCGCGAGCTCGAATTGTGCGGGCCCGTCGACGCGGAATCGGTCGCAGATATCATCCGCGGCCTGCGCCACCTGCAGAAAGCCGACCCCGCCGCACCCATCACGCTGTTCATCAACAGCCCCGGCGGCGAGGTGCAATCGGGGTTGGCGCTCTACGACGTAATGAGCGCCATCAGCTGCCCCGTGCGCACCGTGTGCCTAGGGCTTGCCGCCAGCATGGCCGCACTGCTGTTTATCGCCGGCGACACGCGAGACATGCTGCCGCACAGCCGCGTCATGATTCACGACCCGCTCATCGGCGGCGCAGGCGTGGGCGGAAGCGCCCTTTCGGTGAAGGCGCGCGCCGACGATTTGATGCGCATTCGCGATATAACTGCCCAGGTCATCGCCGAGCATACCGGCATGCCGCTCGAGCGCGTGTTCGAGCTCACTGCCCGCGACACGTATTTCGAAGCCGAAGAAGCCGTTGCCGCGCATTTGGCCGACCGCGTGATTCGCGAACTGTAGAAGCGACGCGCCATTGCGGCCGCAATGCGCACCGCAGCAACGGCCGCAATGCGCGCGGCGCATGCCCGAAAAGCACGACGCGGCATGGCGCGGCAGAACGCGAGCCCGGGAATACGCTTCTTCCCCCGTACGCTGCGCCAACGGCTGCGCTGGCCGCGTTTCCCGCACTCCTCATGGGCGAACACGCCCGTCGTATCCCTCATTCGCCAACAGCCTTTACGGAGGACCTTATGAAAATCGCCGAATTTGAAACCCTCGTTGAAAACGCAGCCGAAACCGGGCACGACGCCTGGACCGACGCCGCCGTGGAATCGGGCCTCATGCGCGAAGTCGACACGCGCGACCCACGCCTCGCATACCGCGGGAGAACTCTGCTCACCGCCCATACCGAGATCGAAACCGATACCTGGCAAAGCGGTTTGAACAACAACGTGCTCGTGCTGGGCTGCTCGGGCGGCGGCAAAACCCGCCACCATGTCAAGCCCAACCTGCTGCAGGCATCGGGCTCCTACATTGTGCTCGACTGCAAAGGCAGCTTGTATCGCGAAGTCGGACCCTACCTGGCCGAGGCGGGATACGTAGTCGACCAGCTCGACTTCTCAACCATGGGCGGCACCGTGGGCTACAACCCACTCGCCAATGTGCGCTTCGTTGACGGCGAACCCCTTCAGCAAGACATCATCGCCATCGCATCGGCAATTTGTCCTATCGAAGACCACGAAAGCGACCCATTTTGGCCGCAAGCCGCTGCGAACTATCTGTGCGCCTATATCACCTATGTACTTGAGGCGCTCCCAAGCACCGAATGGCACATGGGATCGGTGATGCAGGTGTTCGAGGCCGCCTGCTCCGGCCGCGTTGACAGGATGTTCGCCCAACTCGATGCTGACGAACCGGGCGCGTTTGCGCCTGCGCTCTATCGCCGCACGAGGGTTACCTGCGGCGCCGAGAAGATGCACTCGAGCATTCTTGGCATTCTTGCGGCGAGCCTCATGCCGTTCGGCTTCCCCGAGGCCACAAACGCGTACCGCCGCGCGCGCCAAGTGGACTTTCGCTCGTTCGGCCGCGAAAAGCGGGCGCTGTTTGTCACCATCAACGACATGGATCGCAGCCTCGATAGGCTCACGAGCATGTTCATTCGCCAGGCGTTTTGCGCACTTTGCGATTCAGCCGACCACGATTACCCCGACCATCGCCTGCCCATGCCCGTGCGATTCGTGCTCGACGATTTCGCGAACCTGAACCTGCCGCACATCGACGACGTGCTGGCGGTCATACGCAGCCGAGAGATCAGCTGCACGATCATTTGCCAAACCATAAGCCAGCTCGAAGCGCGCTACGGAACGCCCGCCGCGAACTCGGTCATCGGCAACTGCGACGCGCAGCTCGTTCTCGCCTTCCAAGACGAGCGAACCGCACAGTACTTCGCCACGCGCGCCAACAAGCCGGCGAGCGCGCTGCTCGAAACCCCGGCCGGCATGTGTGCGCGGGCAGCGCGGCCGCATGGAGCAGGCCTATCGACTCGAAGACCACCCGCGCTACCCCGAGCTTGTCGCATGCCTCGAGCGCACCGAGACGGAAGCGGTTTTCGGCACGCCCGACGAGTGGGAGTTCGAGGAATTCTTCGACTTCGACGAGCCCGACGAACCGTTCAGCCCCTGCCCCGCGGCATAGGCGCAGGGCAGCAATCCACCTCTCTACCAGGGGAGCTCAACTTCCGCCGCGCCCTCATCGGTTTGCCCCGCGGCAGCAGGCTTCGCGGAGACAGGCTTCGTGCCAGCGGCTTTCGCGCTAGCAGTTTCGAGTTTTTTCTCAGAAGCGTCCTTCGCAAACGCACGGTTATCGCAGGTCGCATCACTGGACGTCTTTCTGACGTGCTCTAAGTACCCGCGAATGCTGTAATGATCGGCCCCGTCGAAAGAGTCCTTCATGTTGCCATCGGCCTCGAGACTCCCCAAATATCCGTTGTCAACCGTTCTGCCCGTTTGGTCGATAACCGACGCGTACCAGTGGCCCGTTTTGTCGGCAGGCTCGCGCAGCTGACAGGTAATCGCGAGCTTGCCGTTGTCGGCCTGGGTGAAAGCACCCGATTCACGCAGCTGGCGCAGATGCTCGCCATCGATCCAGAAACTTATAAACGGCGCCTCGTAGGCATCGGTCAGCATGCTGTTGCGGTTGTCATAGACGTAGCACACGAGCGCGCGGGTTCGCGCTGCGCACAGCATGTCGACTTCACTTTCCTTCAGCATGAAGTACACCGTCGTATAACCGCGCACGCCCTCCCCCGCTTCCTGGACGGTAACCACGGCGGTTTTCACCTGGAACATGAGCGTTTCGGGCTGCACGGATGGGTCTTGAAGCTGGGCCTTCAAGTTCACCGTCACCACATCGACGCCCATATCGGCCGGTGGGCGCAGCGCGTCGAGACCATTGCGATACAGCGCGCCTATCAGCTGAAACTCGCCCGTGTAGCCGTTATAAAGAAGGTTGTAGAAGTTCTGGTCCATGGCATTCCTATCGCGATTTTTTATGGGTGCCATTGTACGCCATTCGCTTCTCGACAAGCGGCATCGAACACCCTCCGTTTTTTCGACGAATGCCGCCGCAAACATAATCGCGAAGTGCGTAGGTTTCCCGAAAACCGTCAAGCAAGCCGAGCTTTCGAGAACGTGTGACCTGGGGTTTTACGAATCCTCAAAAAACGGCTGCACGCTGCTCACGCAATAGGCAGCGCACTTCGTGGCATTTTTTGCGAAACGCAACAAATGCACACGCGCGAAAAGCAGCCGCTTAGGTCCAATCGCGATGCATTTCGCGGAGTGATGTGAAACGCGCTGTACAATCGGTCGAGAAACTTCCCCGTTCGAAAGGTTGCCGCCATGCCGAAAATCGTTATCACCGACTCCGATTTCGAGAACAGCGATTTCGAGTTCGCCATGGCACGCGCCGCGAACGTCGAGATTGCCGCGTTTCAAGGGCCCAAGCCGCAGGATATCATTCGCAACGCCGCCGACGCCGATGCCATTGTGACCTCGTACGGCACATTCACGCCCGAAGTTTTTGCGGCGCTGCCGAACTTGCAGGTCGTAAGCCGCACGGGCATTGGCTACGACACGATTGACGTGCCTGCCGCCACGAAAAACAAAACCGCCGTGTGCGTGGTGCCCGGCTATGGCACGGAAGTGGTCTCCGACCACGCTATTACCCTTGCCTTGTGCGTGCTGCGACGCATGAACGAAACCGACGCAGACATGCGCGCGGGCATTTGGGATTACGCCCGCCACCGCCCGCTGGGCCAGGTGCACGGCCGCACGTTTGGCGTGGTAGGCATGGGCGAAATCGGACGCGCGACCGCCCGCAAGGCCGCAGGGCTCGGCTTCCGCGTGATTTGCACGTCGCGCTCGCTCGTGCCAGGGCGCCGCACGCCCGAGGGCTACGACATCGTGGAATACGAGGAACTGCTTCGCCGCGCCGACGTGGTAAGCTTTCACACCGCGCTTACACCCGACACGCGCCACATGCTCGACGCGCACGCAATTTCCCTGATGAAACCTGATGCCATCGTGGTGAACACCGCCCGCGGAGCCGTTGTCGACACGGTAGCGCTCGCCGAAGCGCTCAAAGCCGGCAAGCTGTGGGGCGCAGGCATTGACGTATTCGAAAGCGAGCCGGTCGAACGCGACCATCCGCTGCTTTCGGCGCCGCACACCGTGCTCACGCCGCACGCGGCATATTGGTCGGAAGAATCGGGCGAAGAACTTCGCCGTCGTGCCATGCAAGCCGCGGTCGACGTCGTGAGCGGCGTGCGTCCGATGGATTGCCTGAACCCCGAAGCGCTGCGTTTCTAAGAGAAGAACCGGGGAGGCGAGCCCGCAGCACAAACTGAGCAGACAGACGTATCTGCCCGTTTTTCGACCGGGCGCCTAGGCCAGTTCTGCCAATGCGGCGTCAAGCACCTCTTCGCTAAACAGATTTCCGCGGCCGAGCTGGCCTTTCGGATCGATTTGCGCCTTCATGCGCGCGCTTTCCGCGATATGGTTAGCGCCATACATTTCTTCGAGGAAGTGGGCCTTGAGCTTACCCACGCCATGCTCGGCCGACACCGCGCCGCCCATGGCCGACACCTCGGCGGCCCACCGCGCGAACAGCTCGGTGCCGCACGCGTATTCCTCGGCGGAACGCGGCAAAATGTTCACATGCACGTGGTTGCTTCCAATGTGGCCCCACGTGGCACTCTCGAAACCGCCTTCGGCGAGCGTGCGGCGATACATCGCGATTACATCGCGTAAGCGATCGTCAGGCACCGACATGTCGCTACCGAGTTTCGTGATGGAAGGGTCGGTGCGACGACGCTGGTCGATAAGCATGTTCACGCTTTCGGGAACCGCATGGCGGAAGAAGCGCTGGCCCGCGCGCTCGGCTTCGGTCGTCGCGACCCACGCGCCCTCGGCATCACCGCCGCACGCTTCCAGCTGCTCGCACAGCACCATGAGCTCGGCCTCGGCGGTTTCCTCATCGTCGCAGCTCAGCTCGACGAACACGCATGTTCGCGCATCGTCGGCGAGTTCGGGAAGCTCGGCGAATGCCGGGTTGTTCGCCTTTTGCGCGCGCAGAACATCAAGCGCGGCGCCATCGAAGTACTCAATGGCCGTCGCATGTTCAAGCGCGTCGCGCACGGCGATCGTGAAATCGACCGCCTCGGCCTCGCCCGGGAAAAAGCAGCTCGCGCCCCATACCTCGACAGGCACAGGCAAAAGCGCCAGCTCAAGCTCGCAAATCACGCCAAGCGTGCCACATGCGCCAATGAACAGGTCAATTGCGTCCATGTCATCGCACGCAAAATAGCCCGACGCATTTTTCGCCTTCGGCATATCGTACGCGGGAAGGTTCAACACCAGCTCGCGACCGCCCTCGGTCGCAAGGCGAAGCTCGCGGCCGGTCGCGAACACCTCGCCGCGGCGCAGGGCGAGCGCATCACCATCGGCGAGCGCCACACGCATCGCTTCAACGTGCGGGCGCGCCGCCCCATAGGCATAGCTGCGCGAGCCCGACGCGTTGCATGCCACGATGCCGCCAAGCGCTGCCGATGCCTCGGTCGGGTCGGGCGCGAAAAACTGCGCGGGTGCGGCTTTAAACTGAGCCAGCGCGGCGAGGCTTTCATCGTTCCAGCCCACCGTGTCGAAACTCGCCTTCTGCAGCATGTCGCGCAGCTCCATGAGCGAAAGGCCCGGTTGCACGCGCACAAAGAAGCGGCCGTCGGAGCCGCGGCGCATGCCGAGCACGCGGTTCATGCGCGACGTGTTCAGCACGCAGCCGCCATGGGGAACCGCGCCAGCCGCCAAGCCGGAACGCGCACCCTGCACGGTGACAGGCACACCTGTGGCATGCAGGGCGTGCAACGCATCGCGCACATCGGCTTCCGATTCAGGGAACACGATACTTTCCGCAGAACCCACACTGCGCGATTCGTCGCGCAGGTACTCTTCAAACTCATCAGTGCAGGGCACGATTTCTGCCATAGGTTCCCCCTTCGGAGCTTTCTTCAGCTTTTTGCAGGAATGTTTACCATAGCGCATTAACGGACGATGCGGAATGGCCGCGAACAAAGCGGCGAGCAAGGCGCCCTTGATATCGCCCGACGGCGCCCTGCAGCGCTCAGCGACAATACCGCTGGCCATTGTCTACGCCGATGACACTCGCCACCCGCGCCTGCGCCGATGACACCAGACATCTATCTCCTGCGCCGATGCCTCATGTTCGTCAACCATTCTCGCCAACTCCGTAACAGCTTCGTTCCGACGCGTGCTTTCCAGGGCGCCTCGAAGCGGTTCACAAGGAAGACGCTACCCTTAAATCACGACGCCGTTGCAGTGGTCGATTTCATGCTGGACGATCTGTGCGTCAAAACCCGAGAACGACTTTTTGCACGGCGTGAACGACGCGTCGAGATAAGCGACTTTAATGCGCCTGTAGCGCGTACACAGACGCGAACCCTCGAGCGACAGGCAGCTTTCCTCGGTTTGATACTCGCCCGACGCTTCCACAATTTCGGGGTTATACATAAGCACCGCGCCGCCCGCGCACGCGGCCACAATGACACGCTTGCGCACGCCAATCATATTCGCCGCGAGCCCCACGCATTCGTGCGCATGCGCCGCAAGCGTGTCGAGCAAATCTTGGCCCACGACAGCATCGGCGGGCGTGGCATCGACGCTCGGCGTCGAGAGCAGTGCGGGGGACTTTACGATAGGGCGAATCATAGAGAATCCTTTCAAGTGGTCGCATGCAGAAATACGGAAGCGCGATCCATCAGGGAAAACGATAGCAACAGCGATGAGCGGTCGACAATCAGCGGCGTCAATCGTCAATCGGCAATCGTCGACGTTAATCGGAAATCGGCGACAAGCCGAGCACTCGCAGCGGAAAGAACAATATCGCAAGCACTCCGCGAATCGTTCGGAGTTTCCGCCAACTACTTGCATCTCAACTCGCACGCCCTCGATTTCGATGGCGAATTCTCGCCACAATTCGAAACCGCCCAGCAAATCGCCTTCGCCATGCGCACATCGGGATCTTTGAAATGGTTGCCCGGATTGCTTTCGAAAACGGTTTTGACGCCTTTCGCCTCAAAAGCAGCGACAACGCGCTGCGTGCCGTCGGCTACGCCGCGCAAAAGGCGGCTCGGCGTGCGCGCCTCCTTCGACCCAAGCGAGAAGTATGCACACCGCAGCGGACGCTCGAACTCGTCGGCCTCGACGTATTCCGCGAAGTTTGGGTACCACATCGAGCCCGACGCGCTCGCGACTGCATCAAACAGGTCGGTTTGAAACGGCGCCCACGTGGCGAACAGCCCCGCAAGCGAATAGCCGGCGATACAGCGATGGACGGGATGCCCTCCAAACTGCGCTTCCGTCTTCTGCACGATTTCCGAAAGCGCTTCAAGCTGGCGCTTCGCATGCCCCGCAAACGGCGCGTCATCGGCGAAAATTCCCGGACATTCCCATGGCGTGAGCATGTCGTTCCATTGGGGGACATGAATCGCGACCAGCACAAACGGCGGGCACCCCAATTCCGCGCACCGCTTTAACACGGCATCGCTTTCGTCTTGGATTTCGTGCATGTATATAAACGGCACGCACGATTCGACAGCGTTGGGCGCGACGCTCGCGTCGCCAAAAACCGCGCAGGTCTCATCGCCAAAGGCCGTAATCGTTACGCGCTCGCCCGCTATGTTCAACGTCGTTTTCATACCCTGCATAATAGCCCATTTGAGGTTCAACCTCACGAGTGCTCCCTGGGGCCAACGCGGAACATTCGCCACGCTACATTGATGAACGCGAGGCATTCTCTACGCCATATTGGCCGGCGCGCAACGGCCCAGGCCGCCTCAGCAGGCGCGGCATTCGCCACGCTACGTTTGACCGTAAACGGCGTTCGCGCGACGCCGCCAAACGACTCATTCGCGCAAACGCTGGCAAACGAGGCGCATCGCATGGCCGGCGAAGACTTTTTTCTTACCCTTTTTGCCCCTTCGCCCCGACTGCGCCGCCGCCCAACTTCCCCTTCTTCGCCACCCTCGCCTTTTTCGGCGCAAAATCCCGCTCGTAGCCAGGCACGTTCATGCTCGATATCGCCCACAAATAAAGGCTCGCCACGCTGCCGTAGGGGCTGTAGCGACGGCGATATCGCTCGAACATCTCGCGCGTCACCTTGCGGTGGTGGTACACCATGCGCATTCCGCGGTGGATTGCCAAATCGCCGTAGCTCAGAATATCGGGGCGACCCAGGCAAAAGAGCAGCAGCATTTCGGCGGTCCAAACTCCAACGCCTCCGAGCGAGGAAAGGGCTGCGATAGCTTCGGCGTCGTCCATCTCGCGCACCGCATCCAAATCGAATTGCCCCGAAGCGACCTTTTCGGCGCAACTTTTTATGTACCGTGCCTTCGTAAACGTGATGCCGCACGACTGCAGCCCCTCTTCGGTAGCAGCGCACACCGCAGAGGGCGTCACCTCGCCCAAGCGTTCCCGCATGCGATTCCAGATGGTCGCCTGAGCTGCAGTCGAAATTTGCTGGCCGATAATCTGATGCACGATTGCCGAGAACAAATCGTCCTCGTCCATTTCCCGGCGCACAAGGCCCACCGCATCGATCGCAGCGCCGAGCTTTTTATCTTTCGCCTTGAGATAATCGACGGCATCGGTGCCATATTCGAAATAGCGCGTCAACGTGAACGCCTCCTTGCGACTTGCGGAATACGGAATCGAAAGCGCGAAGCTGACGGCGTGCTTCTATCTGGCGCCTTTCGGGTCTCCATCGGGCCACTTATCGAGTCTTTTATCGGAGCGCCCATTGAGGACCTTGTTGAGTCCTCTTATCGGAACGCACGGCGAAAACCGCAATTGAAGCTCCGGCGCCAATGCCGTCGAAAGCCTCGCTCTAAGCGATTCCGTGCGACCCAAGTGAACGGAGCCGGCAGTTTCCTATTGGTTGCCCAAAATGAGGAGCGCCTCCGGCGGAACGCCCCAAACCCCCTTCAAGGCAAGGACGAACGACCATCAGGGGGCGCCCAATCGACGCCCCTGGACTTGCCCGCATCTTAAGGCAACGCGTCAAGCGATTACCGCCGAGCCTTGCTGGCGGCTGCCTTGGGCCGCAAGGGAGCTACAGCTCGATGCGACCGAACTTCGCAAGCAGCTCGCTTGCCGCGGTGCACGACGGGCAGTTGCAATACTTCGCGCCGGCCTCCTTGCGCTTGAGCTGCTCGGCGAGCATTGCCGCAGCAACCTCTTCGCCCATGAGCTGCTTGGCGGGGCCTTCGGCAAACGCGATCACGCCGTCGATGGTCGTGGGGCGGCCTTCGAGCACGTCAAGCAGCTTGTCGGTAGCGGCCGCAACGGCTTCATCGCTCGCATCCGCCGCAACGGCAGCCTTCCATGCAGCTGCTGCGTCTTTGGTGACCTGCGTGCTTGCATCGTTGGTCGCGAGCACTTCGGCGCGTTCGGCCACGTAATCGAACAATTCCTTTTCCATGGGATAGCCCCTTTCTTCAGCCGTCATTACGCTTTGCATGATAGTACTTGCATGCTGGCCCCACGACGAGGGGTAGCCCATTCCGCCATGGAGATAGTCGCACCGCTCATACGCATTCCCATATAGTTCATGCGTATTCCCATATGCTTCCATACCACATGGGCCATGCGCATTCCCATATGCATACCGCATGAAACAAATCGCGCGTCCGCCTAGCAGCACGGGACGGGGATACACGCCCCATACCACATGAGCCGAATGAATGCCCATGCCAGAAAATGCCTCAATGGGACCTCACTGCAACGATTCGAACTCTATATGGCAGGAAACGCCAGAATGGGGCCCGTTTTCCCTTCGCGCTCGATTGCAACTACGACAAGCGGATTAAGAAAGCCCAGGTCAAAGATTTAAGCAGCCGGCCATGGAGGCTCAGAATCGAGCTTTTCTTCCTTATTTCTCATGCAATGAGGCCCCTTTCTGGCATTTTGCGCCAGAAGGTCCTGAAATCGCTGCACTGCATGCGGGCGCACCATGCTGCACGAGCTTCCGCGCAGCGCGCAAGTTGCGCCTAAAGGCAAAACGCCTCTTATTCCAGGTCTTGCACGAATGGCGAAAACGAATTCCTAAAGCCCGCGCAATAGCGCATGCGGCATCGTCAAGCAAATCCGCCGAAGAAACCTGACCATTGGTCACCGTGATTACCGAGAAGCCCATCGCTTGCAACGCGTTGCGTCGCTCGGCATCGCTCGAAATGCCAGCCGCGGAAGTATGGAACGCATCGCTATCGTATTCGACATCGAGGCGGACGCTCTGCCAAAACAGGTCGAGCACGAAGAACTTCCGAGGCGTGCACTTGCGACCCTCGCCAACTACATCAACCCGATAGTTCATCATCGGCAGCGGCAAGCCGTAACCACCCAACGTTTGCTTGGCGCAGAGCAGAGCGACAAGCTCCGACTCGGCGGGCGATGCCGATTTATCAACCGAAAAACCGAGCGCTTTTTTCGCTTTCGCATTTCCAGGATACGATACGGCCGAAGAAGCAAACGACAAAAGAGACGCAACGCTTGAAACGGGTTTCGCAGAGACGAAATCAGAGCCATCGGGCTTCATTGAATACAACCCGCACAGTTCGCACGCAACAAGCGCAAGAGCTTCTACCGATAAGGAGCGAGCAAGCTGGAGAAACAGCGCCTCGGGCGACAGCACGAACGTCTTTTCGTCGATGCGCATCGCTTTTCCCGCGAAACATGCATCGCAAATATCGTGGCACATAACCCCAGGTCTGTTCCTTTTGCCATTTCGCGCCGAAATCGCAATGTGAATCGGTTGCTGGAACGGCAAAAACACTTCGCTCGTCCATGGCTCGTCGAGCAAAGACGCGATTTCGCTCCGATTCGTTTTTGCGGGCAACGCAACGCGAGCCGCGTGAGGCTTCGGGCGAAACCCACATCGCACGGCCCTCCAGTACTGGAGCGCGCTTATATGTGCAAGGCAAATAGTCATACGGAAGACTCTAACGCGAAAACCTTGCCGAATTCTTGCCTGAAAGCCGCGAGATTCATGCCCTAAAACTGCAGAATCCATGCTCGAAAGCCGCGATTTTCATGTTTGAAAGCGACGTTTTTTATGCCCGAATAGCACGAAAACCATTTCCAAACACCGCGAAAATCATGCTCGATAGCTGCAGGATTCACGCAGAAACTCAAACCCGAGCGTTGTCGACCCCCACGGAATCACACGCAGATGCCGCCTCGCTCCCGCGAATCCGCGACTCGGCAGCGCCGCACCACCAGCCATCATCGTCGCGCTCCGGGCAGCGGCGCTATGGTGCCGGGCAACAACCCCACATCACTAAGCGGCACCGTTGGCCAATGGATCGCATTGCCGGCTATCGAGCGGCGTCGCTGCGATAGTGTGAGCCGCAGCTTTCTTTGCGCGCGAGCATTGCCGCAACGGTCGCGCTTGCGGTTTCGAGCTGCAAGCGAATCCTCATAGTGGCGGCAATCGACGCGGCATCGGAACACGGCGAAGATGAAGGCGCGAGCCCCGACGCAGACATAAGCTCAGAAGCAGGCTCACATTCAGACCCAAACGAGGCCACAGGCGCATAAGCCGCTTCCCCAACGCGTTCCTGAAGAGCGAAAATCGCACTCGCCGCCGCCTTCAATCCTTCGGCATCGCGGGAAATCATGCAATGCGTCGACATCGTTTCGCGCAATTCGCGAAGCGCCACGCCGCTTGAAGGATATGCGCGTTCCTCGACTTCAAACGAAACCGACCCACAGCGCGATCGGAAACGAGAGCCTCCTGCGCAACGGCCGTTGCGGGAATCGCTTTTGGTCGCGATTCCTTCCGCATCGGAATCTCTGCAGCTTCCCACATCGGGCCCGCAACCCGAAGCCAGTGTGCCCACGCTTGCGAAACCGGGGGCTTCGCTGCGCTCATTCGCGCCCCCGCCCGCGCACTCGCCCACAAAGCCCCTCGCGAATTTCGCCGCGGCAACGCCCGCGCGGCGGCCAAAAACCAACGCATTCGCACTCGCGAGGCCGCCGATCCTATCGGCGCCGTGCATGCCGCCCGTGCATTCGCCGGCCGCGAACAGGCCCGGCACGCCGCACGAGCCATGCTCGTCAATCGCGATGCCACCGTTCGACGCGTGCGCATACGCAGCGATGCGCACAGGAGCGCTCGCCGAAACGCCGCATTCCCGCTCGAGCCATCCGGAAAACGTGCGCACGAATTCCGGCGAGCCATCACCCACGTCGCACGCGATTTCCATGCCCTCATCGCCGCACGCCTCCATGGCGAAATCGAGCGGCGCACCGGCTCGCTCGCACGAAAACGGCCCATGCTCGCTACGGGCTTCAAGAACATCACGCGCGATCGGCTCGCCCGACGCGTCCCAGGCACGCGCGAACCGAAACGCCTTCTCGTTGAACACGATATTGCGCCGCGGCGCCACGAGCCCCGGCATGATTTGCATGAATTCCAAATTCACCAAGCGAGCGCCACAGCGCGCGGCAATTGCCTGAACCGTTGCGGAATTGCCCGAAGCAGAAAGGCTGCGCTTGTAAAGCCCGGCCACACCGCCTCCCGCGAGCACGATCGCCCCGCACGACACCGCACGAAACCGCTTGGCAGAGCGATCAAAGAACAGCGCACCGCGCGCACGGCCATCGTCCATGGCGATATCGAGCAGCTCGCACCCGTCGAAGCGAACAACTCCCCCTTCGCAAAGAGCCCGGCCGAAACCGCGCTCCATCGAAGCACGTTCAAGGCCACGCCACATACGCAGCGAATGGTCGAAGCAGGGAATGTATTGCGGCTCATCGGGATTCGCGGGTCGCTTCAAAGAAACGCCCATCGCTTCAAGCGCGGCGATAGCCTCGGGGATACCCCGCACGAACGAGTCGACGAGCGCCGCATTGGCAACGCCGCGACCGACGTGCAGAATCGCCTCGACCATATCGTCGATATCGGCCGCGTCGCGAGGTCCGATAAGCCCCAATCCCCACGTACCTGGATAGAAGCTCGATCCGGAAAAGACGCCCGACGCACTCGCGAGGCACACCGAAGCGCCAGCGCGCGCCGCCTCGATCGCCGCGCAGCATCCGGCAATGCCGCCGCCAACGACGACCACGTCAAACGATGATTCCGATTCGATATGCACAATTCCCTCCTGAGCCGCACGCGCGATCCGCTTTTTGTCAAAGGGGATAATAGCGTTTCCGACAAACGAACTCGCCCGCGCGACACATTCGGCGACACCTCAACAAATACATCGCTCGCGACGCTTAAAGCTCGCGAAAGCATACGAAACTCCCGACGAATGAAGCTCGGACGAAACAAAAACCGTGCACTGCTCGCGGAATTTCCGACAAACGCAAATCGGCTCGACGGCGAACCGGCCATCAACGGAAAACGACACTTTAGCGCATTAGAGTGTTGACGTGTGCGATTTCGCCGCTATACTAAACGCATTCCGCGACCAATCGGGAACCGTGCGCGACGAAATGAACGCCCACGGCACACCGAACGAAGGTCGCGCACGTCGCCCGCTTCCTCGGGCCGAGTTTTAGAAGGAGCACGCGTGAGCAACGCCGCCGCACATACCTGCGCAGCCGCCGCCGGCTTCTTCTGCCATGCCCACGCGGGCCGCTACCCCGAGTACCTCTATTCCTATCGATACCTCTAGCGCACGAGGGCCGCTCGTCGCGTCGCACGCCAGCGTCGCGTACAGCCACAGCCGTCGTGTGCGCCTCCATGTCCGCGTAATTTCGCGCATTTGGGCATGGTCCGGTTTCTCGACAAGGGACGAATAGGGCAAACGGGTGCCCCGTCGAGAAATCGGTTCGCGCCCAAACGCGCAAGACCGATTGGAAATTCCAATGATCGCAAAAATCACCATGGTGCTCGCCTTCGCGGCAATCGCCATCATCATCGGCATCCTGTGCCAAAAACACGCCGGCAGCGTGACCGGCTTCATTCTGGGCGGCCGCAACGTAGGCCCCTGGCTTTCCGCGTTTGCATTCGGCACGTCGTACTTCTCGGCCGTCATCTTCGTCGGCTACGCCGGTCAATTCGGATGGAAATACGGCCTGTCGGCCACGTGGGTAGGCATCGGCAACGCCATTTTGGGCAGCCTGCTTGCCTGGTGGGTGCTCGGCCCCCGCACGCGCGAAATGACGCAGCGCCTGGGTGCTGCCACCATGCCCGAATTCTTCGGCAAGCGCTACCACAGCCGCGCGCTGCGCATCGCCGCCGCCGCCATCATCTTCGTGTTCCTCATCCCCTACACCGCGAGCGTCTACAACGGCCTGTCGCGCCTGTTCGGCATGGCATTCGGCCTGCCGTACGAGGCATGCGTCATCGGCATGGCACTTATCACCTGCATTTACGTGGTGCTCGGCGGCTACATGGCCACCGTGGTGAACGACTTTCTGCAGGGCATCGTGATGCTGTTCGGCATCACCGCCGTAATTTGCGCCGTGCTCGCCGGCAATGGCGGCTTCTCACAGGCGGTCATCGACCTGTCGCACGTGCAAGCCGAAACGAACCCCGATTTGCAAGGCGCGTTCGTGAGCATGTTCGGACCCGATTTGTTCAACCTGCTCGGCGTTGTGGTGCTCACGAGCCTCGGTACGTGGGGCCTTCCGCAAATGGTGCAGAAGTTCTACGCCATCAAAAGCGGCCCCGCCATTAAACAGGGCGCCATCATCTCAACGATTTTCGCTATGGTCGTCGCCGGCGGCAGCTATTTCCTCGGCGGCTTCGGACGCCTGTACTCGGGCCAGATCGAGATGTCGGCCACAGGCACGCCCATCTACGACTCCATCATCCCCACTATGCTTTCCACCCTGCCCGATTTGCTTGTCGGCCTCGTAATCGTGCTCGTGCTTTCGGCCTCGATGTCGACCTTGAGCTCGCTTGTGCTCACCTCGTCGAGCACGCTCACGCTCGACCTGTTGAAAGACAACGTCGTGAAGAACATGGATGAGAAGCGTCAGCTCGCATGGATGCGCGGCCTGCTCGTGGCGTTCGTGGCCATTTCCGCGCTCATCGCGCTCGTGCAGTACAACTCGTCAATCACGTTCATCGCGCAGCTTATGTCCATCAGCTGGGGCGCACTGGCGGGCGCCTTCCTCGGTCCCTTCCTGTGGGGCTTGTACTCCAAGCGCATCTCGAGGGCGGCCGTGTGGACGAGCTTCATCGTGGGCGTAAGCTTGACCAGCGGAAACATGATTGCAGGCTTCTTCGGCCACGCGCTTATCGCCAGCCCCATCAATTGCGGCTCGCTCGCAATGCTGCTCTCGCTCGCGATCGTGCCGCTCGTGAGCCTGGCTACCAAGCCGGTTGATTTCGACATGGACATCGCGCTGCCGAGCCGCAAGAGCGCGACCGACCGCGAAATCGAAGCCGAGGCGCGCGCGGAAGGCCTGGAGGAAATGGACCCCGTGGCGTAGGCGCCACAGGGAAATCGAGCCACACCTCGACCCTTCACGATTCAAGAATACGGCGCCTTGCTGAACATGATTGCCAAGAACGGCTTCGATGCCGAAGCGAGAATCGGTTGAATAGGGCCAAAGGAACCGCCCCTTTGGCCCGTCAAAAAACCTGCGGGATGTGTTAAATGCCCTGAGCATTTAACACAAAAACGCGCCCTTCCCGCCCGCGAATGGCGGAACAGCGCGGACGACGGGATGCCCTCGCGCGACCGCCTTGATCAACGGTGCGAATTATCTGGGCGAGCTGATGACAGAAAACGCGGCGCAAGGGTCGCCAGATTGAGTTTTCAGCGGCTTTTTGGCAGGAAATGCGTCCCGAGGGTCGCGTTTTCTGCCAAAGGACACCTTGCATAGAATTACATCAGCAAAACCCCAGGTCACAGAATCTCTCGGAATGCAAAAAATGAGTCAACAGAGCTCGAAAACCGCATTTGGCAGATTATTCGACCCTTGGGACGCATTTCCCGCCAGAAGACCGCATTCCCAAGGGTCTCGCACGGCGCGGCCGAACGAGAATAGATTCGCGATGCACGACGGACGCGGCTGGGCGACGATGGAATCGCGATGCACGGCGCACGAGGTCGCGGCCGACGTCGCCAGCTAACCCTACAATAGCCGAGAAAACCATACCCTTCCACGCCGAGGCACCATGCACGAACCTTCTTCCACCAATCCACAGGGGCAATCAGAACAGCCGCAGGAACACCCGAAGGGGCGCTCGCAAAAGCGCACCCAAGGACACCATATATGGAATCACTGTGCCGCGAACTGTGGCGGGCGGTGCGCCCTGCGCTTCGATATCGAAGCAGACCGAGTCACGGGCGTGGGTTCGTGCGCGGCCGAAACGTCTGACGGCACGCCCCTGCCCCAAGCCTGCGTACGCGGACGCCGCATGCTAGCCTGGGCCGAAAGCCCGCTGCGCCTGAAATGGCCGCTCAAACGCACGGGGCCGCGAGGATCGGGCCTCTACGAGCGCATCACGTGGGACGAGGCAATCGATATCGCATCGAACAAGCTGCGCGATACCATCGACCGCTTCGGCAACGACGCCGTCTTCATCGCCTACGGCACGAACGCGAACTGCACCACCGCGCGCCCCTTCAACAGGCTCATGAACTGCCTGGGTGGCTACCTATCGCGCTACAACGACTACTCATGCGCACAGGCCACCTGGGCCGCGAAATACTGCTTTGGAATGAAGCCCGACGACGGCAGCTCCTTTGAGCAGGCGTTTTCGGCCGACCTCGTGATCGCTTTCGGCGCGAACCCCACTGTCGCCAACGACGGCGGCGCAAACATCGGCGCGCAATGGCGGCGCCTGGCAAAGCAGGAAGGCACGCGCATCATCGTCATCGACCCGCGCAAGACCGAATCGATTATGGGCAACGTCGAATGGTTGCCCATCACGCCCGGCACCGATGCGGCGCTTGTGGCGGCAATTGCGTGGGAACTTATCCAGAAGAATGCCGTTGACCTGGACTTTCTGCATGCATACTGCGTCGGCTTCGACGAAGTGACCATGCCGGAAGCTTTCCGCGGCAAGCACATGTCGTATCACGACTACGTGACGGGCGAAGGCTATGACCGCATCGCGAAAACGCCCGAATGGGCCGAAGGCATTTGCGGCATCGCGGCAAGCGACATTCGTTCGCTTGCGCACAGCATCGCATACGCCCGACGCCTCCACGTGCTGTCGGGTTGGGGTCCGCAGCGGCGCAGCAACGGCGAATGGAGCGCTTGGGCGGCCATGGCGTTGCCGTGCCTCGTCGGCCACGTCGGTCTCGAAGGTACGTCGAACGGCCTGTACCCTTGGCATCACCGCGTACTTTCGAGCTCGCTTCGCGCAGGCCGCAACCCCGTGGCGGCGAGCATCCCCGTATTCGAGACCATTCACGCCATTGAGCATGGCGAGGAAATGACCGCCGAAAACAGCGGCGTTCGCGGCGCGCGTCGCCTTGAGCACGGAATCAAATACCTCATCAACTACGCAGGCAACAGCCTCACCAACCAGCATTCAGACGTGCGCCACTCCCACGAAGTGCTCGCCGACGAGAGCAAATGTGAGTTCATTTTGGGCATCGACACCGTGATGTGCGATTCGCTGAAATACGCCGACATCATATTCCCCGACCTGCTGCGCATCGAGCAGCAATCGCAAACATCGGGCGGCGCCGATTGGGGTCATATTGTCACGGGCCGGCCTGTGCCCACGCGCCGCGATGAGCAGAAAAGCGCCTACGAGATGGCGCGCCTCATGGCTACGAGCCTCGGCGTCGAGCAAGAATTCACGCTGGGCCGCACCGAAGGCGACTGGATTCGCGTGCTCTACGACGAAGCACGCGAGCAACAGCCCGAACTTGGCCTTCCCGAATTCGAAGAGGCGCAGCGCGCCGGCATCGTGAGCGTATGGCGCGGACCGCATGTCGCACTTAAGGCGTTCCGCGAATCGCCCGATGAGCATCCGCTTGCGACCGCATCGGGCAAAATCGAGCTTTTCAGCGAAGCAATACTGCGCGACACGGCCGGCTGGGAGCTGCGCGAAGGCGATACGCTCACGTGCCTTTCGACCCTCGCGCCCATTCCCGCCTACATTCCCGAATGGACAGAAGCAGGCATTCCCAATGCCAAAATGCCGCTGCGGCTCACGGGATTTCACGACCGCGCACGCATCCATTCGAGCTGGGGGTTCGACGAGAAGCTGAAATCGATATTTCCGCAGGTGGTATGGATGAATGCGAACGACGCAGCCAAATGCGGCATCGCTGACGGGAACAGGGTGCTCGTGAGAAATCATCAGGGCGAGGTGTGCCTGCCAGCGAAGCTCACAAGCGATATCGTCGAGGGGACCGTAGCGATTTCGCAAGGCGCCTGGTACGACGCACAACACATTGGCGGGCGCGAGGTCGACTTCGGAGGCTGTATCAACGCGCTTACCGTGTATCGCCCCTCGCCGCTCGCCAAAGGCAACCCACAGCACACCAACATCTGTCGAGTAACGAAGCTCGAAGCGAAGTAACCGCGCAACCGGAAACGCGCCGAGGGATCGACGTCGTTGACAACAAAGGCCACGCTAGAAACGCCGAAATCCAGTGGTCTGAAGCGACAGCGTCAAAAGTAAAATTCAAGATTGTGGAGCGGCTGTCCCGAAAGTAAAGTGCATAGGGAAACGCCGCTTCTCGAACTCGCACACGATAGCGCACGACAAGTCCCCTCCGTCGAGAAGAACCGCATGAATTGGCCAACGCCCGCCCCCGGACGAGAGCTGTCTAAAGAAACAACTCGGCCTCCTTGCGAACGTTGCATTCCTTCGCAATGGCGGCCGATGCGATTTTCACCATAAGGCCATTGACCTTGCGCACATGGGCGGGGCAATCGCGCATGCAACGCATGCAGCTTATGCAGGTCTGCGAATCGGCCGTAAAATCGTAGGTGGAAATCGCTCGCACAGGACACGCCGTCGCCAAACCAGCACACGCGATCGTTCATGGGAATGGCCATTTCCACGATGGGGCCGAATGCGCCATTGCGGCGGTCAAGGCCTTCCATAATCAGGTGCTTCCTTCCAAGCAAATGCCGTAATTTGGGAACAAAAAGGGAGGGGGCATGCGCACCCCTCCCGACCGCCCGAAGGCAGCCGCCTAGGTTGTGAGGAAATACCGCCGGCGAATTACTTCTCGTCGTATTGCGGAATCTCGGTGTCGTCAACCTCGTCGAGGTTGCCGTCGTAGACGTAGTGCTTGGTCTCGCGGGCAATGATGGCGGAAAGGCCGAGCACCGCGATGCAATTCGGAATTGCCATGAGGGCATTCATCACGTCGGCGAAGTTCCACACCACCGAGCTCAGGTTCGAAACCGCGGCACTGCCGGTCGCGTCGCCGACCATCATGCAACCCCAGAAGACGAACAGCAGAAACACGATGTAATACGGAAGCACGGCCTTCTTGCCAAGCAGGTAGCTGATGGCGCGGTTGCCATACTGGCTCCAACCGAGAATGGTGGAGTAGGTGAAGGTAATCAGACCAACGAGCAGCACCAACGGGCCGAACACGGGAATCTTCTCGAAGGCCGCGGTAGCAAGGCCTGCGCCCGAGGAAATGGTGCCGTTCGCGATGGCGGTGGAAAGTTCGGGGTTGGCGAGCAGCGTGGTCATGAGCATGAGACCCGTGAGCAGGCAGACAACGACGGTGTCCCAGAACGTACCGGTCATGGAAACGAGCGCCTGACGAGCGGGGTTCTTCGTAGTGGCGGAAGACGCAACCAACGGAGCCGAGCCCATGCCCGATTCGTTGGAGAAAATGCCGCGCTTGAAGCCGAACTGCAAAGCGAGCGTGACCGTGGAACCAACCGCGCCGCCGGCGGCGCCGGCCGGGGTGAAGGCGCCCACGATAATCTGGCGAATCGCCTCACCAAGGAACTGGCCGTTTATGCCAATGATGATGATGCAGCACGCCACGTAGAAAATAGCCATGACGGGAACGAGTTTCTCGCACACACGGGAAATAGACTTGATGCCGCCCAGAATGACGATAGCCACAAGCGCCACGACCACGATGCCAACGAGCCACTGCGGAATGGCCGCGCCGTCGATGAGCGACGTGTTGTACAGCGCGTCGGCAAGCGAGTTCGATTGGGTCGAAGCGCCAATGCCGAACGCGGCAAGCGACGCGAACAGCGCGAACAGCACAGCCAGCACGCGACCGAGCTTCTTGTTCTTGAAGCCGCGCTCGAGCGCGTACATCGCGCCGCCGAGCATCTTACCCGAGTGGTCCTTCACGCGATATTTCACGCCGATGAACACCTCGGAATACTTGGTGGCGATGCCCAGGATGCCGGTGATCCACATCCAGAAAATGGCGCCCGGGCCGCCGAACAGAAGGCCCGTGCCCACACCGACGATGTTGCCCGTACCGATGGTGGCAGCGAGCGCCGTGGTGAGCGCGCCGAACTGGGTGATGTCGCCATCGGCGTCGGACGGGTCGTCCTTAGTGACCGATAACTTGATACCAATTCCGAGCTTGCGCTGTATGAAGCCGGTGCGAATCGTCATGAAGATGTGCGTGCCCAACAGCAGCAAAATCATAATGGGGCCCCATACGAAACCGTCGACGGCGTCGATAACGTCAAGCGGGCTTGTGGCGGCGGCCAAACCTTCGCCCAAACTCGTAAATGGCGTTATGAAAAACGATGTGAGGAAGTCTTCCATAGCATTGCCTTTCCCTCGGGAAAGCGCGTGCATTAGAGAGCCGTGAAAGAAATCTCTCCAATGCGCACGCTTTCTTTTTCTTTCGACAAGAAGAAATGCTACAGAAGCTTTTTTTCAGATACGTTTCACGTCGCGTAAAAACGCCTATCAAGAAGCCAAAGGACGATACATACCTGCGAACGGATGCAGTACCAACGAAACGAACTGCTTCCCATTTCCTCATAATCGAAGAAATGGGAAGCAGTCCAGTATAAGCCCATCCACGTTTCGGAAGGTTCGGCGCCACAGGCAAGCGCTAGCGCGCTGTTCAAAATCCACCAGCGGAAGCGTCCCGCTTGATGAATTTTCTACGCGAACAGCCACAACAAGTCGTTTTCGCTGGGGTCGGCCCACTCCGACTCGTCGATGCGCCACGTGCCGCCGACTTTCTCCAAGTCGACCGTCAAAAACAGCTCATAACCCATTTCGGCATTCTCGCATGCGTTCGAAAGAGCCTCTTGCGCGTCGACTCCATCCGCGATGGCATAGCACACTTCCCTCGCGACATCGTAACTGCGATAGGAATTCGCGTAGTAGTACACCGTCGCCTCGTCGGCTTCGTCGTCGACATACACCCAGTCGACCTCATACACGAGCGAGCGCATAGCCCAATCGGCGTACGCGTCGGCATCGAGGCCGAGGGAAGCAGCCGATTCACCTGTATAGCTTAAAACGCAATCGGCGAAATCGTTGGCAATGGCTGCATGAAGAACCTCGTCATCGTCCGACGCCACACTGCCAAGGCGGCTGGTCACCACGTCGAATATCACCTTCTCATCATCGGTTTCCGGAGCGTATATCTCATGGTCGGACCCGATGACTTCGGTATCGTCAGCATCGCCATATGTAGGAGCCTGTTCGTCGAGAAAAGAATCGAACGCGACAATGGCACCCAAAATAACCGTGAAGGCAACGAACGCCGCCACGATAATGCCTACGACAACCGCAGGAGACTTGCCCTTGGACCTCGAAGCGGCTTTGCTCTGGGCCGCCCTCTTGCCCACGCCTTCGAAATTCGGGGGCGGTGGCGGAGCCGGTACGGAAGATGGGGCCGCATTGCCAGCGGGCGTGCTAAAAGGCGAATCTTGGAAAGAGGAATGATTGGGCCACACGGACTGATCGGAACGAGAAGAATCGCTAGGCTGAACGGGCTGGGTGGGATGGGCGGAGCAATCCACTTGCTCAGAAGCCGCCTTCGACTCCACGACCGGCGCAGGAGCGCCGTCTTCTGCCGGCTCGCCGAACGGATCTTGCGCGCGATTCTTGTACGCCTTCGTCGATGAGGAAATATCCCACGGCATCGTGGGGTCGCCCGCGTTGAACGGGCTCTCGTTCGCACGCTTATCGTTTTTCTTATCGCCCCAGGCCATGCGCGCCTTCCCTTCCGTCGCGTTGTACGGCATTCCGAACGCTTGCGCAATCGGAACAGCTACAAAAAGTATACGACACTAAAGAGCGATCCCACGGCGCATGGGACACATTAAACGGGGCAATTGCGGCATCGCGCAGCGAAGCCGCGAACGAGAGTCACCGCCCCACAAGCACACCCAGTGCCGGCGAGCGGCGAGCGTATAGCCAAAGCGCTATTGTCTCCTACACCGTGGCGCTTGAAACCGCGGCGCTCATCGCGCTCGCCATTACGCTCCACCTCGCAAAGCGCTAGGAGCTCGACAAAGCGTACAACGGGCGGAAGGGCGAATACCAAACGTGCGCATGAATCGAGCGCCGGCTAAAAGCAACCTTCGCATGCACCATGCCAAAAGGCTTTCTGCGGAACTTATTGACATATCAACAAGTTTATGGTCAACTTCCACATGTTGATTTGTCAACATCAATCATCTGGAAAGGCACCATGGAAGACCGATTCGAGACGTTCACCATTCTCATAAGCCGAATCAATCGCAGCATTCGCAAAATCAAAAACCAGGAAATGGCCGATTGGGGGCTGAAAAGCATCCATGTGTCATGCCTGCACTACTTGCGTTCGCAAGGAAACCTTACCGCGGCCGAGCTGTGCGAGCGCTGCGAAGAAGACAAGGCAGCTGTATCGCGCGCGATCGACCATCTGAAGTCGGAAGGCTTCATCGAAGCCTCGACCAATGGCGCCAAGCCCTACAAGTGCCCGCTCGTGCTCACCAAGAAAGGCGAGCAGGCCGGCGACGCGATTGCGCAGAAAATCGCGACGGTGCTTCGGGAAATCGACGACAGCCTCACCGATGAGCAGCGCGCGGCGTTCTACCAAAGCCTCGCCGCCGTGAGCGACCGCTTGGGCGCCATCGCGCGCACCGCTCAGCCAACCACTGCCCCCAAGAAAGAGTAATTGCCATGTTCTTCCTCAAAAAAGCCTACTGCCGCGTCTTTCAAATCGGCTTTCGCGCCGTGCTCCCAGTGCTCCCCTACCGCGAGCCCGAAATCATTCGCTCGTGCGCCGATTTGGGTCCCGTTCTTGAGAAAGAGCACGCGCGCACCATACTCGTCGTGACCGACCGCGGCATCGTGGAAAACGGCCTTACCGCGCCGCTCGAAGAAGCGCTGCGCGACGCGCGCGTGAACTACGCCGTGTACGACAAAACCCAGCCCAACCCCACCGTTGACCAGGTTGAAGAAGCCCTTGAGCTCTACCACCAGCGCCAATGCACCGCGATTATCGCGATTGGCGGCGGCTCGTCGATGGACTGCGCCAAAGCCGTAGGCGCGCGCGTCGCATACCCGAACAAGCCGCTCTCGCGCATGAAGGGCGTTCTGCGCGTACTCAAGGTAACGCCCCCGATTATCGCCATTCCCACCACCGCGGGCACGGGCAGCGAAGTCACCTTGGCCGCCGTGATTACCGACGGCCACAAGCACCACAAATACGCGATCATGAGCTTCCCGCTTATTCCCAACTACGCCGTGCTCGACGCGCGCCTCACCTACACGCTGCCGCCGCACCTTACCTCCACCACGGGCATGGACGCGCTCACGCATGCCGTGGAAGCCTATATCGGCAGGTCAACCACCAAGCAGACGCGGGAACTCGCCCTCGACGCGACCAAGCTGATATTCGGAAACATCCAGCGCGCCTATGAGCATGGCGACGACCACGAAGCGCGCGAGAACATGCTGCACGCCGCGTACAAAGCGGGTATCGCGTTTTCCATGTCGTACGTGGGCTACGTGCATGCCATCGCCCACTCGCTCGGCGGCCAATACGGCGTGCCCCACGGCCTGGCCAACGCCGTGATTCTGCCCCACGTGCTCGAAGCGTACGGCGAGGCGGCGCACAAAAAGCTTCACCAGCTCGGCATGGCTGCGGGCGTATGCGACGCGACCGATTCCGACGCTGAAGGCACAGCGAAGTTCATCGCAGCGATCAAGGAACTCAACGCGAGCATGAACATTCCTGAGAAAATCAGCGGCATCAAGCGCGACGACATCGCACACCTGGCCCATACGGCCGAGCGTGAAGCGAACCCGCTCTATCCCGTGCCCAAGCTCATGACCGAGCACGAACTGGCCGCCCTCTATGAAGAAATCGCAGATTGGAACGAATAATGACCGGCGAAGAAATCCAAGCACTCCTCGACACGCAGCGCGCCTTCTTCAACAGCGGAGCCACGCTTTCCGTTGATTTCCGCATCAAGAGCTTGCGCAGGCTCTACGACGCCGTGAAGGTGCACGAAGACGACATCCACGCGGCGCTCACGGCCGATTTGGGCAAGAGCGCCTACGAGGGGTTCATGTGCGAAAGCGGCCTGGCGCTCACCGAAATTTCCTACATGATCAAGCACACGCGCAAGCTTGCTCGACGCAAAACCGCGCGCACGCCGCTCGCCCAGTTCGCCTCGCACAGCTTCACGCAGGCGATACCCCACGGCAACACGCTCGTCATGAGTCCGTGGAACTACCCGTTCCTGCTGACCATCGACCCGCTCGCCGACGCCATCGCCGCAGGCAATACCGTTATTTTGAAACCGAGCGCCTATTCGCCGGCGACCAGCGCGATTATCGAGCGCATTGTCGCGGAATGCTTCGCACCCGAACACGTGGCGGTTGTCACGGGCGGCCGTGCGGAAAACACCGCACTGCTCGAGCAGAAATTCGACTTCATCTTCTTCACGGGAAGCCAGAACGTAGGCAAAGAGGTGCTGCGTCATGCGGCCGAATTCCTCACGCCTGCCGTGCTTGAGCTGGGCGGAAAGAGCCCGTGTATCGTGGACGCGAGCGCGAACATCGAGCTTGCCGCCAAGCGAATCGCGTTTGGCAAGTTTTTGAACTGCGGCCAGACGTGCGTGGCGCCCGATTACGTGCTCGTCGAGCGCAGCGTGCACGATAAACTCGTCGCGGAGCTGGTAAAGCAGGTTGAGCGCCAATTCGGCATAACGCCGCTCGAGAATGCCGACTACGGCAAAATCGTGAACCAGAAGCACTTCGAGCGCCTGTGCGGGCTTATTGACGAGAGCAAAGTGGTGCACGGCGGCGCGCGCGACGCCCAAAGCTACCGCATCGCGCCCACGATTATGGACGGCGTTGTGGCGAGCGACGCGGTTATGGGAGAAGAAATTTTCGGGCCGATTCTGCCCATTCTTACGTTCGAGACGTTTGACCAGGTGGCGCAAGGCCTCAAAGGCAAGGCAAAACCGCTTGCTGCGTATTTGTTCTCGAGCGACAAGGGGCACATCGACCGCTTCACGCACGAACTGCAATTCGGCGGCGGCTGCATCAACGACGTCGTCATCCACCTGGCAACGAGCGAGATGGCGTTCGGCGGCGTGGGCGAAAGCGGCATGGGCGGCTACCACGGCAAGCGCGGGTTCGAGGCGTTTTCGCACGTCAAATCGATTGTCGACAAGAAAACGTGGCTCGATTTGCCCATGCGCTACCAGCCTTATTCGAGCGCGCTCTACGAAAAGCTGCTGCACATGTTCCTGCGATAGCGTCGCACACCCAAACACTGCGGGCCTCGCGCATCTTCCGCGCAAGGCCCGCTTATGCTTTCTGGGATTTTCTTTACCTATGCCGCGTTCTTGCGTGGCGGCTGGCTATTCGTCGCCTTCGACTTCCTCTTCTTCAACGTCGATGAATTCCAAATCGGCGTGCAGGTTGAGCCAATCGAGCGCGTCTTCGATAACGGCGTCCTTGTCGTATTCGTTGAAAATCTCGTGATAGAGACCGGCGTAAATGCGCAGGCTCTTGTCCCACGAGGCAATTTGCTCGTAGAGCTCAAGGCTGTCTTTCGGAGCCACCAGGCCATCGTCCCCGCCGTGCAGAATGAGCACGGGGTCGACGAAGCGGCTCGCGTTCTCACGCATCCACGCATGGCCCTTGTGCAGTGCGCGGAACAGGCCAAACGACATTTCTTTAATGACATAGGGGTCGGCCATGTACGCCTCGCCCACCGACGGGTCGGAGCACACGCCGTCACCCAGCTCATTAGGCATGTAGGCCAAATCGGGGGCGTCGGCCTCAACCGCGCCTGTGCCCAGGCCCTTATTGTCGCGGGTCCATGCGCCCGAGAGCACGTAGCCGTCGACCTTGCCCGGATGCAGGTGCCCATACAGCGCCGCGCCGTAGCCGCCCATGGAATGGCCCACGATGAACAGCGGGGACTCGGGATTTTCGGCAATCGCGCGATCGACCACAACGTCGATATCTTTCGCGATTTCATCGAAGGCGGAATAAAAGACCTTAGTGCCCTTCGAACGGCCATGGCCGCGATGGTCGAAGCGATACACCGAATAGCCCTGCGCGTTCAGGCGCATCGTGAGATAGTCGTAGCGGCCTTGATGCTCGCACAAGCCATGCACGATTACCACCACGCCACGCGGATCGGCCACCGAATCGGTTTTGCCATAGAGCTCCGTGCCGTCAAACGACTCGAACATGTATTCCTGCACCATGGGATTCCTTTCTCCCGTCGAATACCCGAAACCTGTTAAATGCTCGTAGCGTTTAACAGGTCTCGCGAAAACGCGCAACGCGCATATCCGAATTATACGGCGCGCCGCGATGCGACCCGGCGGAAAACGGCAGGTGAAATAAGTTCTTTTGCATTCATTCGAGGCGTCAAAAGCCTGGTTTGCCGCAGCTGGCGCAGCATAGACGCCAAGAGAAGCTCGCCCCTTCGCCGCAATGCGCCAAAAACCTGTTAAACGCTACGAGCATTTAACAGGTTACGACTCGTAGATGATGGAACCCAAACGTGACGCGTCAAAACCCAGGACCTCGAGCTCGCGGCGCACGCGAGGGTCGTCGCCCAGGCGTTTGGCTGCGCGCACGAGCGAACGCGTGCGCTCACTTTTCTTCACCACGATATCAATCCACTCGTTTTGCATGGGAAGGAAATCGACGCCTAAGGTCGCCTGCGCGAGGTTCGAAGTGCCCACGCCCGCTTCGGCCGCACCCTTGGCCACGAACGCCGCCACCGCGTCGGGAGAGGCGACTTCGCGATCGTAGCCGCGCACCGATTCGGGACGCGCCTCGAGCTCGCACAGCACTTCGTCGAGCAGCACCCGCATGGCCGAGCCGCGGGCGACATTCACGAGCGACGCATCGCGCGTGAGCAGGCTTCCCCACGAATGCAGGTGCTTGGGATTGCCAGCCTGCACGATAAGGCCCACACTTCGACGCGCAACGCGCACCACCGACACCGGAACGCCCGGCACAAGGCGCTGCACATACGGAATGTTGTATGTGCCCGATTTGCGATCGAACAGGTGCACAACGGCGGCATCGGCGCGGCCCAGATACAAATCGACAAGCGCGAGATAGCTTCCCAAATAGGCCCGCGAGCAGGGAAAGCCCTTGCCAGAAATCGCATGGGCGATAATGTCGCCCGAAATATCGCCGCCCGAAATAACGAAGGGATCGGCGGCGGGAGCTATCTCGGGAATAGCCGCCGCATAAGGAGAGGAAAGGGTCGCGGCAGATGCGGACGCAACAGGAATGGGGCCCGTCGAGGCTGGCGAGCCGCCCGTTTTCGACGCCTCGATGTAGCGCTCGACATCGGCGCGCGTGAAACGCAGCTTGCGACCCACGCGATACGACGCAAGCTCGCCCGATTTCGCAAGCGAGTACACGGTGTTGCGACCCACGCCGAGCAACGCCGATACGTCTTCGACTTGCAATGCCTCGTCTTCGCGCACGAAAGCCCCTTTCCTCATCAAAACTGTTCTCAATTATAGATTATTCGGAACAAGAAATAATAAGGAAAAAGAACAGGCGGCTCGAAGACCGCCTTTCGTTCGACATGAAATGGATGGTGGTGCGCCAATCGCGTCTTATGCCGCCCATATGCTTTGCAGCGCAGATTGCCCAAGGTGCGCTTGGCCTATTCCACGCCCACCATAACGTCGGTCGACTTGATGATGGCGACAGCCTTCTCGCCCTCGGCCAAGCCGAGCGACTCGATTGCCTCGTTGGTGATGGAGCCGGTGACCTTGTTGCCGTCGGCGAGCTCGAGCGCGACATGGCCGTTTACAGCGCCTTCTTTAATGGAAGTGATGGTGCCCACGAGCTGGTTGCGCGCGGAAATGCTCTTAATGGGCTCGCTGCCTGCGGCGAACATCACGTTGGAAGCCTTGATGATGGCGAATGCCTTTTTGCCCTCGGCGAGTTCGAGGCCCTTGATGGACTCCATGGTGATGTCGGCCTTAATGGCATAGCCCTCGAAGTCGATGGTCACAACGCCGTTCACAGAGCCTTCGACAACACTGGAAATGGTACCTTCGAACTGGTTGCGTGCGGAAATCTTCATGCGGGCGCTCCTCTCTTGTTTGATGTATGCGCTTAGAAGCCGAGGCATTGCGAATGCCTTGATGCCCGAGCTCGCGTTTCTTGACGCTTCGATAATCGCACATCACTGGCACCAAGGAAACGTCGCACCGAAATCGCCATGCCGCTCGACCCCGTTCGCCCCACTTCATATCAAATGGCACCCAGCTACGCGCCGCGAATCCATTTGCCCTCGGCGTCCACATAGTCGCCGTCGATCCACTTCGAAGATTGCATGACGCCCGAACCATCGAAGTGGCAGCACGAGCCGTTGATCCATTTCCAGCCCGTAACCATGGCGCCGGAATCATACCGACCATTATGGAGACGCCCCTGGTCAAATATCTACGACGAAAAAACGCGCGGCGCAGCTAAGAGGAGCCCTGTAATTGTCGACTATTTTCTGCATAGGTGACAATCTGCCCTCCGTAAAACCATGAAAGACTACAATGACTATGCAAATTACTCCGAGAGACGAAACCCCTCCTTCAGGGAGCCATACGAAGAATCCAACAAACCCTAGGCAATGGTGAAATACATGCAGTCATCCAAGCAACGACGCGACTTTATCGACGTGACCAAATTCGCCCTCAGCATTCTGATTGTGGTCATCCATATCAGCCCTATCGAATCCCTAAACCCCGTCTTACGTCCATTCCTGAGAACAGCGGTCCCCTTATTTTTCCTTATTTCCGCCTATCTTTTCTTCAAGAAATATGGGGAAGCGGAAACCATCGAAAAGAAGATCGCTAGAATCGAGCGCTACGTCAAACGCAACATGCAGCTCTATTTCTTCTGGCTCATAGTATTGCTTATTCCGACGCTCTCTTACAGGCAATGGTTTAGCGACGGCCTCCTCTCCGGCCTTTTCTGGGCCCTTCATTCCTTTCTGTTCGGAAGCACATTCATCGCCTCTTGGTACATTATGGCAAGCATTATTGCCACATTGATCATCGTGGTTGCCTCAAGATACCTTGGAAATAAAACGATTCTGCTGCTTTCAGCGATCCCTTACCTTGCTTGTTGTGCAATGAGCAACTATGGAGCATCGCCTTTGGTGGCGCCCCACTACGACACGCTTTGCTACGCATTTGGATCCAATGATTACAACTCGTTCTGGGTTGCCATTTTCTGGATAGCCGCCGGCAAATGCATCGCCGACAATGAACTGCGCCTTTCGAAAGTGAACACTCCTTCCCTTTTGGCGATAATGCTTGTCGGTCTAGGTGCTATCTATACCGAACAGTTCTTTATCCTCGCAAATCAATGGTCCTATGCCGACGATTGCTATCTTGGACTTGCCGTCTTCTGCATCCCGGCTTTCGTACTGTCTCTAAGGGTTAACGTCAGCTGCAAATATGCGGCATTCTTGCGAAATGCAAGCATTGTCACGTACTGCCTTCATGACAATCTGAACTACGCCATCATGCGCTTTACGCCGCTTTCGCCAACCCCTCTCGAAACCTTTTTCATCGTGCTTGTGGCTTCGTGGCTTCTAACGGCGCTAATAATGAAAATGGAAAAGAACGAACACCTCAGCTGGCTAAAGTATTCCCATTAACTTACCTTGTCGAATATTTCGCCGTTGGGCTCGCTCTCCCAGCGGCGAAACACAAGTTTTCTTGTTCTCGAAAACGAATCGATCATGCATCCCGCACCACGCATGAAAAACCAGCACAATGCCATTTCGTTTTACAAGCTCGAGCCCTACTCCGAGCAAAATGCCAAACCGCACTCATTTACGCGCCGCGAACCCATTTGCCCTCGGCGTCCACATGGTCGCCGTCGATCCACTTCGAAGATTGCATGACGCCCGATCCATCGAAGTAGTAGCACGAGCCGTTAATCCATTTCCAGCCCGTAACCATGGCGCCGGAATTCTCGAAATAGTATTTCGAGCCGCCAATAGTACGCCAACCGGTAACCATCTCTGCGGCATCATTGAACCAATACCAGGAACCGCCCAAACCCAGCCAGCCCGTTTCGAACCTGCCAGACGCGTTCGCATAATGCCATGCGTCATTAAGATTAAGCCAACCGGTTTGCATGACGCCCGATTCGCCGAAGAAATAGTACGCAGAGCCAATTCGCTTTAACCCAGTAGCCATGACGCCAGAATCGTCAAACCAGAACCACGCATTGCCGATCTCGCACCAACCCACGGCCATCGCGCCCGATTCGCCGAAATAATGCCGCACACCGTCAACCGTTTGCCAGCCGGTGGCCATAATGCCCGAATCGCCGAGCCAGAATCGCGAACCGCCCACATTCAACCAACCCGTTTGCATGGCGCCACTGCTCGTATCGAGGTAGTACCAGAAATTGCCTTCCTGCAACCAACCCGTGCTCATGGCGCCCGAAGGGCCCAGATGGTACCACGAGCCTCTGTTCTGCCAACCCGTGAGCATCGCGCCCGACGAATCAAACAGGTACCAATCGGTGCCCACGCGCTGCCATCCCGTGGCCATTCGGCCATCGCCGCCATCGGCGAACCAATAGCGCGAACCGCCCTGGTCAAGCCAGCCTTCGTGCATCGCATACGTGCCCGTATCGAACCAATACCACGAGCCATTGATGGAATTCTTGCCCAGCACAAGCGAGCCCGATGAAGTGGCATAGCGCCAAACCCCGTCGCCCGAACACCAGCCCGTAGCCATAGCGCCCGAGCTCTCGAAGAAATACCCGCTGCCTTGGATTGTTTTCAGGCCCGTTGCCATAGCGCCGCCCGCGTTGGCATCAAAGTAATACCAGGTTCCCTCGATGCTGAACCAACCCACTCGCATTGCTCCCGACCAGGAATCGAGATAGTACCAATGCTCGTTGGTCCAAAGCCAGCCGGTTTGCATCCAGCCCGACGCGTCGAAGTGGTACCACTGGTCGTCAATCTGCGCCCAACAGTTCGCGGGATAGCTGCCGTCGGCGTATCGATACCACCATTTCGACCCCGATTTAACCCAATGGTCGCTGTTGATGGGCTCCATATAGGTGTAATTAAGGTCGACCCTTTCACTTATTCCCGGAATAACGCCATAGTCCGAGAACTGCCAAACGCCATTTCCCTCGCTGAAATTCGACATGGGCGCATACGTCAGACCAATTGACGTATTGTATGCGGCAACCCATTTCGAATATTTGTCGAACACGGGGGATGTGAGATACGTGTTCCACCAAGAAAGGTTTGCATACGTCCCCACGGAATAGCCCGCCGCCGTGAGCTCGTCGAAAAACGCCTGCGCAATTGCGGCGTAATTCTTCCCCACCATTTTCTTATCTTCCATATCGAAATAAACGGGAAAAGCCAGATCGGCGCCCGTAAGGCCTTCGCTCTTGAGCTGTGAAATAACGAAGTCGGCTTCCTTGCTCGCCTCTTCGGGCGACGTGGCCCTTGAATACAGGTATACGCCAAACGGCATGCCGGTCGACAGGCACCCCTGCACATTGTTGTGCCACTGAGTGTCTGCATAGGTGGAGGCGTATCCGCAACGAAGAATCGCGAAATCGACGCCCGCGGTTTTCACCTGGGCCCAATTGATTTTTCCCTGCCATTCACTTACGTCGATGCCTTTATACGCGCCGACGCCGGTGCAATACCCTTTGCTGAACTGGTCAAACCAATTAAATACCGGATAATGGCCATTGGGGTTGGTTTCAATCGAACACGCCATTACGCCATCGGCGGAATCGGCAGAATCGGCGGCCGCTTCCTCGAACGTGTCCAGATTATCGGTACTCGCACCGCTGTCGCTTAAAACGAGCTCGCCATTAAGGAAGCGCCAGCTGTTCGCCCCATCGGAAGGCTCATCCGCATAAGCGCAGTTCAACGCGCCGTATGCAAGTAATGCCATCCACACGCACGCCGCAACAAGAAAACAGGTTTTACGCTTTGCCATGCGCAGCCCCTCCAAAAACCGCCATGCACAGCGAGCGCTCCATCGCACGTGGCGCGAAGAAGTGCCCATGTGCCAATCAATCGTAATCAAACATGCCCAGCCCCAGCTCCGCCGCCTTGAGCAGACGGCTTCATTGAGGTGCCATGCGCCACCAAAACAGGCAGACAACCGTCGCCTCCGAGCAAATAACGAATAAGAGATTGCGGGAAAGAGGCGCGATACCCCTCCACTCTACCGCATGGGATAACAACAGCAAGAAACGAATGAGCCCATGTTGGGCCAAAAACAAGAAAACTCCCCAGCCTTCTCCCATTCAAGAGAGAAAGCCGGGGAGTTTTCGCATTTAGATTGACGAATCAACCGCATGGAACAATTCGAAAATCGGGTTGCGCATTGCTGAAAGGCAAAGGTGAACACCCTTCAGCGAAATGCGCGTACAAGCGGCCGGAGCAAACGCCCCGGCCGCACGCCGTTCTGAAAACGGTGAAACGCCAGCACAGAGAAAACTATGCGCTTTGGTCCCATCGCCCGTCGGAGTCGACGTAGGAGCCGTCGATCCACTTGCTCGCCTGCATAGCTCCCGAGCCGTCGAAGTAGTAGCACGAGCCGCCGATCCACTTCCAGCCCGTGGCCATCGCGCCGGAATCGTCGAACCAGTACTTCGCGCCGCCGATCGCCTGCCAGCCGGTCGCCATGACGCCCGAGTCGCCGAGCCAGTACCAGGCTCCGCCTCGATTCAACCAGCCCGTTTGCATGGCGCCGGAGCCGCTGAAGTAGTAGTACGAGCCATCAATGACGGTCCAGCCCGTTGCCATCGCGCCAGAAGCATCGAACCAGTACCGCGTACCGCCGAAGCTCAACCAACCAGTCGCCATAGCGCCGGAACCAGAAAGGTAATACCAGGCGCCGCCCGTATTCAGCCAGCCGGTCTGCATGGTGCCCGAGCCGCTGAAGTAGTAATACGAGCCGTCGATCCGTTTCCAGTCCGTGGCCATCGCGCCGGAATCGTCGAACCAATACCAGGAGCCGCCAATCTTCTGCCAGCCGGTCTGCATAATGCCGGAGCCAGAAAGGTAGTACCACGTACCGCCCAAATTCAGCCAACCCGTTTGCATATAGCCCGAACCATCGAAGTGGTAGTAAGAACCATCGATGATGCACCACTCGTTCGCGGGATAGCCGCCGTTGTCATACGGGTACCACCAACCGCCAGATCCGGTCGCCCAGTGGCCAGGAAGCGCGATGTAATTGCCGGCACTGCGCACAATGTCGAAGCCTACATACACCCCAGCCCCGCCAAAGCGACCCATTCCAACAATTGTCGCCCGCGCTTTTCCGGGAGCTACATTGTTGTCATAGGTAACGTAGTAGTCGGATCCCTCTTTCAATTCCGAGTCATACCTCGTTACCGTGGGGTGCGGCTCAAGAGCCTTCCCCGTATATTCGAAGGTCGCGCTCTCAAAATCTACTCGAGCAGCCGTCAAATCCTCATGGATCCCGAAGAAATACGGAGCTCCATTCGACGACTTGTACCGAGCGGTACAGCACACATAGTACGTTCCCGGCTCCAGAATACCGAAATGCATCGTCGTGGTTTCATCTGTATTAGGAGTTTCTTCAACAAGATATTTGCCCGTTATCGAATCGACTATCGTGTCGCCGTTCTCATTAACGAGGGCGAACATCAAAGACTTGTTCGTCACTATATCCATCGAAACGGGACCATACTCCGGCAAAGTGAACTCATAGTAATCGAGGTCGAAAGAGCCGAGCGGATTATAGAAGGAACCTGCAACCAAACTTCCCAGTTCGATTTTGGTTGCAACCTCAGGAATCGTCTGCTCTTTTGACGGGGAATTCGGCTCCATCTCATATTGGAAGCGGGCATTATCCCCGAATTTAACAACATCGTACCGAGCCCCTACCGTTCCATAGCCGTATTGGGTGCTACCAAGCAATGTGAAGTAGTACGAACCAGGGGCCAATGCGAAGGAGCCATACGTTTCGCCCGATTTCGGAGACCAAGCGTAGAGAACCTCACCATTGGAATCACTCAGACTGCACAAAACAGACTCTACGCCCATCAAGACAGTTCCCAGGTAAACCACGCCTCCTTTCGGAAGATCGATTCTGTAGGTCGTTAAACCCATCGTGTCATTCCAGAAAGACGGATCCGATGCAACGCCCTCTTTCAAGACAGAGTCATATTTCATGGTCTTAGGTTTGACCTGGAAATTAACCGTACGCTCACCAGCAAAATTTCCCTTGCCAGTTATCTTCAGAGAAGCTGAACCGACCTTTGTATTGTTTGAATACTCGACGGAGTAGTCCTCACCCTGGACAAGGTGCTTTCCGTTGTAAATCAGGTCGAGAGCATCTTGCATTATGGGCTCGCCGGTATATTCCTTATCCTCAACGCCAGCCACTTCAACCAAGTTGATATCCGCGGGCTCAATGTTAAATGAAGATTCCAAATACCCCGAATAGCCAACAAGCCCAGCGCCCATATGCGCCAAAACCTTCGCCGTACCAACGTCCACATTGTTGGAAGCGGAAATATCATATTCTAGACCAGGATCGAGCGCGCGGCCATTGACATCACGTACGACAACATCGGGAACAATGGGATCGCCCGTGTACACCAGAGAAGGAATCGCATCGATAGCGCAATCAGAAAGCGACGAGCGCTTCAGCTTATCGACGATATTCACCCCGACAGACACCGTGCCCGTATAACGGCCCATGCCGTGAATAATCACCTTTCCCTGGCCCACTTTGTTGCAGTTCTCGTATGAAAGCCTGTAGTCGACATTCTCGACAAAGTTATCCGACGGGAGAAGCTTAGGCTTCGCGGGGGCAAGATATTCATCGCTCTCAAAATCGTAAAGCCCAAGGCCAAGCGACGAGACATCAAGCGAATTAACGATTCGGAATGACTTCGTTACCGACCCCGAAAGCCCATTAATCCCCTTGACGTTAATATAGCCTGTACCAACAGAAGTGTTGTTCGAGTACGAGAGAGTGTAGTCAACTCCCTCAACCAATTCCTTGCTCGAGCCGCCGACCTTCAAAAACACGCTCACTGAGGGCTCGACCTTAGAACCGGTCAGCAAAAACTTATCGCCGCCATACAAAAACGGCTCACCGCTCAAATAAACCGAGCCATTGCTCGATAGGCTATAAGAGCTCGCATCGATGATTCGGAACGACTCTCGCATTTCCCCCGTATAGTCGCCCATACCCGAAATAACTACGGTTGCAACGCCTTTATTCACGTTGCTTTCGTAACGAAGGGAGTAATCGATGCCTTCCGTCAAATCATTTTGAGCGCCCGAAACACGAACCGAGACCTCGGGTTCCACGGCGGAGCCGGTATAGAACGCTACGCTGTCAACATGCGCAGTTGCTGCACCTTCATTGGAGAGGTCAATTTTGTCGACGATGGAAAACGTTGCTTCCGCAGTTCCGACATAATCGCCAATGCCCCGCAGAAGAGCTTTTCCTGTTCCAATGGCGTTATTGTCAGAGTACTCAACGGTGTAATCTACGCCCTCGCGAAGGGAAACACCCGCATTCTTCATCACGAGATACACGCGAGGAGTAATCGGGGCGCCTTTATAGACAAATTCTTTTCCGTATATAAGAGGCGAGCCATCGGCAATACTTGCCGCGCCAATGCGGAAATTCAATCGAAGCTCACCAGTGTAAGCGCCCTTTCCGGACACAACGGCAACGCCCGTTCCAACGTGGTCGTTCGATTCATACGTTAGATCGTAATCAACGCCCTGCACAAGAGAATTGCCGCCGAACGAAACAGTGACAGCCGGAGTCGCCATGCCATTGACGAGAACGCTATCTTCGACGCTCGCTTCGTCTGCCTCGCTCAAATCGCGAAGAGAAGAATCGCCCAACTCGCTAGATGAACCAGCGCCTGAAGCCACCTCGGCACTATAGACGCCCTTTTTGCCCGAGGGAATATCGACAAGACTGAATATGTTGCCAGATTGGTCAACCCAGTTTCCCGTCCATCCCTCAATCTGAGAAGGCTCCAAAGCCACTGCACACAGATCAAAGCCGTCGCCAACTGATATTTGTCCGAGATTAGAACAAGCTTCGAATATAGAGGTCGTCTTTGTCGATTCCGAAGCAACGAACGAGGAGATATCGAGCGACGCCAACGAGGAGCAGCCATAAAACATGGCCTCCATGTTCTTTGCCGAAGACGTATCCCAGCCAGAAACATTTAGAGATGTCAACGAGGAGCAGAGCTCGAACATACATCCCAAATCAATCGCAGATGACACGTCAAGATTCGACACATCCATCGATTCGGCAGAAGAGAGCTGAGCGAAGAGCCCCCTCGAATACCGCGATGCCTTAACGCCCTTTGAAACGTAAACGCTCTTTATATCCTGACGACAGCCATCATCGCACCAGGGCGCGACAGCGGAGTCAAACGAATCGGGCAATGCTCCGAAATCTGCTCCACCCTTAGGGCGAATCGTCAGGCAACCATCGGCATCCACCGCCCATTCGCAGTCGCCCCAAGATTGCCACTCGCTACTCTGGTCCGATTCGCCAGGCAAAACAGCACTGGCGGCATCGATTGGCGAACTGGTATTCGCGGAAGACGCACCCTCGAGCTGCGCGACTCCGTTTTCTTCGGCCCCAGCTTCATCGATTGAAGTCGCAGCATCATCGGCTGGCGCCTCTATCGATGACGATTCTGCACCTCCTTCTCCACTCGTAGTCGCGCCTTCTTGCGCCATCGCTGGCGCAACAGGACACAGACCCACTGCAAGTACGACCGCCATCGCACCCTTAAGTGCGCGGCTCCCCAGGTAGTCGGCCTTTTTCATAGACCCTCCTATCAAGCAATAGCCTACCCTTTCGCTCTATTATCCCCCCCACATTTCCAAAATTTGTTGCGCAACATTTTGCGGCGCCCCCTTGCGGCTCTGTGCGCGATTTATGTGCTCCACTATCCTGTGTTCGGTTTTTGTGATACACTTTCGAAATCCGAACAAGAGAGAGAATTCCCATGGCACTTACCCATAACCAATTCAAAGTCATCAACGCCCTGTCGCAAACGGCTGGGCTCACGCAGCGCGAAATCGCCGAAACCACGGGCATGGCCCTGGCTACGGTGAACGTCGCCATGAAGGAATGCGCCGAGGAAGGCCTCCTCGAAGACGGGCGCCTTACGGCCAAGGGCATGGCGGCGCTCAAGCCTTACGCCGTCGACAACGCGGTTATCCTGGCCGCCGGCCTTTCCAGCCGCTTCGCCCCCATCTCGTACGAGCGCCCCAAAGGCCTGCTCAAGGTGCGCGGCGACGTGCTCATCGAGCGCCAAATCGAACAGCTCAAGGCCGCTGGCGTGAACGACATCGTGATCGTGGTCGGCTACAAGAAGGAATCGTTCTTCTACCTCGAAGACAAATACGGCGTGAAAATCGTCGTCAACCGCGCCTACGCCGAGCGCAACAACAACAGCTCGCTCATGCTCGTGCGCGAGATTCTGGGCAACACCTACATTTGCTCTTCCGACAACTACTTCGAGGAAAACCCCTTCGAGAGCCACGTGTGGAAGGCGTACTACTCCGCCGAATACTCCGAAGGCCCCACGAAGGAATGGTGCATGCAAACCAAGTCGCATGACCGTATTTCGAAGGTGACCATCGGCGGCAGCAACGCCTGGTACATGATCGGCCACGCCTACTTCGACCGTGCGTTCTCTGAGCACTTCCGCGAAATTCTGGAAGCCGAATACGACCTGCCGCAAACGCGCGACAAGCTCTGGGAGAACCTCTACATCGAACACCTCAACGAGTTCGACATGACCATCCGCCGCTACGAGAATCCCATCATCCACGAGTTCGACTCGCTCGATGAGCTGCAGGAATTCGATCCGCTGTTCCTGGAAAACCTCGACAGCGAGATTTTCGACAACATCGTCGCCGTGCTTGGCTGCGAGAAATCGGAAATCCACGACGTGTACCCGCTGAAGCAGGGCATCACGAACCTGAGCTGTCACTTCGCCACCAACGACGGCGAGTGGGTCTACCGCCACCCCGGCATTGGCACCGAGCTGCTTATCGACCGCAACGCCGAGAAGGCCGCGCTCGAAACGGCCGCCAAGCTCGGCCTCGACGATACCTTCGTGTTCGAGAACCCGCGCCGCGGCTGGAAGATTTCGAAGTTCGTCGTCAACTGCAAAAACCTCGACGCCCACAATGGCGAACAGCTCGACCAGGCCATGCGCATGGCGCGCAAGCTGCACGAGTCGAACGCCAAGGTCGAGCGCAGCTTCAGCTTCTACGACGAAGGCCGCAACTACGAGCGCTCGCTGCTCGCCCGCGGCCCCATTAGCGTGAACGACTGGCAGGAAATGAGCGACCAGGCAGCCAAGCTCAACAAATACCTCGTGGCCGACGGCGGCGAGGTCGTGCTGTGCCACAACGATTTCTTCGGCCTGAACTTCCTCATCGACGAAGACGGCAACACGAGCCTCATCGACTGGGAATACGCCGGCATGGGCGACTACGCCAACGATTTCGGCACCTTCTGCGTATGCGAGCAGCTCAGCGAAGATGAGATGCTCCAGGCGCTCACCAGCTACTTCGACCGCACCCCCACCGACGTCGAATGGCGCCACAACCTGGGCCAGGTCGGCATGGCGGGCTGGTGCTGGTACGCCTGGTCGCTGCTTAAGGAAAGCGAAGGCGACAACGTGGGCGAATGGGCATACATCTATTACCGCCACGCCAAGACGTATTTGAAGAAGGCGCTCGACCTCTACGAAACAGCCGACAAGTAACCGCGCCGGCACAACGAAAACACGTACGTTATCGATCAGGAGAAGACATGCAGCAGGATATCGCGGCCCTTCGCAAACAAAGGCACCGCTCGTTCATGATGAAAGGCATCGCCTTCGCCGTGGCTTCGGGCATTTGCTACGGTCTGTACACGGCGTTTCTTACCTTGGGAGAAACCCAGGGCGTGTGGGGCGCATGGTTCGCGGGCGAGGCGTGGAACGGCAACGCCCCACTAAGCGCGTTCGCCATCACCTTTACCCTTGCCGCACTCGCAGCAGGCCTCAACGACCTGTTCAGCGGCCTGTGGTCGCTCGTTATGTGCGCCAAGAACGGCCAGCTCGGCGACCTGCGCAAAACCATCGCGACCAAGCCTGGCCGCGTCATGATGCTGTGCGCCGCCATTGGCGGGCCGTTCGCGACCATCGCCTACGTGGTCGCGCTCAACTCGGCGACCGCCGCGGGCAACCCTGGCGTCATCGTTCCCATCGCGGCGCTCAACTGCGCCATTGGCGCCGTGCTCGGCCGCATTCTGTTCAAGCAGAGCCTCGGCGCGCATAAAATCGCCGGCGTGCTCGTGTGCCTGGCCGCCGCCGCCGCGATTGGCGGCACGAGCTTCGCAAACATGGGCCCCGAGGCGCTGTTCGGCTGCCTGTTCGCCTTCCTGGCCGCATTCGGCTGGGGCTTCGAGGGCTGCGTGGCCGGCTTCGGCACCGTGCTCATCGACTACCGCATCGGCATCGCCATTCGCCAGCTTACCGCGGGCCTGCTCGAGCTCGTCATCGCCTTCCCCGTTCTCGCTGCCTTCGGCGGTGACATCGCCAGCGTGCCCACGATTCTCGCAGGCGCCATCACCGACCCGGCTATCGTGATCTTCGCCATTTCGGGCCTGTTCGCGATGCCCGCGTTCTCGTTCTGGTACAAGGGCAACTCCATGTGCGGCACCGCCCTGGGCATGGCCTGCAACGGCATGTACGCCTTCTGGGGACCGTTCTTCATTTGGATCGTTCTGGGCGTGCTGAACATCGGCGGCATGTCGGCCGACTATCCTCCCCTGTCAATCATGCAGTGGGTTGGCGCGCTCGTCATGGTCGTAGGCATCTTCCTGATTGCCGTGAACCCCGCCGATTACCTGGCAAAACGAAAGGAGCAGAACAATGAAGAATAATCTGCCGCCCCTTTACTACGCCATTATTGGGCAATTCAGAGACGATGCCGAGCATTGCGCCGCCGACATCGTGACCGCGCTCGAGAGCGACTATGCGGGCTACAAGCTACTCACCAACAAAGACGTTGAGGAAGCCCTTGCAACCGCGAAAGAGAACGGCATTCTCGACGAAACGCGTGCCGACCTCGACGACAACGGCCAACTGCGCGTCTTCTACCGCATGAGCGTTTTCGGCGGCGTTATGGTGAACCAATACCTCTAGCCCCGAAGAAAATATAAGCCGCCCAGGGCGAATGCCTTCGGGCAGTGTGCACGAAAAAGTCCCGCCGCGAACAAACCCGCGGCGGGACTTTTTTAGTCAATGAGGGCTTCACCATCGCTCAACCATTCGATGCGATTGGGACGCTCGTTACTCAATCGCGACGGCTTGGCTGTCCATCATTTGCCACGTCGAGAAGAAGACCTTCGCATCCCTCGTCACGTCGCCCGAAATGGAATCGGAAACGTACACGATGCCCTCTTCGTCATCGTAACCCTTCAGCACGACCGCATGGTTTCCGCCCCACAAGCCGTAGTTGTGGCCGTTGTACCATGAAGCTGCATAGCGCCCGCCGGGGTATCCGCCCCATTCGGTATTCCATACCTCAATCGGCTGGCCACACGACAGACGGCTCTTCAAGGCGGGAATGGAGCTGAACGACACGTCTACGGCGCGCAGGGAGCTTCCCGCAGCGCTCAAGTAGTTGTTGCCCGCAATGACGATTGCGGGGGCCACGCAGCCGTTAAGCCCGCCCGTTCCCGTGAACGGGTCGCCAGCGAACGCCGTCACGAAATTATTGCTCCGGCTGAGCGGAAGATAGTGACCCGCGATAGTCGTCTTCGAAAGGCCGAACCCGTAGTAATTTAGAAGGTTCGTAAGCGCAACCGATTCGCAACCCGTCGGCAACTCTGGATACTGCATGTAGCACGGAACGTTGACCCATGCGCCGACCATCGCGCCCGACGAGCTGAACTTGTAATCGACCGAGCCGACGTACTGCCAGCCGCCGCACGCCATGCACCCCCACGAGTTGAAGTAATACCAGTTTCCGGCAACATAATTCCAGCCTGTTTGCATGGCGCCAGAATTGCCGAGCAAATACCAATGGCCATCCCAATACAGCCAGCCCGTTTGCATGATTCCCTGGTCGTTGAGGTAATACCACGTGCCATCAAGCTCTTGCCAACCCGTGAGCATAAGCCCCTCGTCCGAGAACAAGAACCTATTGCCATCGAGCTCAATCCACCCGGCAAAAGGCAGGCCGTCCTCACCGGTCACGATAATGCCGTCGGTCGACTGCACGCCCTTGCACAGAATCGCGCCGGAAGAGCCCGCGTAAAACGCTTGGCCATCGCCATCCACAACCCACCGGTTCGACACCATGGCTCCAGAAGCGTCGTCAAAATAGTATTCGACGCCATCGAGCTCAATCCAACCCGTCCGCATGGCATACGTTTCCTCGTCAAGGTAATACCGGCAACCGCTATCGGCCAGCCAGCCGCTCTGTAGCACGCCCGAATCTGACGCGTAATACCATGCTCCGTCAAAGAAGAACCAACCCGAAGCCATAGCGCCACTCGAGTTGAAACCATAGGAGGTACCATCGATTTCGCATGGGCCGTTCGCCATTGCGCCAGTCTCGCGGTCGAGCCAATACCACGTGTCTCCCTCAAGCAGCCAGCCGCGCTCGAGCACGCCCGTCGGCCTCAAGGAATACCATGCCCCATCGACCCAGCGCCATCCAGTAGCCATGGCTCCCGACGATTCGTCGAAGTAGTAAGTTGCGCCATCGAGTTCGAGCCAGCCCGTTTGCATGGCGCAGGTTTCCTCATCGAAGTAATACCATGTATCGCCGATCTCCAGCCAGCCGCACTCGAGCATACCCGACGGCCTTGCGTAATACCACAGCGATGCCTCGGAGTCATACGACCAGCCAACCGTCATAGCACCCTCGCGAGCACCCGAATCGACAAATCGGTACATGCAGCCATTGCATTCAACGACACCCGTCGCCATAAGATGGGTGGCGGGGTCAAACCAGTACCACGTATCGCCGAGCTTGAGCCACCCCTCACAAAAGGAATCCTGGTTATCAGACGTAAGGTAGACCCAGCCGTCTTCGGTTTCATTCCAGCCCTTCGCATATGTCGGACGAGACGAATCGGGCGACTGCGAATCAGAACCAGCGCCTTCAGATTCGCCGGTCGATGGTGTATTGGGCTCCGGATCAGCTGCCGACGCGCCAGTTCGTTCGGAAGAGCCCGTGTTTAACCCCATGGAAGAATTCAACGATACGTCCGCAGTATTCTCAGGCTGAACCGCGTGTGGGGCATTAGACGCTGCACTATCCAGGGACGCATTGTCCGCCCAGCAAAGCCGGCATGGAACGAGAAGCGCGATTCCCATGAGCAGCGCCGCTTTTCCGTATTTCATAATCCTGCTCGATTCTTGCACTCTTTTTCAACTCGATGCTTGCGGCGATAATTTTAGCAATGATTCACCCAGGTAACATTTTCCTAGCAAGAAAGAACAGGGGCGGTCAAAAATGACCGCAAGAGCCGCACAGAAAACGGGCGCGCGCCTTTCGACGCGATGCCCGCAATAAGGCGAAACGCCATTCGCTCCTTGGAAAATCAAACCCCCAAAGCGCTACTCAAGAGGAACGCCGTTATACCAACCCCACTTCGGAGAATACGTCGTTGTGTAGTAGCTGAGCCATTCGTCGAGCGGCATCGTGCGAATGCGGCCGATATTGTCCATAACGGTGTTGTTGCCCACATAGATGCAAATGTGGCCCCAAATCGAACCCGCATACGTATGGGTATGGGACGGAACGGCGATAATCATACCGACGCGAAGTTCGCTCAAATTATCGAGACCGCAATAAGCGTAGAACATGTCGTCGGCATCGTAGTCGTTATTGGGGAGCAATTGACCCTGACCAATACGATTGAATACCAAGGCAACCCATTCCGAACAAAGCCCTGGCCCCGGAGTGGGAACCGCACTACAGGCAGCAACGAGCTGTCGTTGCATGTCGGTTGTCGCCGATGGTTCCGCCTCGCGCATCGCCCCATCGCCGCCGAACTGGTAGTAGTGGGAATCGATGGTGTGCCACCCTGTGAGCATTGCTCCCGACGATGCAAGGTAATACCACTTTCCTACATCCTTAAACCAGCCGGTGAGCATAGCTCCATCAGAGCCGAAGTAATACCAGGCGCCGTTAATGTACTCCCAGCCAGTGTCGTATGCGCCGTTTTCGTCGAAGTGGAACCAGCTCGACCCGAGCAATTCCCAGCCTGCAAACGAATCGCCGCTTTCTTTCTTCAAAACGACATCGCCGTTTTCGTCGTACTTCGCATAGTAGTCAACCGCACCGGAAGCGGACGCGTGCGCCGCCCTTCCGTCTTCGAACTCGAACCAGCAGCTCGACTCCATGCGACCGCTGTCTTGGAACTTGTACCAAGCGCCGCCAATTTGCTGAATGCCGACGACCATGAGCCCTTGTCGCTCGGGGTCGAGCCAATACCAGCCGCCCTTGGCAAGCCAGCCCGTTTGCAACGCGCCAGACGGCTGCGCATACACCCAACCGTCGTCGCACAGCACCCAACCAGTTTTCATGGCCCCGCTATCGTCGAATGCGTACCACGAGCCGCCTACTTCTTCGCGACCCGTCGCCATAACGCCAGAACCCGCGAGGTAATACCACGTTTCGCCTTGCAGAACCCAGCCCGTTTGCATGGCTCCCGAGTCGTCGAGCAGGAACCACTCATCGTCAACCTTTTGCCAGCCCGTAAGCATTTTCCCGTCTTCAGCGAAAAGGTACCACGAGCCATCAATCCACGCCCAGCCGTGCGCCATAGCGCCCGAGCCGTTGAGCCAATACCAGGTGCCAAAGCGACACAGCCAACCCGTTTGCATCGCGCCCGACGAGTTCGTGAAATACCAGGTGCCGCCATCGTTCACCCAGCCGGTGCGCATGTCGCCAGTTTGAGGATCGAGGTAATACCACGACCCACCGACAAACGTCCAGCCAGAAGCCACTACGCCATTCGGGTAGGAATACTGCCATGCTCCATTGAGAATGTACCAGCCCGCATACATATAGCCCGCCGAATCGAAGCGGTACAGAGCACCGTCTACCTCCAAGACGCAACTCGTTGGGTAGCCGCCATCGTCATAGGCATACCACCATCCAGTGCCGTTGCGCTGCCACGATCCGGGAAGCGCGATTCGATTGCCTTCACTTTTCACGATGGCGAACGGCACGCGTGCCTCAAAGCCGGCATAATCGCCAAGGCCTCCGATGAGCACCGAAGCCTCGCCGGGAACGACGTTATTCTCATACGAAACGGCGTAGTCACGGCCTTCGACAAGCGACCGCTCGCCGTCGCGCACCACGACCTGCGGGGTAATCGCGGCGCCGGTATATTCAGCTGAAGTGCTCCCCAACTCGCATAGCACCTGGTCAAAAGACGGCTGCACTTCTTGCGACTCTTTTCCTTCGGCCTGCGCCCCATTCGCTTCCGCAACGGCAAACGCCGCCTCATCGCCAGCCTGCTCTGCGCCGACGAGCGATTCGGCAGGCTCTACGGAAGCGCCTTGCGCCCATGCCACACCTGGAAGCAACGTCAGCGACACCACCGCCACAAGAGCCAGCGGACACGTCGCCCTATGCATCTTCTTCATGCTTTGCCCCTTCTTTACCGCATGAGGATTACCCAAGACGGGCCATCACTCACAAATTCAGAAATGCTGTTACCCATGCCTCCGAAAGAATGCCAAAAACGGTTCTCGTACGGAGTGTCGCCCCAGAAAAATCCAATATGGCAGTCCGTCGAATACGGGTTGAACGGATAGAAAAACACTAAATCGCCTTTGCGAGCCTCGCCGCTTGCGAGCAATTCCGAGACGCTGTTGAACTGCAGCACCGTAGCTCCGCTGTCAAGAGCATAGCCATACCAACGGTATGCATTGCAGAAGCTCCCGCGGCCAGGTCCTCCCGGCCATGGCGAATTCGATTGGTCGTTCGCAATCTTCGACAAATCGCCACCGGCCTTCGCATAGGCATGCGACACGAAACCGCCGCAATTCATTCCGGTGAATCCATCGCTTCTCGGTTCCCCATTGGGATACGTGCAGCACACAGGACTTAAGGATGTATCGTAGCGTGTGCCAAGATAGTAGGAATCGTTCTCGTGAGAAATCAGCTGTTCGAGCAAACGCTGCCTACTTACGCCCAAGACGGAGCCGGACGCGTCGACCCACACACCCGGAGCATTAAACCATGAGCAGGTTCCGTCGCAATCGTACCAACCGGAAGACGCCATGCGTCCCGTTGCCTCATCGAGCCAGTACCATGCAGAGCCGTAATGCAGCCAACCCGTTTGCATGGCGCCGCTCGAATCAAGGTAATACCAGGCGCCACCCCAGCTCAGCCAGCCCGTCTCCATGGAACCCGAGCTTCTGAAGAAATACCATGCCTCTCCGCATTGTTTCCAGCCCGTCGCCATAGCGCCCGAGTCATCGAAGAAATACCACGAGCCCGATATTGAGCGCCAGCCGGTCGCCATCGATCCATCGGAATCGAGCCAGTACCACGACGAGCCGTCCCAGTACCAACCTGTTTGCATTGCGTAATCGGAATCGAAGAAGTAATGCGAATTACCTACGCGCACCCATCCCGATTGCAGTTCGCCATCGGCATTTGCATAGAACGTCTTGCCGTCAACGGAGAAGAACCCGGGTAGAGTCTGCTCCCACGAATCACCGCGCACGGTGCTTTGCGCACCGCTCTGCACCACAGGCGCGCCCGAAGCATTTTTGCCCGCGACGAAAATCACAGCGCCGTTCGATCCAAGCAGCGCCAGGCCCTCGCCATAAGGCGCCCATCCAGACATTTGAATCGAGCCATCAGCGAAGGCGTAGTAATGCTCACCATATGCCTCGAATTCCCCGGTCGCCATCGCGCGAGTTTCGAGGTCGAGCCAGTACCAATGAGACCCGTCCCAATACCAACCCGCATCCAGCACGCCCGATTCGGCGGCATGATACCAGACGCCATCGACAAGAGCCCAACCGGTTTGCATGGCGCCCGACGCACCCATGGCGTAGAGATTCGAGCCATCGTTCACCAGGCCCGTCGCCATGGCCTTCGTCGAGGGATCAAGCCAATACCATGCGCCCCATTTATGCAGCCACCCGCTCTGAAGCTCGCCAGAAGAATCGGCATAATACCAGGTGCCGCGGTCATAAGCCCAGCCGAAAGCCATAGCGCCCGATGCGCCGAAGCAATACGAGCTCGAACCGCACTGCGTAGCACCCGTGGCCATAATACCGGTTTCGGGGTCGAGCCAGTACCAATTCGAGCCGTCAAGCAGCCAGCATCGCTCCATTGCTCCCGATGCGTTGAAGAAACGCCAGCCATCATCGCACGCAACCCAGCCGAGCCTCATGGCGCCATAGGGAATGGACGCGTCGTCGCCGGCGTTCAGAAGGTAGCGCCCACCTGCGCATTCCGTAAGGCCGACAGCCATGACGCCCTCGTTATCGAACCAATACCAAAAGCCCCCTGTATACAGCCATCCTTTGGCTGGGGCAGAGTTTTGGTAGTAGAACCATTGGTTAGAAGCCGCGTCGTATTCCCAACCGTTTTTTGGATGCGCCGCTTCGGACAATGCCGAGGCGTCGGCAGACGCCTCGACCGCGGGTTCACCGCTTGCACTCGAAGAGCACCCTTCCGACGCATAGGCCGCTGGAGCCAACTCACATGCCAAAACCAAAACGATGGTGCCCATCCAAACACGAGCAGAGGTCGCCACCTCTAAACACGAAGAACGAATTACATTCACCGAAAAGAGCCTTTCAATCTTACAGACGCATTGTAAGGCAAATCGATAGGGGCCCTCCATAAAAAGAGCCTCAAATGCCTCGCTTAGGGAATCCATTTCCCATCAGGCCCAATACGATACCCATCAATCACTGTATTCGTCGCCATGGCGCCATCGGGCAAGAAATAATAATCGCCCATCCAGCAATTCGCTTTCATGACGCCCAATGCGCCGAAGCAATACCACGACCCCGCGATAGAACGCCATCCCGTCGCCATAGCGCCGTCAGAGCCAAACCAATACCAAGACGAACCATCGTCGTACCAGCTCGCCTGCATCGCTCCGCTGTTATTGAAGAAATACCACTGGCCATCGATTTCGCGCCAACCAGTCGCCATTGTGCCGTCGGAATCGACCATTCCAAAGTGCCCATCGCTCTCGATAAGAATCGCATCCATGTATTCAAACGGCAGAATATAAATGTGGGCACTGCCGCTCGCCTCACCGGACTGCGCCAAAGCGACATTCGGGCAAAAAAAGAGCGCTGGCGCACATCAACGCGCCAGCGCACAACAAGCCGAAGAGCGGCATCACTCGCTTCGAAATCGAAACATCCATTGAGCTACTTCCTTCAACGATGGCCTTCCGCATGCCTAAACGGCAGCTCCATCATTGTCGACGCCCTCCAAAATATAAGACATGGTCAACTTTGCTAATTGTACGTCACGACTTTCGTGCCATAGGGAATATTGTCATAAATCCATTTTGCATTCTGAATTTCCAGACGCACGCACCCGGCCGATGACGGAACGCCCATGGTCGGATCCATGATTCGGTTGCTGTTGACGTAGTACGGGGAGGAATGGAACAGGTAGTCACCGTAGAACTGCGTGTAGTAATAGCAGGTATAGCCATGGCCGAACGAGTAACCCTTGCCGAACACCTCATACTCGCCGATGACCGTCGGCGTTCCAGCCCTTCCCGTTGAACACACGTAGCGCCTGTCCAAATCCCAATTGCCCTGTGAGCCGTAGTAAATGCTCGTGACGCACCGGGACGTATCGACCAGAATGAGCCAGTTCGTGCGACTCGCGTAGCTTTGGGCCTTCGCATTCATTGAATCGGAAATCCAAACGCCGTTCGACTTGAAGCAATACCAAGAGCCATCAATCCACTGCCAACCCGTAGCCATGGCGCCATTGCCGTCAAACCAATACCAGACGTCGCCCGAAGCGAACCAGCCGGTTTCCATGCGACCAGACGCGTTCGCGTAATACCACGTGCCATTCACATCGATCCAGCCAGTTTGCATGGCGCAGCTGTTCTCGCTGAAGTAGTACCACGAGCCGCCATCGTAGAGCCAGCCAGTTTCCATGCGACCGGAGGCATTTGCGTAATACCATGCGCCCCCAGCGTAAATCCAACCGGTTTCCATGCGCCCAGAAGCGTTTGCATAGTACCAGGACCCATCGACATATATCCAACCAGTCTGCAGAGCGCCGCTCTTGTCGAAATAGCACCAGGAGCCACTGTCGTCCAGCCAGCCAGCATGCGCGCAGCCGTTTTCGTCAAAGTAGTACCACACGCCACCAAACTGCTTCCAGCCCGACGAGGGCGCGTGGGTTTCGGGGTCGATATAGAACTTGCAACCGCCCAGCTCAACGAAGCCGGAAGCGGGCTCAAGCACGCCATCGGCATTCGGGACATACAGCACGCCGCCGTCAAGCTTGCCGCAAAGCGCGCCATCGACGCCCGCGAAAACCGTCGTTCCGTCCTCGGCGGTCACCCATTGGCGCACGGCAATTTCACCAGAGTCACTTGCGAAGTAGTTCGACCCGTCGACCGAGAAATATCCCGTAGCCAACTTAAGGCCACATGCGGGGTCGAGATAGTAGAGACTTCCGTTTGCAGAAAGCCAGCCCGAATGGAACGCGCCCGAAGCGTCGGCGTAATACCAATCGCCGCCATCGTGAACCCAACCCGTAGCCATGGCGCCTGAAGCGTCAAAATAGTAGCGCGTCGACGAGATGTCACTCCATCCCGTTGCCATAGCGCCATGTGCCGAGGGGTCGAGCCAATACCACGTGCCGCCAAGCTTCAACCAACCAGTCTCGGGCTGGCCATCGCGACCGTAATACCACGTTCCGGCATACGAGACCCAACCGTCGACCAGGCCGTATTCGCCAAGCAGGTAGTCTTGGCCGTCAACCGTAACGCACCCCTGCGCCATAGCGCAGCCATTATCGGAATCGAACCAGTACCATGCGCCGCCAATCAATTCCCAGCCGCCAGCCATATGGCCTGAATCCTTCGCGTAATACCAGGCGCCGCCATCGTAAAGCCAACCCGTAGCCATGGCGCCCTGGAAGTCGCCGCCCTGCGCCAAGTAATAGCGCGAACCCGAAAGCTCTATCCAACCCGTGGCCATTTTGCAGCCCGCCGAGGAATCGAACCAGTACCAGTGACCATTGATGTATTCCCAGCCCGAGACGAGCGCTCCATTGCGAACAAAATACCAGTCGGAGCCAACAGCGTTCCACCCCTCGCTATACGAGGGCTGTTCGCCTTGCTCGCCAGAACCGCCTTGGGTCGCTTCGCCCGCCGCCGACTCGCCGGCAGACTTCGCTTGCGACGCAGCGACCGGCTCTTGCGAAGGCGCCGCAGAGGAAGCGGCCAAAGGAGCCTCTTCCTCGAACTGATCGGCAGGATTCGCGGAATCAACTGCTTTCTGTTCGAGCGCATCGGCGACCTGGCCACCACACGCGTCGGCGTCGAGCGCGAACGCCGCGCTTGGCACGGCGACGGCAAACGCCGCCGCAGCGAAAAGCGAAATGATTTGGGATTTCTTCATTGTAAAGCTCGTTTCGGAATAGGCATTAGCTTAGGCGATTATACCAAGAGAGGCACCAAGTCGCCTTGATGCCTCTTCTGTTCGCGGCCATGTTTGCCGCGACTGGATACTGTTCGCCGAGTTCGGAAGAACTAATCTTCCTGCTCCACGTAAATGCCCTCTTGCTTAAATACCGTAGCGAAGGTCTTGAAAAAGATCTTCACGTCAAGCAAGAACGACAAATGGTCGACGTAATACACGTCGAGGGCAAGCCTATCGTGCCACGGCAGCGAATTGCGGCCGTATGCCTGGGCGTAGCCCGTAATGCCCGGCGTCACTTCGAGCTTGCGACCTTCATCGCCTTGGTACAAGGCCATTTCAGAATCCAAATCGGGACGCGGGCCAATAATGCTCATGTCGCCCTTCAGCACATTCAGGAACTGAGGGAACTCATCGAGCGACGTCTTGCGCATAAACGCGCCAATCTTCGTCATGCGCGGGTCATCGGCACCGTTGTAGGTGCTGCCGTCTTCCATCTTCAAATCGGGCGCGTTCACGTACATGGAACGAAACTTGTACATAACGAACGGCTTGCCATTCTTTCCGACACGAGGCGCGTTGTAGAAAACGGGGCCCTTGTCTTCCAGATAAATCATCGGCGCGAACACGACGAACACGATAAGCACGAACGGAAGCGCAATAAGGCCAAACACGATATCGAGCACGCGCTTAAAGAAGTGCTTATACACCCGCAGCCTCGCATTCGGCATACGCTTCGCCGAAGCAGGCGATAACGTAGTCGACCATCTCGTCGGTCATCTTGGTGTTCAGCGGCAGCGAAACCTCATTCTCGAACTGCGCGAGCGCATTCGGGTAATTGGCGATATCGAAGCCAAGATTCTTATATGCAGTGAGCATCGGAAGGGGCTTGTAATGCACATTGCATGCCACTTCTCGTTCGGCCATTTTTTCAATGAACAGGTCGCGGAACGCACGAGACTTGCCCACAAGGCGCACCAGGCACAAGTGGCCCGACGAAGTGATGCCCTCGTCGAAGTGATGCAGGAATTGCACCTTCTCGCCAGCAAGCGCATCGGAGTAATGCACGAGCATTTCGTGGCGACGAGCAAGCAGCTCTTTGTAGCGAGACTGCTGGCCCAGGCCAATAGCCGCCAGCACATCGGTCATGTTGCACTTGAAATACGGCGCAACCACGTCGTATTCCCACGAGCCGAGCTTCATCTTCGACAGGGCGTCTTTGCTTTGGCCGTGCAGCGAGAACAGCTGCAGCTGTTTGTACACGGCTTCGTCGTCGATGCCTTCGCGAGAACGCCACGTGAGCGCGCCGCCCTCGGCCGTGGTGAAGTTCTTCACGGCATGGAACGAGAACGAAGAGAAGTCGGCCACAGAGCCAACCGGCGTGCCCTTGTACGACGCGCCGTAAGCATGGGCAGCATCGGTAATCACGATGCAACGGTCGAACGCCTGCTGCAGGCCCTCTGCGGGATGATACAAGTCGCGCTTGGCCTCCACAGCCGCAAAAATGCGGTCGTAATCGCACGGAACGCCACCGAGGTCGACGGGGATAATAGCCTTCGTGCGCTCGGTGATTGCGGCCTCCATGGCGTCGTAGTCCATTTGGTAGCTGCCGGGAGCGACATCGACCATAACGGGCGTTGCGCCAACGTGGCATACGGGGCTCACCGTTGCGGTGTAGGTGTACGCAGGCACGATGACCTCGTCGCCCTCACCGATGCCGAGCAGGCGCAGACACATCTCGAGCGCCGCAGTGGCGGAATTCAGGCAGCACGCTTTATTGGTGCCGCAAAGCTGGGCAACCTCACGCTCGAGCTCTTTCGTTTTGGGGCCGGTGGTGATCCAGCCCGATTTCAAAGCCTCGACAACCTGGTCGATTTCAGCCTGAGTAATATCGGGAGGAGAAAACTCAACACGCATGGTATGCAACCTTTCTTCGGAAGCCATTCGAGCGACGGCTTCACCAATTCACGCGCACTACTATAAACCGAGCAGCCGCCCCATTACAAATAAGCGGAAGACTTAACGGGAATTCCAAATAGCAAAACGGCACGGAAAGCGCTGCTCCCATGCCGTTTCTTTCCGTATAACCCCCTAGGGGACGTATTGCCTAAGCGAACGGTCGCTGCACGCCATATACATGAGGATGGATGCCATTCACCGTCGACATAACTGTGACAGACGGCGGCCACGCCTCAATAACCTTGTCATCGCCCAGGTAGATAGCAACGTGGATGATGGTGCCGTACCCATTGTCGTAATAGATAAGGTCGCCGCGCTGGCGGTCGGAATACGAGACGCGCTGAATGGGGAGGTTCCACATATTGCGGGATTCGTATTCGTACGCCGGATTGGAATGGCGCTCGGGGCTCACCGGCCACGGGTCGAAACCTGCCGCATACAGTCCCTGCATCGCAAGGCCGCTGCAGTCGACATAGCCACCAGGGGCCTGGCTATAGCATGCTTTATACGTATCGCCGTAGTACTCATACGCGGTAGAAATCATCGCCTCGATGCGCTCTTCGCGCGTGTTGTTTTCATCGGCCAAAAGCGGGCTCACATACCACCCGCGCGAGCGCATGTCGGAAAGGCGGTTGTTCTCGCCCGCCAAATAGCTCGGAGAGGTTGAGTCGGACGTCATAAGGCCATTGGAACCGAAATAGTAATAGTGGCCCAAGTTGTGCCACCAGCCCGTCTGCATGGCTCCCGACGACTTGAGGTAATACCATTGGTCGTCGCCCTCGGTGCCAAGGTTGATCCATTCGCTCGAAACCATGCCGCCCCAACTGCGGAAGTAGTACCACGAGCCGCCAATTTTCTCCCAACCGTTGCTCGACATAAGGCCGGAATTCGCGAAATGGTACCACGCGCCGCCGATCTGCGCCCAGCCAGTTTCCATGGCGCCCGAGTCGCGCAGCCAATACCAATCGTTGCCAAGCTGCAGCCAGCCGGTAGCCATGCCGCCCCAATCATGGAAGTAGTACCACGTACCGCCGATGCGACACCAGTCGCCGACGGCCATAATGCCCGAGCCATCGAAGTAGTACCAAGTCCCCGAAATAAACTGCCAGCCCGTTTGCATCACGCCGGAGTCGGAAAGGTAATACCAATCGCTGCCAAGCTGCAGCCATCCAGTAGCCATAACATGGGTCATGGGATCGAAATAGTACCAATCGCCGCCATCTTCAAGCCATGCCGAATCGGCGCAACCAGAGCCTTTGAAGTGATACCAGTCGCCATCGATGAGCTCCCAACCGACGGCCATGCGCCCGGAAGCGGAGGGCTTGAGCCAATACAGCTGCCCGCCAAAATCGATCATGCCCTCGTACATCGCATACGTGCCCTCTTGGAAGTAATACCAGCCGCCGTTATACGAGTACCAGCCGCTCACAAGCACGCCCGAGCCATTCGAGCAATACCAGGAATCGTTATCGAATTCCCATCCATACGTAAGCGCGCCCGATTGCGCAAAGTGGTAGCCCATGCCGTCAATCTCAACGACGCCCACAGCCATAACGCCGGTCTCGGGATTGAGCCAATACCACGCGCCCCCATATTTGAGCCAGCCCGTATACAGGTTGCTTTGCGCGTCACAGTACAGCCAGTTGTCCGATTCGTCTTGGACCCAGCTATACTTGGCCTCATCAGCCGCAGCCAGGGCGTCGCTTTCATCGACAGCCTGGCCGGCATATGAAACTTGAGGAATCGCGAACAGCGTGAAGGCCATTGCGATTGCAAATAATCCCACGCTTCCAACAAGCGCATTTTTCATTTTGGCAGTCATGGCAAACCTCCCCTTTCAGTTGGGACCATCATAAACGAACCTCGCTGGTGTTGCGCCGAAAAGGTCCCTCGCCCTCTACCCTCTTAATCGGCACGCGCGCCCTCCACGCACGAAAAACAGTGGGGGCACCGAAACGAATATCGGTGCCCCCACTTATACGCACGTGTTTCTGCGCTATTTGGCAAAACGTTTAAGAACCGGCAGCTTCGCAAAGATGCGTATCATCATCGACTTGAGCTCGGCAAATTCTTGCGTTTTGCGGAAAACCGCCCAAAAGCCCAGAACCGGCACGGCAACGCTCACCACGAGCTTAACCAGAATTCCCGCCATGCCAAGCGAATCGGGCACGGCGGCGCAGCCGAACCACGCCACCAGCGCAAGAATCGCCGTGAAGCCGACATACAGGTAGAACCTCGCGAAATACGGCTTCGATGACTTCTTGAAACCGTGCTTGAACAACATGTAGCCCTCGTAAATCGAAGAGACGCACGTCGTGCTAATGATTCCGGCGAAAACAACGCCCGCGACTTCAAACTTCAAAACGAGCAGAAGCGACAACGAGAGCATGACGACCGTCTCGACAACCGCCTTCCATCGCGTATACCAATACAGGCCATACGCGCTCGTAAACGAGAGGGCGGCGCAGCGCATTTCCTTCAAATAGAACAAAAGCACGATCAGCACCACGACGATTTCGGGGAAAGCGTAATCGGGACCAAGCCAAATTTGCGTGATCACGGGATTGAAAAGGCACAACATGGGAATCGAAATGAACGCCGCGATAAATGCATTCACGAAGAAGCATGTCTTGAACACCTGATACTGGCGCTCGCCCGATTCGGTGACGCCCAAGTTGCCAAGCGGTGCAACGACGGCATCGAAAATCTGATCGACGACGCGCGTCATGGAATTCACCACGAGCATGTAGTTTCCGTACAGCGCGATAGCATGAATGCCCACAAAGGAGCTCAGAATAAGACTGCTTGCGGGGGTATTCGCGACGCCGGCAACACGATGCAGCACCATGGCGAACGTGTTCTTCTTGATTTGGTCGATCGTTTCGGGGTCGACCTTCGGCTTGCCTTTCCCCTTCAAAATGTAGGGGTACATGCGATTTGCGATAATCGAAATCGAGATATTCTGCAAAAGCGTCGAGCCAACCATGCAGCACAAAAAGAGGAAATAGTTGTGCGTCACGAAGAGCACCGTGATTTGTGCAATGCACATCACGATTTGGAACGCATACTGGTTCAACGACACGATATATTTCTTCTGGTCGGCGGCGATGAGGCAGCCCTTGTACGAGAAGAAATACGATATGCCCGTGTTGGCCACGAACATGAAGAAGTACAGCTTCAAATACGGAATGTCGGGCGTGTCTTTAATAAGCACGTCGATATACGGGGTAAGAACCAAGCCTGCCGCGATAATGACCAGGCCAATAATCACGTACACGTTTCTGAACAGGCGCATGATGGCACGAACCTGCTCATGGTTCTCTTCGGCCAAAGGCCTATAGAGCGCGAAAATGATCGCGCTCGCCACGCCCAAGTCGGCCAGCGAAAGAATGGTGAGGACGTTTGAGAACAAGTTCTCCAAACCCATATACTCAAGGCTGAGCTGACGCGCGAAAATGCCGCGCGTAACGAATGCAAGAATGATCGAGAATGCTTGGCCGCACAGCGCGACCAACACGTTTCGCGCCGAATTCTCGAGGCGTGAAGCCATCTATTTGCCCCTCTCGGTGAGCTGCTTTATTGCGCTTTTCCAATCTTCGTATACGCAGTCTTCCGAGAATTTCTGCACGGTTTCCTGCGATGCTTCCGAAAAACGGGCACGCAAGGAATCATCGTCCATAAGCGCGGCGAGCTTTTCGGCAAAAACATCGCAATCGTAGCACGGAACCAAGAAGCCGTCGTGGCCATCGACAATAATCTCACTTGGACCGGTTTCCACATCGAAGCTCACAAGGGGAACCGAGAAGGCCTTCGCTTCAAGAAGCACCATGGGCAGCCCCTCGCGAAGCGACGTGAGGGCGAAGATGCCGTAATCTTGGTATCGCTCAATAAGGTTTGGCACCGAACCGCAGAAACGCAGCTGGTCGCCCATGCCTCGGGCATGCGCCTCGGCCTGGCATTCCTCGGGCGTTCTTCCATCGATAAGGCCATCGCCGAACACGTCCCAACTCCAATCGGGGCGCGACGGCAACACTCTTTCGGCAATCTCGAACAGGAAATCGAGACCCTTTTCTGGGTCGAGCCTTCCAGCCCACATAATGCGCTTCGAATTCTTGTTGTAGCCAGACGCCGACGCCAGCTGCCAATTGGGAATCCAATTGGGAATGACGCGGAGCTTTCGGGCAGGCGTGTGGAATTTCTCACGATACGCCTGCTCGCTTCGCTGGGTAAGCACCGCGGTCATGTCGGACAAAACCGAGGCAAGAAAACGAATAAAGCGAATGGGCTTGTTGTCCCATTCGTTCATAAGCGCACCATGGTCGCAAAACACGAATTTGCAGCTTTTGCAGGCGGGCATAGTGGACATAGTATAGGCACCCTGATAGTTGCCAATCAGAAAAAGAACCTCGATATGGTTTTGCTCGATATAGTCAATCAGGGGTTTCTTGAGCTCTTTGTTCGCTTCGCGAATACGGGGTTCTTTCGGCAGAATGTTCAATCGGTGAACACGGCTATCGTAGGCAAACACCGGCTCGCCATCGCCCGAATGGTACGCGCCGATTACATGCACTTCATAATCTTCGACCATGCGATTCGCCACATTGGCCACAACGCGGCCCGTTCCGCCAGGGCTCGAAAGCGTCGAAACGAGAAAGCCGATATGTTGCATTATTGTCCACCCTTCAAAACGAGCTGCCGGTACACGCCGACATTCACTCGCAAAACGGCGGCCCCAACTTTTCGCGTTACACGGAAAAACGGGTCATGAAGAACCCTTTTCGTATGGGCGCGAAGATACGAAAGCGTCGCACTATATTCGGGAATCGACCGGTAGTCCGAAGAGGCGATCATGCGGTCAAACGCCGCATAGTAGGCCCACAGCAAACGAAACTCCGCTTGCGGTTCGATTTCAGGATAATCGGTCGAAACGCGCTTGAATATCTCTTCATAGATGCGAACGACATCGTATGCGCTCTCGTCATACGGTTTCATCGTAGCGCTCCCAAAGCACTTCGAGTAGTAGTACATGCGTCTCGTGGTCACAAAAACATTATCGCATTTCGGAAAAAGCTGAGACGCAAGCAGCGCATCCTCGTAAAGAACGCCCTCGCGGAAGCGTGTATCTCCAAGAAGCTCGCGTGAAATCAGCTTATCGCACATGCTCCCCGAAATGTCGGTTCCTAAAAGCGCAAAGCCAAGAGCCTCGATGCCCGTGCATGAAAACGTCTTGAAGGCGCCTTCTGCATCTTCCGAAGCAGCATCGAGGGTCTCTTCTTCGCGCACGCGCACGTTCTTGCATGCCGCAATACCAGCGCCAACCGATTGTGCGCCGTTGAGGAGAATCGAGAGCATATCGGGATGGATAAAGTCATCGGCGTCAACAAACAGGAGGTATTCGCCCTTAGCTTTTTCAATACCAAAATTGCGCGCGGATGAAACCCCGCGGTTTTTCTTATGGAAAACCCGAATGCGGCCATCGGCAGAAGCCAGCTCTTCGCAAAGCCGGGCGGAACCATCGGTCGAACCGTCATCAACGAGGATAATCTCGAGGTCACGCATTGTTTGTGATTGAATAGACTGCACGCAACGGGGCAAATGCCGCCCAGCGTTGTACACAGGAACAATCACACTCACTGCTGGCATATATTTCACTCCTAACTCAAGCCGCGCAACGCGGTAATGATAGTATGGGGAGCTGATTGAAAAAACCTCTTTCCATAAGCCTGAAAGGAGTTTCAGGGTGGCTCAGGAACAGGCCTCCGAATTGGAGCTCGAAGATTTGAAGCGCATCGAATTCGAGATGCTTTGCGCCTTTGACGATTTCGCCAAAAAACACGGCCTTTGCTATTGGCTCATATACGGCACCCTGCTCGGCGCTGCCCGCCATAAGGGTTTCATCCCCTGGGACGACGACGTCGACATCGCGATGCCGAAAAACGACTATTACCGGCTCGTTGAACTCGTTAACAACGGCGAGCGTATTTGCGACCATATCGACCTCGATGCCTGCGGCGTTCAAAATTGCATACCCTACCGACCCTTCGCGAAACTTTTCGACCGAAGGACTTCGGTTGTCCAAAACGAGCTCGTACCCATGAAAGGCGTGAACGAGGCCGTATGGATCGACATCTTCCCCTTCGTTGGCACCGAAGTGAGTTCTAAGCAGGACGGGGAGCAGTATATTCGATCGTTCGACCTCAACCAGGCCCTGCTCCGTCGATCTAGCTGGCATTTTACAAAGGGCGATAATTTCGTTGGAACGCTGCGCCGACTTGCGGCATGGCTTCCCGCGAAAATTGGCGGATACAAGCGCTGGGCGGCCACCTGCGACGACATTCAAAAAAGCGCCCCCGACATGTTCGAAAAGGAACACTGCCTGACTCTGTCGGAATCGAGCTACATCTACCCCACGAAGTTCTTCGAAGGCGACTGCGCTCTGCTCGAATTCGAAGGCAGGCAATTCCCCTGCCTTCCGCATTATGAAGATTTCCTTGCCTTCCGCTATGGCAACTGGAAGGAATTTCCGCCAGAAAGCGAACGCACGAGCACCCATAATATGACCGCCCGCTGGGCGAAAGGGCAATAGGACACCACCATGAGCGAAGAGACCATCGACAATTCGAAGGAAGCCGCGCACCGCATTCTGCAAGCATTCGACGCCCTTGCGAAAGCGCACGACCTCACTTACTGGATCGATTACGGCACGTTGCTTGGTGCCGCGCGCCACAAGGGCTTCATTCCCTGGGATGACGACATCGACCTGGTAATGCCTATCGAGGAATACCAGAAGCTTATCGCGATTTTCAAGGAAAACCCCAACGCCCTGCCCGCGCCTTATCGCGCCGCAGCGCCGGGGCTTAACGGCTGCGAAAAATTTCATTGCCCCTTTATGAAGATCTATGATACGTCGTTCAAAATCAAGCAGAGCATCCTTACGGCCGACATCGGCTTCCAAGAGGGCATTTTTATCGATATCTTCCCCTTGATGGGCTTTGATTCGCCCGAAGAAGCGCGCCCTGTGGGAGATAAGCTGTACTCGCTCTATGCCAAAACGCGACTCGCCACGTTCGCCTTCAAAAAAGGCAACTCTCTTTTGGGCACACTTGGCCGCTTTGCGTTCTATATCCCCGCAAAAATCAAAGGCGCGAAGCCCTATATCGATGCATATGTTAAAGAGGAAGCCAGCCATTCGTTCGCAGGCAAAAAACTCGCGATGCAAGGGACCGAACCCTCGAAGCTGTTCCCTATAGAATACTTCGCGGAAACCATCGAGCTTGAGTTCGAAGGGAAGCGCTACCCCGCCCCCGCCGAATACGACAAACTGCTCACGATCAGCTATGGAGACTGGCACCAGCTTCCACCCGAAAGCGAGCGCAACGGTCACGGCATTATTGTGGAATCGGAGCAATAAAGCCAGGCCACGCTTAATCTCAAGCTTGAGTCGCCTTTCGGCGGCATAAAAAAGGGGCACCGTTTTCAACGGTGCCCCTTTTGCTTAGCGGTAACTATTTTTTCGAGATGAAGACGATGCCAAGCACCGGAGTGCCCGAAATTTTCATCTGCTTAAGAGCGTTTTCAAGCTGCTTGCCGCTTGCGGCACCCTCTTTCACCGAAAGCAGAATCGCGTCAGATTCGGCAATCGTCGAGACGCCCTTAGTATCTTTCGACAAATCAAATGCCCCCGAAACCTGCACGCCTTCGAGCATCGCCGCAACGTTGCCAGCGCCGTCGGCCTCCGTCGCACCGACAACCGCAAGCGACGACAATCCGCTGCGCTTCATAAGAACGCGCACATCCTCGGCGAGCATCGGGCTCTTCTCGGTCGCACCAAGCGAAGCGATCACAGGAATGTCGAGCAGACGCTCGGCGTCATTCGCAGAGCGAACGCGACGCGACATGATGTCATACACGGCAAAACCGAAAATCGAAACGCACAAACCAACGAATACGTAAATCACGAGCGATTTCATGCTGATGCGTGAGGCAACCGACTCGGCAGAGTCCTTGACTTCAAGGTCGGCCGTTCCCCATTCATTGGCGTTCGAGTTGTCGGTCGCCTTAAGAGCGGCGGAATCAAACACCTCAACCTGGCTCAGGGGGACCGTTTCTTTCGCAACGTCGCATACCTTGTTCGCAACTTCGTCGGCGACCTTCAGGGCAAGGTCGGGATCTTCCGCCGTAACGTCAATGAAGCAGAAACGGGTCGTCCAGCTGGCTTTCGTAGAGGTATCTTTCCAGTCGGGCGTGGTAATGGTGATATCTTCGCCGTATTCCTCGCGAATTTGAGCAGCGACTTCCTTGCTCACGATGATTCGACGCACGTCATTCATCATCGTATTCTCGTTGAATTCGTAATTGTAATCGCCGCCCTGACGAGCATTCTCGTCATAGCCATAGCCGGTGACATACAGGCTTGCCTCGGCGGTATACGTCGCAGCGGTCTCGACCTTGCCAGATTTGACAAACGACGAGCCTGCGCCGGCGACAAGAGCGAGCGCGGTAATCAGCACAATGGCGATCCAGTGCCGCTTCACGCTTTCGCAAATCGTGGTGAAATTAAACATCGGTCCTCCCTTTTTCCTGGGCCAAGTCAATACATGCAATGCCATACACATTTGTTTTCGTATTCGCCGCTTTGTCTGAAAGCGGTTTGCATACGGGTAAAGCGCGCGAAAGCGCTACACAGTGCCGAGCGGCCGCAGACGGCGGAGACTGTTCGGCAGCCACAACCTTTTGCCACGTTCCAGCTCGCGAGACAAGCGCGAGCACCGCCGCGAAAGCCATAACCAGCACGAGCGCCGCCAAAAATCTCGTCGTCCAAATGAACGAAATCCACTCGCTCGCAGAACCGCGCGGCATATGGAACACATTCATGGCCGAAATCAGACCGACCATGCCCCAGAACCACCTTTTGCCAATCGAACGCGACAAGAGATAGAACGCGCATGCCATCATAAAGCTGCCAACGGCGATGCCTCCCCAACCGAAGTCGGCGAACCATTCCAAGATATAGGAAGAGCCATAGCCTTCTCCGCCCAGATAGTTGTAATGGGCAAAGTACGACATCGTATGCGAATAAGAATTGCCCTCGAGGGCGAGCTTTGCGCTGTTCGTCGAACCAAGCGCCTCGCAACCCAAGAAGGTTTGCCCGATGAAGCCTTCTGTGATGTTTGAAATAAAGGCGCCCATCGTGAAAAACTTGAACCCAAGATCCTGGACCTGGTCATTCACGAGATATGCGCGGCCGAGCACCGTAAACGTAACGCCTTGCTTGAACAGCGCATCTTCGAGCATTTCGACAAAACCAAGGTTCGTCACCTGGCCTGAGCGCAAATAATTCTGCAACCCCATTGCAAAAATGCCCAACGGCGCCAAAATGGCCACGCCAACCATCATGCGCTTCGTAATCCAACGCTCTTCTTTGTCGGTGATCGAACGGAAAACGAAATAGAGCGCCGCAAACAATATGTCTATGACAAAATCGCCGCGCGAGCCAATAAGCAAAATCGGCACCGAAGTCGCAATGAACATCAAAAAGCAAATCGCCGTGGGGCGCTTGCGGGGCATCGTCGCCAAATACGCGCACAAAACGTATGGCGTCATCGCCCTAAACAAATCGACTATCCACGGAATATGCTCGCTGGAATCAATAAGGTAGTATTCCTCATACGACATGCCGCCCATGTACGACAGACGAATAAAACCGTCATACATCGCGCCCGCGAAGCACACGATGAAAAGCAAGAAGGAAGCTCGACGAATATAGAGCATCTTCTCGCTGCGTCCTATGCGCAAGGCATAATCGGCCACGACGTTATTAACGGGCTTTGCCGCTTCCACCACGCGTGGCGCCATGCGCGCCTTCCGCTCCCTCACGCATTCATTATGGTGCGCAATAGCCGAGCACAACGTCGACCCCAGAAGCAAGAAGAGCATCGAAACGTAAATGGACGAAAGCGCGAACATCGTCGTTTCGACCGTCCACAAGAACCAATCCCTGTTTGGGTCAAGCTCGCCAAAAATAGGACGTGTCAAAAGGAACAAGAAGATGCCCGCATGCAGAAACAGGAAAAGCAAGCGGTTTTTCACGTCGAGGCAGCCATGCAGCAGGTTACCCGCAAAAAGCGCGAGCACCGCAGCAAGGGTGACGATCGTATCGTTCGTCAATACTCCCGTCGCAAATAAAGCACCCGAAAGCACTGAGATAGTTACTTGCAACGACAGCACGACGCCTCGGGCCGAGCCCACGCGGTGCCTCACCTTCGGCATCCAGGCCATTACAGGCCCCACTTAAATATCGTTTTGAACGGGTTTTGCAAGTCGGTCGCAAATACCCGCTTGATGTCTTTTATGTCGTTCACTTCCCCATCGAAATGAACGATTTGGCTAAGCCTGCGCTGGATGTCTTTATCGCGCATCACGTCGATCGCGGCGAGGAAATCGTCGCGGCCCGAACGTGAGCACCCTACAAGAGTCATGCCCTTTTCGAGCACATTGCGCGTGAATACCGGTACAGGGTGCTCGCTCACGCCCATAAGCATAAGCGTGCCCTGCGGCTGAATATGCTCGATAACGAAATCGATTGCGGACATCGAACCCTCGCCGCCAGCGCACTCGAATGCATGGTCAAACGTAAGGTCGGCAGGCGCCTCATACGACAGATAGCGCTCCGCAACAAAGGAAAACATCGAGAGCTTTTCCGGGTCGTGGCCGACAACGACAATCTCGCATTCGGGATATCGACACGAGAGCGAGCATGCCAACGCATAAGCCAACGAGCCATCGCCAATAATGGCAATTCTGTCGCGCTTCGCATGGGCGGCGATATCGAAGCGATGAATGCCATGCATCGTCACGCTCACGAATTCGGCAATAGCGGCAACATGAGGCTCGACCCCGGCGCATGAAACAACGCGGTCGGCAGGCAGCGCGACGAATTCGCGCATGAAGCCGTCATGTCCGCTCGAGCGAAATGCCGAGCCTGAAGCGTAGTTCTCATACACGCCATCGGGACCATGGCCTGGAATATTCGGAATCATTACGACGGGATCGCCCACATTGAACGTGTGGGTGGCATCTGCGAGCACCTCGCCCATGCATTCATGAATAAGAGCCATGGGAAGCTTCTTGCGCATAACCTCGGGGTCGCGCTTGCCCTGGAAATAACGCTGATCGGCATGGCAAACCGCCATATAGCGAGGTCGAACGATCACCTTGTTGGCGATATCGACGTCCTCAAACTTTATCGCGACCGTTCTTGGTGCGATAAGCTGGTACACGTTGTCGATCATTATTCGTCAACCCCACACTCAATCATTGCTTGGGCCGTTTTATAGTCCATGATGGTCGTAAGCTTGATATTCGTCACATCGCCCAGCACCAAATGAACAGGCTTGCCCTTCAGCACAAGAATCTTGCAGGCATCGGTGAGCTCGGCGCGCTCGGCATCGGTAAGGCTTGCATACAAATCTTTGAGCGTCTTCACCTTAAAGCTCTGAGGCGTTTGGCCCTGATACATATTCGAGCGAAGCGGAATAGAGGAAATGCGCTCACCATCAAGCGATTCGACAATGGTGTCGGTAGCAGGAATAACCGTGTCGCATGCGCCGAATTTTTGCGCAGCCTCGATATTCGCCTTAATAGTCGACACTTTCACGAAAGGGCGCACAGAGTCATGCGTAACGATGACATGTTCGTCCGATTCGCCATAACGTTCCTCGATGGCTTTGATAATCTCGAGAATCGTGCCGTTGCGATCGGCGCCGCCCTGCACGACGTGAACCGGGGTTTCGCCGAAACCATACTGGGCAACAGCATCCTTCGTGTACTCGACCCAATCGCCGTGCGTGCCAATGAAGACAGCATCGAATTCACTGCACAGCAGGAATTTCTCAAGCGTATGAATGAAAACGGGCTTCTCATTGAGAGGAAGATACTGTTTGGGCATGCTCTCGATATTCATTCGAGAACCAACGCCGCCAGCAAGAATAGCTCCGAAAATCATTGATTGCTCCTTATTGATCCAACACGAGAGATTTTATTTCATAACGCGCAGCACGCACCGATACAATGGCAAACTCAACATAAGCACCTTTGACAGCACAAAGCGGGCTTTCGTCATTTGCTTATTATTCTTCACCGATTCGAAGTGCGCCCGAATATAGGACACGAGCTCCTTCTCCTCGGGAGTGCCATTCATTTCGCGAGAAGCGATCATTCGGTCAAGAACGACGCATCGCGCCCAATAAAGGCGAAAGTCCAGGTCTTCTTTGAGCTCCGGATACATTTCGCACACCATTGACGCGGTGTGCTCCCACGCATCAATAATATCATGCGCCTTCGGAGTGTAAGGTTGCGTGGTAATGCTCCCCGCACGATGACGATAATGATAGAGCTGGGCGTTCGAAACCGAAATAGACGAGGCAGAACCGAATATCTCGACGATTGTCGCAGCGTCTTCGTACGTCTTGCCAACCGGGAAAAGAAAACCGTTGTCGAAAAGCTCTTTTTTGTACAGGCGCGTCGGAACCCAAATGCGCGGCAAGCCCGATGTTATCGACGCCCTTAGAGCCTCAACGGGAGTCACGACCTCAACCGTGCGATGCGATGCGTCTATACGGTCGGGAAGTTCGCAACCATCTTCGACATCGACTACATCGCACGTTGCGATATCGGCGCCCGTGGCTTCGATATCGCGCAACAGCGACTCACAAAAGTCCAGGTCAACAGAATCGTCGCTATCGACGAACGCGATGTATGGCGCGCGAGCAGCCAAGGCGCCGCAATTCCTCGCGTCGCTCAAACCGCCATTCTCTTTATGAATCACGCGAATTCGAGAATCTATATCGGCCCAGCCATCGCAGGTCAAAGAAGACCCGTCGGTCGAACCGTCATCGACAAGCACTACTTCGATATCGCCGACAGTTTGTCCGAGCAAAGAATCGAGGCAGCGGGCCAAATATTGCTTCGAATTGTACACAGGCACAACAATAGAAACTTTCGGCTGTGCTGCATTGTCCTGAATCATCCAGCCCACCTAGCGCTCGTCGTTTGATTGCCGATTCGACTCTTCGACGCAATACTTCACGCCTTTATACTGCGCACACGGGGTGTTCAAGTCGAAGAACTCCGCATCGTGGTGCGGCTTACGCTTGTCTTCGGGCGGAAGCTGCATATAGTCGCCAAACGCCATACGAAGATAGGCGTCGTAGCCACACGGAAGAGGCATTTCGGTATCTTCGAAAGCATGCATCACCGTATGATCGAACGCCTCTTTCGGATATTCGTTCTGCATATAATGCGCGCCCGAACAGAGCTCAGTGATTTTGTTGCATTCCGAAATGGGGTACTTCGTCATATTGCGTTCAGCGCGTTTCCACAGCTTGTAGCGCGCACGAGGCGAACGCACAAGGCCCAACAAAATGCGGCTGCCCATCGCAACCACACCACCGTGCTTTTCGGGAACGAATTGCGCGCGGAACAGCGAGTAAATGAGCGCCCAAGCTTTTTGCTTCTTTCGAGCAAAACCATCGGGACAGCCATCAAGAGGAAGCACGTCAAGCACAAGGCCATGACACAAGTCGATATCGCGCTGATAGGGCTTGACAAACGTGGTCTGCGCATCGCGAATAGCGACGAAGATATCGTGATCGATGAACGTTTCATCAGATTCGACGAGCTGGTAGCGCGAATCGGCGTGCTCGGGCCAAAGCTCTCGTAAGCGCTCATAGCTTTCACGCGGCATGAACACATCGACGTCATCATCCCAGGGAATAAAGCCGCCGGTACGAACAGCGCCAATGCAGCAGCCGCCGCAAAAATAAAACGTCAAGCCATGCTTCTCGCAGAAGGCTTTAAAGTATTTCGCCATCTCAAGGCTCTTGGATTGGAGCCCCTTGAGGTCTTCTTGAGTCAATTCTTGCATTGCTACTCGCCTTCTTTTGCGGAAAACGCAGTGTCGAAAGGGGGCATCTTCTTAAACGTACCCGAGAAAAGCCCCGCGAGCGTTCCGACGCCATACGAAACATGAATACCAAAGAACACAAAGGGCAGCGCGACCATGCAGATGTTTCGCTTCGGAGATTCAACCGCAACTCGTAACGTGAGCACCACCGTAACCGCCGCATAAAGAGCCGCACACGCAACGAAAGGTGCCCAGGCGCGCAAAAAACCAACGCACGCCAGCAAGATGATTCCGAGAACGAATGCGAACGGCGCAAAATGATAAGCCCTGAAACACTTTGGCTGAACATACATCGTACGGCCGATCCAATACCCATTACCGTATTTCTGTTTCAGCATACGCTTCAACGAACTGCGCGCAATTTGCTTAGATTGAATTCGGACATCGAAGCGAATATTATAGCCGGCTTCGCGAACTCGGTAGAAATAGTCGTTGTCTTCGGTGCGGGCGAGACGTTCATCGTACAGCCCAACTCGCTCAATTACTTCGCGGCGGAACATCGCATGAAACGCCGACGAGACGTATTCCTTTTTTGAGGAACCACGATAATCCGCAATTGAACTGCCAAATGCCGATTCCTCTGCCATAAGGAGCGTGTTGCTCCAATCGGTTTCGGGGGAAGCAATCGTTGGACGCGGCCCACCACAAACAAACTCTCCCTCGTCGAGGACTTCGACATTCGAGGAAATAAACGATTGGGGAATTCGTGCATGAGCATCAATGCGAACCAGGGCATCGCCAGTGAAATTCTTAATAGCGACGTTGCAGCCGCACGGAAGTATTTCACCTGGATTGCTAAGAACGGCAACCCTTTGAAATCCCTTGGCTTGGTCGCTCTCGGCAAACTCAAGCATAACCTGCTTCGTGTCGTCCTTCGACATGCTGTCAATAAGCAGAAGCTCAATTCGATTGTGAGGGAAATCTTGCGCTACGACATCTTCGAGAATATTCGAAAAATGCTGGGCCTCATTGTGCGCGACGATAGCAACCGACACCGTACGCACTGCTTCGCACTTCCGTGCGCAATCGACATTCGTATCCTGCATCAACTATTTCCCCTGCGCAGCAGCTGCTCGTTCTTCGATAACGTTATGCGTAATGGTGTACGTAGGAACGGCGTCGGCAAGCGTGTGAAGCGCCGTGACATCGTCCTGAGTAAGGGCGTCGCGCAGTTCTCCAAGCTTGCGTTCGACGGCCTCGTAACCAATTTCTTTGCCCGTGGAAATCATGATGCCCTTGAGCTTGGTGGGAATCGTGTTCTCCTCGTTCATGAGCAGCTCTTCATACATCTTCTCGCCCTCGCGCAAGCCGGTATAGACAATCTTGATGTCTTTATCGACCTCGAGGCCGGAAAGCTGGATGAGGCTCTTCGCCAAATCGACGATTTTCACGGGGTCGCCCATATCGAGAATGAAGATCTCGCCGCCGTTGGCCATGCCGCCCGCCTGAATAACCAGGCGCGACGCCTCGGGAATCGTCATGAAGAAGCGCTCGATGTTCGGGTCGGTAACCGTAACGGGACCGCCGGCCGCAATTTGGCGCTTGAACAGAGGAATAACGCTGCCGTTGCTTCCAAGCACGTTGCCGAAGCGCACAGCCGTGAACACCGTTTTCGATTCCTGCGCGTAATGCTGAATGATCATCTCACCCATACGCTTGGTGGCGCCCATGACCGAAGTGGGGTTCACCGCCTTGTCGGTCGAGATGAAGATAAAGCGACCAACGCCGTACTCATCAGCAAGGCGCACGGCGTTCAACGTGCCAAACACGTTGTTCTGAATCGCCTCGCGCGGGCACATCTCCATAAGGGGCACGTGCTTATGCGCAGCTGCATGGAACACGGCTGCGGGATGATACTTCTCAAAAACGTCGCGCAAACGGCCCTCGTCGCACACGCTACCAACTTCGACCTGCACGTCGATATCGTCGTATTGCGACATGATTTCATTGCGAAGCATGTAGGCGTCGTTTTCGTACATGTCGAACACCACGATGCGTTTCGGGGCGACGGCGGCAACCTGACGGCACAGCTCAGATCCAATAGAGCCGCCGCCACCGGTAACAAGAATGGTTTTGCCGGAAATATAACCGCTCACAACGCGCGTGTTCAAAACGACCTCTTCGCGACCGAGCAGGTCGGCGACGTCGACCTCGCGCAGCTTGACGTCGTTGAGTTCGTCGATGCGCAGCTCGCGCACATTGGGAAGCGTGCGCAACTGGCAATTCGTTTTGGTGCAAATGCCATAAATGCGCTTGCGCTCGTCGAGCGTGGCAGAGGGAATGGCTACAACGATCTGCTGGATATCGAAGCGCTCGACCAAACGGGGAATGTCGTCGCTCGTTCCCATAACCTCGACACCGTGAATGCGAAGCTTACGCTTGCTGGGATTGTCGTCGACCGCGATAATCGGATCGCCCGGCATATGCGGATCGCGCGAAGCCATGCGGCCAATCGCGAGCGAGCCCGTTTCGCCCGCACCGACGACCAGCGTGCGCAAGCGTTTCTGATTTTCTGCAGGCGTAGCGGCAATAACGCGCTTCTTGGAACGAATGACGCGGAACACCATGCGCACGCCGCCCGTGAAGAAAATCATCAGGAACAGCGCGACGAAGTAAATGCGAATGGGAATCCACTCGCCGAGCACCCACAGCAACACGGCGGAAACCAGCGTTCCAAAGCCGACCATAATGACAATGCGAATCGCATCGTCGATCGAAGCGTATTCCCAGAGGTTGTTGTACATCTTGAATGCGGCGAACAGGCAGATATACACAACTGCTGGCACGCCGAGAATGAAATAGATTTCGTGAGTGGCAAACACTTCGCCCACCAAGCCCGTGAGCACCGATGCCAAGTAGTATGAAAGGAATGTTGCGAGGATGTCGCACACTATGAGAAGCGCAGTGCGCCTTGTAAAACAAATATCCATGACGTCTACTTTTTCCTAACAGCCAAATGTACCTGCCGTGCGCCCTTTAGTGCACGGCATATCTTTCGTAGTGTAATGCATATCGTTGCATCGGGGGGCGCGCCTGCGAAAAAGCTCGCTATTCATATATTTTTGCAGCTGCAAAACGCCCGCTCGCCAAGAAAAAGGCACCGCGCGCGGCAATGTCGCTGGTCATCAGCAGAATAGCGGGATCGACCCATTGCCGCATCGGAGCACGTTGGCGGCGGTTTGGGCGATGCGGCGGCCCCTCCCGATTCAGCTTCGCGCTTTCCTCATATCTTTCCTCGTGCATCTATGCCGGTTCTCATGTCTCATATATGTATGCATTCGGTTTCGCTATCTATTACGCAGATAACTAGCTACCAGTTTTTACTGATTGACATCACCATATCACGCCCCTATTCTGTTCAACAGACCAAACGAGTAGGGAAATGGGAATTTCGAAAGGAGCCCCGCATGCGACACACGAAACGAATGCCGAACTCCCGGTAGATTCGCTTTCACACCTGCCGGGAGCTCCACCGACCAGCACATTTCCATTCGCGATGGGAACCAGCCCATCGAACTATGTAAGGAGACTTTCCAATGAGCCAGTTCATCAATAACCCCGAGCACACCTTCGGCTTCGACACTCTCCAGTTGCACGTCGGCCAGGAAAGCGCCGATCCCGCCAGCGACGCCCGCGCGGTGCCCATTTACCAAACCACGAGCTACGTATTCCGCAATTCCCAACACGCCGCCGACCGCTTCGGTCTGGCCGATGCCGGCAACATCTACGGCCGCCTGACGAACTCCACCCAGGGCGTGTTCGAGGACCGCATCGCCGCACTTGAAGGCGGCGTGGCTGGCCTGGCCGTGGCTTCTGGCGCCGCCGCCATTACCTACACGCTGCAGGCCCTCGCGCAGGCCGGTGACCACGTGGTTGCGCAGAAGACCATCTACGGCGGCTCGTACAACCTGCTCGAGCACACGCTTTCGCAGTTCGGCGTCGAAACCACCTTCGTCGACGCGCACAACCTCGCCGAGGTCGAAAGTGCCATCAAAGACAACACCACCGTCATCTACCTGGAAACGCTCGGCAACCCGAACTCCGACATTCCCAACGTCGACGCCATTTCCGAAATCGCCAAGAAGCACGGCCTGCCCGTCGTGGTCGACAACACCTTCGGCACGCCGTACCTCTTCCGCCCGCTTGAGCACGGCGCGAACATCGTGGTGCATTCCGCGACCAAGTTCATCGGCGGCCACGGCACCTCGCTTGGCGGCGTGATTGTCGACGGCGGCAACTTCGACTGGAAGGCAAGCGGCAAGTATGCCGAAATCGCCGATCCCAACCCGAGCTACCATGGCGTAAGCTTCGCCGATGCCGCAGGCCCGGCCGCATTCGCGACCTATGTGCGAGCCATTCTGCTGCGCGACGAAGGCGCATGCATCTCGCCGTTCAACGCATGGATTCTGCTGCAGGGCACCGAGACGCTGTCGCTGCGCGTCGATCGCCATGTCGGGAACACGAAGAAGGTCGTCGAATTCTTGGCAAACGACCCGCACGTGGCTTCCGTGAATCACCCCAGCCTGCCCAATCACCCCGACCACGAGCTCTACGAGCGCTACTTCCCCAACGGCGGCGCCTCCATCTTCACGTTCGAGATTAAGGGCGGCCAAGAAGCAGCTTGGAAATTCATCGACAGCCTGCAGATTTTCTCGCTGCTCGCCAACGTCGCCGACGTGAAGAGCCTGGCCATTCACCCGGCAACCACCACGCACTCCCAGCTGACCGAGGCCGAGCTGGCCGACCAGGGCATCACGCCTTCGACCATTCGCCTGTCCATCGGCACCGAGAACGCCGACGACATCATTTGGGATTTGCAGCAGGCCTTCGCCAAGCTCGACTAACTTCAGGCGAAGGGCAACTGCGCATGGCAAGCCACAAGGCCGCGCCACGAATCGCAAAGCTGAAATAACGAAAGCCCTGGAAGTCGATTCCAGGGCTTTCTTGCGATTTGCGACTCATTAGCCAGCTAGCGATCGGCCGAAAACGCGGGAGGCACATTCGGCGTGAGCAGCGTTTCCGCCTGTTCCTCGCATGCGGAAATATTCGCCTGAAGCGTTTTGCGATATTTGCCGCGGCTCACGCCCTCGTCAAATACGCCGCCCGCATATGTCAAAACATCGAGGGCAATGTTGCCGCCGCCGTTCGGGAGTTTGTCGACCGACGTGGCCATGCTTGCGAACTGCGCATCGGCATACACGCTCTTCTCAAACTGGTACTGCAACAGCGTTTGCCCACCGTCGAGCGCTGCCAAAATACCCGAATCGCGCGCCGCGTCGAGCACGCCGTCGGCTTCCTCGCGATAGCCTTTAAGCAGCCACGCGTCGCCGAACTCCTTCGCCTCGACAAGCCACGCGGGCAGCTTCCGGCCATCGCCGCCCGCCTGCGACACGTCTCCGTCGACCTTCGCCGCCTGCATGCCGTCGTCAATCGAGGAGCGCAAATTCGCCGCCGCGGCCAAATAATTCTTCATGCTCTTGGTGAGCTGCTCGTCTTCGTTCGAGCCCACAAGGGAATAGAACCTATCCTCAAGCGCCTGTTGCGCGCCACCTTCGGGAATGCTCGCGCGCAGCGACGAATTCGTGGCAATGCTGAAATACCAGTCCAAAAACGCGTCGGTTCTGCCCGAACATGTCGTATATGAGCTCTCAAGCGAATCTTTCAACTGAGATGACATCGTGCGCAGGTTCGCCTCGTCGGCCGAAAGCGAGCTGGCGAGCGCATCGATTTTCGCCTGGTCATACAGTGCGCCGTCGATGGAATAGACCGATTTTCCCGCAAGTTCGCGGGCGATTTCCTGCAGGGCCGTGCCGTTTTCGGTTTGCATGGCCATGCCGACCTTCGCCTCGCCCCAGAAAAAGCCCGCCACGAGCGCGACGGGGAGCACCGCCGCCATAACAACGTAGCGCCGCCAGATGGGCTGCGTCGCGTCGTCGCGCTTGATCGCGTCGACCGAAACGAAAATCTTGCGCAGCTCCTGCACGGGAAGCGCACACAGCCCAATGAGGTTCGCCATGCCGAAAAACGCGCCCGCGCACAGCGCCGTGCGAATGGCGAAGCAGATGGGCACCGACACTTTCGAAGCCTGCATAAGGCCATAGCTCGTGAGGCTGTCGACAATCCACGAGCCAACGCCCGCGTTCCACATGAGCGCCGAAGGGGAATTCTCGAACGGCATGGGCGTTTTCGCGAAGGCGTCGAGCACCGTTTCGACAGGCTGCCCGAAACTGGGGTCCATCGCGCAATACACGCCATACGCAACGCACAGCAGCAAGCCGACGATTGCGCAGCTCCACAGAAATTCGCCCGATGCCTGAAACGCGGGCTCGTATTCGCGGCGCGCGTAGCGGCGCATGAGCAGCAACACCACGGGATACACCACCACCGCGGCGAAAATGAGCACCCATTCGGCGATGTCCCACTTCGGCGATTCGAGGAACAAACTCGCCATGCATGCCGCAGACACGCAGAAGCTCACGATAAAGCTGAAGATACGGCCGTTGTTCACGCGCGCGAACAGGCCGCCCGACGCATATTTGAATTGGCGGTGCGTTTTGCGCACAACCACCTGATACATTACGCCCGCCGTTGAGGCGAGGGTGAAAAACGCCCAGAACAGCGCCAAAAACGGCGCGGGCATTTTCGTCACGGCGAAGCTCAGCAAATAGACGGTTACGACAAGCAGCGCCGCCTTGGCGAAATACGTGGCGAGACGCTTGGCGGAAGAATCGCCTAGAAGGCGGCGAAGTGGGTCAAGGCCGTGGGGGCCGAGTCTTAAGGACGACTCCGCCGAAGTCGGAATCTTTTCCAGCGATGGCTCGGTTTCGAAGGACGGCTCTGTTTTGACTGGCGACTTTTCGGAGGAGGCTTTCACTTCGGTGGGTGGTTTCACCTCAACTGAACCGCCGCCCTTGCTCCCACTGGCCGAAACGCGCAGCGAAGCTCTCGCCCTGGCTGGGCGCTTCGACTGTATGCGAGAAGAATCGGACTTCATGGGGATGGCTCCTGGGACGACGTTGGATCATACATAGTATAGAGCCATTCGCGATACGCCGGCCAGTTTGGTGCGATTCCGAACACTTCCGCAAGCGGGGGGCATGTTAGCTACGAATGTCCTTCCGCGGCAAGATTCCTTATCCCCAATTCGCGCAGATAGAGCTCCCCGTGTCGTTCCTCGAAAACATTGGCACTTTCGACGAAACGAATCTTCGGGAATGCCCCACGAACGCTCTTGAGAGACGTCAGAGGAATCGCGACCGACGGCACATCACCATTCCAATTGAAAGCCAGGCGCCGCAACTGCGCCCATCCGCGAACGGCTGCCGCTTCTTCGCCAAAAGCCTTAATGCACTTCAGCAGGTTATCGTCCTCATCGAAAGAAAGCCAGGGGTACGCATCTTCAAGAGCGCCGTCTTCCAGGAAGATTTTATTCTGCTGATAAATTTGCCCGGTATTCTTATTATCGGAGCTGCAATAGTGAACGCCGAGCTTTAATTGCGACTCACTCGCGTAAGAAAGCAATGTGAGCGCCTCCGACTCGCTGCCCGCAACGGGAACCCCGCCGCCATACCAATAGTCGTAGAGGTAATTAAAGGGTCGCTTGCGCAGCTTGAATCCGCGTGATTGAAACTCACCCTCATTGCACAGAGGAAAGCAGAATTCCAGCAGATTGACACCCCTTACCCCTATCGAGTCAAGACGCAAGAGGAGCGCGCGCATTGCATCGAGGTTCCCGGGGATTACAGGCATCTCAACGACCACGGAAGGCAACGCAGAAACCGCCATGACGATTTGATTAAATATGGGGGCCTCAGCACAAGGAACGTCTTCGGGCTTGATGCTGAAGCGCATCTCATCAAGCCCCGCTTCAACCAACCCCGCCAAGCACGCCCTATCAAGCAGGTCGCCACACGTATACAAACGAACATGAACACCAGGGTAGAGTTCTTTTGCCCGACGAATGAACGATTCCACCTGCTTTCTATGCAGTAACGGCTCGCCGCCCGTCACGGCAAGGCAATCGAATTGAGCTCCCGAGGCATGCGTAGCTTCAAGTTCGCCAACGATATCGCGTTTATGGGTCAAAAAATACTCGTAGTGGTCCTGGTTGGGATTGAAGCAGAAATAGCAATTCCGCGTACAGCGCAAGTCGATAAAAAATGTCGCTGTTCGCTCCCCCTTTCGACAGGCCAAACATGCAGGAGAAATCCAGCCGCGCCACAAGGAGCCCTCACCATTTTCGCAATGGCAAGAACACGCCGCTGCAACTTCGGCGCGACGCGATCGAGGGCACGATTCCGAAGCCTCGAAAGGAACGCCGAAGGCGGCGACAGCATGTTCGTAGTCGCGTTCGACCTGGTCGAATGCCCGTGCGTACTCGCGGACGTCCATCAAATCCTCCTACTTGCCAATGCGGCCAATCAGCAAATCGAGCCGCACGTCGTCAACATGGGCAACCACCGTTGCGGCTTGCGCAAACGCGGCATAATATCCGCGCGTATCCTTTTCGATTACATTATTGGCAAAAGCATCGATCCAAGTCAGCACGTGAGACGTCAAGAAGTCTTTCGAAGTTCGCAACGCCCGTACGCATTCCGCGTCGCGACCGTCGGCGAAGCAATCGTAGGCACGCGTACCCATGTAGGCAAGATACTCCATCATGGCAGCAATGTGGTCATCGGGGAAGTGGCGCTCGGCCTGAAGCTTCAAACCGGCAGCATGATATGCCTCCCGAACATTCAGCGTGCTACACTGAAACAAAGCCTGCTCTGTGCCCACGTAAGGAGACTCCCAAGAGCTCACATACGAATCGCCGGGAATCTGGAACAGCTTCGCATAGTCGGACTTCATTTCGGCCGCATATTCGGAAGGCGATTCGTGAACGGCGCCTTGGCGCGAATCGATGTAGGCAAGCGCGGCTTCCGCGCATTGCTCAAGCGTGCGCGCTCCATTGCCGACAATGCGGCGATTGTTGGCCTCGCGACTGCAATCTGAAAGAGCCACAGCCTCATGCGCGATCATTTCACGCGTTTGCTTCCCAAAATACCTCGCAATAGAATCACTCGAACAATCGCCGCCGAAAACCTCATGCAGAAGATCATACAGATACGCACGGCAAGCGAGATCCATGCCGATTCGTTTTTCAAGCTCTTCGTCGAACATTCCGTCATTCCTTTCGCCAGACAGCGGCACTCGTTTTTCATCACGTCTACGAGAACGCCATAAAGAAGAAGCCGCCGCGTCGCATTCGATGCGCGGCGCGGCGGCAAAAGCAAATGATTACCAGGTCAGTTCGACAGCAGATTCGTCGAACGAGCAATCTTTGGCCTTGATGAGAACATTCGGATGGGTCTCATCAGGGCTCGGAAGCACCGCGATAGTGCCAACGTTCAAATCGTCGCCATACTTCGCGCGCAGTTCGTCGACATCGCCGAAGTCGAGAGCACGATTGGGGCAACCGGCAACGCACGCAGGCTGGCTGCCGTTAGCACGAATGCCGTAGCAACCATCGCATTTGCCAGATACACCCTTTTCGGGGAAATACTTCGGATGGCCGTACGGGCAGCTCATAACGCACATGCGGCAGCCGATGCATTTTTCTTGGTCCTGAATGACCGTCCCGTCCTCAGCCTTCTTGATGGCACCAACTGGGCAGTTCTTCATGCAAATCGGATCTTCGCAATGATTGCAGCTTGCAGAATAGCTATACGTTTTGACGTCGGGGAACGTGCCGACCGTGTAGCTCTTCACTCCACGATACAGCGTCCCAACCCCAAGACGGTTTTTATCCTTGCACGCCACTTGGCACGCGCGGCAGCCAATGCAGCGCGTCATATCGAAGTAAAAACCAAAAGCCATGATTCCCCCTTAGCCAAGATCGAGGATGCGTGCATCGATGTTGCAATCGTCCTCCAACGCCGGCCCGTCATATTTCTCGAAATTGCAGTTATTGTTGTTGTAGCTCGTTACACCACCACCAGAAATGTCGTTTCCGGTCAGGTAGTTATCGGCACCACCTTCGTCAATTCCGGTCTCTTCGTTCACGCGAACCCAAGAACCATGGGGAATGCCAACCTCGCCCGGCATAAGGTTTTCCATGCAGCATGCCTTGCGTAGCACTTCGCCATACTTCGTCCAAACACGAACGGTGTCACCATTCTCGATGCCCTTCTCCTTTGCGTCGGACGCATTGAGAAAGACAGGGTTCGCCCACGCCTCACGCAGCCAAGGGCAGTTATCGAAGACCGAATGGGAGCGGCGGAAATAATGCGGGTTGAACAGCAGGTAAGGATACTCGCCCTTTTCGCCGCCAATCTTTCCGTCTTTGAACGTGGTCTCGTAGCCCAACGTAGGAACGATGTACTCAGGATAGGGAGCGTATTCGTGATCGCACAAACCAATGCTGTTAAACAAGTCGGCCTTCGCCTGGCAGGTAATCTCGAACTTGCCGCTCTTGGTCGTCAGCGGCTTGCCCTCGGGATCCTTGATGAAATCAGAGTAGCCGATAAACGACGAATATTTGTCGCCTTTCTTGCGCTCGACCTGGTAACCACCATTGGAAATGAATTCCTTCAGGGTCACGCGACCGGTCTGAGGCTTGCCCTCAACTCCCCATTCGGCGATATCTTCGTCGGTGATGGTCACGAGGGTCTCGAACTTGCCCGAATCGTCATTCTTGATAACCGTCGCGGTAGCGATGCTGTTGAAGAACGCCTGCTTCTCGCTGATCGGGTAAACGGTCTTCGGATCGACGCCGAGAGCCTCCATGATCAAGGAGTTGATTTGAACGTCGGTCTTTGCCTCATACAGGGGCTCGGTCACCTGCTTGAAGCAGAAAAGGAACTCGCGGTTCGAAGCAGACAGGCCACCGGGAACTTCCCACTGGGTGGTGACGGGCAACACGATGTCGGAATACATCGCTTGAGTCGTCATGAATTGCGCCTTCGAAAGCACGAAGTCCATCTTGCGATGCGCCTCAATGCCGCGCTTCATGTTCGGGCCAGTTTGCAGGTAGGCGTTCTCGTCGTGAATAATGCAGTGGATATCGCACGTACGATCTTCACCGGCCTGAGAGCCCTTGCCCGAATACCAGTCACCGACCATGCGATACTTGCCGGTCATGCACGCTTCCCAAACCTGGGGACCGGGAATAACGCCGTCGATTTCGTTTTTCAGGCTGGGGTAGCCAGTCTTGCCAGCCTTCACCAGCGAAGGACCGCCATTGCCAGCATTGGCATGATAGTTGTTGGCAACGCAATTGCCCGGCTTGCCCATATGGCCGCCCATAGCGCCAATCGTCATAAACAGCTGCGGAACGTTCTCGCAGCCATTGCAGCGCGCGGCAGCGAAGTTGTGCAGCAGCCACACGTTCTTTTCCTTGCCGATTTCACGTGCAAACCAGGTAATCTTGTCCGTCGGAACGCCGCAAATCTCAGAGGCCCACTCGGCATCATGCTTCACGCCGTCGTATTTGCCCTCAAGGTAGTCAAGGAAGTTAACGTCTTCCTTCAAGTCCTCGGGCTTATGGTCGGCGTCAAAACCAACCGTGTATTTGTCGAGGAAGTCCCAGTCGACGACATTGCCCTCGGCCTTGTCGAGACGAATCATTTCCGAAGCGACGCCCAACAAGAATGCCGTGTCGGTACCAGTGCGAATCGGAATCCACTCGGCATCGAGCATCTGCGCAGACGCGGTGTAAATCGGGTCGACGGTGATGAATTTGACGCCGGCCTCCTTAGCGCGAATGTAGTGATAGCTCGGCGTACCAGCGGCAGACCATGCAGGATTCGAGGCATAGAACACAATCGTATCGGCATTGAGCATGTCGGTACGGTCGTTGCACACGCCTGCGTCGGTGCGGGGAATGCCAATCGTATTGGCGGTGTTCAAAAGATAGGCGCCATGAGAGGTCGTGTCGGCGGTGCTGGTGTGTCCGCCCCACGCCAAAAGCGGTGAGAAAGCTAGGCGAGAACCATAGCTTCCCAGAAGGAATGCCTGGTTGCCGTACTTTTCCTTGATGGTTTTGAACTGGTCGGCAATATAGTCGATTGCCTCGTCCCAGCTAATACGTTCCCATTCGTCTTTGCCGCGAAGCTCGCCGTTCGGATTGTCGGGCGACCAGCCCTTGCGCTTGATGGGATACTTCAGGCGATCAGCGCCAAAGCATTGCTGCTGCTGAGTTTTACCGCGAACACAACCGCGCTGCTGAGGATAGTCGAAAGAATCCTCATGGGTGTCATCGGTTTTCTGGCGAACAACGGCGCCGTCCTTGACCATGACCTTGTTCATGCAACGGCCGCCGCAGTTATGCCAGCACGCCGCAGGAATCCACTCGCCGCCCTTTGCGGGATCGACGGGCAAACCCGTCTCCTCGGTCGTCTCGAGGCTCGACTCCGCAGAGCAGCCGGTCGCAGCAAGACCCGCAACGCCCGCCATAACAGCAGCAGATGCCCCCAAGAAACCACGACGGGAAATATTATTCGTACCCACTGTCAGTTTCCCCCTTCAGATTTCTACATCGCGCACGTTGCATAGAACGCGTAGCGGGCAATGGCAACACCAATCACCAGCAATGCGCACATGGCAATCGCAAGCATTTTCTTGTTCTCGAGTTTGGAAGCCGCAAGCGCAAGCGCAGCGGAAGCGACGGGCGCAACCACCAAGCCGACAGCCTGCGTGACGGGGCTTACGCCCTGACCGCCAAATGCAGCAACCTCAAGCGCCAAACCAATAGCGAGCGCAGCGTCAACGATGAGCAACGCATAAAGAGCCGGCTTCTTGGTGACGTCAACCGACCCGAGCACGGCGCACAGACCGAGACCCATAGCCAAATCTCCTGCGAAAAACGAGAGCACCGTTGCTGGAGCATTGCTCCACACGGCATTGCCATACACGTCCACATACGCGGTGGCCATAAGCACCATGCACACCACAGCAACGACGGCAGCAACGACGCGCAACGCAAACGGGCTGCTTTTCTTAGCAAGCGTGATGATAAGGTCGACAATCACAAGCACGAAGAAAATGCCTGAAGCCGCAACTTCTTTGACCATTCCAGAACCAAAGTTCACCGTGCCAGCGCTGACCGAAGCGAGCGCACGCGGAATGCTCTGGACATGCGTCGAGGCAGCTATCATGCCAACCGCAAACAAGACCACGATCACCAAGGGAACGAGCCACGGGCGCTCACCCGTGCGCGTGCGCTGGAAGCAGGTTTCAAACGCATACGCACCTGCCGCCATGCCCCCTAGCAACGTAAAAAGAAATAAGGATTCAAGACCCATGTTCCCCCTCTTTCCTCAACGCCCGCATTATGCAGGGCGTCCGATTCAGCGGCGCGCGCTTCGCCTGCACGAGCCCGCATTCAGACCCAAACAACGCCACGAGGCGACGCAGCGACGGTTTTGCCGAATGCATGTCATCAGGAAATCAGCTAATTCTCCTCGGTGCGTTTTATAGCAAAATTGTCGTGCGACAATCAATAGTGTCGCACGACAATTAATTGAGTGAATTATTCTATTTTAAGAATATAAAACGGAAAGCCTCCTAGCGTTTCGCCACGTCATCCTCTTGTTTCGAAGTGAAGCCCTCACCATAAGCGCTCGGAACCACGAACGTTCCGTCGTTGTCTTGCATGCCCTCGTAGGTGAGATGCATCTTGCGCAGCGACAAGGCGATTTCGTCATGGCCATACGTTTGAGCTACATCGTCGAGAATCGCCGAGAGGTCCTTTTCGGCTTCCATAAGCGTGATGCGAGCGCTCTTGCGGCACTCGGCTTGCGCCTCAAGAGACATAATGCCCTGCAGTTCCTTGGGGATGATAAGGTCTCGCACCTCGACCGAAACAATGGAAATGCCCCAATCGGAAACCTTCTTCTCTACGGCATCGCGAAGTTCTTGATCGAGCTGATGGCGGCGCATAACCACATTTTGCAGCGAGGCGCGGCCGATGGCATCGCGCAGCGCCGTTTGCGCAGAAAGGGCAACCGCAAAATAGCAATCCTCTACTTCGGTGCACGCCTTTTCGGGATCCCAAATCACCCAAAACAGCACTGCATCGACGTCAAGGGGAACAAGATCGCTCGTTAAAGCCTCTTCGGCGCCAAAAGGAGTCACATTCATGCGCTGATCGACGCGCAGCGTGCAAAACTCAAGCAGCGGAATTGTGAAAAACAGCCCCGGCCCCGCGAGGCGGTTGAATTTTCCCAAACGCATAACCACAGCGCGCTCCCAGTCCATACATACATGGACGGAAGAAAGCATCGCGAGGGCAACGGCCACGGAAACAAGAATACCCACGAGCGTAAGCTCTCCGCAAATCGCAACGGACGCCGCAAGCACCATCGCGAACGCCGCTATCGAGAACGCCACCGTCACCATAACGGCGCCGTTGCGCGTAGCTTTTTTTGCCGGATCGGAACGGTACGCATCCGCCGCTACGCCGAATTCCATTTCGGAGCGACGATACGTATCCTTCTGCCCAAGAGGCGACATTTCATCGCTTTTCCTTTTCATGGCCCTCCTTCATCCTCCTTACGCACGACGATACGAGTTTCGGAATATCGTCATACGCCATCCCTTCTTCCAGGCATCCCTTCACAAACGACTCGACAAGAGCATCAATTTCCGGCGCAAGCTTTGGAGAGACCCCCTCGTCGTTTACGAATACTCCGCTGCCGCGTACCGTGGTCACATAGCCGTCTCGCTCAAGGCCCATATATGCCTTGCTGACCGTGTTGTAGGCTATGCGCAAATCTGCAGCATATTTACGCACCGTAGGAAGCTTCTCCCCCGATTTGTAGTAACCAGACGCAATAAGGTAAGCGATGCGATTGCGTAGCTGCACCCACATGGGCAGATCGCTCGCTTCGTCAAACTCAAACGCCGGTATTTCCTTGCTTTGATTCACGTACTTCTTTCTTCTCGTTTACATAAGAGGAGCAACGCCGCATGCAACTATGCTGATTCGAAGACACAATCCGCCAACTAATACCAAAACGGCGAGCACCGCCGCAGTCGAGGCAAGGGCGCCTCGACCAGCAAAGAGCAAAATCATTTCCGCAATGAACGGAAGCACGATGCCGCATGCAACGAACCCTATCCAAAACGGAATGGACAGCGCGCCATCCATAAGGGAGGCAAACGCCGCCGAATCGATATTTTTAGCACTCACGAGCAGCGCGATTGCCGCAATCGATTCAATCACGATAAAGGCAACATCCGCGGGAATCAAAAAATGGTGCCATAGACGCATCGCGCGAACGTCTTCGCATGCGCAGGCGGCCAGCATCACAACGGCACACCCGCACGATAGGGCCGACGCGACAAACAGGACAGACAGCCACGGCGACTGCCACACCTTCACCGCAATGACGCTTTTCAATAACAAAGCCGTATACACCATGACAATGAGGGCCACGGGTATACCCGCAAGCTTCACGACAGATACGAACCTTCGCATCGCCAGAGGCAATCTAAGCAAAGCATCCGAGAGCGCGACCACGAGGCACACCGAAAGAAAAGTCAAGGCGAAAGCGCCGATCGACACCAGGCTGTTCGTCGGATAAAGGAAGAGGTAATAAAATGCCTCGGGACGACCAAGGTCGGCAACAAGGCAGAGCACGCCCGCGAGGATAGAGACAAGGCCGGTGCCATACACGAAAGTTTGAACATATCGGCGAGTCGACTCGGGTATCGTGGCGAAAGAGGAGCGAAGCGACGTTGATTCCGCACGCGCGCGGCTGCGATTCCAAACGTGCCCAGCAACGTCAGCAAACGCGACAAGCGTGAACGCGCCCGCGGAAGCCCCGCCGAGAAACAGGTACACGGCTATCAATTCGCTAAAGCTCACATGCACCTCCCGCTTTTCTCCGTCCGTGACAATCTACCACGCGTCCGTCGCACGACAATCCACAAATCCCGCAAAAGTTAATCGGGATTTCGCATTCAAAACGAAAGAGGGCACGCCAACGGCACCATATCCCACACCTCGCATCATGCTCGAATGCCCTTCGACGATTTCACATTCTTTTCCCGAAAACACGAAGCTCATATATTCAAGTAGTGGCGCCCGTCATGCCGAGCGCCACCATCAAGCGGTTTCTTCACGTTGCTCGCCCCAAAACCCGGCGCGAGTCCCTTCTGCAAAGGTTCGTGCAAGTCGCTACCAGCTCGCCTCAATTTCGCGAATGCGCTGGTAAAGCCATTCGTTTTGGGGAACTTCGATGCCGTGTTCGGCGGCGAGCCGACAGATGGTACCCGAGAATTCCTCGACCTCGGTTTTACGGCGCGCGATGCGATCTTGCGCCATGGACGGCATGCCTGCGGGGTCGAGCGTTTCGAGCAGTTCGACCATCTGCGACAAGTCAGCCTCGGCGATGGCGATGCGTTCTGCGTTCGCCACCACGCGAGCCTCGCGCATAGCCGCCACCAGGCTGCGGCGCTGCTCGCTTCCGCGCTCGGTCGCGCTGCCGTAAGTGCCGCCATACACCATGCACGTTTGGTTGACGCCCACATTCATCATGAGTTTCGTCCACATGCGACGCTTAATATCGGGCTCCACCACATGGGCGATGCCCACGCGGGAATATAACTCGGCAATGTCGGCCACCACGGCGGGGTCGGTATCGGGCGCCGCGCCGAAGCGGATCTCGCCTGGCCTGCCATATGTGAGTTCGTTGTTCAAGAACACGGCGTCCATGCCCTGGCAAATGCCGAGCACCGTGCGCTGCCAGCCGAAACGTTCGGCGATTTTTTGCTCGCTCGTAATGCCGTTGCACAGCGACGCAATGCGCGTTTCGGGGCCCACAACGGCTTCCATGGTATCGAGCGCTTGGTTGAGGCCGGTGGTTTTAATCGTAAGAATCACTAAGTCAGCGGGAGTCGCTTCGCTCGCGCGCACACTGCGCAAACTGTACGGCTCGCCGTTAATTTTCAGCTGATCAGCCGCGTGGCGCTCGTAGCGCGCATCGTCCATCACGAATTCCACGGCGTCGTCGCCGAGCACGCGGGCAATCATGCTGCCATACAGCAGCCCCACGCCGCCTTTGCCGATGAATGCAACTTTATTGATGCGCATTGGATGCAACCCTTTCTTTGGACCCGCCGCCAGCGAGCCGAACGCAACGCCTTCGCCGCCTTGGTATCGAAACCCCAACACAGCGCCGAATCGCGATAGCGCCGGCGGCGTTTTCCCGAGGCTCACAGCCACAACCTTTAGAACAAACCGCCTCGGCAGACCGACCCCATTGGGCAACGCTCGCCCGAAGCTCACGCCCTTTATTTATAAACCTCGCTGCGATGGCCGATTGAAAATATTTCTACGATAAGCTTATCGTCCTCGATGATGCATAAGATTCGATAATCGCCAACACGATATCGCCACTCGCCCCCTCGATTGGCCGTAAGCCCCTTGCCATGTATGCGGGGATCATCGCATCCCTCAAGGTTCTTCCCAATCCATGAAAGAATCAGCCTCGCATCAAATCGGTCCATCTTTTTTAGCTGCTTCAACGCCGCCTTGGTGTATTCGACACGCCAAGACATCTACAGGCCCAACTCTGCAAGCACTTGAGCGTGCGTGTAGCGAGTGCCGTCATCTTCCTCGACGGCGGCTCGCAACGCTGCCAAATCATCCTGGGTCTCTATTTTTTCGAAGACCGCATCACGAATAAAATCGGAGATGGTTTTGCCTTCGAACTTCGCATACTTCCGAACCACCGCAGCGTCGACATCGTCTATTCGCATCGTCATCGTAGACATTTCCAGCTCCTTTCTCTTGCTGAATACATTGTATTCTAACAATTTGACTGCGCGAAAGCAAGCAAGCCAAAGCGCGATTCGAACTCAAACAAACCAAGAAATACCAACTTGGCATATTTGCTAATTACTAGCAGTAGACAGGTCATCGCCTTATGCGCGCTTCATGCTTTACGACACGAGCATTTCGGTTTGGCTTCGGCAGGTGGCAAGCATCTCTTCAATATTGGAGCGGAATCCATCGTATTGCGTACCCTTGTCGAACATCCCTTTAACATAGTTGAATGCATCAGATGCAATATTACCTTGACCAGCAATGTCTTCGACAGAAGATACCATTGAGTCGAATCGGCTGTCAGAATAGACAAACGTCTCAAACTGATACGCAAGTACCGTTTGCTTAGCGTTGTGAGCTTTCGAGATACCCGAGGCAGGCGCAGCATCAATCACGTTTTGCGCCTCTTGTTTGTATTCGTCGAACAGAGGGGCATCCTCAACACTTTCCGAATCAACGAGCCACGATGGAATATTGGAACCATCTTCCAAATGGGCAGCATCGCAGCCTTCGCCTGTTTCCAGAAGTTTTTTCAGCTCTCGAGCCGTCTCAACGCAGTCGTTAACCTGTTTGGTCAGCTGAGCATCGGCATCCGAACCAACCAAATCATAGAAATAGTCCTGCATGGTTTGTCTCGCGTCTTCCTTTGAGATGCTCGAACGCACCGAATTATTCGTCGCGATACTGAAGAACCAGTCGAGAAAAACATCAACTTTTCCATTGCACGAATCATATGCAGAGGGAATGTCCGACTCCTTCAAGGCATGCACTTGAGCTTTCAAGTCTGCCTCTTTGCCCAGGGCGATTCCCTCGAAAGTAGCCCGGTCATAGTATGTATCGCCAATGCGATATGCCGAGGTAGCTACAGCCTGATGGGCAAGCGATTGAAGAGCCGTGCTCTTTCCCGAACCCACAGCATTACCAACTTCCCCATCGAGCCATATAAATGTCCCAAACAAGGCAATCGACATAATTGCCGCAGCCACAAGATAGCGCACACGAACGTCCGCCTCGTTTTCATGCTTGATTGCATCGACGGAAGCAAACGCCTTTTTAAGCTCGGACCACGGCAACGAGCACATTCCAAGTAGATGCGCCATGCCGAAAAATGCGCCTGCGCAGAGAACCACACGAACGGCGATGCATATCGGCCTCCACGATTCAGGGATTTGCGCAAGTCCGAGATTGGTTGCACTATCGCTTATCCATGATCCAATAGCGGCCTCTTGAAGCAATGGCGATTCCGCGTGAACAAGAGGACAACTCGTATTGATAAGCGACTCAAACAACGTATTGAACGCTTTCCCTGAGCTCATGCCATAAAACATCCATACCGCATAACCAATGCATAGAAGTATCGCAACGACGACGCAGCTCCAACGAACCTTTGCCGCAGTTTGGTAAGCTGGCTCAAATTCACGTTTAGCAAGGCGCCCCACGAGACATTCAACAATCGGATAGAGCACAATCGCCAGAACAACAATACCTTTTTCAGCAGCGTCCCATTTTGGCGCTTCAAGCAAAAGACTCGCCATACACACAGCGGATAGACAGAAAGAGACGATGATGCTGATGGTTCTGCCGCCGTTGAATTTGGCAGCGATGCTGCCCACGGGATATAAAAGCTGCTTGTGCACTTTACGAATAACCATCTGGTAAAGCACTCCGAGCATCGATACGAGCGTGAAGGCAACCCAGAACAGTGCCACAACGGGCGATGGCATCTTCGGCAACGCAAGACTTAGAAGATACACGATTACGACCAGCAAGCACGCCTTCACGAAGTAGGCACCGAGTTCGCGACTCCGAGATTCGTTTTTCGAGAACGCTTGCAACGATGCAGGCGAATCATCGGAAGTCGCAGCAGGAGTTTTCTTTTCTTCAAACATTAATTACCTTCTAGTTACTTTCCCGGTTATCCGCAAGCCACGCTTCATAGGAGAGGACGCGCTTCTAAGCCTCTTCATACACCTCGGAATAACCGCTAGAACTCAACGACGAACGTCAATTTGCGACGTTTCTCTTGCCGCGTCTGGCCCTCAAATGAGAAGTTGCTCGCCAAACCCATTTTCTTGATCGCCATATCGATTCCCACTGCGACATTCAAATCAAATGTTACTGATTGCGTATCGCTAATTTCGGCACTGTAGCGTTTGAGCTCATTCGCACGGTCGCAGCGCGCTTCAATAAGCTGTAAGATTTTCGGGTCATGTTCATACCAATGAAGTTCGGGGTATTGAGGGTCGTTGCTACCACTGTATTCCTGAGAAAAGAGAGTTACGGCAGTGCCATACTTTTCGAACTCCGCCTCAGCTTCGCCCTGATTCGCCACCTTGACGGGTACACCATCGATTTGGAATTTCGCCGTTCGCTTTCCCGCGGCCTTTCCCGATACGATGCTGCGTTTTTCTTCACGGCACTCGAGATGGCAGTGCTTTGCACCCAAGTGATAGGCAATGTCCAATAGCTCCGCCCTCTTTTCGTCGGCGATAATATCGAAATATTTAGAAAGATTGATATAGCGATGCGGATTCAACTGGTCCACATAGAAAACCAGGCCTGACTTCGACGATGCGGATGGATAAAAATCGCAAGGAACAATATCCAACGCATCTTCGTATATATGAAGAACCTTGATTTTCCCTTCTTTGCTCTGCCAACCTATTGCCCCAAATTCCAAATCGACCGTGCGCTTTTCGCTCGCGTCAACAACGTTAATCATTTTTGGCAGAACGAAAGATTCAGCTTCCATCTCTTCTTTGAGCAGTGAGCCGAAAATCGACTTCTTAGCCGAAGACGCCAAATGGTTTGCCGATTCAGCCGCATCGCTGACACCTTGCTGCAGCGCTGGAGCAACGTTTTCCTGCAGGACATTGGCCATTTTGTTACCAGCATCTACAGCAGCATTGCCAAATTGATTAGCGCCAGCACAAGCGATTTTCACGGCAGCATCAGCCCCCTTGGCGGCGACTTCCGCAACCTGGTTCGCTCCGCTAGTGACTGCCTTCGCGGCGGCTTCCGCACCTTCGCTGGCAGCTTTCGCAACGGCGTCAGCGCCTTCAGCTGCCCCCTTTGCGACAGCATTCGCACCTTCCGAAGCCACCTTTGCAATGTCGTTGCCCCTATCTTGCAGGAATTTTCCCGCATCGGCCGCAGCGGAGCCAATTTGCTCGAACGGATTGAATCCCATTTCCCATGCCTCCTTCAACGCAAATGGGCAGAAGCCGCCACTGTGCGCGTCATCTGCCCATTCGTTTTTTGACTTGCTATAGCATATCGCCTATTCAATTTTACCCCATACCATGGCCGCATGGATTCAAGCGAACGCAAAAGATTGCTCGGCGCCGCAATTAGGCGTGAACGGGAGAGGCAAGGCCTCTCCCAGCGCAAGCTTGCCTTGATGGCTGGCTCAAACCAAACGCATATATGGCACATCGAAGACGGCTCCGTAAGCATCGGGCTCGACCTTTTATGCCGCATCGCCGACAGCCTCGGCGTAAAGGTGGCCGACCTCATCGATTTCTAGGGTCGATTTCGCCTCCCACACGCGCCAGCATCGCCACGTTGCTTCGCCGAACAGTTGCAAAATGAACGCTACAAGCTCAGCAAGTCCGCCGAAAGTCGCATCAGGTCGCGCACGGACGCCAAGCCGTCAGACCAAACGCCCGCACCCGCTGGCTGCGTCTAATCGAGCACTTTCGACAAATCGTAATTCTTATCGTAAAGCTCACCATACACATCGGAATGCATCGTGTACAAATCGCTTTGCGCGTCGGACATCGCCTGATAGAAGTCACTTTGCGCGTCGGACATCGTACGATACAAATCGCTTTGCTCGTCAGACGCCTCTGAGTAGGGCTTCACGTCATAAGCATCCTTCATCACGCCGCTATAAAACGTGCGGTACACATCTTTGTACGCATCGGTGTACACGCTGCGATACATTTCCTTATACGCATCGTCGTACACCGCACGATAGAACGCCTTCATTGCATCGTCAATGTCGTCCGAGCTCATGCTCGGAGCCTGCTGCGCAAGCAGCGTGTAATACTTTTTCGCATTGTCGCTCGTGCGAGTAAACAACGCACTCGATTTTTCCTGCGTGTTCGTGAACCAGTTCGCAAGCAGATCTTTGTTCGCCGAATAATCAGCATACGAGCCGCCCGCCTTCGACTTCACGTCTTCGAGCTGCGCGGCAATATCCGCTTCCGTCGATTCGAAGTCCGCTTCAATGCCGGCGATTATTCCGTCGAGTGTGTTGGCGTCCTGCTGCGCGGCACCTTTCGCCGCGCCCGTGGCGTCACCCGAAGCGCTCGCGCCCATCGATTGCTGTTGAGCGCTTTGATCGCCTGCCGTCTGGGTGGTGCCTTGCTGTGCGGAGCAGCCCGCAAGCGCGACAATCGCGATAAGGACAACCGCTACGCACCCTAGCTTCACTATGCTCGCAGCCCCAGCCACCCTGCTGTCTTCCATCGATTTCATCATCGCTTCGCCTTCCTATTCCCTACTCTCAATCGCGTCTTCCGTCGAAAAGCCACGCGCATGCATATCGATGCGCGAAGCCTCAAGCGCTGCATTCGCATACGTCCATGTCGCAGGACCAAGCCACAACTCACACGTAAGCCCCATGCCCGACGCATTCATCGCCCGAGCAAGCAGCATCCCCGCATCGGCAGCGCGCAACGCGCATCGCTCGGAAACCGCATGCACTGAAGCTGCGCAAATCTCCCTCGCCTCATTCGAACTCGGATCTTGGCCGCACGCGCGAACGTGCGCGAGATCCGCAAAAAGCTTCGACAGAAGCCCCTCGGCAGCAAGCCCAAGCGCCGCATGCGCATCGCAAAATGCACGCGCGTCTTCCGCGAACGACGCGTCGATAAGTCCCGCAAATACCGTTACGTCCCCCTGCTCGATTGCGCATCGCAACGCGCGAGCCGACATGCTTGCACCTGCTTGGGCATCGCATGCCTCGCAGGCGGCCTGCTCGCATCGCGCAAGCCTGCGCAACACGTCGCGCGCTCCTTCGCAAGATGCGAGTTCGTCGCGAACCTCATCGAGCGTCTTGCCCTGCCTGCGCCCCTGCGCCAGCAAGAAGAGCTTCGCCACATCGGGAACCTCATACACGCGCCAACCCCACGTGGTATTGCGCGGCTTCACGATGCCGAGCCCGCCCGCACCTTCATAGCACGCACGTTGAATGTCGCGGCGCGGCAACCCAACCAGCACTTCCACCTGGGAAATCTTCCAGCCGTCTGCCACTTCGTCGCGCATTCCCTGCCCTCCTTTCTTCCAGCTAACCTGTTCAACGCTTGAACAGCAACACCCCATTTGTCCAACGGTGTTTTTCTTTTCGCTCGTCATGTCGCACCCTTTCTTACGACCAAGACAAGGTCATCGGTGCCTTGTCGTAAGAGGGCATGTAATTTTTGCGAGGGCGGCATACCGACGCTTCGCTTTCAAATTGCACGCGGGAGCCAAGACATTTCGCCTATACTTGTGCGCCGGAAAAGAAGAGCGCGATCACGCGCCGCAACAGGAAGATTCTTATGCTGAAACTACATGTGCTCGCAAGCGGCAGCAAAGGCAATGCCGCCATTGTCGAAAATGCCGCGACGGGCGCGGGCGTGCTTATTGACTGCGGAATTTGCAAGCGCGATTTCCTCGAACGCTGCGACGAAGCAGGCTTCGACCCTGCGCGGCTCGAAGCCGTGTTCATCACCCATGAACACGGGGACCACACCAAAGGCCTGGGCGTGGTGCTGCGCGGTCTGTCGAAACTCGGTTGCACGCCAATGGTATACGTGAATCGCGCTTGCGTCGACAACAGCTCAACGCTGCAGAAGATTACGGGCGATTTCGAAACGGCGACGCTTGGCGCGGCACTTACGCTTTCCCGAGACGAAAATGCGAGCGAGGGCCGCAATAAGGCTTCCGTCTGCGATAAGCGCATCGTACGCGCCGCCGGTTTGCATGTGATTCCCTTCGCCACCAGCCACGACGCCGCCGCTTCATTCGGCTTTCGCGTCGAGTCGCCTGACGGCGACGCGCTGGGATACATAACCGATTCGGGCATCGTGACGAGCGCCGCGCACGCGGCTTTGCGCGACGTGCGCATTTTGGCGCTCGAGAGCAATCATGACGAGCGCATGCTGAAAAACGGCGATTACCCTTACATTATTAAGAAACGAATCGCCTCGGAGCTCGGCCACCTCTCAAACCCACAGGCCACCGAAGAGCTCGCAACCCTCATCACCGAATCGCGCGCAGCCGGCCTGCGCACGCCCGAAACCGTCGTCGCCATGCACATCTCGCAAAACAATAACGACTACGACCTTCCACGGGCGGCGCTCGAAGAGGGTCTCGCCATCGCCGGAGGCAACGCGCGCATTCTTTGCGGCTACCAGGGCCGCCTCACGAGCGTGAAATAACGCAGGCACCACGCGTCGACCGCGCCAGTCGCTCGTTTTCGACCGCAACAGCTCCCGAAAGCACAAAAAGGCCCGCTCTTGCGAGCGGGCCTTGCAATTGCATATCGCGCGACGCCTTTCGGCGAGCTGGGACAAGCCTTAAAGCCTAGTCCTCCTGCTCCAGGGCAGCGATGACCTCGTCAGTCATATCCATGGAGTGGTACACGTTCTGGAGGTCTTCGAGCTCCTCGAGCTTGTCGACCAGGCGCATAACCTTCGCGGCGTCCTTCGGGTCAACCTCAGTCGGAGTGGTCGGGATCATCGTGAGCTCGGCGCCCTTCACTTCGATGTCCTGAGCCTCGAGAGCATTCTTCACGGCCATGAGGTCGTTCGGAGCGGTGTAGACGATCCACTCGTCACCGGCGTCTTCGTAATCGGATCCGCCAGCTTCGGCGACAGCGAGCATGAACTCGTCCTCGTCAACAGCGTTCTGCTTATCGGCGACCTTCTTCTCGGTGGAAGGAATGATCTTCTCGACCATGATCTGGCCCTTGCGCTCGAACTGGAAGCCGACGCAGCCAGGGGTGCCCAGCGAGCCGTTAGCATGACGGAACGCAGCTCCAACATCGGCAGCGGTGCGGTTGCGGTTGTCGGTCAGAGCCTCGCAGTAAATAGCGACGCCAGCCGGGCCGTAGCCTTCGTAGGTGAGCGTTTCGTAGTTGGCGGCATCTTTTCCGGTGCCGAACGCCTTATCGATAGCCGTCTTGATTTTGTCCTTAGGCAGCGAGTAGCCCTTGGCCTTTTCAATAGCAGCCGCCAAAGAGGCGTTGTTGTCGGGGTTGGGGTCGCCACCCTCTTTCGCCGCCACGGTAATGTTACGGGAAAGCTTGCTGAACAGGGCCGAACGCTTGGCGTCCTGGGCAGCTTTGCGGTGCTTCGTGGTTGCCCACTTAGAGTGACCTGACATGATCGCCTCTTTCTTGCTATCAAGAGGCGCGACGCGCCTCGGGGAAAATACCGACGCGATAGTTTAGCGCACTCCATGCGCACGCACAAGAAAACCGCAGGTATTTGCGACGAACCTGCATAAAAACGCCTTAGAGCACGATGGCCCACGCACGCAAAGGTGGTATTTCGCACTCACCAGGGCAACGATTCGCGGCCCCGAAGCAACGATACGCACCACCGAGGCGACGGTTCGCCCTCGGACGAACGAAAGCAATCACGCCGAATCGACCCGAGCGAGCAGCAATTCCGCGGCAGAAAACGCCGCCATGGGGCCCCACTGCAGCGTTTTCTTCCCTGGCTGGCGGAAAACGCGACTATGGGGCCTCTCGAAGCATCTCGAAGTCGCAGAAAAAGCTCGAAAAGGAGCGGCGAAGCGCCAAAAGCGACAGAAAAGCCCCCAATGGGGCCCGAATGCCATACTGGGCCCATGCAGCGAGGCCCCCTATCGGCGTTTTCTGCCATCCTGCGAGCAAAACCGCGCAACCGCCGCTTCCCGCAAAGAAAAACCTGCTAAACGCTACGAGTGTTTAGCAGGTTTCCGCTCCGACGCGTTGAACCTGTTACGTACCCAGCACGTTTATTGGGCTCGAAAGGAATCGCGAACACAGTCAGCCATCGTTTGCAAATCCATCCTCGAACACCCCCCCCTAAAACACCGCTTCGACATGGCATTACGGCTTTTTCATTAAACCGCAAAGCCCTTGCTGGGCCGCCCCTTTCCCCTGGACAATGGGCACATGGGGAGACCGGATGGTGGCCGTTCAGGGGGATCGGCCATGCACGCTTCCTGGCCTCCAAACAATAAGAAGGGGGAGAAATGTCCCGACTCGTTCACAGCGGAACAGGCGGAACCGCGCTCTCGAAGGGGATCAATCGTCGCTCGTTTCTGAAGCTGAGCGGCTCAGTTGCCGCTGCCGCAGCAATTCCGCAGGTGCTCACCGCTTGCTCGCCGTCTGGCAAAGACGATTCCAAGAAATCCGAAAACGCCGTTGGCACCGCACAGCCCGAATACGACAAAATCAGCCGTTGCACATGCGCACCAAACTGCGTCGGCAGCTGCGGCATCAACGCGTTCGTCAAAGACGACACCATCATCAAGGTTGAGCCTGCCGATTTCCCCGACACGAGCTACAACCGCATTTGCCTGTGCGGCATCTCCAACGCCATGCAGCGCGTCTACTCGCCCGACAGGGTGAAATACCCCATGAAGCGCGTCGAGGGCACCGAGCGCGGCGCCGGGGAGTGGGAACGCATCAGCTGGGAAGAGGCCATCGACCTCATCCACGAAAAAATGACCACCAACATCGAGAAATACGGTTCCACGTCCAACTCCTGGATCACCATGGTCGGCAACTACGGCATTGTGCCGCAGTGTTTCTCGGCCATGATGGCGAACACCTACGACGGTACTCAGTGGACGAACTTTGGCATCATGGGCGACCTCGGCTGCAACATGGGCTGGATCCCGACCATGGGCATTCAGCAAGACGCCGCCGACTGGAAAGACATGCTCGGCTCAAAGTCGATCATCATGTTCGGCTGCAACTACGCTGAAACCAACAAGCAGGAAATGCACTTCATCTTCGACGCCCAGGAAGCGGGCGCGAAGGTCATCGTCGTCGACCCGCGCTGCTCGCGCACGGCCGCCAAGGCCGACTGGTGGATTCCCATTCGCCCCGGCACCGACGCCGCGCTCATGCTCGGCATGATGAAGTGGATCGTCGATAACGACAAAATCGACAAGGACTACATCCGCTCCACCACCAACGGCGCGTTCTTGGTTGACAAATCGACCAAGAAACTCGTCATGAGCAATGGCAAATACCTCGTGTGGGACGAAAAGGCGAACAAGGCCGTCGAAGTCGCCGCGCTCGACGATTCTCTTAAACCCATCTATCCCTCCGTCACCGTTTCCGGCGACGTTCCCAAGGAATGTGAAGTTCCCGAAACCGCAGCAATCACGGGCACCTATACCGTGAAAGTCGATGGCGCCGACATCGAGGTTTCCCCCGCGTTCCAATCCATCGTCGATTCCGTGCAGGATTACACGCCCGAATACGCGAGCTCGATTTGCGAAGTTCCCGCCGACGACATCGTGAAGCTGGCGAAGATTTATGCGGAAGAGACGCCCTCGAAAATCCAAATCAGCCAGGGCACGAACCGTTATTGGAACGGACATTTGCCCACCCGCGCCGCTATTCAAATGGCCGCGATTACCGGCAACGTCGGCAAGCAGTACGCCAACGTGAACTGGGCGGGCGGCGGCCTTATGCGCATCCTGTTCTCGGTAACGGGCACCTCGCCCTACGAGGGCCACAAGGCGACCCCGCAGCCCGGCACGCAGTGGATGAGTCTCGTTGCGAAACAGGAGCCCTACCCCGTCAAACTCATCTGGTTCAACAACTACGGTTGGGGCACGCAAAGCCCCGAGGGCAATAAGCTCCTCCACGAGACGCTGCCCCAGCTCGACTTCGTCATCACGTCCGAGCAAATCATGAACTCCGGCGCCGAACTGAGCGACCTCGTTTTGCCGATTTCCTCTTACTACGAAGAGCCCTTCGAGGTCATTACCTCGTGGTCGAACTTCTATGTGCAGGCTCGCAAGCAGGTCATTTCCCAGATGTACGAGTCGAAGACCGACTTCCAGGTCGGCCAGATGCTTGCCGAGAAATTCGGCATCCTCGATAAGACTGACTGGAAATACGACATCGAGGAATGGCACCGCAAGTTCACCATCGAAGGCAACATCGCGCCCGAATTCAACACCATCGACTTCGACGAGCTGAAAGAGAAGCAGGTCGTTCGCGCCAACTTCCCTGACCCGTACATTCCGTTCACGAGCAAGCGTTTCATGACACCGTCGGGCAAGCTCGAGATTTACACCGAGTCGCTCATCGAATTCGGCGAGGAAGTCGCCGTGCACTACGAGCCCATCGAGTCGAACCGCACCGAGAAGGCGGCAACCTACCCGCTCACCTTCATGAACGCCCGCACCGTGTTCACCACCCATGGCCAGCACGTAAACCTGCCGTGGATTCGCGAGGTCGTCTCTGAGCCATGGATCGAGATTTCCACGAAAGACGCCAGCGATCGAGGCATCGAGAGCGGAGATGTGGTCCGCATCTTCAACGACCGCGGCGAGTACAAAGTGAAAGCCCTGGTCACGGAAGAAATCAAGCCTGGCTGCGTCAACCAACGCCAGGGTTGGTGGCCGAAGGACTTCGTCGATAGCACCCACTATCGCGACCTGCTCCAAATGGATTTGAACCCCGCGCAAGACGCGATTTTCGAAACGAACTTCGCGCCCTATGACAACCTTGTTCAAATCGAGAAGGCTTAAGGAGGCCTCCGATGACCAAATATGCATTCGCCATTAACCTGCATCGCTGCATTGGATGCCGTACCTGCACCGTGAGCTGCAAAATGGAAAACCACGTCGCCGATGGCATTTGCCGCATTCCCGTGTACAACGACGCGGGCGAAACCGACGCCTCGCTCGACGCCCCTTCGGGAACCTATCCCAACGTCACGTTCCTTTGGCGCCCCACCCCATGCCAGCACTGCGACAACGCGCCCTGCGTTGAAGCATGTCCGACGGGCGCCTCGTCGAAACGCGAGGACGGCGTTGTCGTGGTGGACAAGGAAGCGTGCATCGGCTGCGAGAAGTGCGCCGAAGTGTGTCCCTATCACGCGCGCAGTCTCGACGTCGAAGCGCAGGTCATCGACAAGTGCGAGATGTGTATCCACCGCCTTTCGAACGGCGAAGAGAAAACCATGTGCCAGCTGTGCTGCCCCAACCGCGCAATCGTCGTGGGCGACCTGGACGACCCGAACTCTGAAATCTCGAAGATAGTCGCAGAGCACGAGTGCGAGCAGCTGCTCGCCGACCAAGGCACGGGCCCCAACGTCTACTACTGGCGCTCGGTTAGTTAGCGCCACCCACCGCGGGGAGCGGGTGGCCTCCCATCCCGCCCCCCGCGCGGCGGCAGCGTTGCCCAAAGAGGTGGCGAGCCATCAGGCCGCGAGCCGCGATCGGAAGGCGTTGTTTTCGACTTGCCCAACGTCCAACACGCAGCCGATGCCGGCGCCGCCGTTTTTCGATTCCATACAGAAAGGACCGCTATGTCGAACATGGAAGAACAAGCCCGAGAAGCTCGCGCGGAAGCGGCTCTCACAGCGCTTATCTCGCGGTGCCTTCTGCGCCCCTCTCTCGAATTCGCCGAAGAGGTGCAGCGTGGTGAAGTCGCCGACGCATTCGGCGAAATGCTGCGCGACTGCCCCGACGAAAAGGTTGTCGCGGCGCTTGGCGAGCTGCGCGCATTCTGCGAGGAAGCCGACGGCAGCGCCCCCAATGACGCGCGTCTTATGCTCGAAACCGATTTCAACCGGCTTTTCGTGGGCCCTGGCACATTGCTCGCCGTGCCTTACGAGTCGTTCTACAAAACGATGAAGGACGAAAATGGGCGCGGCCACCTGCGCGGCCCTTCGGAGCAGCAAGTCGCGGCGTGCTATGCATTGAACGGCTTCAAAATGCCCGACCATTTCGTCGACTTCGCCGACAATATCGCCATTGAGCTGGAATTTCTCGGCGTCATGGCCGATAAAGAGGCTGACGCCTTCCTCGCAGGAAACGAGGAAGAAGCCGCAGCCATTCGCAATGCGGCCGAGGCGTTCCGCGAAAAACACCCTATGAGCTGGATTGGCGAGTTCGCACACAACGTTCGCTCGGGCGCCCGCAGGGCTTTCTACCCGGCAATCGTTACCATCGCGGAGCAGACGATTCTGCGCAGCTAAAAGGCTCGAGCCTTCCCTGCGAAATTCGCACGGCCGAAAGCGTCGCGCAAAACGCTATACGCAATCACGAGAGATGGGCGGCGCCGATATGAGCGCCGCCTCGAATTTCGAGAGGGCGTCAATCACGTCGTGCGCCTCGAAAAGCCGTGCGTTCGTGCACCCGGCGTTGTCGACGAGCCGCACGATGCCCGCGTCGGCAAGGCGCCTGAACGCGTCGTTGACCGCACTGAACTGCTTGCCCGTCAGGCGGCATGCGGCTTCCACCGTGAGCAGGGGGTATCCCGGAAGCAGCTCGAGGATGCGCTGCGTCGCAGAGCCTTCGCTCACTTTCCCCAACTTTTCGCGCCACACCGCATTCAGCTTCCCGAAAATTGCGAGATAGTCATCCTTGACCTGCCATGCGGCAGAGATGCTTTCCGCGCAAAAATCGATCCAGTTATTGATCGCGAACGGCATCTCGTCACTTTCGATGGCCTTCTTCTGCGCATACGGCAGCAGACTTTTCGCGTGGTAGCGCGTGTCGATCGCGGGCAGCAGCGCGATGGCCGGAATGGAGCCGCTCGTGATGTTTCTCGCACGAAGGAGCGCGTGGCACATCGCGCGGCCAGTGCGGTCCATCGAGCGCTTGAACGGCTTGATGCTTTCGAACTGGAAATGCATGTAGCCCGTTTGGGCAAGCGGCGAAAAGCGCGGCGTGTTGATGAATTCGCACAGATCTTCGATATACGGCAGCACCTCGTCGGCGCCAGGAGGAGCGAACGATTCCCGAGGGTCGGCCTTGTCGCCGTCAAAATCGCACGAGCGGAAACGCAGCCCCGTTTCGCTGGCGGGCTTGTTGTACAGGCATCGAGAATGCACTTCGAGGATGAACTCCGGCGTGAAGCGGTGCCCCAGCGTGACGGTTTCCTGAATCCACCGCAGAGTTTCGAGGTAATAGAACGCCTCGACCGAGGCCGATTTCGTGCAGAAATTGCTTTCGCTGAAAGGATGCGCAAAGTAGTCCAAGTTTTTGCCCGCGAAAAGCGATTCGATGACGAGCAGCTCGTAGGCATCGGGCGCGAGGCCGTCGATGCGCACGGTCGCCGTTGCCTCAAGGCGTGAAATCGCATGCGCGATAGCGAGCCCCGATTCAGAATGCGAAAGCTCCTGGTCAATGAGCAACAGTTTGCGCTCGGCCTCGAATGCGTCGGCGGCAGTTTTCCCCGACAGGAAAAACTGCTGGCTTTTCAGCATCTTCGGAGTGAACATGGCAACCCCTCCCAAAATCCCCATGTTTCATGCCGTCTTCAATAGTAGCCGTCTAATCTGGGAAAAGATACTTTTGCGGGTTTTTCAAAATTCCGCAATGAAGAAGGCAAGAGCGGCTCGAACGTTGGGAGAAACGAGGCGAACAGCAATTCCGCGGCAGAAAACGCCGCTAGGGGGCCTCGCTGCAGCGTTTTCTTCCCTGGCTGTCAGAAAACGCGACTATGGGGCCTCTCGGGGCGCCTCGGAGTCACAGGAAAAGCTCGAAAAAGAGCGGCGAAGCGCGAAAAGCGGCAGGAAAGCCGCCAATAGGGCCCCGAACGCCATGCTGAACCCATGCAGCGAGACCCCCTAGCGGCGTTTCCTGCCACCCTGCGAGCAAAACCGTGCAACCGCCGCTTTCCCGCAAAGAAAAACCTGCTAAACGCTACGAGCATTTAGCAGGTTTCGACCCGAATCGGCCTAGAACAGCTTCGTCACTTCCAACGGCTGCTTTGCGGCGCGGATGATGTCCTCGTTGCCGAACACGCACACATTGCCCCGATCGGCAACCTTGCGCAGCACCGGCGCGCAAGCGCGAATGGCCGCGGGCGTCGCTGCAAGCTTTTCGTCGCGCAGCTTTTCACGCCAATCGGCCGCGCGGCCGCACAGGAAGGCTCCGTCTTCACGGCGGGCAATGGCGCGCGGCTTGGCCGGCGCGTCGTGCGCGGCGACCGTAGCCACGATGTAGCCCTCCATCTCGGCCTCATCGGGCTCGAACGCGGCCAGCCAATCGGCGGCCGCATCGAAACGCGCGAGCGTACCATCGACGCCCGGGTCGCGATACGAATAGAAGCGTGCGAAGCCTTCTTCCCCGCGACGGAAGCCGACGCCATAGGCGCCGCCCTTCACACGTACCTCATTCCACAAGTAGTCAAAGGAAAGCGCGTTAGAAATAACCGACCACAGCCCCGAGTGCTCAACCATGTCAAGCGTGGGCGCGCCCTTCGCCGAATAGCTCACGTCGCACGGAACGATAAACGCCTCATTGCGCGGCGCAGGCTCGGGAATCGCCAGCTCACAGCCGCAACCAGCACCGAACGCCTCGCCCGCCGCAGCACGTTCGTCGCGTACGAGGCCCATATCACCCGCTGCGGCCCAGAAGGCGTCGCATTCCTCGGCCGAACCCGTAAAGCTCGCGAGCGCCGGCCCGCCAAACACGGTCGCGCGCACCTCTTCGAGCTTCGCCGCCAGCGCATCGAAGCGCTCGTCGTAGTTGTCGATGAGGTCTTTCAGGAACAGATAGAAGTCGACGCCCGCGAGCTTTTGGCGCAACACGCCAGCGCGGAAATACGAAGCCGACAGGCGGTTCGTCGCGCTCGTGTGGCCCTCGTTCGCAAACGTCTGCTCCATGCCGATGCGGCGTTGCACGAGCACATCGAGGATCTTCTGCTTCGCGTCGAATTTCGTGGTCTCCCACACCTCGCGCGGAATTGCCGAAAGCTGCGCCGCCTCTTCCGCAAGAGCGCTCGCCGAAAGCGTCACGCGCAGCGACACCTTGTCGGGGTCACTCGCCGAAACGTACGTATCGGGGAAGAATCGCATCGAACCCAAGTGCTGGCGCATGAACACATCCAGCTCAGCGGCGGTGCGCTTCGCCGTGTCGAGCTTGTTCAGCAGCATGCACAGCAGTGTGACATAGGGCACGTCGTCGAAGGCTACGGCATTCGCGTCGAAATACAGGTACAGGTAGTTGATGTGGCGACTCGGCAACTCGTGGCGCAAGCACGGCAGCGGGCACGCCGCATCGAGCACGGCGGCCGGGTCGGGCTTGGCCGCGCCAATATCGGAAGTGCCCAAGCGCGGCAGCGTAGCCAGAGCCTCGGGCGCGTCGGGCGCTTCCTGCATGGCGCGCAGCTCGGCCACGTCATCGCGAATGGCCTGCTTGGCCGCCTCATCGAGGCCCGCGAGCTTCTCGGCGAGCTCGCGCTCTTCCTCGCTGTCGTCCTCAGCCTCGACGGGCTTCACTTCGAGCAACGCCTTGTGGTTCGACTTTACGATGAGCGACTCCAGCACGTCTTCGAAATAGCGGCCGTCAAGCCCCTCACGCATATGGGCGAGCGCGTCTTCGTAGCGCAGGTACGTGGTCGCGAGCGCGTCGTCGTAGAGCCAGCCGGAAAGCGCGTTCATCGCGAGCACTACGCCATCGGCCATGCCGCGGTCACGTTCGCGCAGCTCAAACGATAGCTGGGCGAGCGACGCCTCCAGCAGGTCGCGCGGAATTCCGTCGGCCACCAGACGGGCCGCTTCGCCCTCGACGATTTCCATAAAGCGCTGCTTCGCGCCCGGCTTTGCACCCTTCAACTCGAACAACGCCACGGGCATGGCCTGCGAATCCATGAGAAACGCCGTCGCGTCGCCGCCGATGCCCGCATCGAGCACCGCGCGCTTGATAGGCGATTCGTTGCCGCCCATCAGGGCGTCCATGAGCACGTCGGCCGCAAGCACGCGCTCGAAATCGCGCGCGTCGCCAATCGCGTAGCCCAGACCCACGCACGCGTTCTCGGGAGCGGTCGCCATGGGGACCACCGCGTCGAGCGACACATTAGGCTTGCACTCGCCCATCGGGTTGGGCTCAGCGGGCGTGCGCGGCGCGCAATCGTCGGCCGAAAGGTAGCGGCGATCGAGGAATCGCAGCATGCGCTCGGCATCGATGTCGCCGTAGAGCACGATATAGGAATTGTCCAGGCGATAGTGGCGCGCGTGAGTGTCGAGGTAGCCCTCGTAGGTGAGCTGCGGAATGGCGCGCGGATGGCCGCCCGATTCGAAAGCGTAGCACGTGCCAGGGAACAACTCGGTGTTCATGCCGCGGTACAGCACGCTTTCGGGATCGGACAGCGCGCCTTTCATCTCGTTGAACACCACGCCGTTGTAGCGCAGGCGCTCGGGCGTTCCCGCCTCGGCGTTCGCGTCGTCGAGCTCGTAATGCCAGCCTTCCTGCTCAAACACCGCGCGCTTGCGGTAGATCGCCGGGTGCAGCACGGCGTCCATGTACACGTCGGCCAGGTTTTCGAGGTCTTGGTCGTTAGTACTGGCCACGGGGTACATGGTTTTATCGGGGAACGTGAGCGCGTTGAGAAACGTCTGCATCGAGGTTTTCAGCAGATTGACGAACGGCTCTTTCACCGGGAATTTATCGGAACCGCACAGCACGGAATGCTCCAGAATATGGAACACGCCCGTGTCGTCGACCGGCGGAGTTTTGAACGAGATGGAGAATGCCTTGTTCTCGTCGGCATTGTGCAGAAACAGCAGGCGGGCGCCGCTTTTTTCGTGGCGCATCACAATGGCGTCGCCGTCGATTTCGCACAACGGCTCGACCGATTCTACCGCGAAGCCGTTTATCGCGGCAGCCTCTTCCACCAGCGATTCATCAAAAAACAGGGCACGGGCGCCCTGGGACTGTTCGGCCATGAAGCATCCTTTCAAGCAAGCGCTGCGCACATGCGCAACGCATCGCGACGTGCGCCCGCGAGACCAGCCGAAACCTGTTAAATGCTCGTAGCGTTTAACAGGTTCGCAAGTGAAGGCCACTTGGCGAAGACGCTCGGCAAAACTCGCTTGGGGCTGCAAGGCAACTTCGCCAAGCGCGCTCCGCAAGCGCCTTCGCCTCGCATCTTCTGCGGGCTTTTTCCGCCAGGCGACGCCCACAGCCCCTCCGATGTCGACTAAGTTCTTTTCGACAAGCGATGCTCGCCGGTCGTCATCGGGCCAGCGCCTTAGGGCAAACGCCACCACTCAGCACCTGCAATTCCGCGCCGAATGCTCCTGTTAAACGCTACGAGCATTTAGCAGGTCCACGAATCCAGGCGGCCGTCTCGCGCGCACGCGCGTTATAGCAACGATCGCGAGTTTAGCACAAGGCAACACGCGGGAAAGTCACCTAGCGTTTTGAAAGGAAATCGAAAACGAATCGGCAAGAAAGCGGCACAGAGCAATGCGGAAAGAAGCGGCACGCGGAAAGCTCGCGAGTCGCAGAAACGCCATTGAATGCGCAAGGGGGCTGCACGCCACACGAAGCGCCGCCCGACAAGAGGCCAGCCCGCAAATCATGCGGCGCTCCATCAGAATCGCGGCCGTCCCGCAAACCGCAAAGCACGCAACCGGAATCGTAGCTGGCTCGCAAGCCCATCACCGCTTCCGACGAGCGCGCCAAGCCGCAAACCGGCGCCACGCAAGCGAAGCGAAAACCACCAGATATCATGGCGCATCGCGCGGCCGACGCCGTGGTGGTGGTTTCCGCTTTGTACGAGAACGATCAAACGCTGCCGTTGCCCAGCATGTACGGCAAGAACCTCATCTTCAAAACGGGCGGCGTGGATGCAACGGGGCTCGAAGAGCCGCTATCCCTCATCGAGCAAGGGCTCATCGACACGAACTGCCTTATTTCGAAACGATACGCGCTCAACGACATTCTCGAGGCGTACCGTGCGTTCGAAGCGCGTGAAAACGGCTGCCTCAAAGTCGTCATCACGCCCTGGGAAGAACGCTAATGCGCCACGGCCGAAAAGACACCAGGAGGAGCGCGGCAAAAAGCCTTGGCGACTCTTCAAAGGCATCGATCAGCTTGCCAAAGGCGGATGCGCCAACCAATCGGCGACAAAAGCGAAAATGCGCGACCACCAACGTTACGACCACGGCAAATTCTCGGCCTCACGACGGGCGACGCGCGTATCAAAGCCAAAAGGACCTGCTAAATGCTCGCAAAAGGACCTGCTAAATGCTCGTAGCGTTTAGCACGGGCCCTTGTCTTTGCATGTCGGAGGATTGTCGGCAATCAACCCGTAAAGTTGGCGAATGACTTCAAGCGCATCGCTCGGAGCGAAGCCGAGGGCGAACTCGAAAGCTTTGGCCTTGTCTATGCTTCCCACGCAGCTGGGAGCCACCTTACAGTCGCATCCGCGGTGGAAGTGCTTCCACTCGCCCGCCGACTTCCTCGTGTGGTAGACCGCGCCGCGGCTCGCCGGCATAAGGCAGAACGGGCAGGTCTCGAAGCCCACAGAGACGGGCGAACCCGCTATTCCGCGGGAAATGAAAAACGCCAAGGAATTTGTTCAGGCGACAAACGCGAACTTCAGCGCTTTCATCACGAAACCGTGAATCTTTACGGCGCGCGCCTGGTTCTCCTCGGAAACCTTATCGATTGCTTTTCCATAAAGCGCCCTTGAAAAGCAATCGCAATGAAAGCGAGATAGAGGAAGAGCGGCGCGAGCAAAAGCCGGGCACAAAGCCCCTCCTCGAAGAACCATCTAAAGCAATTGTCTTTTTCACCCAACGGCATTGCCGTATTGCGAGGCCGGCGTCAATAAGTCCGAAAGCAATCAATGACGCAACGCCCTCTCCTCGAACAAGCATGCCTCAATCACATCTTTGCCGCGCAGGGTCGCAAGCCACTCAGGTGGAATCGTCTCGCGACCATACAGAATGCCCGCTAAGCCGCCCGCGACGCATGCAGTAGTGTCAGTATCGTCGCCCAAATTCACCGCAACGAGCACGCATTCCCTATAGCTTTCCGTATGCTCCAAGCACCAAATCGCAGCGTTATAGGTGTCCCACACATAGCCGCTGCTCCCACCAGGCTCGCCGGCCGACTCACCCGCAGGCGTGCCCTCGCGCATCAAGCGCACGGCGTAACGAATCATTTTCTCGCACGCGTCCATGCAGGCGTCGGTCGCATGCGTGATGGCGCTCACCGCGCGCACCTCGGCACTCGTGCAATCCATGAAAACCATGGGCAAGCAGCGCATGAGCGACCCGTTGCCCTTGTCCCACTCGCCCGTGCCGCCGCGGCCCGTCGCCAGCGCCTTGCGCGTGGCGTTGCCGTAGTCGAAGGCCACGCCGTCCGCCGTGTACGCCCCATCGTTGATCCATGCGCGGAACCGTCGCAGGATGTCATCGCAATCGACGCGCCCCAACTCGCGATAGCTGTCGCACAGCGCGAGCGCCATGCTCGTGTCATCGCTCCACGTACCAGCGAGTTGGTTGTGGCTGCCGCCGCCCACCATGTCGACGCACTCAAAACTTCCACGCGGCTTGAACTCGAAAGGCACGCCCAAAGCGTCGCCCACCGCCATGTCATACACGCAATCGCGCAGCGTTCGATTCAGTTTCATAGTACCGGCCTCCTCGCATCCAATGCACGGCATATGGCGCTTTCGTCGCAAAACAGGCCCGCTGTGCATCTGGAGTTCTTAGCTTCGCTTCAAATTATGGCAAAAAACGCGACGGTTAGGCCGCTTATCGGCGAGGGGACGCGAGGCTTTTCGACATATTACCCCCAGCTCATTCCCATACCCTTCTTGGGCGCCCCTCCCCCTTCTGGCTCAGGAACAGAAATGGCTCGCAACCTCATGGTTGCGAGCCATCCGTTTAACCTGGAGAGAACTCTGTCAATTCCGTATCGCCAAGCATCAATTCGGGCCAAGGTGACGAACGTCGAATCGAATGAATCCCCGGAGCATCTAGAAAATCAGACGACAACGAAGCGCCTCCAGCTTCCGAAAGAATGCACCAGACGGCCCGAAAGCTCAGTGCAATCGGAAGCAAGCAGGCCGTCGTCCGTTAAGCCAATAGCACTACTCGGTTCGCGGAAGCTTCTTGGAATTGCGGGCAGCAAGCACAACGCACACAGCAATAGCAACATCGCATGCAGCGCAGAACAGCCATACGGAGTTGTAGCCGCCTGTTGCTTGGTAGATGCTCGTAAGAATAGGCACGCCCATGCAGCCAAGAGCATAACCAATCGCCGGCACCAGCGAATAAATCTTCGCGTAATCCTTGTTGCCGAACAAAAATGCAGTCAGCATCGCGATACCCGTTCCGTAGCAGGCATACATCGTGTCGTTGAGGCCCGCACCGACAAACGCCAGAGCAGGAACACTCGCACCCACGGCCAAACAGACGAAGGAAAGAATCGTAACGACGCACCACAAAATGACGCCCTTGTCCGCACCGAATTTATCGCATGTGATACCGATAAGGGGATTCCACGCGATATCGCAAATCATCGCAACCGACACCATGAAACCCCCCGTTGCGGCACCGAAACCAACAGATTCAGAGAAGCTCGTGAACAGCTGGTTGGTAACCGTGGTCATCGTGATCAGAGTCATGGCGACAAGAAGCAAGATAAATGCCGGCGATTTCACAGCATCGCGAAATGCCACGCCATCTGTGGGGTCTTCAACATGCACGCCCTCTTGAACCTTGTCGTAGCCATACGGGAGCAGGCCCTTGATTTCGGGCTTCAAGCGAATAATGAAAAGAGAAGAACCGCACATGAGGACAAAACTCGCAACGCCGAGAACCACATAGCCCGTTCGCCAGCCCGACGTCGCGATGATGTTGGAAATAACAGGACTCATAATGGCATTGACGAGCGAACCAATGCCCCATGCCATGCCGATGGCGAAACCTGTTTTTTTCGCAAACCAATTCTCAAGCACGATCGCAACGCCGATAGACGTATTGAACCCCATGCAAAAGCCGATAATCGCGCCCGAGATATACCACATATACAAATCGCCGTACAAAGACATCGCCACTGCCGCGACAGCCTCAATCGCACAGATGATGGTCATGTGCACAGGAATGTTCATCTTCGGTATAAGACGCCCTGCAATCGGGAAGCTAATAGCTTGTCCAATGCACACAAGCGTCATGTAAAAGCCTAGGTCAGATTCTGCGAATCCTAAGTCTTCGCAAATCGGAACATAAAAATTGCCGGCAACGATAGTCAAAAAGCCAATAGAGCCCGAAACCCACATCGCACAGCCAAGAACAACGAGCCACGGGTAGTATTTCTGCATCGTAGATTGCCTGGATTGATTCATAGGAATCACCTGCCTTGCATCGCAGACGACCGCCCCACGGCCGCCCGCTTTCCCCTAATATGGAGAAAGGCACCTGGAAAGCGCCTTTCTCGCAAGAAATTATTCGTTTGAAATGACCGTACCCGTCTCGCCGCGCAGGCCCGCAGCCGCGCACTCCAGCGACGTGATAAGCGCACGTCCTTTCGGATATTTCGCAACGTAATCGAGGCACGCCTCAACCTTGGGCAGCATAGACCCGGGCGCGAACTGACCCTGTTCGATGTATTCATGCGCCTCGGCGGGCGTCATGTGGTCGAGCGCCTTCTGGTCGGGCTTGCCGAAGTTCACGCACACCTTCTCGACTGCGGTAAGGATCACCAGCATGTCAGCCTTGAAGCCGGCCGCCAGCATGGAGGCGGAGCGGTCTTTGTCGATGACCGCCGCCACGCCCTCGTAGGCATCGTTTGCCTCAAACACCGGCACTCCGCCGCCGCCCGTGGAAACCACGATGTATCCCGCATCCATGAGGTCTTTCACCGCGTCGAACTCGACGATGCGCTGCGGAACGGGACTTGCCACCACGCGTCGCCAGCCGCGACCAGCGTCTTCCCTCACCGTGCAGCCGGTGGCTCGGGCGAATTCCCTCGCCTCGTCCTCGGTCATGAACGCGCCCACGGGCTTGGTGGGGTTTTGGAACGCGGGGTCGCCGGGGTCGACGACGGTCTGGGTAATGACGTTGACGGCTGAGCGCATGATGCCGCGATGCTTCAGCTCGCCCAAAATAGCCTGAGTTAGGTGGTAGCCGATGTAACCCTGGCTCATAGCGCCACACTCGGGAAATGGCATTGCCGGAACTTTGGCCGACGGGTCTTTGCTGGCCACGTCGAACGCATTATTGATCATGCCCACCTGGGGGCCATTGCCGTGGGTCACTACGACGTTCACGCCGTCGTTCACCATGTCGACGATGTGACTGGCGGTGTTTTTCACCAATTCAAGCTGCTCGGCGGGTGTGTTCCCCAAAGCGTTTCCGCCCAGGGCCACCACGACGCTCGGGCCCTTTCCTTTGATATAAGGCATGTCGAATACCTCCTTCGATGCGACTTTCCAGTCGAACTTCACGCACGAACCCAAGCCCCCTCTTTCGGGCGCAACGCGGGTTCTGAGTTGTTTAAAATTGGCAGGGGTCGCGGGGAATGCGGCCCCTTTTTGGGAAGACCAAGCAAGAAGAGCATGCTCAAACTTGCGATGGCGCTAAGAGCTTTGGAGCCTCGCCAAGCCGACCAGGGATCACGCTTCGGCCTTCGGCTCGATCGGCGCGGGTTCGGGCTCGCCTTTGGGAACCCAGCCCAGTTTCTTCCCGAAGAGCACGACCACGATAAAGACCACAATCGGATACAGGTAGCAGAAGAACGCGTATCCCATGTAATCGACGCAGGCGACGCCCAAGATGGTGACCATGTAGATGGAGCACGTGTTCCACGGCACGAGCACCGAGGTGATGCCGGCCGACGAGTTCACGATGTTGCCCCATGCGGCGCGGTCGACACCGCGGCGGTTGAACTCGTCGCGATAGACCAGCGTGGACATGGTAATCGCCGGATACTGGTCGGGGAGCAGCACGTTGAACAACGCGCCCGAGAACACGGTGGCCCCGACCAGCGACGCGAGGCTCTTCAATCTATCGACGATCGGCTCGACCATCGAGGCCATGAGTCCGCAATGCTGCATAATGCCCGCATACGCCATGACCAGCAAGATGATGGAGATAGTCTCGAGCATCTCATTGATGCCGCCGGCAGACAGCAGAGTGTCGATGAGCTGGGCACCCGTATTCGACTCGGCGCCGGCCACCATGGAATCGATGAGCACCGAGGGGTCGATGCCCTGGTAGAAAACGGCCTCGACGGCGCCGAGCGCGATGCCCACGAGGAATGAGGGGATGGCGGGAACTTGGAAAGCCACGCATGCGACCATCACCACCAGCGGGATGAGCGTCACGGGGCCGATGTTGTAAGCGTCTTGCAGGCCGGCCAGAATCGCCGAGGTGGACGATTCGACATCGCCGGACACATCCAAGCCAAAGCCAATAACGGCATAGATGCCCGCGCATGCCAGGCACACGATGATAACGAGCGGGAGGAACCGCTTGCATAGCGCGAACACGTCGACATCGGCGATGGCTGCGGCCAAATTCGGGCCATCGACCAAAGGCGAGACGATCTCGCTCACATATGCCGCCGCGATGATTGCGCCGGCCGCCATGCCCAAGGGGACGCCGAGCGCGGCGGCGATGCCGATGAACGCCAGGCCGATGGTGCCCGCGGCGCCCCACGAGCCCACGATTATGCCGATAACGAGCGTCGCCAAAAAGCACACCGGCAAGAACAGCTGGGGCGTGACCACCTCAAGACCGTAGTAGATCATCGTGGGAACGGTGCCCGAGAGGATCCAAACGGCAACCATAATGCCGATGCATATAAGAATCAGGCACGCCTCCATGGAGTCGTTGATGCCCTTCTGCATGGCATCGAGGATCTCTTCCCAATCGAAGCCCAAATACAGCGCGATGAGGCCGGCGATGACGCAGCCGACGAGCATAGGGATTTGGGGGTCGGTTCCCAAGCCCACGACGCAGCCGAACATGACCACGGCGAGCAGGCCGAAGGCGAGCATTCCGTGGCGGAACTTCACCTCTTTTTTCGTTTTCGTCTTTTCAGCCACGGCAGAATACCTTTCAAACAGGAAGGGACCGCATTGGGCGGCCCCTTCCGCTCAACAATGACGAAGGCGATTACTTGCCGATCTTGGCGAGGACCGCGTTCATGCGGGCCTCGGCCGCGTCGGCGGCGGCGGCGTCCTCCTCGGTCTTCGGGCAGAGGTACGCCAAGATGGCGCGGATGGAATGCTCGCGGTTCTCAGCCTCGTCCCAGCACAGGCTGCGGTCGCCGTCCATAACCTCATCGACGACTTCCTCGCCGCGGGAGGCAGGCAGGCAATGCATGAACTTCGAGGTGGGGCTCGCATAGTTCATCATGTCCATGGTGACCTGGTACTTCGGATAGAAGACGTCCATGTAGGAGGAGCCTTCCTCTTCGTCGTCGTACAGGCCATACCAAACGTCGGTATAAATGAAATCGGCGCCCTTGATGCACTCGATATCGTCGGAGATAGTCACGGTGCCACCGGAGACTTTGCAGTTCTCCTCGGCGATGGCGACCAAGTCGATATCGGTATCAACCTGAAGGCCGCCATCGGTGACCTGATGGCCCTTGGGGCCGAACTGCACGAAATCCATGCCCATCTTAGAAGCGATGAACATCAGGGATACGCACACCTGAGTCGCGTCGCCGATGAAGGCGACTTTGCAGTCTTCGATGTTTTTGCCCTCGGGCAGATTCTCGATCATGGTAAGCAGATCGCCGAGCTCCTGCGTGGGGTGATTGTATTCAGACATGCCGTTGATAACAGGGCATGCTGCGTATTTAGCCAAATTGACGACGTCCTTATGGCGATCGACGCGCGCCATAAGAATGTCGACCAGGCTGCCCATAACGCGGCCGGAGTCTTCGATGGATTCATGGCCTCCAAGCTGAATAGTGCCGGGGCCGTAGAACTGAGCATGGCCACCGAGGTCGGTCATGGCCGTCTCGAAGGAGATGCGGGTGCGCGTGGACACCTGCTGGAAAATCATGCCGAGCGTCTTGTTCTTCAGAATCAGCGGATAGCGCCCGGCCTTCTTCATGGCCTTCATGGAGCGCGCGAGCTCAATCATATCGAGGAGCTCTTCTTTGGTGAAGTCGTTAGTGTCGATGTAGTCCTTCACTGCCATGGTTTCCTCCTTGTGAGAAACGCTTATAGCCTTGAGGCTTTTCCTCAAGCGCCCTGACAGTTCGCACTATGCATCGCGATGCCCAAGGTTTAGAAGCCCCGAGCGGGTTCAGCCGTTGCCGAAATGGGTTCAAAAAGCCTAAATCTTCGTTTAGCCACTTCATGGACCAAACATAAAAAGGAGTTCGCCAGGCGTTAACGCCTGACTAAACCCAATTAAACCTTTCTCAACTGTGCATAGAGCGCTTTCGGTATTCAAAAGACCGCATATTTGTATATGATTGCTCAAAGAAAAGCGTGGGGCAATCAAATCGAAAAGGGGTCAGATTTGGAAGCGGCGTTTTCTACCTACACCATTATCGTTATGTTCATATGCGCGGTCGCTTCAACGGCGGCTGCCGGCTCATATGTCATAACGCGCAACCGCATGTTCATGTATGTGGCCATCGCGTTTTTCCTCTACTTCTTCGATCTGTCGTTCATCTTCCAAGCCGAATACCTCAATCATGGCACCACCATAACCATCAACGCGCTCTATGAGATTCAAAACCCTTACATCAAAGCCATCTTGGCCTGCGGAATTCTGGAATCGCTCTGGCTCGCAATTTGCATGTACATGGGCAAGACGGGGCTCTTGCTCCAAGTGCTTCCGGGAGCAATCTTCATTACGCTTGATTTCCTCATCGCATGCGTACTTCCCGATGGCCCCATTAAGCAATGGCTGTTTTATTCAATGCGCGAAGTATTCCTCATCTGGTGCTTGGCCTATTTAACATGGCTTGCCAAATCGAAGACCACCTCCCACGCCACGCGCGCGCTCGTGAGGCGCCAAAAGCCCGTGATCTTGGCGTCGGCAGTGCTTATTTGCTGCATCATAATCGAAAATTCCCTGGTAATCTTGCTATGGCACCCTTCTCAGGAAATGATGGAAACGCTGCTTCCGATTTTTATCTCTGAACGAAATTTCTTGGAAAATATATTCGTCATTTTGCTTGCAACGATGACCGTTCGACATACCATGGAGCTCTTCCGCCTTCGACACGATGCTCCCCCTATTCCGAAAGCAAGCGACCAAGAGCGCTACATAACCGCAAATTTTGCGTTGTATTGCGATAGAAACGGCCTCACCACGCGCGAACAAGATATTCTGCGCGCGATAATCGACGGCAAAGACAACCAAAACATCGCCAGCGAAATGCATCTTGCGCTCGGCACGGTGAAAAGTCACACGCATAATATTTTCAAGAAGACGGGCACGAAAACCCGCCAGGAGCTTCTCCAACAATTCTGGAGAAGCTAGACCCAGGCCCAGCACCCCGCCCCTTACGCCTCGAGAATCACGCGCACCTTTTCAGGGTCGACCTCGGACAGGCGCAGCAGCGGCGCGGGCTCGGCCTCAACGTCGCCGATATGCTTCTCCCACAGGTGCACGTCGTGCCACGCTCCCAGCTTCCAGCTTGCCGCGCGCAGCGTGCCCACCAGCTCAAAACCCATCTTTTCGTGCAGATGGTCGCTTTTCTCGTTCGGGCACACGACTTTGCCCACAACCGTGCGTACGCCCTGCAGCGCGAGCAGGTCGAACAGCTTGCCGTAAATCGCACGGCCGAGCCCGCGCCCGCGATGGTCGGTCGAAAAATACACCGAAAGCTCCGCCGACCACGCATACGCCGCGCGGCTGAACAGACGGCTGCCGTAGGCATAGCCCACCAGACGCCCATCTTCCTCGCACACGATGTAAGGATACACTCCATCGCGGTCGACGATGCGCTGGCGGAATTCGCCAAGCGCGGGCACCTGGGTCTCGTTGGTGACCGTGGTGGCAATATAAGGCTCGTAGATTTTCAGCAAAGTCTCGGCATCGTCGGGCGTAGCAAGGCGGAATGTATGCACGGGTTCGTTCATTTTGCGGCTTTCTATGCAAGTTTCAGCATATTTATGCATTTTTGAAACTGTACTGCGTTACAACCCCGTTAACAAGGGGCAAAAGCCCGCATCTGGGAAAACAACGCATTGCGTGCGGAAAGGAACGCCGCACTAAAGAAGCTCGCTGCCGTACAGCGGTGCGAGCACCAACTCGCGTTTTTTCCTTATATACGCATAGAGCGAAACGGCCCGATTCGCGGCGCAGGTCAAGCGAGTTCGCTCCGTTCATCAAAAACTGGCGATATCTTTACGCATGTCAACCGAATGGTTGCAGTTCGCAGCGCTCGTTCAAGCAGTCCGCAGCCCGATGCTAGGATGCATTTCGTCGAAATACCGGGAGTGGCGCCCGCGCGCACCTCCACCCCAAAGGAGACCAGCTATATGAAGTCAAGGGCTAAACCGTAGGTTTTCGAGAACAGT